>Ga0308174_10000545_pt1 | contig 16130 bp, 20 predicted proteins | sample PhyPR2_FD_203894 | JGI IMG/M metagenome (GOLD analysis project Ga0308174, IMG submission 203894) | Soil microbial communities from UC Gill Tract Community Farm, Albany, California, United States - DLSLS.P.R2 | ecosystem: Environmental > Terrestrial > Soil > Agricultural land | place: USA...
GTGGTTGTAGACGGCGACCGACAGGGTGCGCTTGGCCTCTTCCTGCGAGACGACGTAGTCGTTCAGCGCCCCGTAGATCTCCATCGGGCGCGGCAGGTTGGCGAGGTCGAGCGAGCTCGGGGCGGTGAGCTCCTCGTCGATGATCTCGTTGCAGAGATCGATGCACTCGTCGCAGATGTAGACGCCCGGTCCGGCGATGAGCTTCTTGACCTGGCGCTGCGACTTGCCGCAGAAGCTGCAGAGGAGCTGCTCGTTACCTTCGCTCGCGCGCGCCATCGGTAGCTCTCCTTTTACCCCGGATTCGCCGAAACGGCTAGGCCGTCGCGGTTCGTGATGACACTGTCGATGATCCCGTATTCCACGGCTTCCGTGGGGCTGAGGAAGAAATCCCGTTCCATGTCGCGCGAAATCTCCTCCTGGCTCTTGCCGGTGTGCGTGGTGTAGATCTCCTCCAGACGCCGCTTGAGGCCGATCACCTCGCGGGCCTGGATCTCGATATCGGTGCCCTGCCCCTGGAAGCCGCCGGACACCTGGTGGATCAGAATCCGTGAGTTCGGCAGCGACATCCGCTTCCCTTTCGCGCCGCCCGCGAGCAGCAGCGAGCCCATGCTCATCGCGATCCCGACGCAGATCGTCTGCACGTCCGGCTTGATGAACTGCATCGTGTCGTAGATCGCGAGCCCGGCGTACACCGAGCCGCCCGGCGAGTTGATGTACAGGAAGATGTCCTTGTCGGGGTCCTCGGATTCGAGATGCAGGAGCTGGGCGATGATCAGGTTCGCGATCTGATCGTCGACGGGCGTGCCAAGGAAGACGATGCGCTCGGAGAGCAGGCGCGAGTAGATGTCGAATGCGCGCTCGCCGCGCGAGGTCTGTTCGACGACCATGGGAATCAGCGGGCTCATTGCAGCTCCTTACGTGCCGGGGGTCCAGAGTTTCGGGGTTTCCGCCGGCTGCTCCTTCTCCGGCGTCCAGATCGATTCGCGTGCTTCGTGTACTTCGGGCGCGATCGGCGTCACCTCGGAGGCGATGCGGTCGAGCGCGCGCTTCAGGCGGATGTCGTCGCGCACGCGGTCGGCGCCGCCCTGCGCGACGAAGTCGTCGATGTCCTCTTCGGTTTCGCCGGCGGCACGCAGCTCCTCGCGGATCTCGTCGTCCGAGACCTCGATTCCGAGCTTGTCGGCGACCGCCTCCAGGACGAGCTCGCGCGACACCGACAGCGACGCCTCCGCGTGCAGTCGCTGCAGGAGCTCGTCGGGGCTCTGACCGGTCAGCTGGAAGTACGCATTCGCGTCGACGCCGCGCGAGGTCAGACTGCGCTCGAGCCCGCTCAGGAGCTCGCGTGTGCGCGCCTCGACGAGCGGTCCGCGGGCGACGTAGCCGGTCGCGCGCACGAGCTGGTCGACCGCCGCCGCGCGGAAGGCTCCCTCGATCTCGTCGTCGATCTGCGCGCGGAGGCGCTGCTCGGCGTCGCCGCGCAGCTCGTCGAGCGTCGCGAACTCGCTCGCGCTCTGCGCCAGTTCGTCGTCGAGCGGAGGCAGGACGCGTTCCTTCAGCTCCTTGAGGACGACCGTCGCCGTGCGCCGCGAAGAGTCGGCGAGCTCGTACGCGATCTCACGCTCTTCGCCCACGGACAGCCCGCGAATCCCGTTCTCGATCTCCTCGACGAGCCGTTCCGAGCCGAGCTCGACGATGTAGTCACGCTGAGCGGAGCCGTCCTGCGCGACCAGGTCGACGACCGCGACGTCGCCGTCCTGCGCGGGGCGGTCGACGTCGACGAGCTCGGCGACGGTGCGCTGCAGCAGCTCGAGCTCCGCGGTGATCGCCTCCTGCGGCACCTCGACCTCCTGCTTCGGAACCTCGAGCGCAGTCCAGTCGGCGGGCTCCGGCTTCGGCTGCACCTCGACGGTCGCGGAGAAGCTCCAGTCCTCCTTGTCGGTCGCGGGAAGCTCGTAGTCGTACTCGGGCATCGCGACCGGGTTCAGCCGCGCGCGCGCCGCGGCGTTCCAGAACCAGCCGCCGATGTGGCTCTCGACCGCCTCCGCGTAGAGGCGATCCTTGCCGATGCGCTGGAGGAGGAGCGGCATCGGCACTTTCCCCTTGCGGAACCCGGGGATGCGGACGCTCTGCGCGAGGTCGTTCGCCGCGTGCTCGAGCGCGTGGTGCACCTCGCCGGCCGGGACGCCGATCGTCAGCTTGACCTTGTTCTCTGCGAGCTCTTCGACCTGTGTCGGCATCGGTCGGGGCATTGAACCAGCTCTGTAGCTTCTGGGGTCGTGGACGTCGGCACCGCCATCCGCCTCCGGCGGACGCACAAGCAGTACGGCTCCGAGCCGGTCGGCGAGGACGTCGTCCGCGAGCTGTGCGAGCTCGCGCGCTTCGCGCCGAACCACAAGCTGACGAGCCCGTGGCGGTTCCGGCTCCTCGGCCCGGCGACACGCGCGGCGATCGAGGAGGCGGCCGGCGAGAAGGAGGCGGCGAAGCTCCGGCGCGCACCGACCCTCGTGGCGGTGACGGCGGTGCTCTCAGACGATCCCGTGCTCGCCGAGGAGGACCTGCACGCGACCGCGTGCGCAGTGTACGCGCTGCTGCTCGGCGCGACCGAGCGCGGGCTCGCCTCGTACTGGCGCTCACCGGCGTGCTTCAGGGAGGCCGATGTGCGCTCCTTGCTCGGGCTGGCGGAGAACGAGCGCTTCGTCGCGCTCGTGCATCTCGGCCCGGCGATCAGCGAGCCGCCCGTGAAGGAACGCGCTTCGCTCGAGGACGTCTACACCAGGTTGCCTTAGCCTCTTTGGCACGCCTCGAGAGCACGGTCGTCCTGCAGGACCTCGAGCCGATGCGGGCGAGAGGGGTCGAACCTCCAAGGACCGAAGTCCACCGGGACCTAAACCCGGCGCGTCTGCCAGTTCCGCCACGCCCGCGCGTGTGCCCTACAGGGTAGGGCGTGGAGCGCGGTGTCCGAGACCTGCTACATTTATGTACATGACCGACACGGTCGGAGTCGCCGAGCTGCGCCAGAACCTCAGCCGGTATCTCCGGCGGGTCGAACAGGGCGAGCGGCTGGTCGTCACCGACCGCAACCGCCCGGTCGCCGAGCTCGGCCCACCCGCGACGAGCGGCACAGGCCTCGATCGGCTGCTCGCCGAGGGTCGCGTCTCACGCCCGCTTCGCCGGGCGTTGCCGGGACCGCTCCAGCTCGACGGCGACCCGTACGCGCTCACCCGCGCGCTCGACGAGATCCGCGGCGACCGCTCCAGTTGACGCTCTTCTACGTCGACTCGTCGGCGCTCGTCAAGCTCGTTCGCGAGGAGCCCGAGAGCGACGCTCTGCGGACGTTCCTCTCCGATGCCGATCTCGTCACGTGCGAGCTGTCGCTCACCGAGGTTCCGCGCGCGATCAGGCGCGCCGCCTCGATCCACCGGAGCCTGCAGGTCGACCTCCTGGCGGCGCAAGCCGGCGAAGTGCTCGACGCGATCGCGCTCGTGCCGCTCGACCAGGCGCTCCTCGTCGCTGCGGGCGCGCTCGCGGAGCCCGGCCTCCGCGCGCTCGACGCGATCCACATCGTTGCCGCCGTTCACGTCTCACCGCTCGACGGGTTCGTCAGCTACGACGAGCGCCAGGCGGCAGCCGCGCGCCTTGCAGGTCTCCGCACGGTCCAGCCTGGCGCGTGAACGCGCTATCGATCGACTAGAGGTCCATGGCCCCGGGTGGAATCGAACCACCGCACGGAGCTTCGAAGGCTCCCGCTCTGTCCTCTGAGCTACGGGGCCGTGCGCGCAAAGCCTAGCGAGGGTGGCGAACGGGACTCGAACCCGCGACCGCCGGGACCACAACCCGGAGCTCTACCAACTGAGCTACCGCCACCGTGCGCGGCCTATCGTAGCGGCGTCGAATCGAGCCCCTCGCGCAGCGCGACGAGCGAGTCGAAGACCGCCGCTGCGCCGTGGTCGCGGAGCTCCTGTTCCGACCAGCCGCCGGTGATCACGCAAACGGTCTCGAGCCCGGCGTTCGCGGCGGCCTCGATGTCCCAGCGCGAGTCGCCCACCATCACCGCATCCTTCGTCCCCGCTTTCTCGAGCGCGGCGTGGATGACGTCGGGGTGCGGCTTCGTCCGCTCGACGTCGCCGGAGGTCGTCCACCCGTCGACGAGGTCGCGGACGCCGAGCTCGCCGAGGAAATGGTCGAGATCGTCCTCGTTCGACGATGACGCGAGCACGACGGTGAGCCCGCGCCGCTTCAACTCCTCGACGAGCTCGTGGGCTCCGTGGAGCGGGACGCACTCGTCGCGGAGCTTCGCGAACTCCTCCTTGGACGCGTTGCGCAGCTCGTCGCCGAAGCGCTCCTCGACGTCCTCGCCGGCGACGGCCGTGACGAGCTGGTCGCCGCCCATGCCGATGTGGCGGTGCACCCGCCACATCGGCACGACGATGTCCTGCCGGCGGAACGCGCGGTACCACGCGAACGCGTGCTGGTAGTTCGCGTCGACGAGCGTGCCGTCGAGGTCGAGCAGCGCCGCCCGTCCGCTCAGCGCGCCGCCTCGGTCTTCTCCCGCTGCTCGGCGTGCTTGCCCTCGCAGAACTCCTCGATCATCTTGTCGTTGAACGCCGGGATGTCGTCGGGCTTGCGGCTCGTGACGAGCCCGTGGTCGACGACGACCTCCTTGTCGACCCAGTTGCCGCCGGCGTTCCGGATGTCGGTCTGGAGCGTCGGCCACGACGTCACCTTGCGGTCGCGCAAGACACCCGCCTCGACGAGCACCCACGGCCCGTGGCAGATCGCCGCGACCGGCTTCCCCGCCTTGAAGAAGTCGCGCACGAACGAGACGATGTTCTCGTCGCCGCGCAGCTGGTCGGGGTTGCCGACGCCGCCCGGGATCATCAGCGCGTCGTAGTCGGAGGCATCGACCTCCTCGATCGCCTTGTCGACCTTGTGCTTGTCGGCCGGGTCGAAATGGTTGAAGGCCTGGATCTCGCCGGGCTTCATCGAGATGAGATGCGTCTCGGCGCCTGCCTCGTCGAGTGCCTTACGCGGCTCGACGAGCTCGACCTGCTCGACCATGTCCGCCGCGATGATCGCGACCTTCTTGCCCTTCAGCTTCTGCTCGGCCATGCGTCCTCCTCGGGTCTTGGTTCCTCGAAGAAGAGATGGCCGTGTCGCGGCGAGCGGAAACGCGCCGCTCGGCGGACCTGCGTCAGTCCGAAGGCGGTGGCGCGACCAGGTAGTCGAAGCGAACCGTCCCCGCACGGCCGGCGGCTTTCACCAGGCGGAAATGCCACGTGGCGGCGGGCATCGGGCACCACTCCTCGCCCTGCGTGCAGACGTCCACGGCGCCACGGCGCAGGCAGGACAATGACGGGTCGTCGCCGCGCGGCCGGCTCGAGACGCGTGCGCCGGCGATGCCCGGGATCTGCGCATCGACCGAAGCGCGGATCCCATGCGAGACGGTGAGCCGGTTCAGGAGAATCACGCCGGCGCGCTCCCTGAACGTGAACGTGCGAACGCTGTAACCCGGCCCCAGCTCAAACGTGCGGCTCGTCCGAAACTGGCTGCCGCCGCCCGATGCGGCCGCCGGCGCGAGCAGAACGGTCGCAATCACGGCCCAAGCCCCGATGGGACGAAGACTCATAAAGGCGATACGACCGGCGGATACGTGGAGGTCCCGCGAGTGCGCCCGGGAGGATTCGAACCCCCGACCAACGGCTTAGAAGGCCGCCGCTCTTCCGCTGAGCTACGGGCGCCTGCCCGACACGGTAACCCGCGTCAGTGACGGACGCCGAAGTCCGTGGTGATGATCGTCACCGGCAGGCCCTTGTAGGTGCCGCCTGCGGTGTCGAGATGCACCGCGGAGATTCCGATCTGCCGCCAGCGGGCTGTGAGAATGTTCGCTCGGTGCTCCGGCGAGTTCATCCAGAGCTGGAGCGCCGCCTTCGGAGCGACGTCCGGCGACGACCAGAGCAGGTTCTCGCCGACCGACCAGTAGCCGTAGCCGGTCGAGCCGTACCAGTGCTGGATCCGCTTCCAGAATGCGGTGCCGTCGACGGAGGTGTGCTCGAAGTAGCCGTCCGCCCCCATCTCGTGCGAGTGCTGCTCCGCCGCCTCGGTGAGCTGCGAGTCGAGACGCAGCCGCACGAGGCCGTGCTGCGTGCGGATCAGATTCAGCTGCTGGAGGACACCCGCCTCGAGCGAGCTCAGTGCGACGCGATGCGAGATGCGCGCCGGCGCCGCGACAGGCGCGGCGACAGCCGCGAAGCAGGCGACGCCCGCCAGCAAGAGAATCGTCCTGCGAACCACACCGCGAGCATCGGCAGATCGGCGTCCGCACAAATGCGCCGTTCGGAGGATCTTGGGCGGACCCGAGACCCACCGTTGACGGTCGCAGGGCGTGCCTCGTTCGAGGCACCCCGTTCGAGTTACTTCACCTCGCAGCAGGCGCTTCCACGATCGGGCCCCGGCGGGCGGCCAGCTGGTCCCGGACGATCACCTGGATCGTCCCGGCGACGGGGATCGCGGCGAGCGCTCCGAGGATGCCGGCGACCTCGGCGCCGACGAGCACCGAGACGAGCACCGCGAGCGGTGAGAGCTGCACCGTCCTACCGTAGATCACCGGCTGCAGAAAGTGGTTCTCGAGCTGCTGGTAGACGACGAAGAAGACGAGGACGACGATTCCGGCCGGCACGCTGTGCAGGAACGCGACGACCGTGACGATCACTCCGGCGGCCGTCGCGCCCGCGAGCGGGATCAGATCGAGCACGGCGACGATCAATCCGAGCGCGACCGCGTACGGCACGCCCATGATCAGAAGGACGATCGTGATCGACGCGCCCGCGACCAGGCTGATCACGATGTTGCCGGTGACGTAGCCGCCGATCGTGCGGTAGATGTCGTGCGCGACGCGGCGCCAGCGCGGCCGCGACTCCTCGGGCAGGAGCGAGAAACAGCGCTCGACCCAGTCGCGTCCTTCGAGCAGCATGAAGAACGTCAGGAAGACGATCGTCACTGCGGCGGCGATGATCGTGATCACGCCCTTCGTCACCGAGATCGCGGCGCCCGACAGGCCGAGCACCTTGGCCGCGCCGCCGTTGTTCACCTGTTCGCGCACCTTCTCGACGACGTGGTAGCGGCGCTCGAGGAAGCCGAGCCGGCCGCGGCCGTGCGTGAGCTGGTCGACGTAATGCGGAAGGGCCTGCGCGAACCCGTTCACCTCGTCGACGAGCTTCGGGATGAACGACGCGGCAACGGCGACGATCGCGGCGATCACCAGGAGGTACGCGAGCGAGATCGAGGCCCCGCGCCCGAGCGGCGTCCGGCGCTCGATCAGCCGCACGAGCGGGTCGAGCGCGAGCGCGAGGAACAGCGCGATCACGATCCAGGCGATCACGTGCCGTGCGATCCAGATCACCTCGAGCACGACCGCGACGAGGAGGATGATCATCAGGACGCGCACGACGGTGCGCGGACGCAACTCGACCACGCGCTGGGGCGTCACGGTGTGAGCGTCGCAGCGAGGCCGGACGTTGTACCTTCCCGCCGTGAGCTTGAGAACGGATCCGGCGGTCGAGCACGCCGCGCTGCCCGGCGGCGGCAGCGTCACCGTCTGGGTCGGCGTCCCCGAGGACTCGTACGTCGGCACCGCTCTGACGACGGTCGACGTGCAGCTCCACGAAGGGAACGCGACGCTCGCGTCCGTTTCGACGGGTCTCGCCCCTCATGACGACGACGAGGGACGTGCGCTCGCGCGCCGCGTGACGGCTGCCCTCGAGGCGGGCGAGATCGGCCTCAGCGCAGGCGATCTCGAAACGCTCATCTAGAGCAGATCGCGGTCGATCCAGTCGAGGGCGACGGCGAGTTGCCGCTGCTGCAGCGCCCGCACCGCCGGCGCGGTGTCGGGTGGCGGGAGCCCGACGACCGCGGCCCAGACGCCGGCGATCCACGCGGCGAGCGCACCGGCATCCGGCAGCACCTCCCACGGAAGCGGGCCGCCTTCGACGGCGAGACTCGGAAGCCACGCTGCGAGATCGGAGCGCGTGTTCGCGAGCGAGCACCAGTTCCAGTCGACGAGAAGCGCCTTACCGTCGCGAAAGCACATGTTGTCGCTTCGCACGTCGAGATGACAGAGGTCCGTTCCGTCGACCGGCGCCGCGTCGACCGCTTCGAGGATCCCGGGCAGCGAGCGCTCGAGCCAGTGTGCGTCTCGCAATCCGGTCGAGAGGAACGGCCCCGGATCTGCGGCGACCGCATGCCAGCGCGTCCAGAGCTCGGCATGCGACTCGCGCGCAGGCGGCGTGTTCGGCGGCGGTTCGCTCGCGGCGACCTCCGCAACCGCGGCGAGCACCGCCGCCACGCGCTCGTCGTCCCAGCGCACCGTCCAGTCGGCGTCGCTCAGATCCTCGATCGCGAGCAACGGGCGCACGCCGTCGTCATCCCAGCCCTCGAGCCGCGGCATGAACGAGCCCGAGAGCGCGGCGTACACCTCGTGTTCCCGGCGGAGCCAGCCGGCGAGGATCGGTGCCTCGGCCGACTTGACGAACACGCTGCGGCCGTCCGCGAGATCGACCGAGAAGCGGTCGGCGGTCGAGTAGCCGCCCTCGCGCGGGGTGTAGCGGACAGGCCGCGAGCCGACCGCGCGCTCGATCCGTTCGTCGAGGTCGCGAACTACAGTGATCCTCGCAGTGATCGCGCTCGTGCGTTCCGTCCTCGGCGTCACCCTCGCCGCGCTCCTCCTCGGGGTCGTGCCGGCGAGCGCCGCGACGGGGCCGTCGGCGACTGCCCCGCCGACGGTCTTCGGGACGTTGCAGCAGGGGAAGAAGCTGACCGCACTCACCGGCACGTGGGTCGGGAGCGGCACGATCACCTACGCCTTCCAGTGGTACCGCTGCGACGCAAAGGCGGCGCACTGCAGCTCCATCCACGGGTCGACCAAGTCCACGTACACGGAGGTCGCGAAGGACGTCGGGCACTCCCTCGGACTGACGGTTCGGGCGGCCGACTCCACCGGCGCTGCGGCTGCCTACGCCGGCGTGACCGGGCTCGTTTCTGCTTCGTCGTCGACGCTCGCCGCGACCGCGCAGCCCGCGCTTGTCGGCAACCCCGTCGTCGGGACGGCGCTCGCTGTTCAGAACGCCGTGTGGTCGGCGAAGCCGGCGACCACGACGTACACGTGGCTGCGCTGCAACCCGAACGGGAGGCTCTGCGCGCCGATCGCGGGCCAGACCGCCGACAGCTACACGCTGACCGCGAACGACACGGGCCACACGATCGTCGCGACCGCGACGGCGACCGCCGGCGTCGCCTCCGCGACGGCGCTGACGGTTCGCAGCGCGCTCGTCCGCACGACGCCCGGCCCGATCCTGTCGGCGGCCCCGGCCGTCGGCGGGACGCTCCAGCAGGGAAAGCAGCTGACGGCGACACCCGGCACGTGGACGTCGGGCGGCTCGCTCGGCTACGCCTACCAGTGGTATCGCTGCGACCCGAACGGCGCGCACTGCAGCTCCATCCACGGCGCGACGAGAGCGACCTACACGCAGGTTGCAAAGGACGTCGGGCAGACGATCGGCCTGACTATCCGCGCAACCGATGCGTCCGGCACCTCGCCCGCGTACGCGTCGCTCGCGGGTCTCGTCGCGCCGGCGGCGGCGACGCTTCTCGCGGCGGCGCAGCCCACGATCGCCGGAACGCCGGCCAGGGGCTCGACGCTCACCGTGCAGACGCCGACCTGGAGCACGACGCCGACCGGCACCACCTACGCCTGGCTGCGCTGCAATGCAAACGGCCGGCTTTGCACGCGGATCCCCGCGGAGACGACGGCGTCGTACGAGGTCGCCGCGGCGGACGCCGGCCATGTCCTCGTCGCCGAGGTGATCGCCACCGCGGGAACCGCTCAGCAGACCGTGCTGAGCGTCGGCGTCGCCGTTCCGGCCTGAGGCCGATACGCTTCCGGCACGCGCCCGTAGTGAAGCGGTATCACGGGACCCTTCCAAGGTCTAATCGCCGGTTCGACCCCGGCCGGGCGCTTCGTCCGAGTCTCCCGCTAAGTTGTCTGAGGTGAAAACCGAGGAGCGACAAGAGGCCCGGGAGCTGCGCGCGCGGGGGCGATCAAGGAAATCGAACGCGAGCTCGGAGTGTCCCGCTCGTCCGTGAGCGCCTGGGTTCGCGATGTCTCGCTCGGCCCAGAGGAGCGCGCACGCCTTGCCGTGCGAACCCGTCTCGGCCCGCTCGTCGCTGCCGAGCGAAAGGCGACACGCGCACGGGAAGTTCGCGTGGGCTACCAGCAAGAGGACCGGGTTCTCGCGCGCCGGGGTGACGCGACATATTCGGCCGGATGCGCCCTGTTCTGGGCTGAGGGTTCCCGGGAGCGAAACACCGTGAAGCTGACCAACTCCGACCCGGAGATGCTCGTCCTCTTCCTCGCATTTCTGCGAAGCCACTTCGGCGTCTCCGCCGACGCCGTCGCAATCCGTTGCAACCTGTTCGCGGAAACGCGGGCGGAGCAGGAACGAATCGAGGGCTACTGGCTCGACCGCCTCGGGCTTTCTCGTGCATCCCTCCGCTCCAGCATCGTCAACGTCTTCTCGAAGCACAGCAAGAGGAAGCGGCTCAACAAACTTCCCTACGGGACGTGCACCCTGATCGTCTACAGCACGCGGATCGTTCAGATGCTCTACGGCTCGGTCCAGGAGCTCGGAGGGTTCGACCGGCCCGAGTGGCTGGACTGACACCTACGCTGGAGGCGTGCTGCTCGCGCATACGCATTCGCCGTACGCGTGGCAGGCGGACGTCGACACCACGGTCGTCATCCCGGTTCTCTCGCTGCTGTACCTCTTCGCGGTCGGCCGCTACGGCGCGTCACGCACGCGGATCGCCTGTTACGCCGGCGCGATGGTGCTGCTCGCGGTGGCGTTCTGGACGCCGCTTCACCATCTCGGCCTGCACTACCTGCTGAGCGCGCACCTCCTGCAGAACGTGATCCTCGCCGAGTGGGCGCCGCTCCTCGCAGTGCTGGGACTCTCGCCCACGATGACAGGGGCACTCGCGCGCCACGCTCCGTGGCGCGTCGCGGTGCACCCGGGGGTCGCGCTGCCGCTCTGGCTCGCGGATTACTTCGCGTGGCACATCCCGGCGGTCTACGACGTTGCGCTCGAGCACCAGACATGGCTGATCCACGTGGAGCACGCCTGTTACTTCGCGACCGGCCTCCTGGTCTGGTGGCCGCTCGTCCACGACATCCCGCACCGCCTCGCGTCTGGACGCCGCGCCCTGTACGCCTTCGCGGCATTCCTGCTCGCATCACCGCTCGGCCTACTGCTCGCCCTCCTGCCGAACCCGATCTATCCGTTCTACGTGCACGCGCGGCCGCGCATCTGGGGGCTCTCGCCACTCACCGACCAGGAGATCGCCGGGGTCACGATGGCGACCGAGCAGGCGATCGTCCTGTTCGCGATGTTCCTGTTCTGGTTCCGCCGCTTCCTCGAGGAGGAGGGCGCGCTCTAGCTCTTGAGGCAGCCGGTGATCACGGCGATGTTCTCGTCCGTCGGGTGGACGTGCCAGAGCATCACCGCGTTCTGCTGTGTGCGAAGGACGTCGTCGATGCCGACGTTCTTCGCGCGGAAGCGCCGGTATGCGTCGTCGATGTTGTTCGCGTCGTCCACGGTCTCGCCGAACGACACGGTCACCCGGTTCCCCTTCGGCTTCGCGCTGAGCGCGCCACCGGTCGCGGAGTTCGCGACGAAGTCCGAGGCGGGCGCGGGCCCGACCGGAATGCCGGCCTTCTTCAGGCACGCGCTCGTCGCCGCCTTCGTATAGATGTGGGTGGTGGGGCCGCCGCACGCCGCGCAGGCGAGCACGACGAGCCCGATGGCCGTGAAACGCTTCACGGCGCGTCAGTGTACGGCGCGGCACGGCGGATGTCCGGTTGACGGCTATCGTTCGCCGCCGTGACCGTCGTCGACGAGCGGCTCGAGCGCTATGCGCGCCTGGCCGTCCAGGTGGGACTCAACCTGCAGCCGGGGCAGATTCTCCTCGTCAACGCGCTCCTCGAGCACGCGCCGCTCGCTCGCGCGATCGCCCGCGAGGCGTACCAGGCCGGTGCCTCGTACGTGGACGTCCTCTACGGCGACCAGCACGTGCGCCGAGCCCACATCGAGAGCGCTTCCGAGGATCAGCTGGGCTACTCGCCGCCCTGGCTCGTCCAGCGCTACCGCGACGTCGGAGAAGCCGGCGGTGCGATCTGCGCGCTCACCGGCAACCCGGAGCCCGAGCTCTACGCCGACCTCGACGGTGAACGAGTCGGCAAGGCGCGCATGCGCGAGGTGGCCGAGGAGTCGCTGCGGCTCACCGACGGCCTCTGCAACTGGACGATCGTGGCCTATCCGAATGCCGGCTGGGCGCAAACCGTGTTCGGGGAGCCGGACGTCGAGCGGCTGTGGGATGCGGTCGGGCAGGCGGTGCGACTCGACCAGCCCGATCCCGTCACTGCCTGGCGCGAGCACATCGCCCGCCTGCAGCAGCGCGCGGCCGCACTGAACGAGCGCCGGTTCGACCATCTTCGTTACCGCGGGCCGGGCACCGATCTGACGGTGGGTCTCCACCCGGACGGTGAGTGGCAGGCTGCGCTCGACGAGTCGAACGGCATCGAGCACGTCGCGAACATGCCGACGGAAGAGGTCTTCACCGCGCCGGACGCCCGGCGCGTCGACGGCACCGTCCGCTCGACGCTCCCGCTCCAGATCCAGGGGAACATCGTGCGCGACCTCGAGATCCGCTTCGAGAACGGGAAGGCGGTCGAAGTGCGCGCCGCCTCGGGCGAAGAGGTCATGCGCACGCACGTCGCGACCGACGCCGGTTCGACGCGCCTCGGCGAGGTGGCCCTCGTCGACGGCGACTCGGCGGTCGGAAAGACGGGTCTCGTCTTCTACGACACGCTGTTCGACGAGAACGCCTCGTCGCACATCGCGCTCGGCGCGGCGATCGTGCAGGCGGTGCCGTGGGCGCACGACGCGTCGCCGGACGAGCGGTTCGAGAAGGGCGTGAACCAGTCGTCGATCCACACCGACTTCATGATCGGCTCGGACGAGCTCGAGATCGACGGTGTCGGCGAGGACGGCGAGGCGGTGCCGATCCTGCGCGCCGGCGCCTGGCAGCTGTCGTAATCGGGACGGTCGGATTCGAACCGACGGCTTCCGCCTCCCAAAGGCGGCGCTCTACCAGGCTGAGCTACGTCCCGTTCAGGAAAGTGTAGGGCTGATCGCGGAGAGCTCCCGGTCGGCGAGCTCGTAGCCCCGCTCGATCAGCGACCGCTTCTCCGCGTCCGACCAGTGGGGCTGCGTGCGGATCCCCGGCTCGAGGCCGGCGCCCTCAACGGTTCCGCGCACGACGATCCGCGGCACGATCCGGTCGTGGCGGAACGGGAACTGCGCGCTCGAGAAGCGCTTCTCGACCACCGCTCGCTTCTCGGCGTCGTCGATCTCCGCAAGCACGTCCTGGCGGAGGGAGCGGAGCTCGCGCAGCGAGAGATCGATCTGCTCGGCCATCCGCTCCTCGCGCCGCATGTTGCGAAGGATCGACACGCGCGCGAGGCGCGCGATCGTGTCCGCGAGGTGTGCCGGCTCCCCGCGTTCGGCGCGCGCCTCCGCCCGGTCGATCTCTTCCAGGAGGACGCGGACGAACGCGATCCGGCTCAGGCGCCGTAGCCGGCGGCGCAGCGGCTCGAGCCCGCCGACGCCGAGCTTCGGGTACTGGGGCAGATAGCGAAACGCGACGATCAGCTCCACCTCGGGATGCTCGTAGGCGACGCCGAGGGGGAAGTTCCGCACCCAGGCGCCGTCGGTCGCGACACGGTCGCCGACGCGCATCGGCATCACGAGCGCCGACACGGCGGCCGAGGCGAGCACAGCCTGCCCGAACTCCTCGGGCGGCGTCGTGCGTGAGGTGTAGTGCAGCTCGTACTCGTCGTCCTCGCGCGCGTGGTCGTCGGACAGGTCGGTTGCGACGACGACGAGCTCGACCGGCGAACGGGCGAGCTCGCGTGCCATCTCGGTCATGTCGCCGAACCACGCGTCGATCGTCGCCGGGAGCGCATAGTCGTGCAGCCCGAGGAACGGCAGCTGCCAGAGTCGGTTCGGGCGAAACGTCATCGCCGGCTGCAGCTCCATCAGGAACGCCTCGAGGTCGTCGAGACGGTCGAGCGCCGCGAGGCTCCCCGAGAGCGCGCCCGACGACGTGCCGAACACCGCCGCGATTCGCGGCCAGAGGACGCTCTCGCGCAGGCGCTGCAAGAAGCCGAGCTCCATCATCACGCCGTTCACTCCGCCGCCGGAGAGAACGACACCGACATCACGACGTTCGTCCACGACCACAAGATAGGTTCGGAGCGATGTCGGAGGCAGCGTTCCCCGTCGCACCGGCTCGCACCCGGCATCCGCGACTCGGATACGCGATGGTGACTGTCGCCGCCGTGCTGTGGGGCGTGAACGGCGCCGTATCCAAGACGATCCTCGCCACGGGCTTCTCTTCGGAACGCCTGGCGCAGCTGCGCTCGCTCGGCGCTGCGGCAGGTCTCGTGCTCGTGCTCGTCGTCTCGGCACCCGAGCGGCTGCGGCTCACTCGCCGCGAGCTGCCCTACCTGGTGACCTTCGGCGTCGGCGGACTCGCATTCGTGCAATTCCTCTACTTCCTCGCGATCCACCGGCTCGCGATCGGGATCGCCCTCCTCGTCGAGTACCTGGCGCCACTCCTCGTCGCGCTCTGGGCCCGTTTCGCACAGCGCGCGCACGTACGGCGGCGGATCTGGGTCGCGCTCGCGCTCGCCCTCACCGGTCTCGGACTGATCGTCGACCTCTTCGGAGGCGGTTCGTCCCTCTCGACCGCAGGGATCCTGTTCGCGCTCGGCGGCGCGTTCGCCTACGCGCTCTACGTCCTCCTCGCCGAGCACGTCGTCGGCGGCCGCGACCCCGTCTCCCTACTCGCGTGGGGCTTCCTCTTCGCCTCCGTCTTCTGGGCGATCGTCGTCCCCTGGTGGTCGTTCCCCGGGCGGATGTTGACGCTGAACACGACCCTCGGCGGCAATCTCGCCGCCTACCACCTGCCGGTCTGGGCGCTCGCCGCCTGGATGGTCGTGCTCGGGACGATCGTGCCGTTCTTCCTGCTCGTCTCGGCCCTCCGGCACGTGAGCGCGACGACGGCGGGGATCGTTGCGATGCTCGAGCCCGTCGTGGGCGCGATCGTCGGCTGGCTCTGGCTCTCCGAGACGCTCGACGCCGTGCAGCTCGCCGGGGCGGCGGTCGTGCTTGCAGCGATCGGACTTGCCCAGACTGCTCGTTGATCCGCTGTAGCTGTACAGCTACACAATCCGGTTTCGATAGATTCGCGGTGAAGATCCCCCAAATGGGGGTGGTTTAGAACCGGTAAGCCTGCCATTTTTGGGCAGTGCTGAAGTTCGTCGTCGCACTCGCAGCCGCCGCCGCGCTGATCATCCCGTCCGCCGCTCTTGCCGGGATGTCCAAGCCGGAAGTGGCGCTGCTCGCTCAGATGAACAAGGTGCGCGTCCAGCACGGTCTCGGCCGGCTGCACTACGACGCGCACCTCGAGCACGCGGCGGAGGCTCACACCCGCGAGATGCTGAGCGACGGCGTCTTCCAGCACGGCGCGTTCGGGAGCCGGATGCTCCAGTTCGACGTCACCGGACGACTCGCCGGCGAGAACCTCGCGTGGGGCACGGGAAGCCGGGGGACGGCGCGCGGCATCGTCGCCGCGTGGCTCGCGAGCCCCGAGCATCGCGCCAATCTGCTGCGGCCGAGCTTCACCCGCGTCGGGGTCGGCGACCTCGCCGGTGCGTTCCTGGGATTCCGGGGCGCCCGGGTGGTCACCGCCGACTTCGCCGGCTGAACGAACCGGGGGAGCGCTCGTCGGGATATGCGAGGGGCCCGACCGGGGGGCGGGCTCTTTGCATTGCCTATTCGCGCTCGAGCAGCGACCGCAGCTCGGTGAGCTTCTCGCGGCGGAGCGCGTCACGCTCGCCGCGGTTCACGCGGTCGAGCAGGTCGCGCACGAGCGGTGCGAGCTCCACCGGGTTGAACGGTTTCGTGACGTAGTCGACGCCGCCGAGATCGATCCCGCGCGCACGGTCGCGTAACTCG
>Ga0308174_10000546_pt1 | contig 16127 bp, 19 predicted proteins | sample PhyPR2_FD_203894 | JGI IMG/M metagenome (GOLD analysis project Ga0308174, IMG submission 203894) | Soil microbial communities from UC Gill Tract Community Farm, Albany, California, United States - DLSLS.P.R2 | ecosystem: Environmental > Terrestrial > Soil > Agricultural land | place: USA...
AGCGGTGCATGGCCGGCGCATTGAGGAGCCAGCCCGCCTTGCCGAAGGTCCACGGCAGGTCGGCATGGATCAGATAGCCGTAATAGTGGCGCACGAAGACGTTGCCGGCCTGCGCCCAGAAAGGGACTCCCAGGGCCGCCAGGACGACGGTGTCCAGCGCCGAGCCGAGGCGGTCCACCGGATGCATCCGCTCCAGGGAGAACCAGGTCAGCCGGGTGTCGGAATGGTGGATGGCGTGGGCGGGCCAGAGCCATTTCGTGTGCTGGAGGCGGTGGCGCCAATAGCCCACGAAATCACCGAGGAACACGGTCGCGATGAGGGTCGGCGTCGGCCCGAGGACGGCCCAGACCGGCGCGGCGTGCAGTTGCAGGCCCTGGTCGCGGACCACCGTCGTCAGCCAGGCGATGAACAGCGCCACGATCGGCGAGACGGCGAGCTGATCCAGCGCCGAAAGCACGGCGTTGATGCGCGTCTCGCCCGCCGCGGCTTTGGCGTCGGCCAGCGACCGGCGGCCCTTCACGGCCCAGGCGAGCGCGGCGAAGACGAGGGCGGCGAGCGCAAGCGTCTCCAGCGCGCCCAGGAATGCGCGGGCGTCTTTCGCGAGGAAGGCGAGGACCGTCGACACTCGGCGATCATCGGCGTGCGCGGCAAATCTTGGATTAACGCGGGGCGGCGATGATGCCGCCATGGCTGTCGAGGCGATCAGGCCGGCTGCTGCGCCCCCTCGCGCCCGGGCGGTCCCGGCGCGGGCGTTCGGGCTCGCCGGTCTGGGCCTGGCGCTCCTCGCGCTCGCCGCGGCGCGGGTGTGGCTGGCCGCCGTCCAGCCGCTGTGGTTCGACGAAGCCTGGTCGCTGATGGCCGCCACGACGCCGGACTGGGCGAGCCTCGTCCACGAGGCGCTCACCGACGTGAACGCGCCGTTGGGCTACGTGCTGCTGCGCGCCTGGGTTGGGCTCGCGGGCGCCTCCGACCTCGCCCTGCGGCTGCCGGCCCTGGCGGCGATCGCCGCCGCCGGCGCGCTGCCGCTGCTCTGGGGCGCGGGCCTGCGGCGCGAGGCGCGGCTCGCCTGGGCGGTGATGATCTTCGCCTGGTGGGGCGTGGACGGGTTCCTGGCGGGCCGCGCCTACGGCCTGCTGCTGGCGCTCTCGACCGCCCAGGTCATCGCCTTCGCCGAGCTGCTCAGGAAGCCCCGCCTGGGAACCGCCTTCGCCTGGGCGGCGCTGGGCGCGCTCGCCATCCTGACCCACTACTACGCCCTGATCGTCACCGCCGTTCAGGGCCTGAGCTTCCTAGCGCTCCGGCGGCGCGAGGCGCTGCGCTGCTGGCCCGCCGCGCTGGCCTTCGCGCCCGCGTTCGGCTGGATCGCCGCGCACGCCCCGCGCCTGCAGGCGTTCGCAGGCGCCGAGGTGGCCTGGCACCCGACCGTGGGACCGGGCCTGGCGCTCGCCATGACCGCGGCGACGCTGCAGCCTTCGGCTCCGCTGCTCGGCCTGGCGGTGGCGCTCGGCGTCCTTGCCGCGGCCGGGCTCTCGCGCGCCCCTGCCGCCCGCCTGCCGCCCCCGATGTGGATCGCGGCGGGCGCCTCGGCGGCGGCGCTCGCGCTCACGCTCGTCTCCGGGGCGCTGCACCCCAGCCTGACCGCGCGCTATCTCATCCCGACGGTTCCCGGCCTGCTGCTGGGCCTGGTGCTCTGCGCGGCGCAGACCTCGCGAGCGCGCCTGCTGCTCGCCGGCCTTGCCATGGTCTGGCTGGGCGCCGCGCTGAGGCCGGACGCCTTCCTGCGCGATCTCGCGAGCCCAAGCCCCTACGGCTTCGAGACCGCGTCCGAGGTGCTGATGCGCCACGGCGCACGCGACGTGGTGTTCGCCTGGGACCACGAGGTCACCGCCCTCATGCCGCCCCCGACGCTGGAGCGGCTGGGAAGCGTGTTCTTTCGCCGGGCGGGCTATCCCGTCCGCGTGCGGCCGCTGGTCGTCCGCCCGGGCGACGACGTCAACGCCCTGGCCTTGGCCGCCGCGAGCGGCCCGCACCCGGGGCTGATCTGGATCTACAACCGCGCGGGCCGCACGGCTGCACGAGCCCATCCTCCGGCCATCGCCCGGCTCGACCCGCGCTGGCGCTGCGAGCGCATCGGCGACGACACCGTCGGGAGCCTCGCCTGCTGGCGCACGCCTCGAGCTTGACTTGACCCGGCGCAACTCCGCTCCGATCCGCCATGGGAGGCATTTCCATGGAAGTGAACGGCGTCGCCCACACCTTCATCACCGCCGGCGACTTCGAGGCCTCGGTGGCCTTCTACCGCCAGCTCCTGCCGTTCCTCGGCCTGCGCGAGGTGGCCGACAGCGCCGACACCTACTACTGCGTGGGCGGGCGCACCGGCTTCGGCGTCCGACGGCCCGACCCGCAGCACGCCGGCGCCAGGTTCGAGCAATTTCGCGTGGGCCTGCACCACCACTGCTGGCGGGCCCGCTCGCGCGAAGACGTCGACGAGGCGCACGCCTTCCTGCAATCCATAGGCGCCCCCATCATCCGCGCGCCGGAGGACGGCCCCTGGGCGCCTGGCTACTATTCGGTGCTGTTCGAGGATCCCGACGGCGTGCGGCTCGAGATCAACTTCGTGCCGGGCCGCGGCCTCTTCGACACCGCGACCCAGCGCGTCGGGGCGACGCTCGACGAGCGTTAGAACGGCAGGATGTTGCGGTGGCGGGTGTAGGCCAGGTAGCCGACGTTGGCGCCCAGCCGGAAGCCGACGCCGGCCCGCATCGGGGCCAGCATGATGCCGGAGGCCTCCTGATAGTTCACCCCGATGCCGGCGATGAAATAGGCCGTGCCCTCGACGCCGGGGAAGCGCTGGAAGATCTCTCCCGGGTCGTCGAGGTTGTAGCAGAGGGTGAACACCCGGCTGGCGTTGCCGCCGGTGTCGAAGCCGATCGAGGGACCCTGCCAGTAGACCTCCATCGGCGGCCGGTTCTTCATGTAGAGCAGGCCCTTGCCATACCGCGCGCCGATCCCGATCGCGCCTGAGGCCTCGGTCCCGGCGATGTAGGCGGTGGGGCGGCCGTTCTTGGCGAAGATCCGCTCGACCGCCGCCCCGGCGCTCTCGGCGGTGACGCCCATGAAGTCGGAGACGGAGTTGACGATCTCGTCTTCGCTGTAGGTCTCCACGTGCCCGCTGTCGGCCGGGTAGGCCGGCTGCAGGTTGGGAGACCTCGGCGCCTCGGCAGGGGGTTCCTCCGGCGGCGGAGGCGGCGGCGGGGCGGAACCCGCGGGCCGCGCGGGCGGCAGCGAGCGGCTGCTCGTCTGGCCGTGGGCGACGGCGGCGGTCCCGAGCGTCACGAGTCCCGTGACGATGAGGGTTCGGCGATCCATGGGCGCGTGTTTCCTGAGAGTCCCTTGGTTGAAACCTTCCCCGCCCCTTTGCGGCTCTGTCATGGCGAACTTCGCCTTAACGCGGGATTAACCACGCCCCGAGCGCGTGTCCTCGCCATCGCTCTGCGACGGATGGTCCCCGCCCCGCGGCCCCGAAGGGAAGGCGCGCCTCGCCAGGGCGGGCGAATGTGCTAGACGGGCGCCGCATGACCACCCCGCTCAGTCACATCCGCAACTTTTCGATCGTGGCGCACATCGACCACGGCAAGTCGACGCTGTCGGACCGGCTGATCCAGGAGACCGGCGCGCTGAGCCTTCGCGAGATGACCGAGCAGGTGCTCGATTCCATGGACATCGAACGCGAGCGCGGCATCACCATCAAGGCGCAGACCGTGCGGCTGCACTACAAGGCCGACGATGGCGAAACCTATGTCCTGAACCTGATGGACACGCCCGGCCACGTGGACTTCGCCTATGAGGTGTCGCGCAGCCTGGCCGCGTGCGAGGGCTCGATCCTGGTGGTGGACGCGAGCCAGGGCGTCGAGGCCCAGACGCTGGCCAACGTCTATCAGGCCATCGACAACGACCACGAGATCGTCCCGGTCCTGAACAAGGTCGACCTGCCGGCCGCCGAGCCCGACCGGGTGCGCCAGCAGATCGAGGACGTCATCGGCCTCGACGCCTCCGAGGCGGTGGAGTGTTCGGCCAAGACGGGCCAGGGCGTCCATGAGGTGCTGGAGGCGGTGGTCAAGCGGCTGCCCGCCCCCAAGGGCGACCGCAACGCGCCGCTGAAGGCGCTGCTGGTCGACGCCTGGTACGACGCCTATCTCGGCGTGATCGTGCTGGTGCGGGTGTTCGACGGGACTCTCAGGGCCGGCCAGCGCATCCGCATGATGCAGACCGGCGCCGTGCACCAGATCGACCGCATCGGCGTGTTCCGCCCCAAGCGCACCGACCTGGAGGAGCTCGGCCCCGGCGAGGTCGGCTTCATCACCGCCCAGATCAAGGAGGTGGCCGACGCCGCGGTCGGCGACACCATCACCGATGAGCGCCGGCCGGCCGAAGCCCCCCTGCCCGGCTTCCGCCAGGTGCAGCCGGTGGTGTTCTGCGGCCTGTTCCCGGTCGACGCCGCCGATTTCGAGGATCTGCGCGCCGCGATCGGACGGCTCAGGCTGAACGACGCCTCCTTCACCTACGAGATGGAGACCAGCGCCGCGCTGGGTTTCGGCTTCCGCTGCGGATTCCTCGGGCTCCTGCACCTGGAGATCATCCAGGAGCGGCTGTCGCGCGAGTTCGACCTCGACCTGATCGCCACCGCGCCCTCGGTCGTCTACCGCATCAAGCTCACCGACGGATCCGAGCTCGAGCTGCACAACCCGGCCGACCTGCCCGATCCGGTGCGCATCGAATCGATCGCCGAGCCCTGGATCAAGGCCACCATCTTCACGCCCGACGACTACCTGGGCTCGATCATCAAGCTGTGCCAGGACCGCCGCGGCGAGCAGCGCGAGCTGAGCTACGTCGGCGCCCGCGCCATGGTGGTCTACGACCTGCCGCTGAACGAGGTGGTGTTCGACTTCTACGACCGGCTGAAGTCGATCTCCAAGGGCTACGCCTCCTTCGACTACGCCATCGAGGGCTACCGCGAGGGCGACCTGGTGAAGATGTCGATCCTGGTGAATTCCGAGCCGGTCGATGCGCTCTCCATGCTGGTGCACCGCGACCGCGCCGAGACCCGCGGGCGGGGCATGGTGGAGAAGATGAAGGAGCTGATCCCGCCGCACATGTTCCAGATCCCGATCCAGGCGGCGATCGGCGGCCGCATCATCGCGCGCGAGACGGTCCGGGCGCTGCGCAAGGACGTGACCGCCAAGTGCTACGGCGGCGACATTTCCCGCAAGCGCAAGCTCCTCGACAAGCAGAAGGAGGGCAAGAAGCGCATGCGCCAGTTCGGCAAGGTGGAGATCCCGCAGGAGGCCTTCATCGCCGCCCTGAAGATGGACGCCGATTAGTCGGGCGGCGCTTCGGTCACGAGGGCGCGGGTTCCGGGCCTCCGGCCGACCGACCAGGCCGCGCCGGCGGCGGCCGAGATCACCGCCATGAGCCCTGCGAGCTGCGCCGGGGCCAGGCGCTCGTGCAGCAGGATCAGGCCGGAGAGCGCGCCGAAGCCCGGCTCCAGGCTCATGAACACCGAGAAGGTGCGGGCCGGCATGCGCGGCATGGCGAAGAGCTCGAGGCTGAACGGCAGGGCGGTGGCGACCAGCGCCACGAGCAGGCCGAGCGGCAGCACGGCGGGCGAGACCAGCGCCCAGCCCGCATGCGCGATCCCGACCGGGGCCGCGACCAGCGCGGCCAGGGAGGTCGCCCAGGCCGCCGAGGCGGCGCCGAACGCGTGTCCGACAATCCGTCCCGAGAGGATGTAGGCCGCCCAGCTCGCCGCCGCGCCGAGCGCAAAACCGATGCCGACGGGATCCAGCGGCCCGCCGCCGGAGCTCGGCCCGACCAGGCCCCAGACGCCGGCCGCCGCCAGCGCCGCCCAGACGAGATCGGAGGCCCTGCGCGAGCTCGCCAGGGCGATCGCCAGCGGGCCCAGGAACTGCAGGCCGATGGTCACCCCCTGCGGCAGGCGCGCGAGGCCGAGGTAGAACATCATCATGGCCCCGGCGCTCGCGAGACCGAGCACCGCGAGCGCCGCGACCGGCGCAGGCTTGGGCCAGGTGCGCCACGGCCGCTGGATGGCGAGCAGCATGGCCGCGGCCAGGGTGATGCGCAGCGCCGCGGCGCCCTGCGGCCCGACCGCCGGGAACAGCCCCTTGGAGAGCGCCGCGCCAACCTGGAAGCAGGCCATGGCGCCCAGCACCGCCGCGATCGGCAGCGCCAATCCGCCCGCGCCTTTGACCTTCAGATTCGCCAACCCATCCCCCTACGCCGCCAGCATGACCGGCGCGCAGGGCGGAGGGAAGCGGCGGGAAACCTACTTCTTGTCGTTCGACTTGCTGATCACCGTGCCGACACCGGCGCCGACCGCGGCGCCGAGCGGGCCGGCGATGACCAGGCCCGCGGCCGCGCCGGTGGCGGCGCGCTGCTCGACATTATGGCCGCAGGCGGCGAGGCCAAGCGCCAGGAGGGCCGTGGTGAGGACGATGCTGCGCACGTGCGATTCCATCCGCTATGAGGATCATCCCAGTCTGCCGCGAGTCGCTTAGCCGTTCGCTAACCCGCACGCGCGCGCCGCCTCGGCGGGACCCAGCGCCACAGCGCCGCGGTGTAGGCGAAGATCGCGACATAGGCCGCGGTGAACACCCACATCGGCAGCGGCCAGTAGATGACGCTGTTGACCCAGCGCATGATCAGCGGCGGCTCGGCGCGGCCCGCGCCGGTCAGCGCGTCCTGCCAGAGGGTCAGGAAGCAGGCGCGACCGAGCACCGCCTGCAGGGCGACGACCGCGAGCGAGGCGAGGTGCAGCAGGCGCCACCACGGGATCCTCACCCACGCCCAGCCGAGCGCCGCGCCCGCCGGAATCGCCACCAGGCCGAACAGGTTGAAGGCGATCACCACCAGGTGCGCCGCCAGCACCAATTCGCCCCAGGACGCCGCGCTCATGAGCGAACCTTAGGGCCGGCGCGTTTGCCGCGCATGCGCTTCCTCTGCGACGAGATGCTGGCCAGCCTCGCGCGGCTGCTCCGGGCGGCGGGCTACGACGCCGATCTGGCCACGGGAGGGGAACGGGACGAGGCGATCCTCGCCCGCGCCAAGGCCGAAGCGAGGGTGCTCCTCACCCGCGACCGCGATCTCGCCGCCAGGGCCGCGCCCGCTGCGCTGCTGCTCCCGCAAACGAGCGCCGAGGCCCAGGCGCGGGCGCTCGCCCGGGTGCTGCCCATCGACTGGGGCCTGGCGCCTTTCACCCGCTGCGTGGTCGACAATTCGGTGCTGCGCGCCGCGACGCCGGAGGAGGTGGCGCGCATGCCCGCGCAATCCCGAGCGCGGGGGGGCCCCTTCCGGGCGTGCCCAGCGTGCGGTCGGCTCTACTGGCCCGGCAGCCACGTCAAGCGGATGGCGGCCAGGCTCGAGGCGCTCGCCGGCGCAGCGCGCCAAGCTTGACTGTTGGCGCGGCGCAGCGGAAATCCCCCGCATCTCATTCGGGAGGCGTCTTCGATGCGCAAGCTGATCGTCCTCGCCGCGGCCGCCATGGCGGTGCTCGTGGCCGGCTGCAACACCATCCAGGGGATGGGCCGCGACATGCAGGCGGCCGGCCAGGCGGTCTCCAGCTCGGCCCAGGACGCCAAGCACTAGGCTCGGAACAGGGACGCGCCGGCGGGGGTTCGGTTCGCGAAACCCCGATCAGACCGCGAGGTCCCCATGAGCCGCTCCAAGCACGAGCCCTCCGGCCACACCCCCACCACCCTGCCGCGCGACGATCTCGAGGACGACCCGGGGATCGGCGCGTCCAAGGGGACGACCATCTCCGGCGAGGATCCGCACATCCTACGCGAGGACGGCGTCAACACCGAGGAGGGCGACGCGCCGAACGACACCGATGCGACCGGCGCGCCGACCCCGCTGCGCCGCGAGAAGGATCACGTGAAACGGCCGTGAGCTGAGCGCGCGAACGGCCGGCGCAGATTTCCTGCGGCCCAAGCGCCCGGCCCCTTCCGCACGGACGGGCGAGGGCGCATATGGCGGCCCGTCATGCAAGAAGTCGCCCATCCCCTCGGCGCCTCGCTCTGGCGCGGCGCCAAGGGCCACTGCCCGGCCTGCGGCAAAGGTCGGCTGTTCTGGAAATACCTGAAGGTCAACGACCGCTGCGAATGCTGCGAGGAGGACCTGTCGCGCTATCCGGCCGACGACGGGCCGGCCTACACGACCATCCTGCTGACGGGGCATCTGATCATCGTGCCCCTGCTGTTCATCCCATGGGTCTGGCGCAATCCCGTCCACTCAGTGCCGCTGGTGATGGGCGGCCTGGTGGTGAGCACGCTTTCGGTCCTGCCGCGGATCAAGGGCGCCTGGATCGGGCTGATGTATGCGCTGGCGGTGAAATCGACCGACGCGCACCTGCACACGGCCGACGCGGCCGACTAGCGCGGCCCCTCGCCGGTTCGGAACCTCCGCTGTGGGCTCGGCGTTGTCGCACGGCCAAGTCGGGGCGTGACGCGAAGGAGAGCCTGCGTGGGCCTCGGCACCATCCTGATCATCGTCCTCATCCTGCTCCTGATCGGCGCCCTGCCGAGCTGGGGTTACAGCCGCAGCTGGGGCTACTACCCCTCGGGCGGCCTGGGCCTGATCCTCGTGATCGTCATCGTCCTGGTGTTGATGGGACGGTTTTAGCGCCGGCCTAGAGCCCGAGCTCGGCGCGGACTTTCTTGGCCAGCTTCGCCGCGATCAACGCGTGCGCGGTGGAGATCCAGCCCTGCGCCTCATTCGGGTCGAGCCGGTCGAGGTCGACCGCCACCCACTGCCCCTTGGCGCAATAGGGCGCCTGGCGGCCGGGGCCATCCTCGGTCAGCACCACGAAGCCGATATCGGTGACCTTGAAGGCCACGTAGATGTCGCCGCACATGGCGAACACCTTGCCGCCGACCTTGTAGACGTCGGAGCCGCCCCACTGCACGACCTTGCTGGTCGCCGGCAGCCCGAGCGCGATGGCCCCGATCTCGTCGCGGGTCAGGGCGAGGCTCACTCGGCGCTCACGCCCACGCCGATCGGGCAGGTCACGCCCGTGCCGCCGACGCCGCAGTAGCCCATCGGGTTCTTGGCGAGGTACTGCTGATGATAGGCCTCGGCGAAGTAGAACGGGCCGGCCGGCGCGATCTCGGTGGTGACCCGGCCGAAACCCTGGGCGCTCAGCGCACGCTGGTAGGCCTCGCGGGAGGCCTCCGCCTCGGCGGCCTGGGCGTCGTTCACGACGTAGATCCCCGAGCGGTACTGGGTTCCGACATCGTTGCCCTGGCGCATGCCCTGGGTCGGGTCGTGGTTCTCCCAGAACAGCTTCAGGAGATCGGCGTAGGTCACCTGCCTGGGATCGTAGACGACCAGAACCGACTCGGCGTGGCCGGTGCGGCCGGAACAGACCTCCTCGTAGGTTGGATTGGGCGTCGGACCGTTCTGGTAGCCGGCGGCGGTCACCCACACGCCCGGCTGCTGCCAGAACTCGCGCTCCACGCCCCAGAAGCAGCCCATGGCGAAGTAGGCGGTCTCCAGGCCCTGCGGATAGGGCCCCTTCAGCGGATGGCCGTTGACGAAGTGGACCTCCGCGGTGGGGATCGGATGGGCGCGCCCCGGCAGGGCGGTCTCGGGCGTCGGGATCTCGAGCGGCTTCTTGGCGAACAGCATCGAACGGGCCTCCTTGTCGCGGTGCAAGATAGGATGCTCGCGGGCCGATTGCACGCCGTGCGCGGCGCCTGCTGACCTACGGGAACTTTCATGCGAAAGTCGCATCGAACGTCGGTATGGGAGGACATGCGCCATGGATAGCACCTGGAAGATAGGTTTGCTGGCGGGCGCGATCGCGCTGGCCGGCACGGCGGCGCTCGCGTCCGGCGGCGGCGGCGGCGGGTCCATGCCCGGGGGCGGCTACGGGAGCCCCAGCGCCTCGACCCCGCAGTACGATCCGGCGGCCGAGTACGCCAAGGCGATCACCGCCCTCAAGGCCAACCAGTACCGCGACGCCGCGCGCGCCGCCCAGCACGTCACCGATGCGGTTCCGAGCAATCCGGACGGCTGGCGGCTGCTCGGCATGGCCAAGGCCGGCGACAACGACTGGAAGGGCTCCAGGCGCGCCTACGAGCGGGTCCTGAAGCTCGCGCCCGACGATGTCCAGGGGCACGCAGGGCTTGGCATGGCGCTCGCCAAGCTGAAGGACGCCAAGGCCCAGGGCGAGCTCGATTGGCTGAAGGCCAAGATGCAGAGCTGCGGCGACAGCTGCCCCGACGCCGCCAAGCTCAAGTCGATGAGCGCGGACCTCCAGGCGATCATGGCGCCGGGCGAGGCGGCGACGAAGCCGAGCGCGGCGCTCTCCGGCAAGATGCTGTTCGGCGGCCCCAAGGCCGGCGACGCCGCCTATATCCAGGCGGTCAGCCTGATCAACGAGAAGCGCTATGACGACGCGCTCGCCGCGCTCGCCAAGGCCAAGGTGGAGTTCGGGCCGCACCCGGACATCATCACCTACGAGGGCTACGCCTGGCGCAAGAAGGGCGACTACGCCAAGGCCGAAAGCTACTACCGCCAGGCGCTCGCCATCGACCCCGACCACGTCGGCGCGACCGAGTATTACGGCGAGCTGAAGGTCGAGAAGGGCGATATCGCCGGCGCGAAGCAGATGCTGGCCAAGCTGGAGCGCGTCTGCGTCTACGGCTGTGCGGAGACGGAGGAACTGCGCCGTTGGATCGACGCAGGGCACGACCCGCAGCAATAGGCCTTGCGATCTGGATGGCGGCGGGCGCGCTGGCGCTCGCCGCCTCGCCAGGCGACGCCCCGATCCGCGCCATGCGCTGGGCGGCCAAGTCGGTCGATCCGGTGGCCGCCTTCGACCGCGCGCCTGCGGAGTGCCTGCGGCGGCCGAGCGATCCGGCCGAAGCCCTGAAGGTGGAGGTGGGCCGCGCCGCGTTCCGCACCCCGGTCCTGCTGGGCGGCCAGGCGGCGCGGGCGGGCGTCAACTGCGAGACCTGCCACAAGGCCGGGCGCAGCAACCCCGACTTCCTGTTCCCCGGGGTCTCCGGCGCGCCGGGCACGGCCGACGTGACGGATTCGCTGTTCTCGACGCACCGCGGCGACGACGTGATGGACCCCAAGCCGATCCCGGACCTCTCCGGGCCCAAGGCGAAGCTGAAGGTCGACCAGGCGCCGCGCGCCCACAAGCTCGAGCCCTTCATTCATGGGTTGATCACCGAGGAGTTCGACGGGCCGGAGCCTCCCAAGGCGGTGCTCGCGGGGATCGCCGACTACGTCCGCCATCTCTCGCCCGAGGCCTGCCCCAAGATCCCGAGCGTGGCCGTCACGCCGGCCTACTTCATGGCCGATGCGCGCCGCGCGCTGGCCGCCGCCCAGGGCGAGATCGCCGCCGGCGATGCGCCCGCCGCCATCCTGATGATCGCCTCGGCGCGCACCCGGCTCGGGCTCATCGACGAGCGCTATGCGGGGGCCGCGCTCGCGCCGCTCAGGGCCGAGCTCAGGAGCGCCGACGCCCGCCTGGCGCAGGCGCAGCAGGGCCTGCGCGAGCATCGGCCGGACGTGGCCGCCGAGCTCACCGCCTGGCTGCAGGATTCGGCCGCCCTGGAAGCCCGGCTCGAGGCGCGCGCCACGGCCTCGCTGTTCGATCCGCAGCGCCTCACCCAGGCCGCCCGGCGGCGCTTGCCGGGCTAAGCTTCGTCCTATATTCCGCGCCTTCCGCCGGGCGGGTTCCGCTGCGGGCCGGTGGGTGAGGTGGCCGAGTGGTTGAAGGCGCACGCCTGGAACGCGTGTATACGGGCAACCGTATCGAGGGTTCGAATCCCTCTCTCACCGCCAGTCGGCTCACCGAAGTGGGGCGAAAGCTGCGCCGAGACGCTCGTGGATTCCGGCCGAAATGCCCGTTGTCGCATAGTCCGGGGGCATCGCCCCGTCCTTCTCGCCCCGCTCGTCCTGCTGTTCTTGACCCCGATAATGATGTATGAGACATCATTCCTTATGCTTACGCCTGGACAGCTTCGCGCCGCTCGTGCGCTCCTCGGGATGGACCAGCGCACGCTTGCCGCACGCGCCGGCGTGTCGCTGCCGACGATTCAGCGCATGGAGGCAAGCACCGGCTTCGTGCGCGGGGTCGTCGACAGTCTGACCAAGGTTGTGGCGGCCCTCGAGCGGGAAGGGGTCGAGCTCATCGGTGAGAACGGCGTCAGCTCCGGCGGCGGGCGCGGCGTCCGGTTGCGGGATCCTAGCCTGTCGGCTCTGCGGGCCGACTCCCTGACCTCTACGGATGGGTCGGAGGCGCAGCGGTGACCGACGGCGCCGCGACCGCCCACCTCTTCCGCCCGAAGCTCGTCACTGTCCTCAGCGAAGGCGCATATGACAGGGCAGCCCTTCGCAAGGATGCTCTGGCCGCCTTGACCGTCGCGATCGTCGCTCTGCCGCTATCGATGGCGATCGCCGTCGCCTCAGGCGTCTCACCAGAGCGCGGGCTCTACACCTCGATCGTCGGCGGCTTCCTGGTTTCGGCCTTGGGGGGAAGCCGCTTTCAGATCGGCGGGCCGGCCGGCGCGTTCATCGTCCTGGTCGCGGCGACGAGCGCCCGCTTTGGCCTGCAGGGCCTGCTGCTCACGGTGTTGCTGTCGGGGCTCATGCTCACCGCGATCGGAGCCTCGCGTCTCGGCGGGCTCATCCGCCATATCCCGCATGCGGTGACGGTCGGCTTCACATGCGGGATCGCGGTGACCATTTCCGCCAGCCAGATCCGGGATCTTTCCGGGCTGCGGCTGCCTGGCGCGGAGCCTGGTCCGCTCATCCCCAAGCTTCTGGCGCTGGGCGGAGCCGTGTCGAGCCTCAACCCGGCGGCCCTCGCTCTCGGGGCCGGCGCGGCCGCCCTGATCTTCGCTTTCCGACGGTTTCGGCCGACCTGGCCCGGCATGCTCATCGCAGTGGCCGCGGCCTCGATTTTGGCGGCGATTCTGCACTTGCCTGCGGAGACCATCGGCAGCCGTTTCGGCGGCATTCCGCACACGTTGGCCTCACCGCACCTGCCGCCGCTCTCCGCCGCCCTCATCCTGAAGGTGCTTCCGGCGGCGTTCTCTTTCACCTTGCTTGGAGGCGTGGAGAGCCTGCTCTCGGCCAAGGTCGCCGATGGCATGACCGGGCGCAAACATCGCTCGAACATGGAGCTGGTGGCCCAAGGTCTCGCGAACATCGCGTCCGCGCTTTTCGGAGGCATCAGCGTGACCGGCACGATCGCACGCACGGCGACCAACATCCGCGCCGGGGCGCGCAGTCCGCTGTCAGGGATCATGCACGCAGGATTTCTGCTGATCTTCATGCTCGTGGCGGCGCCGCTGGCGCGCTTCATCCCTCTCTCCGCGCTCGCCGGCGTGCTGGTGGTGGTCTGCTGGAACATGGCCGAGAAAGCCGAGTTCGTCCGCCTGCTGGGCAATTGGCGGACCGCGGCCGTCCTGCTCGCCACCTTTGGCCTCACGCTGGTCAAGGACTTGACCTTCGGGATCGTTGCGGGTTGCCTGGTGGCGGCCGCCTTCGCCGCAGCGAAGCGAGCCGTACCCGAAGAGGGCGACTGAGCACACGGCCCGCTACAGGGCCATGCTCGCTCGCCAGCCCGCCCGCCACGCCATGCAGCCTCCATCGAGCGGCTCTCTCACGCAGGAAGCTCAAGCAGCTGATTTGCACACTCCGCCGCCGGTGGCGTCGAGGTGTCGTCATCCAGCTTGTATGTGGAGCTTTGATGCGCCCGGGGGCAGCTCACGTTCGGCTGCGCCTGGGGCAGCGCGTCGTCGCTAGGGGCTCACCAGGCTTTCGAGATGGAGATCGTCCACCGCGGCGGCGAGTCGGTCGGCCCAGCAGCCGAACAAGGCTGCAGCGCGTGAACTTGAAGGGTCGGCGAGAGCCAGGCCTTCGACCCAGTAGACGAGGCTGAAGAGGACGGACCGGCGATAGTCGAGGCGGCATTCGTCGAAGCCGTACCCCGCGACCCCCAGGTCGACGAGGCGACCGTGATAGCGCCGCAGAAGCTCATCCTCGTTCTTACGACGCAGATCGGTGGGAACGGCGCCGCCCATCAGGTAGCCGAGGTCGAACGGCCCCCGCGCCTGCATGACCACCTGCCAGTCGATCACCGTGAGCTCGCGTCCTTCCGGATTTTCGCGGAACATCAGGTTGTCGGTGCGGAAATCCCCGTGGCAGAGGGTGAGCGGCGGGGTGCTGATCGCCGAGAGCAGGCCTTCAATGGCCCCCGCCAGCCGCCGGCTGACGCGGACCAGCCCGTGATGCCCCCGCGCGCCCAGCGCCTCAAGCGCGCTCGGCAGGCAGGCCCGGAAGTTCTCGGCCACGTCGGCGTAGGGCGGCTCCGCGGCGCGGGGCATGATCGCGCGCAGCTCGTCCAGCCTCGGGTGAGCCCACCAGCGGGCGTGCAGGCTGGCGATGCCGTCGATGGCCTCGGTGAGTTCGCCAAGCGAGATCCCGGCGACCTGATCGGGGCTGGCCGCGGGCGCCAGGTCCTCGAGCAGGATCACGCAATCCCCGCTCGCGGGATCGAAGGCGGAGAAGTAGACCTCGGGCGTCCGCAGTTCGACGGTCGCCGCGACGTCGCGGTAGAACCGCACCTCCCGTTCATAGACCCCATAGAGCGCGCAGATCTCCCGCACCTCGGGCGCGGAGGCGTGAAGCTTGGCGATGAGGCTGGCGGGGCCGGGCGGGCCGGCGCCATAGGCGAGCGTCAGGCGGTGGAGCTCCGACAGGACGCCGACGCCTTCGCCGATCCGCTGCGCCTCGACGGCGACGACAGGCGCGGCCAAGGCGCGGGTCAGCCAGGCTGGCGTGAAGCCCTGGCTGGCCTTGGGGATCGGGACCGGGCCGGCGTCGAGATCGGCGGTGATGACGGCCTCGCTCAAGGGCCGGCCCTCGCCGCGGCCAGCCGCCGCCCGAGCACGACGAAGGCCATGAGGCTCACGGCCGTCGCGGCGATGAACAGGTCGTAGAGCGGCCGGTAGCCGGCGCCTGTGAGCAGCGCGCCTGCGAGCATCGGGCCGATGGCGCCGCCGATGGCGAGCGCCGCCGGCATCAGCACCGCCACCCGTCCGTGCCCGTCCGCCGAGGCGATCATGCCCATCTGATAGGCCAGGGCGAAATTCCAGAGGCCGGCGCCCAGCAGCACGCCTGCGACGTAGGCCGCCGCACCGTGTCCGGCCCACAGGGCCGCGGCGCCGGCGATCGCCAGCAGCATCCCCGCCGCGAGCGGCGCCACCCGCCCGAAGCGGTCCCCGATGGCGGCGGCGGCGAGCCCCGCCAGGCCGCTGACCACGAGCCCGAGGGTCAGGACGCCGGACGCCGTCTCCCGGCCGACGCCGAAGCTGGGAGCCACCTGCGCGAGGAAGGCCCACAGCGCCGAAAGCCCGCCGAAGGAGACGAACAGCGCCGCCAGGCCCAGCCACGGCAGGCCGTCGCGGACCAGCGGCCCGCGCGCCCCCGCGCGGCGCAACATGGCGAACCGCGCCTCAGGCGGGTTGAGCGCCCGGCGCGACGGCAGGGCCGGCAGGCCGGCGAGCGACGCCGCGGCGACGATGCCGGCGAGCGTGAGCGCGGCGCCGGCGAAGCCCCAGCGGGCGGCGGCGAGCGCGCTCAGCGCCAGGAGCGCGGCCACCGCGACGAACACCTCGCTCGCGAGCTTCACGCCGAAGGCGCGGTCCGGCTTGTGGTTCTCCGACACCACGGCGATGCTCACCGTGTAGAGCAGGCCCAGTCCGACGCCGGAGGCGAGAAGGGCGGCCAGCAGGGCGGGGTAGGAGGCGATCGCCGCGCAGCCGGCGAGCCCCGCGACCGACACCGCCGCGCCGACGCCGACCACGGCTCGCCAGTCGAAGCGGCCGATCCACTGGTTCGAGGTGGCGGCCACCAGGGCGAAGCCCGCGAGGAAGCTCGACCCCACCATCCCGACCTGGCCCTCGGTGAGCGCGAAGCGCGTGGCCGCCTCGGCGAGCAGCGCCGGCATGACGTTGAACAACAGGCCGCCGGCCGCCGAGACGCTCGAGGCCGCCGCGAGGACGGCGAGCGGCTGGCGATGGATCGCG
>Ga0308174_10000547_pt1 | contig 16125 bp, 10 predicted proteins | sample PhyPR2_FD_203894 | JGI IMG/M metagenome (GOLD analysis project Ga0308174, IMG submission 203894) | Soil microbial communities from UC Gill Tract Community Farm, Albany, California, United States - DLSLS.P.R2 | ecosystem: Environmental > Terrestrial > Soil > Agricultural land | place: USA...
GGTTTACGCACAGCGCATGAAAGCCCGCAAAGAAGAAATGGGCATCACCTGGCTGAAGATGGACCTCGGTATCAACATGGTCGAAGATACACCCGGCACGGTGACGCGGCCCTCCGGATTATCCAAATGGGAGTCCACGCAATTGCGCCACCCGTTCGTCGCGACGGAGGTGACGGACAAAGGAATCGAGATGCTTTGCGCGTATGTTGCAGCCATCCGCGAAGCCGTTGGAATGGAGATCCCGCTCTCAATGGACCACCTGGGTCACATCGGTGTGAATTCCGCCATCCGGCTGGGTAAGGCCTATGAGCGATTTAATCTTTCCTGGATTGAGGACGTGATTCCCTGGCAATACACCGATCTTTTGAAGCACATCACGAATGAAAGCCCAACGCCGACACTCACCGGCGAAGATATCTACCTGAAAGAAAATTTCATTAAGCTCTGCGAAAACCACGCGGTGAGCAAAATTCATCCCGATATTTCTACTTCAGGCGGAATTCTCGAGACCTATAAAATCGGCAATGCCGCCATGGAATACGGCGTCCCGATGGCGCTGCACTATGCCGGGTTGCCGATCGGCGCGTACGCAAGCGTCCATTGCGCGGCGGCCACGGAGAATTTCCTGGCCTGCGAAAATCACGCACTTGACGTGCCCTGGTGGGAGGACCTGGTCGAGGGCGTCGAGAAGCCCATCATCAATAAAGGCTTTATCGCCGTGCCCGATAAACCTGGTCTCGGCATTACGCTGAATGATGAGGCTGTGAAAGCGCACCTTGCGCCTGGATCAGGTTTCTTCGAGCCCACGCCCCAGTGGGACAAGGAGCATTCCTGGGACCGGCTCTGGAGCATGGCCCCCAGAGGAGCGGGCAAGATCGCATGAAGAAGCTGATTTTGACGGCGCTCGCCGGCTCCCTCGTATTCGGGGCCCTGCCCTCCTTCGCTCAAGTGAAGATGACGAAGGAGCAGATGATGTTCTACACGTCGGATTGGAAGGGCGACCGTTTCGCCGACGGCCGTCCGAAAATCCCGGACGATCTGCTTAAGCGCGCATTGGATGTCTCCATCGAGGACGCCTGGGATTATCTGCGCGGGCACGGTTACCGGAATCAGTTCGAGGGTAACTGGGAAGCTCTGCACATCGAAAAGCCGTTCGCCGGCCGCGCGCTGACCGCGCAATACATGCCGTTGCGTCCCGACATGGCCAAAGCCATCGCTGCCGAAGGCAAAGCGGAAGGGCGCGTAAGTGGCACCAACAGTTGGCCCATTAACGAGCTGCAAATCGGCGACGTGTATGTTGCCGATGGCTTCGGGAAGATCATCGAAGGCACGCTGATCGGTTCGAATCTCGGCAACGGAATCGCCGCGCATACCCACACCGGGTTTGTATTTTACGGCGGCATCAGAGATCAGGAGGAGAACCGCGAAATTCCGAATTTCAACGGTTTCTATAAGGGCTACGATCCCTCCGCCTGGGCACAAATGGAGCTGACCGCGATTAACGCTCCTATCCGTATCGGTCGGGCCGTGGTGCTGCCGGGCGATCTGGTGCTGGCGAAAACGGATGGGGTTCTCTTTATCCCCGCCAGCCTGGCGGAAGGCGCCATCAGTTCAGCCGAATTCACGAGTCTAACGGATGCCTTCAACTTTGAATTGAATCAGGAAGGCAAGAACGGCGCTGAATTTGAAGGCGGTTGGACGCCGGCAAAATACGCCGCTTTTGAAAAATGGATCGACGCTCATCCCGAAAAGTTAAAGATGCCGCGATCCGAATTTGACGCGCTGTTGGCCAACGCGAGCCGCCACAACCGCTAATTGTGCACAACCACATTTCCGGTATTTCAGCAGCTTGCAGAGCCGCGACCGCCAGGGAGCGGTCTTGGCCACTCAGTGTGACGAAGTTGCCTTAAAACTCGTACCGCAGCGCAAACTGCATCACGCGCGGCTGCGTCAGCAGGTTGGTGTAATTGCCGAACTGGCTCGAAAGGTCGATCTCGGGCCGGTTCGACTGCACATCGAAGCGGTTCAGATTCGTCACATTGAAAACTTCCCAGCGCAACTGCAGGCTCTGGCTTTCGAATGTTCTCCACCGTTTGCTCAGCCCCATATCCCACCCTGCGAAGCCATCGCCCCGAAATGTGTTGCGTGATCCGCTGGCCCCCGGATACGGGTGCATGAAATCGGCAACAGCCGCCGTCCCGTCGGCAAACATATTCACGGTTCCGTTCGGCTCCTTGTACGCGCCGCTCTTGGGAGTCACAACCGTCAGCGCGTTGCCTTCTTCCTCCCAGTTCGTGGGGAAGTAATAACCGTTGTCGACGGTCACCGGAAATCCGCTGGTCCAGCGTACGATGCCCGATAGCTGCCAACCGCCGATGAACGCATCCAGCAATCCACTGGCGTTGCGAGCGATCGGTTTGCCCTTTCCGAACGGAAGTTCCACAATGTAGTTCGCGTTGATCTGGTGCGGCGTATCGAAATCCGAAACACCGCGCAATTGATTCGGCGAGAACGGGTTGATCACCTGCCCTCCTAATCCGCTGTAAGGCGCAATCCGTTCGGCATCCGAAGAGATATCCATGGATTTCGAAAACGTGTAATTCAGATCGAATTGCAGACCGGCGCTAAACCGCTTTCGCAAAGTGGCCTGAAACGCGTTATAGCTCGAATTGCCGATGGTGCTCCAGGCATACAGGGAAGAATACTGTGGATTGTAAAAAGAGAACGGCCCGGTGTTGAGGTTGTAGGAAACGCCGCTCAGGTTGTCGTCCGGTATCCCGCCAAATGCGTCGATGTTCGCTTGCGCGGTCGTGTCGTTGAATTTCGCGCACAGGAACTCATCGTAAACCGCTTGCGCAACGTCCTTGGTCGAGCCTCCGCTGCATGTCAAGCTGTACGCTCCGCCGCTCTTGAGCGGCTGCACCAGATCTTTCCAGTAGGCGGCCGTTGGCCCAACCGTAGCTGCGTTTACCTTGCTGGCCGGCAAGCCCGAGCGATACAACTCTGACATGCGTGTCGCCGCCTGAAAGTAAGTAACGCCCGATTTCTTATCTGTCAGGTTCAGCGGTTCCAGCAAATCGCGCTGGGTAAGCAGATTCCGCGAAAACCGTCCAACGTACGCTAGTTCGAGGGCGAACTGCTTCGGAAGCTCACGGCCAACTGAAAAGTCGATCGTGTACGAATAGGGCGTTTTGATGGTGTCATCCAACCCCCAGGCAATCGCGAACCCGCCTGAGTCAAGTGAAGCGGGCGGCGTCTGCGGAAACGTGCCCGGAGGCGCCGGAACCAGCATTGTGTTTCCCTGCAAATCCGCGGCCGGTATCGTGTGCAGATCCGTCAAGCGCGGCGCGGTCTCAGCCGTTAATTGCCCGGCCGGATTCGAAATGGTCGTCGCCAGCCCGAACGATCCGTTCTGGTCAAACGTGTTCAGCAGTCCCAGACCGAACCGGTCATACACCTTGCTGAATCCGGCCCGGATCACGGTCTTATCAGCGCCGCCGAACAGTTTCTTTCCCCAATCGCTTTGCGGACGCAGCGACCACGCGATGGCGGCTCGCGGCGCAAAGTCGCTCTTCTCGAAATGGTAATAGCCGGGTCCGTTATTCGCCGGGCCCGCGAGATTGAATTGAATCAGCGGATCGGTATTCGCCGGAATGCCTTGCAGCATCTGCTGCGCATGCTGGTTAAACAACTGGCCGATGCTGATATTCGGTTCCACTTGCAAGCCCTTGGTCTCCCACGGCGGCGGAAACAGCGAATAGCGCAGCCCGTACGTAAACGTCAGGTTCGGCTTGATGCGCCACGAATCCTGCGCGTACATTTCGTACCAGTTCAATGCGAAATGCCGCTGCACCGGCGCGCCCTGCGCCAGCAGGCTCCCATCCTTGGCGTAGTTGTAGGTGGCGTCGTCTTCGGTAATCATGCCGAGCATTGCCACCATCGGAAAGTCATACGAATTATTGAAGGCCGGATCCACCGCCGCAAAGCCGCCGCTATCCGGGCTCAAAGAACTGCTCGTGTTGGCTAGTCCCGAGGTATCCAGCCAGGCCGAATTCGCCAGCCCGTCGCTGAACGAGCCGAGCGTGCTCTGCCGCGGATTCCTCACCAGTCCGACATTTCCGCCGAATTGGAACGTGTGTGAGCCTTTGGTCCAGGAAAGATCGTCCACGAAGTTGTGCACTGGCATCTGAAAACTTTGCGAACGGATGATCCCCTGGTCCAGCCCGCGAAACTCATTCCACGTCTGATCATCGTTCCCTAGGTTGCCTACGCTCTGCCGCGTAAGCCCGTATCTGAAGTTGTTCACCAGTGTCGGGCTGAACACGCCTGTATAACCAATGGCGAAGCCCTTCGTGTGGTCCACAATGGTGTGCTCCGGCGTCCGGCCCGGCAAAAATGCTGGCCCTGGATTATACAGGTCCTGTAGCGCTCCGCGCCAGAAGAGCGTGTGCTTGCCATTTGAATCGATTCGGTAATCGAAACGCGCTATATAGACATCGTTGTCATTCCGAACCGGCGCTGCAAAGCGGTAGCCCCCGTAGTTGTATCCGTCGCCAACCGAATTGTCGTTCGGCAAAGGATATGTATTGAAATAGTTCAGCATCACCGGATTCGGGCCGAGATGTAGCGGATCGAGCCCGGTAATATCTTGCGGGGTCAGGGTAGTGACGCCGCCGTTCGCGTCCTGATATTTGATGATGCCCTGCCGCAGCGTTGCTGACGGAATCGTGCGCACCACGCTCTGTTCTTCGCGTTCACGCGTTCCTTCGTAATTCACGAAGAAAAAGAATCTCTGCTTGATAATCGGGCCGCCCAGCGAGACGCCGTAGATGTTGCGGTTCAGCTTAGGCGGAACATTCGGGAGGCCGCTGTTCAATTCGGCCAGCTTTACAAAATAATCGTTGGCGCTGGTCTTCGTATTGCGCAAGTATTCGTAAAGCGATCCGTGAAACTTGTCGGTTCCGCTTTTGGTAACCAGCGATACTTGTGCTCCCGACGACCGCCCCTGATCTGCCCCGTAGTTTGTCGTCGTCACGCGGAACTCCTGCACGGAATCGAGCGTTGTCGGCAGCACCGACGTAAATGCGTATCCGCGGCCCTGGTCGTTCGAATCCACTCCGTCCAGCGTGACGTTGCTCTGGTCGCTGCGCGCGCCATTGACCGAACCGCTCCGCGTGTCGACATTTTTGTTGAGATCGGGCCGGTCACCGGTGTAGACCACCCCGGCCTGCAGCGTCAGCAGGTCCGGCACATTGCGGCCTTCCAGCGGAATCTGTTTCACTTGCATGTTGCTAAACGCGTTCCCGATGGAGGCATCCACCGAATTCAACAGCGGCGCTTCGGCCGTTACGGCCACCGTCTCGTTTAGCGAGCCCAACCGAAGCTGCACGTTCACCGTCGCCGGCGTATTGACCAGCAGTTGCAGGTTGCTCTGCTCGTAGCGATCAAAGCCATTCGCGGCAACCGTTAGCGTGTATGTTCCAGGCGGCAGCGCCAGAAAACTGTAGTTCCCTTCCGGTCCCGTGGTCGCGGTTCGCTCAATGTTCACCGCGGCATTCTTCGCCGTGACGGTCGCTTGCGGGACGGCCGCGCCGCTCGGATCGGTAACAGTCCCGCGCAGCGACGAAGTTGCCTGGCCAAACAGCCCCTGGGCGCTCAATAGAGTTCCAATCAGCACTGCGACCCGCGAAAACACACGTCTGTTGCGTTTTGAATTCATAGAATCGACCGCCCCCACCGCGGCATAGAAAAGAATTATTTCACAGACGGGAGAGCGTCGCGCATGCTCCGCTATCCAGATCGCGTTCTTCCCATAGGAAGCCTTTAGGAAGCCTTCAAACGGAGTGGCAAACGTAAGCGAGCTTGATTTTGCGTTCGTCCGATCCGGATCGGACGATTTGCTAAACCAGTTTGATTTCCGGAAAATCGCGCCGATAGCGGCTGGCATCAAGGGTCATGAGACGGTCCGCCTGAAGCAGCGTGTGCGATCCGATAATGAAATCGACCAACAAGCGTCGTGGATGTTCCCCAGATATCTGCTGGCGTCGGTTCGCATATTTCGCAAAGCGCCGCCCCGCTTCGAGCCATGCAGCTTGGTTCAAATCAAAGTCGATGGTGATTCCGGTATCCGCGAGAAAACCGTGTACGAAAGCTTCCGTAGCTTTGGGGTAGGCGAGCAGCTCGGCATAGACCGGCGCGGCAATGACAAGACCGCCGTCGCCCTTCGCGCTACCCAACCGCCCTGCAATCTCCGATGAGGAGGGCTCATTTGACCACAACGCGGAAATGACATTCGTATCGATTGCGGTCCTCACGCTTCCTCGCGCATATCGCGCACCCACGTGTTAATTTCTTCCGATGTCGAAAAAGCAGGCAATGCGCCAGCGTATCGCTGAAAAGGATTCTCCGGGTTCCGCGCAGGCCGGATGACCGTCCGTCCGTTATCGATGATGAATTCCACCCGGTCGCCCTCTCTGAGGCCCAGCCGGCGGCGAATTTCCAGAGGAATTGTGATCTGACCCTTGCTGCTGACTGTGCTTGACGCTTCCATCCTTACCGATCGTCCTTACCTATCGTCCTTACAGTAAAGAATAGCACTCATTCCCACTTTAAGCCTGGAAGGAACGATGTAAGCCCTTTCACGGTATTCGGCTTCACGAATTCGTTTCGAAGATTTAGCTTGAAGTAAACGCTTACGTGTGATACTTTCTATCCCAGTTCAGCGGTCGAAGTTTATCTCAGCGTTGAGGGGGTCTCTATGCCATTTCGGCGTACTCTTTGGATTTTGTTCTCGCTTCTGCTCATAGGCAGTCTTGCCTTTGCACAGCGAGATTTGGGAACGGTTACCGGAACTGTAACGGACGCCACCGGCGCCGCGGTTCCCAATGCAAAGGTCACCCTCGCAAACACGGCGACCGGTGTATCCTACGATACTGTCACGACCGGTACGGGCGCTTACACGCGGCCCGCTCTGAATCCCGGAACTTACACCGTCACGGTGCAAGCGCCTGGCTTCCAGAAGGCGCAGCAAAGCAACGTAATCGTGAATCCAGGGACACCTGTAGCTGTTGACCTCATCCTCCAGGTTGGTGAAGCCACTCAAACTGTAGAGGTGACAGCGGCGGCGCCGTTGCTGCAAACGGAAAGTCCGGCACTGGGTTCTAACCTGAATACCGCTCAAGTCACCGATCTTCCGCTCGGCGGACAGCGCGTCTTCACCTTTCTCGCGCGCATGACCCCCGGCGTTTTGACCGCTGAACCGGGTGCTCGCGGCGCGCAAGGCGGCGACTTTTCGGCAAACGGCGTGCGCTCCACTGGTGAGAATAACTTCCTGCTGAATGGCGTCGACAACAACGTCAACGTCATCGACTTCATCAACCAGACTTCGTTTGTGATCGGCCCATCGGTTGAAGCCATCGGCAACATGCAGGTGTTGACCAACGGCTATAACGCCGAATACGGACGCGCCGCCGGTGGCGTGGTCGACGTGTCCCTGAAGTCCGGCACGAACCAGATTCATGGCGTGCTCTTCGAAATTCTGCAGAACACGGTTCTCGACGCGAACCGCTGGGAGACTAACCTGGCCGGCGCATCCCGCGCTCCTTTCAAGCAGAACCAGTTCGGCGGCGCAGTCGGCGGCCCCATTATCAAGAACAAGCTCTTTATGTTCGGCGATTATCAAGGTACCCGCATCGCAACCGCGGGCGGGCTGATTCAGAATCTCGGATATGGCGGGTTCTACAGTATTCCAACCCCGGCCATGCGAACCGGCGATTTCTCCGGGTTATTGGGTCCCCAGATCGGAACGGATGCCCTCGGCCGGCCTGTCCTGCAGAACCAGATTTATGACCCCACGACCACCAGGACCGGTCCCGGCGGCGCGCTGGTCCGCGATCCCTTCCCCGGCAACAAGATCCCAACAAAGATGCAAGATCCGGTTGCCATGAAGCTGATGGCTCTGTTCCCCGATCCGAACCAGCCCATTAAGGCGGGCTTCCAACCGCAGAATGATTATTATGTCGTCACGCCCGGCGGCTTGAATACGGATCAGGGTGATGGCCGCGTGGACTATCACATGAACGACAAGAACAGCATCTTTGGTAGTATCAGTTGGTCCGATACTTCAAAATTTGGAACTCCGCCGCTGCCCGGCGCGCTCGATGCCGCCAGCTTCTATGGCGTCAGCGAACAGGACCTCGGCCGCAACGCGATGCTGAGCTGGACCCATATCTTTTCACCTTCTATCGTCAATGAGGCCCGCGTCGGCTTCACGCGCTTGGTGACGGCCCGTACGCAGGCCAACTCGGATACGGACGTGTATAAGGAGCTTGGAGTCGGCGGGTACAATCCAACCGGCCCGCTAAACGGTGGTTTCGCCCAGACTAACTTCAACAACGTCTACAGCCAGATTGGCGCAAATAACTGGCTTCCCACCAAGGAATACAACAACGAATGGGACTTCATCGAGAATTTGTCGGTCATCAAGGGCTCGCATTCGATGAAGTTCGGCGCGGAGTTCCGGCCGCTCCATTTCCCCTTCTTCCAGGTCCCCTATCCGCACGGCCAGTTGCAGTTCGGGCGCAATGAAACCGCGTTCCCGTCAACCAATAAAGATGCCGGCGGCCAGAACGGGGCGTTCAATACCGATACGGGCGACGATATGGCTTCTTTCCTGCTCGGCGCGATCGATGGCGGCCAGATATCGACCACGAATTTCATCTCTTCCACCAAGCAGGCTTACGCCTTCTACGCACAGGACTCTTGGAAGGCTACATCTAAGCTGACCGTGGATTACGGCGTCCGGTATGAACTGTTCTCGCCCATCGGCGAGCAGTTTGCTCGTCAATCGAACTTCGATTACAACACCTTGACTCTGCAAATCCCCAAAGGGCCGAACCAGAACACACCCCTGCCACCCAACTTTAACGCGCCGGCGACGATCAACGGCATCACCTTCCCGGCGCTCTTCCCGAACGTCAAGGTCTCTCGCGGCCAGATCGGGCCCTACCTGATTCCGTGGGATAAGGTCGATATTGGCCCACGGATCGGTTTTGCCTACAACATGTTTCCGAAGACTGTGATTCGCGCCGCTTACGGCATCTTCTACGGCGGTGAAGAAAACCAGGGAGGCAATCCGAACCGCGGCGAATCGGCCCCGTTCAATCTGTCGCCCTCTCTTTACAAGCCGGGCAGCGTCGGCGATTTCGAGCCCAATCCGTTCTTCGCGAACGGCAACTGGACGAACGGCCTCTCGACAGGATTTCCGGTCAACGTATTCAACGGGTTTCCGGTCTCTTCGCTGCAGTTCCGCGAAGTGGCGGAAAATTTCCGCAACCCCATGGTCCAGAAGTGGAATTTTGCCATTCAGCAGGAACTTGGCGGTCAGATGGCCCTGGAGCTAAGCTACGTGGGCAATCATTCTTCGCACCAACTTCTACAGCCCGATTTCAACGCCTGCCCGAATCTGGGGACGTTCGATTCGAGCATCAACTGCAACACGCTGCGGCCGGTGCCTTACATTGGGGGTATTTCCGGAACAGCAACATTTGGATTCGGCAATTACCAAGGCATGACGGCTAAGTTGGAGAAGCGCTATTCGGCCGGCTTGCAATTCGTTGCTGCCTACACTTACGGTCACGCCTTCGCCAACAGCGGGACAACGCTCAGCGGCTCCAACGGGTTGTACACCAGGGATAACACGAACTACGCTACCTCGTATGCCAGCGCTTCCTGGGACATTCGCCACAACTTCACGACTGGCTTTAATTACGACATTCCGTTTGGACGGGGCAAGCAGTACGGCTCCAATCTGAACCCCGTTGTCGATGCAATCGCCGGCAACTGGCACCTGAACGGCATCCTGACGCTCCACACCGGCCAGCCCTATACGCTTCGCGCTAGCGGCTGCATTGGCGTCTGGGCGGGCTGTTCACCTGACGTGATCCTTGGAAAAGACCCGAATGCCGCGCCGGCAGGTGGCCGTCGGCCGGCGGAGTGGTTCGATACCTCGAACTTCACCGCTCCTACTCCGCTTACGGAAGGCAGTCTAGGTCTACAGACTCAATTTTCGCCGCCGACCCGCTCGGTCGATCTCTCCATCTTCAAGGATTTTCCGTTCACCGAACGCTGGAAACTCCAGTTCCGCGCGGAGAGCTTCAACCTCGCGAATACGCCGCAGTTCGGAACGCCGAATAACAACCTGGGCGATGCCCAGTTCGGCCAGGTAACCAGTACGCAAGCCGGTTCCGAACGGCATATTCAGTTCGCGCTGCGCCTGCAATTTTAACCGTTCTACGCTGGTAGTTGCTGTTTCTCCTTCTTCTGCTGCTGGCGTCCGACCCCGAGGCTCTGCTTAAGCAGGGCCTCGTTGCTCTTCAGCACAACCAATTGCAGGAAGCTCGTTCGGCTTTAGAAGAGGCTTCCCGCGCCGACGCGAACAACCCGTACGTCTGGGTTTCTCTCGCTCAAACTTATTTGCGCCTGGGCGACGCCACAAAGGCCGAATCGTCCGCGGCCAAGGCCGGCAAATTAGGCGCGGCAAATCCGGTTGTCGCGCATGCGCTCGGCATGTTCTATTTCGAAGATGCTCAGACGCTCCTTCGCAAAGAAGATTTCACCCATGCCGCGGACGTCCTCAGTACAGGGCTGAAAACGGATCCGGGCGATGCCCGGCTCGTCCTCGCCCTCGGGGTCGCCCGCTACGGCCAGCGCCGGTTTGACGACGCCATCGTGCAGTTTCTCCAGGCCATTCAAATCGACCCCGCCATCCCGCAGCCCTACCTGTTTCTGGGACGCATGCTCGATCAGGCCGGCCCACGCCTGCCGGAGATTACCAAAGATTACGAAACCTGGGCGGCGAAAAATCCGCAGAATGCCAAAGCCCCCTTGCTTTTTGCGGAAGCGCTGCTGGCCGCCGGCGTCCACGATAGCAGGGCCGAGGATTTACTGCGGCGGTCCATCGCGCTCGATGGCGGCGACTGGGAATCGCACTACCAGCTAGGTGTGCTCCTCGCAAGCAAGCATCGGTACCCGCAAGCGGCTGCGGAACTCACGCGCAGCGCCGAGCTTGATCCGAAACAGGCCATGACCCACTATCACCTCGCCCGCGTCTACGATCGCCTGGGCGAACCGGACCGCGCCAAGGAAGAGCGTCAAATCCATCAGCAGCTCACAAACGCTCCGGCTTCCGTTGGTGCCGCACATTGAAGCGAGGAAAAGTTTAGAGATCGACCGGCGCGGACGAGCACCGCGCTAACATCTACGTGCATGGCCCGCCGCCGATTCTTTGTTCCCGAGGTCCGGCGGGACGTCGCGGAGCTAACCGGACCCGATGCCGAACACCTGGTCCGAGTGTTGCGCGCCCAACCGGGCCAGGTCTACGAACTCTCGGATAACCATGATGTGTATCTCGCCGAAATCGAAACTGCCCGCAAATCCGAGGTCACCTTTCGCATCGTCGAGAAGCTCGACCTTCCCCCAGCCTCGGTTCAAATCATTCTTATTGCAGCGCTTATAAAGTTCGATCGTTTGGAATGGCTAATCGAAAAGGCAACCGAGCTGGGCGTGTGCGCAATTCAGCCATTCGAAGCCGCGCGATCCGAGCGCGGGCTGGCTCGGGCTGCCAGCAAGCGTCTGGCGCGTTGGGAGCGGATCGCCGTAGAAGCCAGCCAGCAATCGCGGCGGGCCCGCCTCCCCCGCATCGAGCCGCCAGTTCGTTTCGTAAAAGCGCTCCAAATCGATGCAAACATTCGCTTGCTGCTCGACGAAAGCGCCGGTGCCGCGCAGCCAATTCTCAGTTGCCTTCCCGCAGCACGCACCTCAGATCAAAAAGTTGCGCTGCTGCTGGGACCGGAAGGCGGCTGGACGGATGAAGAGCGGGAAGAAGCAGTCGCAGCAGGGTGGCTTGCTTGCAGCCTCGGGGCGACCATCTTGCGCGCCGAGACGGCTGGAATAGCCGCGATTGCCATTATCCAGGCTGCCTGGTCGAGTTAAGCGAGGCGGGGAACTACGGCCGCCTGGACCGGCCGGTCGCCGACCTCCAGAACCGTGAACAGCGAGGTTGAAATGGACGCCCAAGCCGGCAGTGCGCCCGTATTCGAGCTCTTCGCGCGTACAGCCGCGATCCGGATCACTGCCATATCGCCCGAGCTCTCATCCAGCACAAGCGCATACTGGCTATCGGGCGTAACCGCGATGTAGGTCGGGTTTTGCCCGATTTGTGCTACGCCGATCACCTTGCGCGAATCGATGTTCAAGATACATACGTCCGAGCCGTCGTTGCTTCCCACAAATAAATACGACGGCATCTCCGAACAGGCCATCACGCCCGGTTCCCGTCCGGCCAAAATCGTCTGGTCCACCTCCAGCGGGCTGTACGGGAACACGATCGCGACCGCGTCCATCCCCGCGCCGGAGACAAATAACTGCCCGTTGTCGAAGTTGAAACACAGATTCTCAGGCTTCATGGCAAGCGTCAGTTCGGCGATCACCTGCAAAGCCGGCACATTGAGGGCAACTAGCGAGCAATCCGACAGGTTCGCGGCCAGCAGGAGTTTCCCGTCTGCACGGAAGCGAATTTGCCCCAGCGGTCCCTGCAGTTGCACCTGAAAGCGCCGCCGGCTGGTCAAATCCACCAGTTCCACCGTTCCGTGCTCGCCTGTGGACACCGCCGCGTATCCTGTTGGGGAAATCTCTAACGCGATCGGCTCCGCGCTCAGCCGGTGCCGGTGGAGAGCCGCCAGCGTCAACGGATCGGCTTCAATCAGTTCGCGTGTGTGCGGGGCGATGGCGATCAGGCGTTTGCCATCCGCCGTTAGGCGGATTGCCGAAAGCCCATCCGCCAGGCGCTGTGATGCAATCACGTTCAGCTTCTCGTCTATCACGTGCACACTGCCGTTGGACGGGGTGAGCACGTAATTCCGGTTCGGCAGGGCGCCAGGCAGGACCGCGGCCGGTGGTGCGTTCAGCCGGACCGTCTTCACCAACTGAAACGCCGAAAGGTCCACAACCGCAATGCTGTTATCGCCGGCGGTGGCAATCAGCGCGTATCCGCGGTATCCCGTGCCCCGCTTCCGCCCGCAGCTTCCAGCCACGGCCATGCCGGTCAGTGCGAGCCATTCTCGCCGTGTCATACAAACCAAAACGCAAGCATCTGAAAATAATAACTTTGCCGAGTGTGCAGGGAGGGCTATCCCTATGTTACTCTCTGAATTTGTTCCCCCACACGCATAAGTACTCTATTCATGAACTTTAGGTCCGTCTTTAGCCTCATTTCCTCAGATTTAGCTATCGATCTCGGAACCGCAAATACGTTGGTTTTTGCGAAAGGCAAGGGCATTGTGGTGAACGAGCCCTCTATCGTTGCGATCAACAAGAACAATGGCGAAATCGAAGCCGTAGGCAAGGAAGCGAAGGAGATGGTCGGCAGGACCCCCGGCAATATCGTCGCTATCCGGCCGATGAAGGACGGAGTAATCGCCGATTTCAAAGTGACCGAACGGATGCTGAACTACTTCATCCTGAAGGCACACGGCCGAAAGATGCTGGTCCATCCGCGCATTGTGATCGGGGTTCCTAGCGAGATCACGCAAGTAGAAAAGCGCGCGGTGAGCGAATCGGCCTATCGGGCCAAAGCCAGCGAAGTTCATCTGGTGGAGCAGGCCATGGTGGCGGCCATTGGCGCGGGCTTGCCCATTACCGAACCCTCGGGCAACATGGTGGTTGATATTGGGGGCGGCACTACCGACGTGGCCGTCATTTCGCTTTCGGGAATCGTCTATGCGCGCTCGGTCCGGGTTGCCGGCAACGAGATGGACGATGCCATCATGAATTATCTGAAGCGCAAGTACAATTTGCTGATCGGGGAGCGCACCGCGGAACAGATCAAAATCCAGATCGGCTCTGCCTACCAGCTCGATCATCCCATCAAAATGGAGGTCAAAGGCCGCAACCTCATCGAGGGCGTGCCCAAGACGGTGACCATTGAAGATAGCGAGATCCGGGATGCGCTTGCGGACTGCGTCGCGACCATTCTGAACGCCATTCGAGTTGCACTCGAGCGAACGCCCCCCGAACTCAGCGCCGACATTAGCGACCGGGGGATTGTTCTGACCGGCGGCGGCGCGTTGATCAAGAACCTGGACCGCCGTATTCGCGAAGAAACGGGACTGCCGGTGTCCATTGCCGAAGACCCGCTGGCATCGGTGGTCCTCGGTACGGGCAAAATGCTGACCGATTTCAAACTCCTCCGCCGGATTGCCATTGAATAGACCCTAAGTGAATGAGATTCTTTGCACGGATGCCAACACACCTTTACAGTTAAAGAAGGAAGTATGGAAGCCCTGTTGAGCCGCTACCGGAACCTGACGGTTCTGCTGGTCGTGGTAGTGGCACAGTTGCTGTACCTGGCATATCAGGTCAAAACCAATCGGGACGAGCGTCTGATTCGGGTTTGGGCCGTAACCGCGGTTACGCCTATGGCCGGGATTGTGGAGGCCGTCCGCCACAACACCATCGGGTTCCTGGAGGACTATTTCATCCTTCTTGATGTCCGCGAGCAGAACCGCAAGCTTAAGGCCGACAACGACCACTTGCGGATGGAAAATACGTATTACCGGAATCAGCTTTCAACCGCCGAGCACGCGCGCGCGCTTACGCTTTTCCAGGCGCAGTCTCCTTCCAAAACAGTTGCCGCTCGGGTGATTGGTAACAGCACGGTGGCAACGGCCAAGGCCGTCTTCATCGATCGCGGTAGTACCAGCAACATCGATAAAGGCATGGCTGTGGTTACGCCTGAGGGGATTGTCGGCAAGGTGGTTGCGGTGTATCCCCTGGTCTCACAAGTTCTGCTGGTGACCGACCCCACCTTTAAAGTTGGCGTGGAGTCGCAGAAGGGCCACATCCATGGCGTATTGGATTGCGGTACCGGGAAGTGCACCGTCCAGGAGATCCAGAACGAAGACAAAGTGGACGTAGGCGAACAGTTTTACACCTCGGGCGAGGACCGCATTTTCCCGCGCGGATTCCCGGTTGGAACGGTCGTATCAGCCGTGCCTGGCCAGGGCATGAAGGATATTAAGCTGAACCTGAGCGGCGCTCCCGGCGGAGCCGAACAGGTTCTGGTGGTGCTCAAGGGAGTGCACCAGGCGATACCGAATGCGCCGCCCGAGGAGACTACCGCGGCGATGCTGCCCGTTCCGCCTCCCGAAACCGGGGACGATGTCGCCTCTTCCTCGAAGCCCCAAACGGAAGCCGACAAAATTGTTCAGAAATACGGCGTGATCGGCAAGGAAGAGGGGCACGTGTATGGCGCGGTCGGATCCGGCATTCCAAATTTCAACCTGAAACCCGCGGCTGATGCGCCGCAACCCGCCCCGGCCCGGACTGGCGGCACGGAGACCGCTGCAGCGCCGTCCATTCTTGGATCGCGAGCGGTGATCGCTCCGGCCAAGGCCAAACCTGCCCCGGTCACGCCTGCTAACGCTCCTGAACTGATTCTTCCCCTGGGAACGCCCCGCCGTAAGCCCGCCGCGCCAGCAGTCCCGCTTGGGACGCAAACACCCTCGCCTCCACCTGCCGCGCCATGATCAACGAGACTAGCGATACGCTGCTGAATCGGCCGCCGCTTCGGGATAGTTGGTTCAGCCGCTTTGAGGTGCTTGCACTGGCGGCGATCACGGTGGTCGCCATCATCGGCAAATTTTATCTGCCGCGCCTGATCCCGCACACGGAATGGCTGGAGTTACCGTTACTCCTTACTGTCTATTTCGGACTCACCCGCCGCAATCCCGTCAGCGCCCTCCTGTTTGGCGCATTTGTTGGACTTTCGGAGGATTCTCTATCGCCCGCAACCATTCCTATCGGAATGTACGGCATCACCAAGACGCTGGTGGGCTACTTCGCGGCCTCGGTCAGCGTACGCTTTAACGTCGAGAGTCCGGCTATTCGACTGGTCTTGTGCTTTTTCTTCTTCTTCTTTCACGCCTTTTTTTACTGGGTGATGCGGCGCGCGCTGCTCGGGCAGATTGTGCCTTTTGACCCGCAGGAAACATTTGTGCATGGCGCGCTCAACGCGGTCATCGCACTTCCTTTATTTGCGATTCTCGATAGAATGAAGCTATCCGGAAC
>Ga0308174_10000548_pt1 | contig 16111 bp, 18 predicted proteins | sample PhyPR2_FD_203894 | JGI IMG/M metagenome (GOLD analysis project Ga0308174, IMG submission 203894) | Soil microbial communities from UC Gill Tract Community Farm, Albany, California, United States - DLSLS.P.R2 | ecosystem: Environmental > Terrestrial > Soil > Agricultural land | place: USA...
GGTTGCTGCTGGCACCCGGCAAGCAACAGCGCGGCAAACATCCAATGTCGCATCAGCAATCCCCCGGCTGGGGGACATAGCACATCAGACGCCGATCAGCTCACGTCCGATGAGCATCCGACGAATTTCGTTGGTGCCGGCCCCGATGTCGAGCAGTTTGGCGTCGCGGTAATAGCGCTCGACTGGCCAGTCCTTGGTGTAGCCCGCACCGCCCAGCGCCTGCACGGCTTCGTTGGCGACCTTCACCGCATTCTCGCTGGCGAGGAGGATCGCGCCAGCGGCGTCGTAACGCGTCGTCTTGCCTGCGTCGCACGCCTTCGCGACCTGGTAGACATAGGCGCGCGCCGAGTTCAGCGCGACATACATGTCGGCGATCTTTGCCTGCATCAGCTGAAAGCTACCGATCGGCTTGCCGAACTGCTTGCGCTCCCGGACGTAAGGCAGGACGACGTCGAGGCACGCCTGCATGATCCCGATCTGGATGCCGGCGAGCACCGTGCGCTCATAATCAAGGCCGCTCATCAGCACCTCGACGCCCTTGTTCTCCTCGCCCAGGACGTTCTCGGGCGGGACGAAACAATCGTCGAACACCAGTTCTGCGGTCGGCGACCCGCGTATGCCGAGCTTGTCGACCTTCTGGCCGATCGAAAAGCCGGTCATTTCCTTCTCTATGAGGAAGGCGGTGATTCCGCGACTTCCCTCGCCCGTCTTCGCGTAAACGACGAGCGTGTCGGCTTCCGAGCCGTTGGTGATCCAGAATTTGGTGCCGTTCAGGCGGTAGCCGTTGCCTTGCTTTTCGGCCTTCAGCTTCATGCCGACGACGTCGCTGCCCGCGCCTGCCTCGCTCATCGCCAGCGCGCCGATATGCTCGCCGCTGATCAGCTTCGGGAGAAACTGTTTCTTCTGCTCGGGGTTCGCCCAGCGACGGATCTGATTGATACACAGGTTCGAATGCGCGCCGTAGCTGAGGCCGACCGAGGCCGAGGCGCGGGCGACTTCCTCCTGCGCTACGACATGCTCGAGATAACCCAGGCCGAGGCCGCCAAACTCCTCCTCCACGGTGATGCCATGAAGCCCGAGCTCTCCCATCGGCTGCCAAAGGTGACGCGGAAACTCGTCCGCCGCGTCGATTTCGGCGGCGATCGGCGCGATCTTGTCGTCGGCGAAGCGCTTTGTGCTGTCGCGGATGGTGTCGGCCATTTCGCCGAGGTCGAAGTCGAGTCCGAGGTCGGACATGTCGTCTCTCCTGTTCGGCCCGCCGCTAGCAGAGCGCACTGCGTTTGAACAACCGCGCCGGCAGTCTTATGTGCGCTGCAACAATTCGACTCTGGAGCTCCTCATGGCCACTCAAGCAGATAGCACCGTCATCCTGTCGATCGCCCGCACGCCCATGGGCTCGATGCAGGGTGCACTTGCCGGAGCGTCGGCAACCGACCTTGGCGCAACGGCCGTGAAGGCGGCTGTGGAACGCGCTGGTGTCAGTGGCGACGATATCGACCGCATCTACATGGGGTGCGTTCTTCCCGCCGGCCTCGGCCAGGCGCCCGCGCGCCAGGCGGCGATCAAGGCCGGACTGCCAAAGTCAGTTCAGGCGACCACCGTCAACAAGGTCTGCGGCTCGGGCATGCAGACGGTTATCATGGGCGACGAGGCGATTCGCACTGGCAACGCCGACGTGATCGTCGCGGGCGGCATGGAGTCAATGACCAACGCGCCGTATCTGCTCAAGAAACACCGCTCCGGCGCGCGCATTGGCCATGACACTGCTTACGACCACATGTTCCTCGATGGGCTCGAGGATGCCTACGAAGAGGGCCGCGCGATGGGCAGCTTCGCGCAGTGCACCGCCGACGAATATCAGCTCACCCGCCAGCAGATGGACGATTACGCAATCGAAAGCCTTCGCCGTGCGAAGGACGCGATCGACAATGGCGGATTCAAGGACGAGATCGTGCCAGTCACGATCAAGTCGCGCGCCGGAGAAACTCAGGTCGACACCGACGAAGCACCGGGTCGGGGACGTCCGGACAAGATCCCGCAGTTGAAGCCGGCGTTCTCGAAGGAGGGCACGATCACAGCGGCGACGTCGTCTTCGATCTCGGACGGCGCTGCGGCAGTTGTCCTCACAAGTGAGTCGAAGGCGCGCGAGAAGGGCCTGCAGCCAGTTGCACGTATTGTCGCCACCGCCGCGCACGCGCAGGAGCCGGCGCAGTTCACCGTCGCCCCGATCGGCGCCATCGAGAAGGTCTTGCAAAAGGCCGGATGGAAGGCCGCCGACGTCGACCTCTGGGAAGTGAACGAGGCGTTCGCCTGCGTCGCCATGTTCGCGATGAAGGACCTCGGCATCCCGCACGAGAAAATCAACGTTCACGGCGGCGCGACCGCACTCGGTCACCCCATCGGCGCCAGTGGCACCCGAATCCTCGTCACGTTGGTCAATGCCCTGAAGCAGACCGGCGGCAAGCGCGGCGTCGCGAGCCTCTGCATCGGAGGGGGCGAAGCGACTGCCGTGGCGGTCGAACTCGTCTGATCAGGTCAGCGGCCGACGCTGAAGCACACGAACTGAGCGATGCTGGAACCGCTCTGGTCCGCGCCATACTTGATCTTGCGCGCGAAGTTTCGACCGTCATCCGAAGTCGCCATCCAGTAGCCATTGCTCGCAAAATCCTGCGAGCAGTCGGTCTGGACCCACACGAATTCGTTGGTGCCGCAGATCTCCTGCTTCCACGAGAGGATCGCGCCGACGCCCCAACGGGAATCCAGGTCCACGCAGTCCTTGCCGGCGGTCGTCGGCACTAGCACCACGTGCTCTGCATTTGAGGATGGCCGTTCGAGCGGGATGACGCTCGCAACGAGCAGAGTCGCGCAAAGAATGTGACGGACCATCGAAGTCCTCCCCCGAAACGGCGGGGATTTTACGCTTCAGCCGCAGATCAAGTGTATCGGCTGAATTGCTGAGCCGGCTATTTCTTGCCGGCGTAAGCCTGGCACTCGAGTTCGATCAATCCACCCAGGGCGAGCCCGCTTGCGCCGAAGGCGCTCCGGGCTGGCCTCTTGCCTTCGGGAAAATAGGTCACATAGACTTTGTTCATAGCGGGCCAGTTGGCCATGTCGCTCAGCATCGCCGTGCAGTGAAACACGTCCTCATAGCCAAGTCCCTGTCGTCTCAGGATCGCACCGACGTTTTCGAGCGCCTGCTTCGTCTGAGCTTCGATCCCCTCGGGCAGCTTGCCGTCGGCGCCAATACCAAGCTGGCCCGACAGATAGAGAACGTCGCCCACACGCACCGCGTCCGAGAAAGGCAGCGGCTGCCCGTTGAGGTTTGGGCGGCCGAGATGCTCGACGGCGGAACGCGCAGGCTCTGCGGCTTCGGCTGTGCTGGACATGATCAGGACTCCGACGGCGATTGCGGAAACGAGCTTCATTGGCTTTCCCCCTGTTAGTCGACCACTTCCCCGTCGCCGACGCCCCATATGTCCGACGTGCGAATATAGCCGTCGCGCTTGCCGAACTCGACATGGCACCAGCCGTCGCGACACTTGTTGATTCTTCCTACGGCGCCTTGTTCAGCGATGTACCGAACCTTGGCTCCATCGCTCGCATCGGTCCGGATGGGCCGCGGCTCACCGGGTTTCACAACGGCAGTGCGCCGATCGCTCAGCAGCGTGACCAGCATCCACCCCCGCGCGCCATCCGCGTCCTGGATGAGGCGCCAGTTCTCATACTTTTTCACCACGCGTATCGGCAGGTCGCGGCGCTGGTAAAGCCAGACGCCGGGGTAATTCTTGCCGGGACCAGTGCGGGTCATCGCCTGACCCGACGCAATGGAAGCCCAGTAAGGCGGCTGCTTGTCCTGAGCCGCGGCAGGAGCCGCGACCGCGATGAGCAGCAATGCGGCAATCGCCCCCCGAAAGCCCATCACGCTCCCGTCAGGATCCGGTCGACCAACTGCTTCACCGTTGGGATGAAGCCGTTCGAATAGAATGGATCGCTCTTGAAGCGGAACGCGGCGTGGCCGGCAAACATGAGGTTCTGCTCCACGGGACCGCCATGCGCGATGTCCTGGAGCGTCTTTTGGATGCAGAAGCTGCGTGGATCGGCGAGACGCCCTGTCGAATTCTTCTCATTGTCGGCCCAGGACGAGAAGGCGCACTGGCTGAGGCAGCCCATGCACTCTGCCTGGTCGACCCGGATCCGCTTTTCCTCCTCAGGCGTCACGAAGACCAGCGTGTCGTCCGGCGTCTTCATCGCGTTAGTGAAGCCGCGCGCATACCATTCGCGCGCATGCTGCAGGTCGCCCTTGGTCACCCAATAGTTCTTCTTCGTGCCGATACCGACATCGAGCTGGAAGTGATGATCGCCGATTGAGTCCTTGGTGTAGGCGATCTGCCGCTCACTGCGCGCTTCAAGGTTACGAAGGAACGGATTGCGCACCGCCGACGAGTAAAAGCCTGTCGGCGAGAATCGATGCAGCAGCACGTCGCCGTCTTCGAGAGTGAGTAGCCGCGCCTTCCATTCCGGCGGAATCGGGCTTTCCTGGGTCAGCAGTGGGCGCGTGCCGAACTGGAAAACGATCTGCCCAAGCTCAGGGTTGTCGATCCAGTGCTCCCACTCGTCGAGACGCCACACGCCGCCAGCCATGACGATCGGAACGCTGTCGGCGATACCGTTCTCGCGCATGGTTGCACGCAACGCAGCGACACGTGGATACGGGTCCTGCGGTGCACGAGGGTCCTCCGCGTTCGACAAGCCGTTATGGCCACCGGCTAGCCACGGATCTTCGTAGACGACGGCAGCGAGCCATTCGGCTGCCTTGTGATAAGCGCGTTTCCAGAGAGCGCTGAACGCCCGCGCTGAGCTGATGATCGGCAGATAGCTGACGCCATAGGAAGCCGCGATTTCGCTGAGCTTGTACGGCATCCCCGCGCCGCAAGTGACGCCTGTCACCAGGCCCTTGGTCCGCTCCAGGACACCGTGGAGCACGCGCTGCGCGCCGCCCATTTCCCACAAGACGTTGATGTTGATCGCGCCTTTGCCGGACGCCATGTCGTACGCACGCTGCACCTGCGCGACCGCGCCGTCGATTGCGTACTTGATCAGCTCCTCGTGGCGGTCGCGGCGTGTGAGCGCTTCATAGACCTGCGGGACGATGCGGCCTTCCGCGTCGTAGCTGTCGGCGTTCACGGCACTGACCGTGCCGATGCCTCCGGCTGCCGCCCAGGCACCCGAGCTCGCGTGGTTCGTCGCGCTCACGCCCTTGCCGCCTTCGATCAGCGGCCAGACTTCACGGCCTCCGTAGAGGATGGGCTTCAGCCCCTTGAACAATCCCTATCTCCGCGGCGCTTGATGCACCTTGCCGACCATATAAGCTGCGTTCTTCGGCATTGCGCGGAAAAAGTTACCGGGGCTCCGGTTGGTTCCGGAGCCCCGCAACTTGCTAAACGGGATCAGTTCGTTGGTGCTTAGTAGCAGTTGTTCGAAGCGACCGCTCCGCCGACCACCGCACCGAGCACGCCGCCGATGGCAGCGGTCGCGCCGCGATTGCCGTCGTTGTAACGCCGATAACCGTAACGGTTGGTGTAGTGGTGACCGCTGTTGCCAACGGCAGCTCCGAGCGCGGCGCCAGCGAGGCCGCCCGCTACGGCGCCAGCGGCACTGTTGCCGCGGCAATAGCCGTTGTAGCCGTAGTTGTTGTACCCGTAGCTGGAGCCGTAAGCCGGATAGCCATAGCCGTAGTTGCCATAGCCGTAGCCCGGGTAGCCATAACCGTAGGCCGGATAGCCGCTATAAGCCGGGTAGCCGTAACCGCCGTAATAGCCATAGCCAGGCGAGCCGACGGAAATTACCGTTGTCGTGCGCGGATAGGCGTAGTTACGGTAGCCGTAGCCGCCATAAGCGTAGCTCCGCGCCGGATAGCTGTAGCCGTAGTTGCTATAGCGATGATAATGGCGCGCTTCGGCAACCGTCGGCAGCGCGAGAACGCTCGCCGCCGTGGCCGCAAGCATCACCGTCTTCTTTAGCATCGAAATACTCCTCGATTACACCTTTGGCCGACCAACCACGCGGCGGCCCTGTGCGTTTCAGTTGCGCCCGGCAACCTGTCGAGGAACTGAACGCTTCCGTCGATAATCGCAGAGTAGTTTTCGACCGCCGCTTCAGCAGTTGCCGTGCGCGATTGCGGCACCTGTGACAGCGCCAACTGCGCCGCCAATCACCGCGCCCGCGCCCGTGTTGTGCGAGTTTGCCACCACGCTGCCGATCGCGGCACCGGCCACGCCTCCGGCGACCGCGCCAGCCGCGGGATCGCCGCAGCCATAATAGCCGTTCGCGCCGTAATAGCCCGGATAGCGGTAGCCGGTCGGATAGCCGTAGTACGCATACGGATAGCCGTAGTAAGGATTGGGATAAGCGCCCGTCGGATAGGCGTAAGGATAGCCGTAGCCGTAGCCGTATCCATAGCCGGGATAAGCGTACGGATAATAACCAGAGCCATAGCCGTAGCCATACGGATAGTATCCGCCGAGCGACACGTAGAGCCCGCCTCCATAGCCCCAGCCACCGCCGTGACCCCAGCCACCGTTGTGACCCCAACCGCCGCCGTGACCCCAGCCACCACCGCCGTGCCAGCCGCCACCGCCGCCGCCGCCGCCGTGCCAGCCGCCTCCGCCACCGCCGTGCCAGCCGCCACCACCGCCGCGTTGCGCGACCGCAGTCGAGGGCGCGGTGAAAACCAAAAGTCCCGAAAGAAGGATTGAGAGCGTCTTCATGTCGCCGACTCCTCTCCCCCTGTGCGTGCCGCTGTGGGCGCGTGCGGGAATCCACGCCATAGGGATTATTTCGGAGGCGTTACCGCTGTTTAGACGGCGATTGAATAGTCGAGCCCGATATCGACCGCAGGCGCGGACTGCGTGATCCGCCCGGCCGAAATGTAGTTCACGCCAGTCGCCGCAATCTCGCGGATGGTCTCGAGCGTCACTCCACCCGACGCTTCAAGCGGCACGCGTCCTTTTACGACCGCGACAGCCTCCCGCAGCACTCGAGGTGGCATATTGTCGAGCAGAAGCCGGTCTGCACCTGCGGCAAGCGCCGGCTCGATCTGGTCGATGCGATCGACTTCGACCTGCACCTGTAAGCCAGTATTGGCGGCCTTGGCGCGGCGAACCGCCTCAGCCACGCCCCCGCACACCACCACATGATTGTCCTTGATTAGCAGGCCGTCATCGAGCCGCATGCGATGGTTCTGCGCACCACCCATCCGGGATGCGAACTTCTCCAGCGCTCGAAGTCCAGGGATCGTCTTGCGCGTGTCGAGCAGGATTGCGCCGGTCCCTGCGATCTCCTCGACAAATTGCCGCGTCAGCGTTGCGATGCCCGATAGGTGCTGGAGCGTGTTCAGCGCCGAGCGCTCGGCAGCGAGCATGGCGCGCGCCTTGCCTTCGAGCCGCAGCACCGCCGAGCGGACGCCGAGTGCGTCGCCGTCCTTGGCGAGCAGCTCCACACGCACGTCTGGATCTAGCCGGCGGAAGAAGGCAGTGGCGATGTCGACACCGGCAACGACGATTGGCTGCCGGCAATTCATCTCGGCGGTGAACCGTGCATCCTCGGCAATCGTCACCTTGGACGTGACGTCGCCGCCAGAACCGAGGTCCTCTGCCAGCACGCGCGAGACGAACTCGTCGACATCGAAATTCTCGGGAAGCGCCATAGCGGACGTCTAGGCGAGCGCACGCACAACCGACAAGGTCAGTGCGTCGCCTCCTCCGCCTTCACGAGGCGCCAGCGGCCATCCTGAAGCTCGTAGGGCTGCGCGTCGGCGGCCTCGAAGGTTTCTCCAGTCCAGGCGTTGACCGTCACCGTCACGCGTGCGGCCTCAATGTCGATCGTGTTGAAGCTCTGGTCCTGCTCGCGCACCCGGGTGGACGTTGCTGTCCCGGCCTGAACCACCAGCGCCCCGCCAGAGCGCGTCACCAGCTCGCTCGCGTCATGCGCCGAAGCATGGTGATTATGCCCGGCGAGCAGCATGTCCACGCCGGCCTCCTCGATTGCGTCGAGCGCCAGTTCCTGCCGGCCGATTGCGGGAGACACTTCGTCGCCCACCGTCAACGCGAACAGCGGATGGTGAGTGACCAGCACCCGCATTGTCGCAGGGTCGGTGCGCGAGAAAGTCTCGCGAATGAATTCGACCTGGGTTTCGCTGATTCGGCCGTCCTTGAACGTCAGTGATCGAGCGGTGTTAATTCCGAGCACAGCGACCCCGGCGAACTCTATGAACGGGCACAACGTGTCGTCGATATAGCGGCGATAGCGCGTGAGCGGCGACAGGAAGCGCCGCAGCACATCGTAGAGCGGAACGTCATGATTGCCGGGCACGCCGAGCACTTCATGTCCCCTCTCGCGCAACCGCTCTAGGAACTCGCACGCCTCCTTGAATTGCTCGGTTCGGGCGCGCTGGGTGAAGTCGCCGCTGACGACCACGAGGTCGGGCTTCAGCACATCGACGCTCTGCTCCACGGCCTTGACCAATCGGTCATCGTGGGCGCCAAAGTGCAGGTCTGACAAGTGGACGAGGCGAGCCATCGCCACTGAACGCGCCGCCAGCGCGTGGGTTCAGGCAGCTTGTCGCTTTGGCCGGCTCAGAAATTCATGAAGATGAGCAGCTTCACATCCACGCCGAAACCTTCGGCGCGCTTCTGCTCGATGAAGTTCGCGATGTCTTCGCGCGCGACAAGATGGACGTTGATGTCCTCATTCTCGTCGCCGCCGCCTTCGCCGATCTTCCGCACGCCATGCGCGCGCACGAGCGTGAAGCTCTCCGACAGCATTCCGGGCGACGCGAGAAACTGGCCTAGGCTTTCGACGCTCTCAGCAGTGAAGCCGGTCTCTTCCTCCAGCTCCTTGATCGCCGTCACCTCAGGCGTTGCGTTCGGATCCGTGTCGCCCACGAGGCCGGCCGGCAGCTCGATGCAGCGGCAGTCCGGCGGGACGCGCGGTTGATCGATGAGGATCACCTTGCCTTCATATTCGGCGAGAATCACGACCGCGTTGATGTTGTTGGTGCGACTCGCATATTCCCACTTGTCGCGTTTGATGGCGCGCACGAACTTGCCCGCCCACATCACTTCCGGCGGCGGTAAATCGTCCAGGTTCATAGCTCGATCAGCTTGTCAGGTATCTCGTTGCTGTCGGTCGCCGAACGCGGAAAATACTCCGCAAGCACCACGCCAACGCGTTCGATCGCCGCGCAAATGCCATCCCCTGGCCGCCCCTCACGCACATCGGCGATGAGCGCAGACATGGCTTCGCCCCAGACGTGCTCGTCCGTTACCTTCAAAATCGCTTCGTCGGCGACGATCTCGGCGCGCCGTTCGGCCATGGACAGATAGATCAGCACGCCCGTGCGTCCCACGGTCCGTCGCTCCGCTGCTGCCTTGAAGACCAGGACAGCGCGACGACGGACTCGCCGATGCTTCGTGGCTGCCGGTGTCAGCGCAAGGCGCAGCGGCATCCATTTCAGGATCAGCAGCGCAACCGTGAACTTCAGCGCGGCAAACACCATGAGCAGCGTCAGCAACGCGCTGAGCGTCGGATCGGTGTTCCAGCCGCCGAGCAGCAAATTGTACCACCATTCGAGCGCTGACGGGCGCCACGCCGCCCAAGCAAGAACCGCAAAGAGAGGGATCAGCGCCCAGTGCAGCGCGACGTCGTGATAGGCGTCGCTGATAGGCGTAGCGACAGCGACTATTTCGCCGTCGGACTTGGCTTCGGCTGCGGCAATTGCCGCTGACACCTTGTCGTGATCGCTCTCGCTGAGCTGCATCACCATGACCCGGATGCGCCGCCACCGCCGAACGACCCGCCGCCGAAGCCGCCGAAGCCGCCGCCGCTGCTGCCGCTCCAGCCGCCACCTCCACCGCCCCATGAGCTTCCGCCGCCCCAGGAGCTTCGAGAACCGCGGCCGAGTTCGTTCAAGCCCCAGAGCATCACCCAAGGACTGATGCCGCCGTGGCGGGTGCGGTAGCGGCGGCCGGCTGATCGCCGGAACATCGAGAGCAGCACGAATCCAGCGATCATGAGCCAGAAGAAGCCCGGCAGTGCGTTCCCGCCTGATTGCGCGCGCTGCTTCTGCGCCTGCTGTGCTGCCGCGGCGTTCTTCTCGGCCTGATCCGGGGACAGGCTCATCTGCTTGATGACGGCGTCCGCACCCGCTTCGATCCCCCCGCCGTAATCGGGTGGGTTTTGCTTGAAGTGCGGCAGGATGGCTTGGCGGATAATCAGCCCCGACATGGCATCGGTCATGTAAGCGCCGGCACCATATCCGGTCGCAATCGAGACCTTCCGCTCGTTCGGCGCGACGAGCAGGAGCACGCCATTATCCTTGCCCTTTTGGCCCAGCCCCCATGCGCGCCCGAGCCGGTAGGCGTAATCGTCGACCGGATAGCCTTCGAGACTTTTCACGGTAGCGATCGCCAGCGCTCGGCCGGTTCCCGAGTACAGAGCTTGCGCCTTCGATTGCAGATCCACGACCTGCTCAGGCCGCAGGATCCCTGCCTGATCGACAACGGGTGAGCCGTTGTTGGGCGGAAAGGTCTGCGCCGCGGCTGGCGTGGCAAGCGCGAAAAACGCCAGCCACAGCGCGGCGAGGAGCTGTTTCACCTAGCTGCCGTTGCCGAAGGTCACCGTCGGCGCGGTCTGCGCGGCCGTGGACCCCTGGAACGGAACCTTGGGCTTGGCGCCGTAAAAGATCTTCGCGCCAATCGCGTCCGGGAAGGTGCGGATTGTCGTGTTATATTCCTGTACCGTCGAATTGTAGTCGCGGCGCGAAGCGTTGATGCGGTTCTCCGTGCCTTCCAGCTGGTCCTGGAGCGCGAGGAAGTTCTGGTTGGACTTGAGGTCCGGATACGCTTCCTGCAGCCGCTGCAGCGGAATGATCGCGCTGGACAGCCGCGCCTGAGCGTTCTCGAACGCCTGCACCTTGGCGGGATCGCTGAGATCGTCGGCGCTGAGCTTCACGCTGTTGGCGCCGGCTCGAGCCTGGGTCACCTCGGTGAGCACCGTCTTTTCCTGCTGGGCATAGCCCTTCACCGTTGCAACCAGATTTGGAATGAGGTCGGCGCGGCGCTGATAGTCGGCTTGGAGGTTGCCCCAGGAAGCGTTGACCTTCTCCTCCTCCGTGGGGACGCTGTTGAGACCGCAGCCAGAGAGGCTCAGCGCGGCGAGCGGCGCAATCAGACCAAAACGGCGAAGCAAGCTCATGTGTCGTCCCCTAAGTACGTCGCGTGGGGCGCATAAGTAGAGGGGCGCCCGCTACAGTTCAATATGCTGTCATAGAGCAGCAACACACGAGCGAGTTGCAGACTTAGGTCACGGAAGAGCTGAAGCAGCCTACTTAGGCATCCCGCTGTAACCGGCAGCGGTGCGCAACGCATTCCCATCCATCAGCACGCCGTCGCTCATGACCTGATCGACATGGCGGAGATCGCCGATGTTCTTCTCCGGATCCCCGTCGACCAGGATGAGGTCGGCTTCCTTGCCCACGGCGATTGAGCCCGTCCGATTGTCCGCCTTCACATTCCGCGCCGGGATGATAGTCGCTGTGGCGAGCGCTTCGGCCGGCGTAAGGCCGCCCTTCACATAGAGCTCGAGCTCGCGGAATATCTCCATCCCCTGACCATCGGTGCCGGCGACGATCGGCACGCCCGCCCGGAAGAGCTTGGCGACATATTCGCCCATGTGGTCGACACTCGCTTGCGCATCGGCCCGCGTCATGCCCGGCAAATAGGGGATCGGCCCGGACTTGAAGCCACGTTCTACTGCCGCCGGAAGCGTGCCGACATAAGCGGTGTAGGCAGGGGCAACGGTGCCGGCATTCGCGAGCAGCACACCTTCGACGACGACCAATGTCGGATCGAGCGTGATGTGCTTCTTGGCCATCGTATCGATCACCGTCTTCATCGGCTCGGCGTCGAGATCGACGTCCTTGAAGTACTTGCCCGGGCCAAGCATCCGCATGGTGGTGTTCGCCTTGTCGACGACTTCCTGCGGCATGGCCTGCATTGTCGCGAAATAGATGTGCGTGATCTCGTCGTAGCCAGCGTTGATCGCATCCAACGTACGCATACCGGCCGGGATGTGGCCGTGAACGTGGAGCCCGAGTTCATGTGCTAGCTTGGCGCCCGGCGCGATCCACTCCGGCTTCATCGAGGTGTAGAATTTGACGGCGGTCAGATTGTTCGCCTTGATTTTGCGAACGGCTGCGAGTGTCTCGTCGAGGCTCGACACTGCGAGGCTGCCTTGAGCAACCAGTGGCCCCTTCTGGTCGACGATGACGGAGTCCCAGCATTCCGGCGCGAGCAGGGTGCCGGCATTGCGACGCTCGCGTTGCGAGACTTCCAGGTCGATCGGCCCACCCGGGTTCCGGCAGGAGGTTACGCCCAGCGCAAGCTCGCTGACGGTCTGGAAGTCGTCGCCGACGTGCATGTGGCTGTCCCACAGGCCGGGGACAAGCGTTTTTCCCGCGCCGTCTAGGGTGCGGGTCCCCGCCGGCAGCGTCGCCGGCTTTGTAGCGCCCACGGATACGATCTTGCCGCCACTCGTCAGGACAAATTGATCCTGGACGAAGCGCTGCCGATCCGCGTCGTACAGCTTCACATTACTGAAGAGCACCGGCCGCTTTGCGTCGGCGGTCAGGAACTTCCTCGCCGTTGCTGGCGCCATTGCGGCGATCGCCGCATCTTGCGCGGCCTGCATCTTGCCCAGATTGCCGTCGTAGCCCGCGGGAAGCAGCCCGAGTCCGACCAATGCACCGAAGAACTTGCCGTTTTCGACCCACACCGGCTGGGGCGACTGCGACGTTCCTCTGACGAAAATGAGGTCGACGCGCTTCGTGCCCTGCGGTCCAACGACATCCAACGACGTCACTTTGTCGAAATCCGCGCGGCCCGACGGGAGCAGGGTCAAGCCAGCACGTCCGGCAGCCAGCAACCGATCTACTTCCGGCGCGCTGCTCAGGAACGGTCCGCCTTGCGGGAGATAATATGCGGGCGCCGAATAGCCGGCGTTGCCCTCGTCGACCGGACTTGTCCACGATGCAGAGCCGTTAGCGACTTTGAATGTCTCGGCCGCGTCTCCGCTCGGCGTGACGCCGCGGATCACGACATCCGTCGGCATTCCGTCCGACCCGACCCGCATCGTCTCGTCGGTCTCGAAAATGAGGCCGCGGAGCAGGATCGATTCCCGCATCGCCAGCCGCCCATCGGGCATGGTCCACATATATTCATCGCCATGCTTCCCCGCCGTGGAGACGACGAGGAAGTGCGTGGCGTTGCTGGGCGGGACGAGCAGTTGATCCTTGGGCGTCGGTTCGGCGAGCGCAGACGAAGCGCATGCGGCAAGAAGAGCGGCGAGGACGAGACGGCGCATTTTTCAATCCCCCGGTTTGGACGCGGGATCGTGGGCGCAGAACTGCAGTTAGGCAACTGTCGCTTCGACGAGCAGCCTCAGCTCACTGCAGGCGGATGAGCGTCTCGGGGATCTTCTTCGCCGTGGCGCTCACGTCCCAATGCAGCTGATGGCCGATCGCGTGCGCAACAGGGCCATCCTCGCTGTTGTTGGTCAGGATCTCGCCATCCGTGATCACGGTAAAGCGCCCATCCGCATGCGAGACCATGTCGGTCTTCGAGCCCTCCGGCATCCCGCCCATCCGAGCGGCCAGCGGCCCAGCTCCACCGGTCAACGCCGGCGCGGTTACCAGCACCGATCCGTCCGCCCGGCGCCGAATGGCAACGAACGGGATGAGCAGGTCGTTGTCGGGGAGCGCGGGAAAGAGAAAGTCCTGCTTGGCCGTGCCGGCAAAATGATAGTCGACGTCGAAGACGCCGTTGCCGCGATACGTGACGGACCGCCAACCGGCATATTTCATCAGCTTGGCCGCGAAAGCGCGGTTCGACTGATCGTCGAGGCCTGGAAGCCCGAACATCTTGGCTGCCTGCTGGGCCTTTTGGCGCTCGCCAGCGGCCATGTCCGTCTTTTGCTTCTCGTAGGCGTTCCGTTGCTGCTCGATTTCCGCCTTGCTGCATGGCCGTTCATTGGGCTTGTCGCCGATCGGTGGCGGCGTGTAGGACGAGTCCTTGCCAACGTAGCAATGCGCCATGTCCGCGCTCCACGGCGCAGACTTCGACATGGCGTCGGGCGGAAGCTGAAGCACGATCTGCCCGCGGTAATCGAGGACGAAGCTGCCGTCCTTCTTCAGCGTGAGATCCGACGTGAACTTGCCAGGCCCCCAGAGACAACTGGCGAGAAGTAGCGGCGCGGCGAGCGCGACCAGTGCTTTGGCCCAATGACGCATGGAACACCCCCTCAATGCTGTTTACCGCATCGGTGACGGGGCGAAAAGAGAAGTGGGGAGCTTCTGTTGCCCGGTGCTCCCCGTACCGCTGGAATCCCCTTCTGTTGCCCGGTGGGGTCCGACCGCGCTTAAGCTTTGTAACTTCAGTCCGTTAGGACGTCAGTTACGCGGCAATCGCGAGCGCCTCGTTATCGTTGGCACTTGTGTTTATGAGCCGTCACGGTGGCATCCATACCGATCGGCAATCGCGTCTTTATTGCACTCGTCGATCCTATTTCGCCCCCATCAACAGCCGCGCAGCTGCGCGGTTGATGGTGGAGGCGCCGGGGTACTGCCCCCCGGGTCCGAAGTGCCTATTCCACGCAACAATCTACCGACATAGCCGGTTGCCCGGCACGCATGATCTAGGGATTTTCCGCGTGAATCTCAAGCATGCCCCTGTTATGGCCTGTCGAGCAATACTGACGACCAGGGGACCCAAACTTATGAAAAAGCTTGTTTTTGTGTGCGTTGGAATAGGCGCTCTCAGCATCGCGGCGTGCAGCAGCAATAACCAGGACGCGGTCAATAATGCGGAGCTGAACCAGCCCGCGGCCGAAGATCTGAACCAGCAGTCGCTCGATGCCGCGAACGATGCCGCCAACGCTGAAGCCGCCTCACTCGGCAATCAGCAGAACGAGTTGAACGCCAGCAACGCGGCTGACGACAACACATCCAATCCAACCGACGATCAGGAGCAGAACGTCAGCGGCATGTAAGCTGCGGCAGCTCCGACTGAATGAGCCGCTCGGCATTGCAGCCGGGCGGCTTTTTCTTTCGTCGCCGGCCCCCTAGAGACGCCGCATGTCGAGCGACGCGATCCCCGCTGCAACCGTCATCGTCGTTCGTGACCGCTCGGGAGGCCCGCCCGAGCTGCTGATGGTCGAACGCGCCGAGGGGATGGCCTTCGCGGCGGGCGCGCTGGTCTTTCCTGGTGGAAGGATCGATGAAGCCGACCGCAGTTTCGCGGAGGAGCTTGGCGTTGATCCGCACGCGATCGCCGCGATCCGGGAAACTGTCGAGGAAACGGCGGTACCCGTTGGGCTCGACCCCGTTCCAGATCCTGCGACCGCTCTGAACCTACAGCGCGAACTCGTTGCCGATAAGCCGTTTGCCGAAGTTCTCAGGCACGCAGCTGTGAACGTCGACGCTGCCGGCCTGACGCCGTTCGCCCGCTGGGTGCCCAAATTCCACGCAGTCCGGCGCTTCGACACATTGTTCTTCATCGCCCAAGCACCGGAAGGTAATTGGCAACCGCAGGTCATCGAAGGCGAATGCGCCTCCGCCGTCTGGATCTCCGCCGCCGAACTGCTCCACCGCGACCGCGCAGGCGAAGCACGCCTGATCTTCCCGACGCGCCGCACGCTGGAGCGGCTGGAACAACATTCGTCATTCGAGCAAATTCAGGCGGATGCCGTGGCTCACGCTATCGAACCCATCTCTCCGTGGGTGGAGGAGCGCGGCGGTGAAAGGTTCATCACCATCCCGTCACACCTCGGCTTTCCAGTTACCGAGGAGCCTCTCGACGGTCTCTGGAGAGGCTAAGGCCGGCACGGAGAGCCGAGTCGTTCTTTGTCATATGAAAAAGGGGACCCGCCGCAGCGGACCCCCTTCTCGAATTCAGGACCTTCTGAAGCTTATTTCAGATGGTTCGACAGGTGCTTGTTCATTTCGAACATGCTGACCTTGTCTTTACCGCCGAAGACCTTCTTCAGCTTGTCGTCGGCA
>Ga0308174_10000549_pt1 | contig 16108 bp, 21 predicted proteins | sample PhyPR2_FD_203894 | JGI IMG/M metagenome (GOLD analysis project Ga0308174, IMG submission 203894) | Soil microbial communities from UC Gill Tract Community Farm, Albany, California, United States - DLSLS.P.R2 | ecosystem: Environmental > Terrestrial > Soil > Agricultural land | place: USA...
CCTCGGGGACGGGGAAAACCTCTTCCGACACGGTCCGCACTCCGGCTGCCGCCCAGGGACGCTGGGCGAGATACGCGCCCGAGGAGTATGCGGATGGGGCCATTCAGCGCAACAATCGCCTTTCGCAGCGGCTTGCGGCCGGATCGTCGGGCGGCCATGGTCCGGCCATGCTTCGAATGCCGGCTCGCCTCGCCGCCGCGGCGGCGCTCCTCCTCGTTTGCGCCTGCGGCGGGCGCGACCCGGTCAAGGCGGCGGCGCCGGATGTCCAGGGACTGCTGGCCGCCGTGCAGGCGGGCGACGCCAGGGGCTTCGAGACCCGTCTCGACCGCCCGGCCCTGAGGGCGGACCTGCGCCGGCAGATCGCCGGCCTGGGGCGGGCCAACGGCCTGGATGTGGAAGGCGGACCCTCCGACGCCGCGCTCGACCGGCGGATCGATCCGGCGGCGCTTCGCCTGGTGCGGCAGGGGACCGATCAGCCGCTCGCCGCCGCGCCCTCCGCGCGCCAGACGGCCGCGCTCCTGAAGCCGATCGATCGCGACCACGTGTGCGTGCGCGATCCGACCCAGCAGTGCCTGCTCACCTTCGCCCGGGAGGCGGCGGGCTGGCGGCTTGTCGCCATGCCGGCCCAGCCGGGGACGGTGATCGCGGTCGGCCCGGAGCCGGCGAAGAGGTAGTCCCTCCCTTGATGGGGAGGGACAGCCGGAGCGGAGCGATGGAAGGGCGGGGCATTGGGGCTCATCCTCGACCTCAGCGTTTGGCCCACGCTTCCCACCCTGACCGCTTCGCGGTCTGTCCCTCCCCATCAAGGGAGGGACGCTTGGCGTTCACCCCACCGGGTGCGGCGTCGTGCGCAGGTACGGCTTGTGCTCCTTGAAGCCCTTCGGGAAGAGCTGCTTGGCGTCTTCGTTGGAGACCGAAGGCGCGATGATCACGTCCTCGCCGTGCTTCCAGTTCCCGGGCGTGGCCACCTTGTGCCTGTCGGTGAGCTGCAGGGAATCGATCACCCGCAGCAGCTCGTCGAAGTTGCGTCCCGTCGAGGCGGGATAGGTCAGCGTCAGCCGCACCTTCTTGTTCGGATCGATCACGAACACCGAGCGGACGGTGAGCGTGTCGTTGGCGTTGGGATGGATCATCCCGTAGAGGTCCGAGACCTTGCGGTCGTCGTCGGCGATCAGCGGGAAGTTCAGCTTGGCGCCTTGCGTCTCCTCGATGTCCTTCGACCAGCCGTGGTGGCTGTCGGTCGGATCGACGGAGAGGCCGATGACCTTGACGCCGCGCTTGTCGAACTCGGGCTTCAGCTTGGCGACGAGGCCGAGCTCGGTGGTGCAGACCGGGGTGTAGTCCTTGGGGTGGGAGAACAGCATCACCCAGCTGTTCCCGGCCCATTCATAGAAGTGCAGCGGGCCCTCGGTGGAGTCCTGGGTGAAGTCGGGGGCGGTGTCGCCCAGACGGAGGCTCATGGAAGATCTCCTCGCTCTATCGATTGCGCTTATCGGCCCGGCGCCAAAGATAGTAAGCCGGGCGCGCGTCTGCACGATCCGACGAGGCTCTTTCCGCCATGCTCCTGCACCTCTCCACCTGGATGGAGATCGACGACCACCTGAAGCGCTCGAAGACCGTGGTGGTCCCGATCGGCTCTAATGAGCAGCACGGGCCCACCGGGCTGCTCGGCACCGACTGGCTGTGTCCGGAGATCATCGCCCACCAGGCGCAGACGACGAACCCCGAGCTGCTGGTCGCGCCCACGTTCAACATCGGCATGGCGCAGCATCACCTGGGCTTTCCCGGCACGATCGCGCTGCGCCCGTCGACTTTCATGGCCGCGATCGGCGACTGGTGCCGCAGCCTGGCGCTTGCGGGCTTCGAGCGGATGTATTTCCTGAACGGCCACGGCGGCAACGTCGCGACCATCGAGGCGGCGTTCTCCGAGCTCTACGCCGAGGCCACCTTCCGCGATTCGAACCGCGGCTTCGCCTGCAGGCTGAAGAACTGGTGGGACCTGCGCGGCGTGATGGCGATCGCCCAGCGGCAATTCCCGAGCGGCCACGGCAGTCACGCGACCCCATCGGAGATCGCCGTCACCCAGTGGGCCTACCCCGACGCCATCAAGGCGGCGAACTACGCCCCGCAGATCGCCCCCTCGGGCCCGATCCGCGAGGCCAGGGACTTCCGCGCCCGCCATCCGGACGGACGGATGGGCTCCGACCCGGGGCAGGCCACGCCGGAGAAAGGCGGCGAGCTGGTCGCCGCCGCCGCCGCGGCGCTGCTGGATGACGTGGCCGCGTTCGGCGCGGAGGTCAGGCCGGCCTAGGCCCAGGGCCGGCGGACGTCGTTGTGGCGCAGCCAGCGGATGTGGTCGGCGACGTTGTCGAGCCGGGCCTGCAGGGTGGTGGCGTCGGAGGGCCGCAGCACCCCGCCGTCCATCCGGCGCAGGCGCCGTTCCTCGCGACGGACGCGGTTGAGCTGGCGTTCCGCGCGGCGAGCCTCCATCGGGGCCAGGGAGCCGTCGGCGCGGCCGCGGTCGATCCGCTGCTGCAGCCAGGACTCGCGGCGCGCGATATCCCACCCGCCACGGCCCACGGGTTGGGCGATGGCCGGTGCGGCGGCGGCCAGGCTCAGCGCGGCGGCGGCCAACAGAACGGTCTTCCTCATGTCACGATCTCCTTCGGGTGTCCCGACGCCTGAACGCGGAACCCAGAAACATCGTTTCGCGACGCAACCTGATCGCGCGTCAGGCCTGGACGGGATCCTCCGCCGCATAGGTGAGGGAGACGAAGACGTCCTCGAGATCGGGATCCTCGGTGGAGATGTCCTTGATGTGCAGCCCCGCCTTGCGGATCGCCGCCAGCACCTGCTCGACCGTGGAATGGCCCGTGCGGTAGCTCACCGAAAAGCCGCCGGACGGCAGGAGCTGGGTGTCGAACCCGGGGAGCGGCGGGGCCGCGGTCATCGGCTCCTCCGGCGTGACGAGGACCTTGCGGGTGTCCATGCGGCGCAGCAGGGTCGTGGTGGGCTCGCAGGCGACCACCTGGCCGCGGTTGATGATCGCGATCTGGTCGCAGAGCTCCTGGGCCTCCTCCAGGTAATGGGTGGTGAGCACGATGGTCACCCCCTTGCGATTCAGCTCCAGCACGTAGTTCCAGAGCTGGCGGCGCAGCTCCACGTCGACGCCGGCCGTGGGCTCGTCCAGGATCAGCACCGGCGGGTTGTGCACCATGGCCTTGGCGACCATCAGCCGCCGCTTCATGCCGCCTGAGAGCTGCCGCACATAGGCCTCCGCCTTGTCGGCGAGGCCGAGCGCGGTGAGCAGCTCCATGGTCCGCCGCTGGCCGGGCGGCACGGCATACATCCCCGCCGCCACCTCCAGGCTCTCCCGCGGGGTGAAGAAGGGATCGGCGGCGATCTCCTGCGGCACCACCCCGATGGCGGCGCGCGCGTCCCTCGGCCGCTCGTCGATGTCGCGGCCCCAGATCCTCACCGTCCCCGAAGTCTTCCGGCAGAGACCCGCCAGGATGTTGATGAAGGTCGATTTCCCCGCGCCGTTCGGCCCCAGGAGGCCGAAGATCGAGCCCCTCGGGATCGCCAGGTCGACGCCGCGCAAGGCCTGCATCTCCGGCGTGGTCTTGGTCGCCGCGTAGATCTTGACCAGGCCGCGGGCCTCGATGGCGTAGTCGGGAAGCTCCATGCCCTCTCCGGATCGTTGACGGCGCAAACGCGCGTCCGATACCTAGGCGCGCCCCGGCGGCGCGCCAAGCTGCGCGTGGCCCAAGAAGGATGCCAGATGGCCCGACGAGTTCGAGACCTGGGCGCCAAGGCCCAGAAGCGGCCCGAGCCCGCGCCCGCCCAGCCGGCGCTGACGCCGGACCTGCCCGCGCCCGAGACGATCGAGGTGCGCTCGGGCCGCGTCGCCTGCGACGGCGTCGGCGGTGCGCTCGGCCACCCCCGGGTCTGGCTGGAGATGGGCGAGGCCGACTTCGTCGAATGCCCCTACTGCGATCGCAGGTTCGTGCTGGCCAGCGGCTCCGATGGCCCCGAGGACGAGCGCCTCGCCCCGGGCGTCTACGAGGGGCCGCACGGGCATTAGTCCCTCCCTTGATGGGGAGGGAAAGACCGCGAAGCGGTCAGGGTGGGGAAGTCAGGATCAAACTGCGAGCCAGGCGTTTTGGCCCGCACACCCCACCCGGACGAGGCTGCGCCTCGTCCGCCCTGCCCATCCGGGAAGGGACTTCAGACCCGGAGCGGCATGAGGATGTACTGGACGAGCGCATCGCCCGGGTCGAGCACCAGGGCCGGGTCGTTGGGACCGCCGAAGCGCAGCTCCGCCGTCTCGCCGGAGATCTGGTCGGTGATGTCCATCAGGAAGCGGGCGTTGAACGACAGCTCGAACGGCTCGCCATCGTAGTCGACCTCGAGCTCCTCGACGGCCTGGCCCGCCTCCATGTTGCGCACCGTGAGCACCACCTTGCCGGCCTCGAACGCCAGGCGCACGGAGCGGGACTTCTCCGCGGAGATGGTCGCCACCCGGTCGATCGCCTGGGCGAACAGCTTGGCCTCGACCGAGACGCTGCGGGTGTTGTCCTTGGGGATGACGCGGCCGTAGTCGGGGAAGTTGCCGTCGATGACCTTCGAGGTCAGCGCCGCGCCCGCAAAGGCGAAGCGCACCTTCTGCGGACTGATCTGCAGCTCCACGCCCTCGCCGGCGTCCTCCAGCAGGCGGCGCGCCTCGCCCACGGTCTTGCGCGGTACGATCACCCCGGGCAGGCCGGTCGCCCCCTCCGGGGCCGGCATCTCGGCCAGCGCCAGGCGCGAGCCGTCGGTGGCGACTGCGCGCAGCTTCGGCGCGCCGTCCTCCATCACCGTGTGGAGGTACATGCCGTTGAGGTAGTAGCGGGTCTCCTCCGCCGAGATCGCGAAGCGGGTCTTGTCGATCAGCCGGATGAGGTCGGCGGCGTCCAGCGACATGGCCCCGGAGAGACCGTCGGCGCTCATCACCGGGAAGTCGCCGGCCGGCAGCACCGGCAGATTGAAGCGCGAGCGCCCCGCCTGCACGGCGAGCCTGGGGTCCTCGCCGGTGAAGCTCAGGGAGACATCGGCGCCTTCGGGCAGCTTGCGGACGATCTCGTAGAGCATGTGGGCCGGCGCGGTGATCTGGCCCGGCTGGTCGACATGGCCCGCCGCGGCGTCGACGATCTCCATGTCGAGGTCGGTCGCCGAGAAGGAGACGCCGTTCCGCTCTGCGGAGAGCAGCACGTTGGAGAGGATCGGGATGGTGTTGCGCCGCTCCACCGCGCTCTGCACGTGCCCGAGAGCCTTCAGGAGCGCTGCGCGCTCGATCGTCAGCTTCATGCGTCTGTCCCGATCCTCACCCGCGGACGATTCGACCCGGCCGCGCCCCGACTGGAAGGGACTTTGCACATTAGCGGATTCTGAAGGCCGCGGAAGCGTATCTTGGCCGTCGCCGGCGGCCGCCGGTCTTTTGCCGCGGGCGCCGCGCGCGAACCTAGGCCCGGGTGTCCACCGAGCCGCCGGGCCCGTCGCCGTCCTCGCCGGCCGAATAGGGATTTGCGGACCCGTCGCCGTCGGGCTTGCCGCCGGCCGAGGCGGCCTTGCCGGCCACGACCACCATCGCCGGGCGCACCAGCCGGCCCAGGAGCTCGTAGCCGGACTGCATGACCTCGACCACCGAGCCGGGCGGCGCGTCGGTCTCGGCGAGCTCCATCATGGCCTGGTGCTTGTGTGGGTCGAACTTCTCGCCCTTGGCTGGATGGATCTTCTTCAGGCCGTTGCGCTCGAAGGCGGTCTGCAGCTCCTTCTCGGTCATCTCCACGCCGACCACGAAGTTCTTGGTCGCCGGATCGGCGAGATCGGTCGGCAGGTGCGACAGGGCGCGGGCGAGATTGTCGGCGACGCCCAGGAGGTCGCGGGCGAACTTCTGGATGGCGTAGGCGCGCGCGTCGTTCGCCTCGCGCTCGGCGCGCCGGCGGGTGTTCTCGGCTTCGGCGGCGTAGCGCAGCACCTGCTCCTTCAGGGCCGCGGCCTCGGCGCGGATGGCCGCGACCTCATCGGTCTCGACATCGTTGGCCGGCGCCTCGGCGGGGTCGGCCGGGGTCTTGTCTTCGGACATGGGATTCCTGGCTTCTTTGTCTTAGGCGTTCATCACCTGGCCAAGCACGCGGGCGGTGTAGTCCACCAACGGAATGACCCGCGCGTAGTTCAGCCGCGCGGGGCCGATCACGCCGATCGCGCCGACCACCCGCTGCGAGCCCGTCATATAGGGCGCGGCGATCACGGCGGAACCCGAGAGCGAAAACAGCCGGGTCTCCGCACCGATGAAGATCCGCACCCCCTGGCCGTCGCGCACGCCGTCCAGCAGCTGGATGAGCTGCTCCTTCTCCTCCAGATCCTCGAACAACGAGCGGACCCGCTCCAGGTCGTCCAGCGCGTCGCGATCCTCGAGAAGGTTGGCGCGGCCGCGCACGATGAGGGCGCGCTCGTCGCCCTCCCCGCTCCAGGCGGCGAGCCCATCCTCCACCAGATGCGCGGCCGTGGCGTCGAGCTGGCGCCGGGCGCTTTCGAGCTCGGCCTTCAGGTCGGCGCGCGCCTCGACGAGCGTTCGGCCGCGCAGGCGCGCATTGAGGAAGTTGGAGGCCTCCTGCAGCGCCGAGGGCGTGACGCCGGCCGGCAGCCGGATCAGCCGGTTCTCCACGGTCCCGTCCTCGAAGACCATGACGGCCAGCGTGCGCTCGACGCCGAGGGCGACGAACTCCACGTGCTTGACGCCAGCGTCGCGGATCGGGGTCACCACCACGCTCGCCGCGCCCGCCAGGCCCGACAGGATGGCCGAGGCCTCGTTCAGCGCGTCCTCGTAGTTGCGGCCATGGGCGCCCAGCCGCGCATCGATGGCGCGCCGCTCCTCCTCGGCGATGTCGCCCACCTCCAAGAGCCCGTCGACGAACAGCCGCAGCCCGGCGTGGGTGGGCAGCCGCCCGGCGCTGACGTGCGGCGAGCCGAGCAGCCCGAGCTGCGTCAGGTCCTGCATGGTGTTGCGGATCGAGGCCGGCGACAGCGCGATGCCGCCCTTCGAGAGCGTGCGCGAGCCCACCGGCTCGCCGGTCTCGAGATAACCTTCGACGATCCTCCGGAAGATATCCCGGGCGCGTTCGTCGAGTTCGGCGAGCGACGGCCCGCGGCCTAGGATGGAATTGTTCACGTCTGCCTGCGGCAGTCTCTCGAGCGCGCCCATGGACTGGGCCTTGTCGATCTAGGATAAGCGCCGCCTCATCCGGCGCAAGACGCCCGACCTCGGCCAGGAGTTCCATTGACCATCATGCGGCCTTCCGAACGCACCCCCGAGGCGCTCCGCCCCGTGACCCTGGAGACCGGCGTCAACCGCTACGCCGAGGGTTCCTGCCTGGCGAGCTTCGGCCACACCAAGGTGCTGGTGACCGCCAGCCTGGAGGAGGGCGTGCCGGGTTTCCTGCGCGGGCGGGGCCAGGGCTGGGTGACCGCGGAGTACGGCATGCTGCCGCGCGCCACGCACACCCGCGGCCGACGCGAAGCGGCGCAGGGCAAGCAGTCCGGCCGCACCCAGGAGATCCAGCGCCTGATCGGCCGCTCGCTTCGCGCGGTGGTGGACCTCAAGGCGCTGGGCGAGCGCCAGATCACCATCGACTGCGACGTCGTCCAGGCGGATGGCGGGACGCGCACCGCCGCGGTCACCGGAGCCTGGGTCGCGCTGCGCCAGGCGACCCGCTACATGCTGGCGGAAGGGGTCATCGCCAGGGATCCGATCCTCGGCCAGGTGGCGGCGATCAGCTGCGGCGTGTTCGCCGGAACTCCGGTGCTGGACCTCGATTACGAGGAGGACTCCACCGCCGAGGCGGACGCCAACTTCGTGCTGACCGGCAACGGCGACATCGTCGAGATCCAGGCGACGGGCGAGAAGCGCGGCTTCTCCGAAGCCGAGTTCGAGGCGCTGTTCGCACTCGCCCGCAAGGGCATCGGCGAGCTTTGCGTGCTGCAGCGGGCGGCGGTCGCGTGAGACTCCCTCCCCGTCGCGGGGAGGGAAGCGGCGCCTACATTCCCGGAAGCAGGTGACGGAACGCGGTGGCGGGCATGCGGGCGAGTTCGCGCGCCAGCGGCGCGAACAGCGCGTCGAGGAAGCGTTCGAGAACGGCGATCATCTCACTCTCCTTTGTGCAACGCATCTATTGCTGCAGCGCACATAGGCAGGCGAGATTGAAAGATCAAGACTTCTGGCGGATGAGCAGGAAAGTGTCCCCGCAATGCCACAGCTCTTGCGCTGCGGCGCACCCAGGCTAGTCCGGCGCCTCCGACGGGCCCGGTTCGTAGGTCAGGAGGTCGCCCGGCTGACAGTCCAGCTCGCGGCAGAGCGCGGCCAGGGTGGAGAAGCGCACGGCCCGCGCTTTGCCGGTCTTCAGGATCGACAGGTTGGCGATGGTCACGCCGACGCGGTCGGCGAGCTCGGTGAGCGACATGCGGCGCTCGAACAGCACCCGGTCGAGTTGCACCTGGATCGGCATCAGATGGTGAGCTCCGCTTCGCGCCGCAGTCGTGCGCCCTCGCGGAACACCTCGGCCAGCACGAACACCACCAGCACCGAGAACCAGGCCGTGAGGCTGAGGCCGGGCCGCGCCTTGGCGACCTCCGGCATGAGCCAGGCGCCGACGGCCCAGACGCCGTAACGGCCGAGCTCGAGGGCGGCCAGCATGGCGCCGATCAGCCGCAGCCGGCTGACGTTGTCCGGATGGAAGGGGTCGCCCGCGGTGAGCGTCGCGAAGATGCGCCGCAGGCAACCCACGATGACCAGCACGCCGGCGATGTAGAGGCCCGCGGCGAGCAGGCCGCCCGTCACCGCCGGCCAGCGGCTGGCGAGCGATGCGCCGCCGGCCGAGAGCGTCATGCCGCGCAACAGGCCGGGGTCGAAACTGAACACCAGGGCGGCGATCAGCAACAGGCCGACGGCGCCGAGGCCCACGATCAACGCCGCGTAGACCACGTCCAGGATGACCTTGAGGAAGCTCGAGACCGATCCCGGACCCAGCGCGCGCATCATCATGACGGCCCCTCCGCGGCCCTCCACGGACCCCACCGGGCCCATGCGAGGCGGAACTCTACTGGATGACGCCGTTGGCCGCGACGGCGAGCAGCGGCAGCCCGATCACCGGCAGGGTGGCGAAAACGAAGAACATCGCCAGCGCGGCGCGGTCGAAGGTCTCGGCGAAAGTCCTGGTCATGATCCCAGCTCCAAATTCTCATGCTGCGGCGCAGCGAAATTGCCGAACGGTAACGCCGTTCTCCTGGCGCAGAGGGATAGGGCCGCATCGAAATTCGATCAAATGAATATCGAGTAACGATATTAAACTTTTGCAATGCAACAGCCCGCGCCGGCGCTATGGTCCGCGGCCCCAAGGAGGCGAAGGCCATGGCCCTGAAGCTCGAGCCGGGGACGCGCCTGGTCATAGCGACCCACAATCCCGGCAAGGCGCGCGAACTGGCGGAGATGCTGGAGCATCGGTTCGACGTGGTGACCGCCGCTGACCTGGCGCTGCCGGAGCCGGAGGAGACCGAATCGACCTTCGCCGGCAATGCGCTGCTGAAGGCCCGCTCCGCGGCCGAGGCGAGCGGGCTCGTCGCGCTCGCCGACGACTCCGGCCTGTCGGTGCGGGCGCTGGGCGGGCAGCCCGGCGTCTACTCCGCGCGCTGGGCGGGGCCGGGGCGGGACTTCGACCTCGCCATGCAGAAGGTGGAGCAGCGACTGGACGCGGCGGAGAGCGACGACACCGCCGCCTGGTTCACCTGCGCTCTGGCGATCGCCTGGCCAGGGGGACCCGCGGTGGTGGTCGAAGGTCGCGTGGACGGCGCCCTGACCTTCCCGCCGCGCGGCGGGCGCGGCTTCGGCTACGATCCGATCTTCATGGCCGAAGGCCGGCGCCAGACGTTCGGCGAGATGGACCCGGCCGAGAAGGCGCAGATGAGCCATCGCGCGCGGGCTTACGCGAAGCTGAAGGCCGCCCTCGTTTGACCGGCCCCGCGCCGCTCGGCGTCTACGTCCATTGGCCGTACTGCGCGCGGATCTGCCCCTACTGCGACTTCAACGTGGTCCGCGCCCGCGCAGGCGAGGAGCCCGCCGCCCTCGCCCGCGCCATCGCGCTCGACCTGGAGGCGCAGGCCGCGCTGACCGGGCCGCGCACCCTGACCTCCATCTTCTTCGGCGGCGGCACGCCCTCGCTGATGGACCCCGGCTGGGCGGCGCAGATCATCGAGGCCGCGCGACGGCTCTGGACCCCGGCGCCCGACCTGGAGGTGACGCTGGAGGCCAATCCGACCGACGCCGAGGCCGCCGCCTTCCGGGCGTTCGCAGGCGCCGGGGTGAACCGCCTGTCGCTGGGCCTGCAGTCGCTGGACGACGCGGCCCTGGCCTTCCTCGGCCGCAACCATGACGCTGTGGCAGGACGCCGCGCCGCCGAAACCGCCCGCGCCGTCTTTCCCCGGCTCTCGATCGACCTGATCTACGCCCGTCCGGGGCAGATGCCCGCGGCCTGGGCGGACGAGCTCGCCCGGGCGCTGGCGCTGGGCCCGGAGCACGTCTCGCCCTACCAGCTGACCATCGAGGCCGGCACCGCCTTCGAGCGCGCGGTGCGCCGGGGCCGCTGGGCGCCGCCGGACGCCGACACCGGCGCGGCGCTGTTCGAGACCACCCAGGCGGTGCTCGGAAACGCCGGCTTCGAAGCCTACGAGGTCTCCAACCACGCGCGCGGCGCGGACGCCCGCTCGCGCCACAACCTCATCTATTGGCGAGGCCAGGACTACCTCGGCTGCGGGCCGGGCGCGCATGGGCGGATCACCATCGGCGGCGTCCGCCAGGCGACCTACGCCGAGCCCAAGCCCGCCGACTACATCCGCCGCGTGACCCGGACCGGCATGAGCCTGAAGACCCGTCAGCCCTTGTCGCCCCGGGAAGCTGCGGAGGAGCGCCTGCTCACCGGCCTGCGGCTCGCGGACGGCGTCCCGCTCGAAGCGCTGGCGGAGCTCGAGATCGCGCCGCAGAGGATCGCCGAGCTGACCGCGCTGGGGCTGCTGGCGCCCGACCCGGAGCGGCTGCGCGCCACGCCCGCTGGCCGGCTGGTGCTGGACCGTCTCACGGCCGAGCTCGCGACCTAGAGCGAGGGCTTGGCGGTCATCAGCCAGATGATCGCCAGCACGCCCGCAAACGCCGGAACGCCGCAGGCGAACCACAGCCGCCACAGCCGGCGATAGGCGGGCGGAAGGCCCGCGCCCTCGGCGGCGGCGCGCCGGGCGAGGTCGCGCATGCGCAGCTGCATCCAGACCACCGGCAGCCAGAAGGCGCCGACCAGCAGGTAGAGCGCCAGGCTGAGCGCAATCCAGCCGTGGAACAGGGGATAGCCTCCCATCGAGGCGAGCGCCGCGCCGGTGATCGGCTGCAGCACCACAGCCGTGGCGGTGAAGACCGCGTCGGCGACGACGACCGCGCCGGCGGTGTGGGCGACGATGCGCGGATCGGCGGTGCGGTGGGCCATGGCCATGAAGAAGGCGATGCCCGCGCCCGTGCCGAACAGCACCGTCGCGCCCACGATGTGCAGCGCCTTGAGGACGAGGAAGAGGCTCATCGCTCGTCCATCATGGCGAGCGCGGCGAGCGCCAGGACGGCGGCGGGCAGGGTCTTCACGAGCGGCCCGAGCGGATCCGACCAGAGCCCGGGCGCCCAGAGGCTCGCGCCAGCCAGATAGAGGCCGGTGAGCAGGATCATGCCGCGCAGGGCCAGGGGCGCGGTGGCGCGGGCGCAGACCAGGGCGGCGAGCATGAGGTCGCAGACCGCGCCGCCGATCACCAGGGCTTCGGCGAGACCGCCCGAAACGCCGGCGCCGCTCAGCAGGCGGGCCGCCGCCGCATGGCGGAGCAGACCGATCGCGCCCGAGACGGCCCAGAACGCCGCCAGGGTGGCGAGCGCCAGCGGCTTGACGAAGTAGAGCCTCGCGAACCAGCGCTCCTGAACGCCGGACGGCTGCTGGGCGAGGACCTCGGCGAGGCTGCGCAGCCGGACCGCCGGCGCCTCCGCCGGGTCCTCGGCGCGCACGCCGGCGACGAGCTGCGCCAGGGTGGCGCTGCGCATCGGACTGCGCCAGCCGAGCGCCGAGAGCGCGTCCGCGGCGCGACCGAGCGTCCGCGCCAGCCAGGGCGGGATGGCGACGACACGGGCCGGCGGCAGGCCGAGCCAGGCCCGGAGCGCCAGCAGCACCTCGCCCAGGCGCGTCGGCTCCGGCGCGGCGAGATCGTAGGCCACGCGGGCGGGCGCGCGGGGATCGAGCGCCCGGACCACGGCCTCGGCGACGTCCTCGACCGCGACCGTCTGCACGACCGAATCGGGCCGGAACGCCGGGATGACGCCCGGAAACGCCGCCAGGCCGCGCAACAGAGCGCCGCCGCCATAGGCCGCCGGCGCGATCACCAGCACCGGGCGCAGGATCACCCAGTCCAGCCCGGACGCCTGCAGCGCCTGCTCCGCGGCCCGCTTGGTCCGGCCGAAGCGGCCCACGCCGTTCGGCGCGCCGGCGGCCGAGATCTGCACGAAGCGGCGAACCCCGGCCTCGCCACAGGCCTGGATCAGGTCCGCGACGGTCTTCACGTGCGTGGCCTCGAGGTCGTCGCGGGAGCTGTCCTGCAAGGCGCCCGCGCAGTTCACGACAGCCGCCGCGCCTTCGATCACCGGCCGCCACCGGGCCGGGTCCATGCGGCGCAGGTCCGCCGCCGCCCATTCGACGCGGGGCTGGCGGCGGGCGGCGGCGGCCGTCCCGCGCCCGACGCCGACCACGTTCCAGCCCTCCCGCAGCAGGCGGGCGGTCACGTAGGACCCGATCAGGCCGTAGGCTCCGATGACTGCGACGCGCATGCGAACCCCCGCCCCACTGTAGCAGAGGCGCGTCGCGCGCACTTGCCAGGCCGCCGCGGAGCAGTGAAGCCTCGCGGGCATGGCCCGCCCCCTGCCGCCGCCCGCACTGAACCCGGCCCCGCTCGCGCCGGGGCTCTACGTCGTGGCGACGCCGATCGGCAACCTGCGCGACATCACCCTGCGCGCGCTCGACGTGCTGGCGGCCGCCGACCTGGTGCTGGCGGAGGACACCCGCGTCACCGGCAAGCTGCTTTCGGCGTTCGGGCTCGCCGCCCGGCTGGAGCGCTACGACGAGCATGCGGCGGCGCGCACGCGGCCGAAGGCGCTGGCGGCGCTCGCCCAGGGCGCGCGCGTGGCGCTGGTCTCCGACGCCGGCACGCCGCTGATCTCCGATCCCGGCTACCGGCTGGTGCGCGAGGCCGCCGGGGCGGGCCATGCGGTGATCCCGATCCCCGGGGCCTCGGCGTTGATCGCCGGGCTCTCGGCCGCCGGCCTGCCCACCGACCGCGTGCTGTTCGCGGGCTTTCCGCCGCCCCGGAGCGCGGCGCGGCGGCGCGCCTTTGAGGAGCTGGCGGGGATCCGCGCCACCCTGGTGTTCTTCGAGGGCGGCTCGCGGCTGGCGGCCAGCCTCGCCGACATGGCGGCCGTGTTCGGCGACCGCGAGGCCGTGGTCTGCCGCGAGCTCACCAAGCTGCACGAGACCATCGTGCGCGGACCGCTCGGCGCGCTCGCCGCGGATCCGCAGTTCGCCCGGCCGAAGGGCGAGCTCGTGGTCCTGGTCGCGGCCGGCCGCGAGACGGCGGCGAGCGCGGCGGACGCCGAGGCGGCGCTCGTCGAGGCGCTCAGCCGCCTCAAGCCCGCCGCGGCCGCCGCGGAGGTCGCCAGGGCGCTGGGCCTGCCGCGCCGCGAGCTCTACCGCCGCGCCCTGGCGCTCAAGCGATGAGCGCGCGTAGCGAAGCCCGCGCCGCAAGAGGCCTCGCCGGCCGTCGCGCCGGACGCCGCGGCGAGCTCCTGGCCGCGCTCTGGCTGATGGCCAGGGGCTACCGGATCCTGGGGTTCCGGCTCAGGACGCCGCAGGCCGAGATCGACATCCTGGCGCTGCGCGGGCGCACGCTCGCCATCGTGGAGGTCAAGCGCCGCACCAGCCTGACCGCGGCCATGGAGGCCGTGAGCCCGGACCAGCGCGCCAGGCTGCGACGGGCCGGCGCGGGCCTCGCGGCGCGCCGTCCGGCGCTGGCGGGTGCGTCGGTTCGCCTCGACCTCATGGCTCTCGCGCCGGGCCGGCTTCCTGTGCATATTCCGGACGCTTGGAAGGGGGCCTGAGGGCGCCTGGCGGATCGGATGACACGCGAAGACGCCGAGGATTTCCTGCTCGAGGCCGGGGGGCTTGAGGACGGCGGATTTCCGCTGCTGGAAGCCGCGCTCGCCTGCGCCATCCACGAGGATCCCGCGCGCGATCCGCAGGTCGGCCGCGAGCTGGGGCGGGCCGGCGTCGAGCGGCTGAAGGCGCGCCTGCAACGCGAGAGCCCGGAGGAGGCCCTGGCCGAGGCGATGGCCGGCGACCTGCGGCTCTGCGGCGACCTGTTCACCCACGAGAACCCCGAGAACGCCGACATCCTGTCGGTCGCGGAGCGGCGCAAGGGCCTGCCGGTGGCGCTGGGCGTCTTTTACCTGCACGTGGCGCGCCAGTGCGGCCTGCATGTCCAGGGGGTCGACTTTCCCGGCCACTTCCTGCTGCGCATCGAGACCGACGAGGGCCCGCTGGCCCTGGATCCCTTCTCCGAGGGCCGGGTGGTGCTGCCCTCCGAGCTCACCCGGCGCGCCCTGCACGCGGGCCTGACCCCCAACGTCGCCGACCGGCTCGACCGGCTGATGGCGCCGGTTTCCGACCGCGCGGTGCTGATCCGGCTGCAGAACACCATCTTCGCCCGCGCCAGCGCCGTGCACGACTATCCCCGCGCCGAGCGGGCGGCGCTGAGGCGCGCGCTGCTCGATCCCACCGACCACCACCCCTGGCTGGACGTCGCCGCCGCCCGCGAGGGGCAGGGCGCGCTGGCCGGCGCGCTGGAGGCCCTGGCCCGCGCCACGGCCCTGGACGGCGGCGCCGCGCTGGCCGCCCGCGCCCACCGCGAGCGGGTGAGGCTCAGGCTGAACTAGCCGAACCGCATCCCAGGCCCTATGTCCCTGCTCGTCGAACCCGGGGAGAGGGCGCATGCCGCTGAAGGTCGCCGTGCAGATGGATCCCATCGAAGGGATCAACATCGAGGGCGACACCACCTTCCTGATGATGGAGCAGGCCCAGGCGCGCGGACATTCGCTGTTCGTCTACCTGACCGAGCGCCTCGCTATGGAGGACGGCCGGGTGTTCGCCCGCGGCCGGGACGTCAGCGTGCAGCGGGTGAAGGGCGGGCACGCCACCCTCGGCGAGGTCCGCCGCGTGGAGCTGGCCGGCTTCGACGTGGTCCTGATGCGCCAGGACCCGCCCTATGACATGCGCTACATCGACGCCACCTTCTTCCTGGAGGCGATCCACCCCGAAACCCTGGTGGTCAACAACCCGGCCGAGGTCAGGAGCGCGCCGGAGAAGCTGTTCGTCACCAGGTTCCCCGATCTGCAGCCGCCGACGCTGATCACCTGGGACCGCGAGGCGATCCGCGAGTTCCGCGCCCGCCACGGCGACGTCGTCCTGAAGCCGCTGAACGGCAAGGGCGGCTCGGGCGTGACGCGCCATCCGGCCGACGACCCGAATCTCGACGCCCTCCTCGAGTTGCACGCCCAGATCGCCGAGGAGCCGGTCATCCTCCAGAAATTCCTGCCCGCGGTGACGGCGGGCGACAAGCGCATCCTGCTGGTCGACGGCGAGGCGGTGGGGGCGATCAACCGCGTCCCGCAGAAGGGCCAGATCCGCTCCAACATGGCGGTCGGCGGGACGCCGGAGCCGGTGGAGCTCACCGCCCGCGACCGCGAGATCTGCGGCCGCATCGGCCCCGAGCTGAAGGCGCGCGGGCTGATGTTCGTCGGCATCGACGTGATCGGCGGCTACCTCACCGAGATCAACGTCACCTCGCCGACCGGCGCGGTGTCCCTGAAGCGGTTTTCGGGCGTCGACGCGGCCGAGATCATGTGGGAACGTATCGAAGCGGTTCGCGCCCAGGATTGAAGCGGCGCCTTGCGATG
>Ga0308174_10000550_pt1 | contig 16101 bp, 11 predicted proteins | sample PhyPR2_FD_203894 | JGI IMG/M metagenome (GOLD analysis project Ga0308174, IMG submission 203894) | Soil microbial communities from UC Gill Tract Community Farm, Albany, California, United States - DLSLS.P.R2 | ecosystem: Environmental > Terrestrial > Soil > Agricultural land | place: USA...
CGTCGCCGGTGAGCATTGCGGCCAATACGGCGTATGTGATTTCGTACTTGGCGCCGAAGGGCTCCTATGCGGACGATCAATCGTATGCCTGGTCATCCTTGAGCGCCAGTCCTCTGCATGTATCCGGGTCCTCGCCCGGGGTCTTCGCCTACGGCACAAACCCGAGTTTCCCTAACGGAGCCTGGAATGCGAGCAACTACTGGGTCGATCTGGTCTTCGTCCCCGATAGCTCCTCCAGCCCATCCACCCCAGCAGGTGCGAGCACATACACTATCTCGGGAACGGTGAGCGGATCTGCAGCAACCTTGACTTTGTCGGGGACGAGTTCAGCATCGACGACGACGGGGACGGGGGGAAGCTATACCTTTTCCGGGCTGGCGAATGGATCGTACGTGGTTGCCGCCAGTCAGTCGGGCTACTCGTTCACGCCCTCGACAGCGGCAGTGGCGGTGAATGGAGGATCAGTTGCGGGGGTGAACTTTACCGCGACGGCCAATCCGACGCCGGTACAACACAGCGCTTCATTGAGTTGGACGGCCAGCACGTCGCCGAATATCAGCGGATACAAGGTGTACCGCAGCGGCGCGTCCGGTGGGCCGTACACCTTAGTAAGCGGGTCCTTGGTGCCGGGAACATCGTACGTGGATGGCAGCGTTAGCTCGGGCCAGACGTACTACTACGTCACGACTGCGGTAGACAGCAATAACGCCGAGAGTGGGTATTCGAATGAGGCAGTGGCGGTCGTGCCGACGCCGTAAGCGTTGGGCACGAGCTCAGGCTGAGGAAGATTTCCTTCTTAGGCATTCCTAAGAGAAATAGTTGTCATAACCACGGAGTCAAAATGTTATTTAAGTCTAAATTAAATGTCTTGGGGATGGTTCTATCCTCGATCAACGCCCATAAAATCCAGTTAATGGTATGTGTACTCGGATTATCCGGCTTTCTCCAGATTGCATCAGCAGCGTGCGATCTGAATGCAACGACCGCAAACTTCAGCTCCCAGCTAGCCGCGGCTGCGCCGGGCCAATCCGTTTGTCTGGCGTCCGGAAACTATGGCAATTTCGCAGGCGTACAAAAATCAAGCCCCGGCATCACGATCACGCCACAACCTGGCGCAGCGGTCACTATAAGGTTGCAGTTTCGTCAGACAACCCCCGTAGCAGCTTGGCTGACATTCGATGGCGTCACGATCGCCGGCGGTGACATATCCGGACCTGCAAATAATCTCACGTTTAAGAACAGCACTTTTACCGACAAAATCAACCTCTGGCAAGGTGCTAACAACAATGGATGCTCGAACTGCCCGGCGATGAACAACAACAATATTGTGTTCGATAACGATGTGTTTAATATGGCAGCGAATCTGTCCGGTGCAAACGGCTACGAAGGACGCATCAACTTACTCGGAGGGGGCGATGCCACGGATGCGGGCATTACGATAAAAAACTCAAAGTTTACACTGGGCTGTGCTGATGGGGTTCAAGTGGACAGTGGCGGTCGTGGCGTCACAATTGGACCAAACAACGAATTTTACAACATCACGCAAGGAACCTGTGGACCACACGTGGACTCCATTCAGTTTGTCGGTTCCGACAGTCCCGGTCCAACGATCACAGGAAATTATTTTCATGACAATACGACAGGGATCGTAGGGTATGACGACAGTAATAACGCAACCATAACAAATAATGTAGTTGCCAGAATCCAACAAGATGCGATCTGGTTGTCAGGATTCGGGAAGCAGACCGTTGCAGAGCACAATACGATTATCAACGGCCAAATGTCATGCGGCTACACGCATCAATCCAACATCTGCACGGCCATTATCCGAAATAACATTGTTGCGTCCTTCTCTGCCGCTGGAGGAAGTCTAGGGCCCGGAGGATCTCAGCCTTCATACTTCGACTACAATCTTTGCTACAGCGGGACCTGCACAATGGGATCGAATCCGCCTGGCGCTCATAGCTTAAGCGGCACACCCACATATGTGGGAGGCGCTACGCCCTCTACCTATTCCGGATTCGCTCTCACACCTGGGTCGCTCGGTTCTAATGCGGGCAGCGATGGTAGGGATATCGGAATCAATACGAGTGATGCATACAAACCAAGTCAGCCCACTAGTTTGACTGCTAGTGGGCATTGATTTCTCTGAACGAAACTGGTCGCGGGAGGTGTTGGCAGACCTCCCCTATCTTTCCTGTAGAGAACCAAGCACCACGGCGTCTGAGACAAACTCGTAAGCCGAAGGTCTGTCAAACAAAGACTGCCTTGAGAAGTTCGGAATAATATTTCGAGTATCGTCCGGACGATATCGCGTCCTTCTATACTTTCCGAAAGCTTCGGACCTCGGGTATCGACTGTATAGAGCGACGGCGACCTTTTTAGGCTGCCACAGACCTAAAATTCCTGCAGAACTCCTGCCAAATTCAGGTCTTCGTGTGTACTCGGGCGCTCTCTGTTCCGCTTTCACCACTGTTGTTTTGTGCTGATATTGTCTCGCGGTAAACCTGCAGTAGACGCTTTCCAGCGGCTATCCAAGTGATTTGGTCTGCCATATTTAGTGAAGCACTTCGTAAGTTTTCCAGGAGTTCTCGGTTCCTATGTAGCATAGTGATCTGTTCTGTAAGGGCTGAAACGTCGCCTACCCTGTGGACCAAACCAGTTTCCATGTGGCTGCAGAGCTCTGTACAGGCTTCGGAAGCAAGCGGGACGCATCCACTGCCCATTGCCTCGGCAATAACAAGGCCAAACCCTTCTTCGATGCTGGGGAGAACCAGGATATCGCTGCTTCGCATCAGTTCGGGTACGTCATTACGGTGCCCCAGGACCCGGATGCTCGGGTGGGAAAGCATCGGAGCTAGTCTTTCGGCGTATGCTGGCAAGAACTCTCCGGCAATCAGGAAGGTGCCGTGTTCACACGCCGGAGATCGCAGCCATGCCTCCAGCGCGTAGTGCACGCCCTTTCGCACTGCGCAGACGCCTACAAACAGCATCTTTAATCCGCGCGTCGGATCGCGCAGCGCAGTGCTTGGATAGTACAAACTTTTATCAAAACCGTATAAGTGCCGGGCTAGCTTTTGCATGGCATAGCCTTTGTCTAGAAAGGTCTTTACGACAAAGGACGAAGGACACAACAGGCGGGTTGCTAATGCGTATTCCGCTTCTTCCTTTCGCAGTCTTTTCGCATTGTAGGCATGTTCATGGTCAGGGGGCAAGGTGACGCGTAGGCGCTCGCATTCCTGTTGGACCACCTCCATAGCAAAGCGGGTGTTCGCGTTAGGCCTTTCGAGTACAGTCGGTATTCCCAGCTTGGCTGCCGTCTCGAGTGTTCTCAGTGCACCGAGAGGCCACGTATGGATGATATCGATCCGCCCGACCAGTTTCTTGATTCTCTCCGATACAACGTAGTCATGCAAAGCCAGCGCTCGATCGGTGCCAAGCAGTTTGTAAGGGATGCGCAGTCTTCCCTTCGCGAGCGTAGGAGATACCCTGACATCGGGGGGAGCTTGCCGGTGGAGGGATCCGGGAAAAACCAAAACATCGGCTCCTGCCGCCGCAATTCCATTCACCTGCTGCCAAGCGGTGTAACATATCCTGTCAGCACCCAATTTATGTGGAAAGCTATATAAGACCCTAATGGGGATAGTTCTGTGAGTCATTTTTTTGCTGTGGTCTAGGGGCGCGGTCCGTCTCATATGGCTTAACAACTCAATTATGTTCGACCTCGCTACCCTTGCGAGCGAACACATAAGAGTCCATATATTGTTCTCCGGATCGCCAGTTACGGCAAACAGCTGGATTTCCACCTCTGAAAACCCAATCTGGGACACGTTTCTGCAGTAGCCAGTCCGGTTCGTACTGAATCAGGTAGATGAATGAGCTGCGATTCCCATGTGAAATGAGCCATGGTTTGATATCGGCTTTGGCTCTGAGCCAATTCTCGGTAGTGCGCCAGAGAAATTCCTGAAGCATTCCCATGGCCGGGAGAATGCGACGAAGGGGCAGTATTATGATCGGGAGTTGAACCATGCACGTGCCCCGACAACAAAGAACCCGATGGATTTCTCGAAAGTAAGCAAGAGCAATGTTCCGATCATAGAAGTGCTGGAAGACTTCGCACGAAAACGCTGCAGGGACAGATGCGTCGGGCAACGGGATGCCAGAACCGTCAGAGAGAAGAAACTTCGCTGGAGCCACGTTGCGCTCGGCGACTTTCAGCATCTCGGATGAGATATCGAGCCCGTAAACCGATCCGAAACAGCGCACGAGCTGTTTCGTAATTCGCCTTGCGCCACAGCCAATTTCCACGCAACTCCTTTGACCAAGCCCATACCGGCACCAGCGCGGGTAGTACTCGGACCAGCTCAGAGCTCCATAGTCATAGAACTCAACTAGCGTCCATGGTCGCGCGCCCTGTATGCTTGGCCCTCGGCGGGTCGCGATACCGTACAGTGGATCATGGTGCGCCCACTTTTTCCACTCCACGTTGGACCTAGCCGCTACAAATCCTCCTTGATTGCTAAGTCAGCCCAAACAGCCCCCGGACCGAAGACGCATCAGAGCGGGAAGGTTATCCCACACAGGATTGAGATCCACGCCGTTGCCAGGCATAGCTCCTGACGCGATTCGATCGCCTTCCATAGTCTCTGGCCAGTCGTTTTACTTCGGACGTTACGTCGAATTTTGTCCCGCAGATGATGGCCAACAGTGCGAACCAAGCAAACTGCATCTGGTCAAAATAGCCAATTCCGAAGTACCCTACCACGTGCGCAAACAGGGCAGCACCGAGGCACCAGCAGAACCATTCTCGCTTGCGGTCGCCCTCTACTCTTCTTCTTGCTCTTCCAACCGCGGCAAAACTCCGGCAAATGATCCCGATGAAACAGGCTAGCGTCGCTAAACCACCAGTTACCGCATAGGCAACATACTGATTCGACAGGTCCCACATATCAAAGCCCCAGGTGTCGTAGTTCTTGACTCCCAAAAGCCACCAATCCCCAAAATGCCTTATGCAGTTGTCGACCAGCATGTAGCGGTGATAGCTCGATGATGAGCCTGTCACGTCAATTTTTTCGATCAAGGACCAGACGGGTCCGTTCATCGCGAGATGTAATCCCACCACAGCCAACGCCAGTGCCCATCGCCAAAAGCGCATCTGCTTCCGCAAGGGCCATAAGCAGAGCGCGAAAATACCGGCAACGTAGGCCAGAATAGGCGTACTTCCATTTGAAGTCGCGATTATAGTAGCCGAAGAAATTACACCCACCGAGACCTCGAACTTGGATCTCTGGTTTGGCCACAGCGAAAGGAATAGCGGTAGTAGCGTCGCTCCAAAACATCCGGCCAAAATCGAGTGCTGAAAGACACCGCTGGCACGAATCGAACCGTCGCGCACCTCTGAGACCCTCCTTACACCACCAAGCAGTCCGAACACATTCTGCTGTGTGAAGTGCTCGTTGAGCATGCAAAGCGCCATCACTGTGCTAATGACGACAAACACCCTAATGACTCGGCGTACGTCTTCGGCATCTTGGATAAGAAATCTCAAGACAAAGTAGCCGCAAAAGGTGTCAATTGAATCTCCAATGCTCTTTATGAGGGCTTGGCTTTGCATCCACTGAAGCGTGAACACCACGGGATAGCAAAACGCCCACAATGCGAAAACCCGGTCGATGGAATTCAACCCTCCAACCAGTGTCAGTGAGCCTCTGGTGATCGCCCAACGGATCAGCCCTGTCAGAAACAGGACCTTGAGTGCCGTGAAATGCGCTCCGCCAATGACGAGTACCTGATCCCTGGGAATTAAAAAAATTGCTAGCAGTAGGGGCACGATAACGTGCTTACGAGGTAGGAACAAAATTAAGCCGATGGCTAACAATAGGGCCACGGCCACCAACGGGTGAAAGAGTGTCCCCGCACTCCCCCCGCCGAACAACCTTGAGCTTTGGGATTCCATTTCCTATTTGTTGGTCCGTGTCGTTGCCCGCTATGGCGCTGCAGCGATGTCAGACTGGCCGGGCCAAGAGGCACATTGTAGGTCTAAGTAGCCAGAAGCCAGGTTTGCCAGGAGTGAGCCAGCGCATTAGTGTGTGTCACCTCGGTTAATCAACTGCCTGTGAGTAGTAGACCTCTAGAACCGCTGCCAGGCCGCAAGCCTGAACACTAGTTATCTGCTGTTAGACGTCCTTGGAGTAGACCGTAGAATTCATTGCTAGAACGGACGCCATAGTCGCCACTGAGCGCTGTTCCTCCCGCAAGTACGCTTCAAATTTAGCCAAAGCCTCGATGCCACAGCTCGAGGGTGATCAACGAGAATATCTCCTTGAAGTACTTCCCTTGGCTCTCGTTCGTGGAGAGTAGCCGTTCCAAGCTGGCCCTCTGGAAGTACCCCCGGTTTGTTGTCCGCCTGTCCAGCAGAATATCGCGAGCCCAACCTTTCAATTCTCCCCGCAACCAACTTTCATAAGGAACGGGGAAACCGACTTTGGGCCGATCCAAGATGCGCCTGGGAACACGGTTTCTCAAGACCTTCTTCGCCAGGTACTTGGTGGTGAACCCGCGAATCTTTAGATTAGGCGGTAAGGCGGCGGCAAATTCAAGGATTTTATGATCCAGCAGCGGAACACGCAGCTCAACGGAATTGGCCATCGTCATCTTGTCGGCCTTGATCAGCAGGTCATCGGGCAGCCATGTCTTAGTATCGATATAGAGCATTGCGTCGAGCGTGCTCTGGCCGCGGACTTTTGCCTGAAGCCGACGGATAGGTTCAAGGCTGTTTTCGCGGTCAATTGAATGCGTGAAATCGGCTGAATACAAGTTACCCAATCCATTGTCAGCTTGCCGGTACGGGTTAGACGTTCGGCTGAAATAATAATCAGGGAACTGAGCGTTCATTAGGCCCACGTACTTGTTCACTCGGGGCAGCGGGAACAACGAGTTCGCCAACGAGAGTCCCCGCGCGACCTTGCCATTCAACGGCGATAGACCCTTCTTCAAACGTTCAAGCCACAGGAGATTACGGTAGTTGCTGTAGCCTGCGAAGCCTTCGTCACCACCTTCACCCGAGAGGAGGACTTTAACATGATTGCTGGCCAGCTTCGATATGTAATACAGAGCGATGGCCGGTGGCTCGCAAACAGGTTCTTCCATGTGCCACACGTATTGCGGCATAAAACTGCTAAAGTCCGCAGCCGAGAGGGTCATCTCGTGATGGCGGCTACCGAAGGCGTCCGCAGCGAGACTAGCATAGGGTCTTTCGTCGGCAACGCCAGGCGCGGAAAAGCCTACTGTGTAGCTGCTGATTGCTTTCTGCGTTCTTTCCACTGCGAAGCTGAGCACCGCAGTGGAGTCAACTCCGCCGCTTAACAGGACGCCAACTGGAACGTCTGCGATCATGTGTTGTTCTACCGTTTCGGCCAGCAGATCCAACAGTTGGCTTTCTGCGTCTTTCTCCGTCACCTGTGTCGCAGGCTTTGTGAAATCAAGGTCCCAGTACTGCGTGACCTGCACCTTGCCATTTGTCACTAGGAGATAGTGTCCTGGTGCCAGCTTTTTGATGTTCTTGAGCAGCGTCTCCTCCCCGGGGAGATACAAGAAGGTCAAGAATCTGTCGATTAACTCCGGCACGACCTCGCGATTGACGTCGGAATCTGCCAGGATCGCCTTAATCTCTGAAGCGAAGACCACAAAGTCTTCGGTCAGACAGTAATACAGAGGTTTAATTCCGACTCGGTCTCTTGCCAGGAAAAGAATGTTCTTATTCTCGTCCCAAATCGCAAAGGCAAACATTCCTCGCAGTCGTTCCAAGCACTCGGGCCCGAACTCTTCGTAAAGATGAACGATCACCTCCGTGTCTGTGTGGGTTTTGAAGGTATGACCTTTGTTTACGAGCAAGGCCCTTAGCTCTTGGTAGTTATAGATTTCTCCATTGAAAACGATCCAGACAGATTCGTTCTCGTTAGAGAGGGGCTGGTGGCCACTGCCGAGATCAATTATGGACAACCGTCTGTGGCCGAGCCCCACTCGGGACCCCAGGTAGAGACCCTCGTCGTCGGGTCCTCGATGACTTATGGTCGCTAGCATTGCCCGAATCAGAACAGGATTGACGCTGGCGTCGTGCTCAAAGCTGAGCTTTCCGCAAATTCCGCACATAATCTGCTACAACCCCACCCTGCAAGAATGCCGAAGAACCGAGGTCACCAGCGTGGCGCTTTCAGCGTGCTGGTGTATGGTTAACCAGCCCGGACGGAAAAGATCCTGTTTCTTTTTCAACAAGAGGAGTTGACCATCGGTGTGCTCTGCGAGAATTTGAGTTTCTCCAGCGACCCCTTATCCCTAGCGGCGGAGGCCGATCGGACTGCTGGAAGTTGCGTCATTTCCAGATAGTCTCCAGCCCGCACAGCCGCCGGAGTTGTTGGTTACGTACATACCTGATCAGTTGGGGGTCGTTCACCCTGGACACGTTGCTGACATAGCCTTTAAGGAAACCAAAGAGAACCGCAAGCGCTCCAACAACGTACGGTTGTCGAACAAGCCTACGTACGCAACTAGCAGCAAGGAATAGCGGATGGTATCCGGAGACATAGCAAGCTACCCCGTGTTTCACGCGATCTCGCACAAATCCATCAGCCGACCCTGTAACGCGATGATGAGTGAGCTGCAACTCCAGGAAGGCGCGGGTGGTCCAGCCGGTCATGTTCGCCTTCAGTTCGTCGATAGTATCCCACCCCGGAGCCATCCACAGTCCACCAATTGCGTCCCAGCATTTCCTTCTATAAATCTTTGTAGCCCCACGCACGTGAAATCTCGGATTTGCCTCAAGCTTTAGCTTTCCATCAACCTTGTGATAAATCTCCCCGCCGCCTATTCCAAGCCGAGGTTCTCGGTAAAAGTGCCCAAAACATTCTTCAAAGTAAGCGTTAGAAAACGTTAGATCCCCGTCCAGTTTCACAATGAACTCCCAGTCGTCAGACTGAAGCGCCTTGTAGCCGTCATAAAATGCTTCGACGACGCCTCCACCGGATTTACGGAATCCTCGATTCACTCGATGTACGGCCCGGATCCAGGGAAATTGCCCAGCATAGCGGTCAATAATTTCGCCGGTTCTGTCGCTAGAGCCATCGTTGACGATCACCCATTCCAAGGGCCTTATTGTTTGGTTGAGTACGCATTCGATAGTCTGTCCAACATACCTTTCTTCATCGCGCACCGGGGTGATAATTACGTAGCGTGCCATTTTGTTTACTTCATGCACAGTAGGGGTATTCCAAAATACTCGCGGAGGCCTTCCTGCCAGGCCTCCAAAGTATTCAGGCCGAGACACTTCAGAGCGCGATTTTCGAGGACCGAATATCTCGGCCGCGGCACCTTTGAAGGGAAGTCGGTTGCTGATGCCACTTTTAATTTGACCGCTGTGTTGGTAACAGCGAATATTTCCCGAGCAAATTCGTACCATGAGCAACTTCCCTCCGCGGTGGCATTGTAGAGCCCATAACAGTTCGATTGGCTGAGCACTACAATCTGGCGCGCCAGTTCTCTGGTGGAGGTCGGGGTGATTGTCTCGTCATCGACTACCCGGACCTCACCCCGCTCCCGCGCGAGCTTCAACATCAACTCGACAAAGTTTAGGCCGCCTTTTCCTCGGCACGGGAACTTACCGTAGAGACCAGACGTACGGAGGACGAAATGCTTTTGCGTCGTGGCGCGAACGAAATATTCTCCGGCCAGTTTTGAATTTCCGTATACGCTTAGCGGACGTGGAGGGTCAGTCTCTTCGTAGGGACTCGTTTTATCTCCATCGAACACATAGTCGGTGCTGATGTGCATAAAAACAGCATCGAGTTCGCCCGCCACCCGAGCCAGATTTCTCGGGCCAAGCGCGTTGATAGCGAATGCCTTTTCAGGCTCCTGTTCGCATTGTTCAACATGATGCATTGCCGCCGTGTTTACAATCACGCCTGGCCGTAGATCTACAAGCGCACCCATCACAGACTCGAAGCTGGCGATCTCGATCGCCGAATGTGCGAGCGCATGAACTTCGTCACCGTTATCGCTGAATTCGTTGACGACATCACTCCCCAACTGGCCGTTCGAACCGATAACAGCGATTTTCATTAGGCGGCCCCCACCATGTCATGGATGTGAACTCCGCTATCCAGAGCCCTGAAAGATTCAATATTAGAGTAGGCAGGATTATCCCAACCTTGGTACTTATCCTTGTTATCGATCAGGCTTTGCACAATGGATTTCACATCGCCATTGGGATGAAAGCTGAGGACATTGTTGGCTTTTTCAATGCTGACCTTGTAATTTCGAATGTCCTCCATGTGTTTGATGCAAAGATTCACCCGGATTGAGAGTCGCTCTTCAATCGCGCACTTCACCAAGTCGCCAACTTCACCCACCGTGTAGTTTCCCGAGGCCACGTTAAATATGCCAGAAAGTGTACGGTTTGCCTCCACCGCGCGAACGTAAGCAGTGGCGGCGTCCTCAATGCTCAGTATTGGTCTCCAGATGGACGGATTATTGACAGTAATGATGCGATTCTTCATTGCTGTCTTGAACATGGCATTGATGATGAGATCAAACCGCATCCGGGGGCTATACCCTGAAACAGTTCCCTTGCGGAGTGAGATGACCGAGAATTGGCCATCAGCTAGTTGCATTGCTGCTTGTTCACCCTGCAGCTTGGAAATGCCATACGGATACCGGGAACTGACGGGGCGCGTTTCGTCAAATAGATCGTTCTCTGTGTAGCCGTACACCGAGCAGGAAGATGCGTAAATGAATCGCTTTACCCCTGCAATCTTAGACATGTATGCTAAATATGCGGGTGCGGCGGCGTTGAATACAAAGTTCTTCGCCGGCGAATACTCTGCCATAGGATCGTTCGAGAGTCCCGCGAGAAAGATTACCTGATCGTAGCGCTCCAGGTCTTCTCCCGAAAGCTGGAAGATATCCTTGTTGAGAATGCCGACTTGGGGTGGCAGATGATTGCCGAACCAGAACAAGTCCACGACGTCAACTTTGTAGCCGCGGTCGAGCAGCTTCGGTATCAGCACTGAACCGACGTAGCCAGCCCCGCCAGCGATGAGCAGTTTCATAGTTCCTCCTAACCAACATGAAAGTCGGATGCAACCAGTGGTCTCAGTCGAGAGCGCGACCACTGTCGATCACCTAAGAAATTGTTAAATACGAAAGTGATCTGACTCGGCGGTGGCCAGCCACTGAGCCAAGGTCTGAGCTTTCTTATCCTTTTCGGAGAGCGAAGGCTCAGTGACCGGCCACTCAATGCCCAGCTGCGGGTCGTCCCAGCGAATGCCGGACTCTCCCTTGCTGCTGTACAAACCCGTGCATTTATACTGGATCTCCGCGACGTCGGAGAGAACACAGAATCCGCGTGCAAAGCCTGCAGGCGCCCAGACTTGTCGCCTGTTCTCGGCCGAGACTTCGACGCCAAACCACTTTCCCAGTGTGGCCGAGCCCTTCCGAATATCAACAGCAACAAGAAACGCACTGCCTACCGAAACACGCATGAGCTTGCCCATCGGAGGTTCCCACTGAAAATGCAGGCCACGAACAACACCCTTCACCGACCGTGAGTGGTTATCCTGCACGAACTGGTGAGGCAGGCCAAAGGCCTTGAATTGGTCTGCCCGAAAAGTTTCCATGAAGAATCCTCGTGTGTCCTGGAAGACCTCCGGAACCAAAACCACGACGTCTCCCAAGTGCCTCGACTCTATTGTAATTTCCATATGAAAGCTTCAGAACTAAACCGATACTCGCAGGGCTTACTGTGGAACCTGGAGCTTCAGTTGCAACTGCATTTCAGGCTCCTTTCCATTCTCGATAAGCTGAACAGGATTGACACGCCAGTTCCATTCAGTCGCAGCCCGGTAGAGCTCCAATCGTCTTCTCAATGCGTCGGACGGCCTGACATATTGAACAAAGGTGTATCCAACCCAACGGACTAGTAGCCAGGCGAGGGATGTGTAGCGACAGCGACATATGCCTTGTCTTCCGAAGTATTTGTAAAAGTAGCGGTAGCGATTGCGGTATTTGTCCAACGCAAATGCAATGGGAAATCGCGAATTCGTCGACTGCCCCCCCAAATGTGTGATGGTGACGTCGGGTGTATAAAGCACCGAGGAGCCGGCATTCCAGATGCGATGACACAGATCGACATCCTCGTAGTAGTAATAGAATTGCTCATCGAAACCACCTATTCGCTTGAGCAATTCCGAACGTACAAGAAGGCAGCATCCGGATTGCCAATCGATCGGCCGCTCGGTTTTGCCTTTCCATCGGACGTATTCATCAGAAATAAAAAGATCGGAGAGATACCCGAGAGGGCGCAGATAAAGCGCAGCCAGCCATTCGCGCCAGATTGTAGGGAACGGCCGAGCTGAACCCTGGTCAGAACCATCGGGATTCAGAACTCGACATCCGAATCCGCCTGCTTCGGGACGTCGATTCGCGAACTCCACCCAACGATCGAGTGACCCGTCATGGACAATCGTATCGGGGTTCAGAATCAGCACATATTCGCCTGTGCTTGCTTGAATGCCGACGTTATTGCCCTTGCCAAACCTCAAGTTTGCGCCATTCTCAATCACATGAACTTGTGGGAAATTTTCGCGGATAAACTCGGGCGATCCGTCAGTGGATCCGTTATCCGAGACGATGACTTCAAGAGCAGTTGAATGAGTGCTCGAGAAAATGGAGGATAAGCAATCGGCGATGATCTTACGATCATTCCAGCATAGAATCACGATCGATAGTTTCACGGGTCAGTTTCCTAGGTGCGAGCGGGATTGAGGGCTATGGTAATCGGTTCGGATATGGACCGGGCTACAAAGCGGAGCCTTCGCAGTTCTGATCCGCAGACAGACGCCAACAGACAACGATGTCAAGTCGATGTCGCAATGCGCCTAGTCCGACGTGTTCGACACACGGCTGACGATACACGCCAACCACCAACTACGCAACACAATAGAAGTACCGATGAACAAACAAGTAGCTTCACTGGAGTTAGTTGATAGGTAGAGTAAAACCGAACCGCAGCACGACCGAGAGGGAATCTCGACAAAATTATGTCTCGGAAATCGGAAGCCATCCGAAGAAAGTAAACGCGGACCGACCTCTTCGAAATGTCAGTCGAGGCAAGTTGAAGGTCGTTTTTGTAGCTTATTGCGATGCAGCGGGTCCTGTCTGGAGGGACAGATATGGCGAAAGTCATGTAGCCGTCGTAAATGCGATAGGGTAAGTGCAGGCCATCTACGGTCAGCGATTTGATTGCTGGCTGGGTGGATTCTTGCTTTCTAATGTGGAATGTTGAAGGCTTCGCCGAGAGGTTCTCTAGGCAAAAATTGCTTGAAATCGCGAACACATCGTAGCCCGAATCATCTCTCTGCTTTAACAGATAAAGGTGTCTGACAATTTCTCCCACACTGCGCCAGCGAGTATCCGGGTCGACATGGTTGACCTGGTCTGCTAACCGGTCGAACGCATTTATGCCGCGTGAAAAAAACCCCTGATGGCCGTAAAGGAACAACGGATTCTCAAGAAACTGGTTTACTGCGATAACGACATTAGAAATCGGAGCCTCCACCGAGTAGCGACGGATGCTCGGAAAATCCGCGAACGACAATGTAAACGGACGTAGAGCAAATGGAAGAAGCGCCGGTTCGGCGCGGTCCATCGGAACGTTCGAAGAGTTCACCGTCGCTAGATAGTTGTAAGTCTTAAGTGCGCCGAGTGTTTGCTCAGGCGCAATGCTGTGCGGGAAGACCATTACCTTGTCATAGGGAATGCCAGTTAGCATCTGGAACCTGTTCATTCTGGCCAAGGATTGCTTCAGGGCAACGGTTTGAGTATTAAGAGGCTTCTGATGGTAATCCGTGAATTCCTTGTGATCATGGTTGTCCCCATGAATGCAAATCGAGAATCTGTCGGGATGGGCACGGAAGAGCGAGACCACACGAGAATCGCTGCGATCGTAATTCCAAGGAATAAAAGCAACCGTCGAATGGAAGTTATGCTTTTCCATCTCATCTAAGAGATCCTTATAGCTGAGATATCCATACGGTTCTCGAAGCCACGGATCGTCAATTGTCAGGTTCGCGTAATGGTGTACTGGATGCCACCCCTTCTCCCCCGCGCAATATCTCATAAACATCATCACCGGTGCTATTTGCGTAAATGCATCCGCTATGTGCTCCAGAGTGGGTTCGTCTTGAGTGTTACGCCCTGGCGGTCTGCAAGCTAGGAATACTTTGAGGCGGTGAAACGAAGTTTCGATGAACATGGGAAAGAGGTGCCCCGCTTGCCGAATGTTCACGATTTGTTGGGCCCTACTGTTTCCGCTAAGCAGAAAATAGAGAGGATTGACTCTGGTGCACGGAAGTTCAAGATCGCTTAATTGCCGTGTGAATCCCTCCAAAGAGTTAACCCTGTACGCGATGGGGGCCGGACCCTCCAGACGTTTACACGCAACCGCAGCGCCACCAGACCAACTTCGCAGGAGGGTGGTGTCCGTCTCCGGATGCACTCCGAGAATAAGCAGCGCAAGGCTGCCGCCATCCCGTCCTTCGATGGCTTGCACCAGCGTCTTCTGATCAATCAAATTGAGTGCGTTTGCCGCAATCGCAACCGCGAGCACTCCCGGGCGTTCGACAGATTTCGTCAGTGCGGTGGCGCTGCGGCCGTCGAGTGTAACGTGCACGACGGTTAATCCATAGAAATCAGCTGCGATTTCCACTTGCGTTCGCTCTGCTGAAGACTCCTCTGGCGAAGAGACGAATACCACCTCAGCGGAGTAACATCGCAAAGAAAATGTCAGCAGCAAGAAAAGGAGGAAGGACGCCGAACGGCGTGCGTGAGACGCAACGACCGTGGACTGGTCGGATTTCATATTCGAAGGATTGCTCGTCAGACGGCGGTTACCTCCCAGTAGAGCTGCGTAAAGCGCTCATTCTATTTAAGAGCCGTTTCATATGCCTCTAGCAGCGTTGCCTTTTCGGCTGCCCAGTTCAAGCGGCTTTCGACACGACTGCGGCCGCAGTCTCCTAATTGTCTGCGGAGTTCCTCGCTGTTGAGTAGCATTGTGATCTTGTCGGCAAAATCGACGGGATCGTTGGGCGATGCATACAGGGCTGCCGAGTCCGCTATACGTCGGCCTTCTTTCAAATCAAAGAGTACGACCGGCAGACCGCAAGCCATGTATTCAAGAATCTTGATCATGGTCGACCTATCATTCATAGAGGTCTTAGGATCAGGTGCGACACCAACGTCTGCGCTTGCAAGGTAAGCCCCTACCTGTTCGTAGGGAACCTGGCCCGTCAAGCTAACGTAAGAATTCAGTCCGTGTTCGGCCACCCACGCTCGTAACCTGGGGAGTTCCGTTCCTCCTCCAATGAGCACAAAGTGGACGTCCTGACGCTTTTCATATTTGATGAGGTGGTCGATCGATTCAAGCAGGAGGTGCAGGCCGTCCTGGGACCCCATAAACCCGACGTACATCACCAGCAGCGGCTTTCCGAACTTCGCATCAGGTAAGGATGAAAGCTGCCGCAGGCTGTTAAGATCGGGACAGTTCCGCACGACGAACACATCTTCGGCAAGCTTTCGACCCCGTGTCATAGCTACTTCCTTAAAAGACTCATTCGTAGCGATGCAAACTTTGGCAACTCTGAAAGAGCAGTACTCAGCCAATCGGCTGAAGCGATAGAGAAGACCGCCTCGATTACCGAATTTTGACTCGAATAGTTCGGGGCTGAGATCGTGGTGGTCGAATACAAATCGAACACCGAATGGCTTCAGAAGTAGCGCGATCAGGAAAATCGTGTCTGGGGGATTACACGCCTGTAATATCTGGAACCTCGTCCGTGAGAAGACTTTCAGTGCCAGATATAGCTCGGCCAGCAGCGCCCAAGAATACTCCAGCAGAAACCCTAACACGCCGGAAGCTTCCCAACTGCTATGGCGATAGATATCAATCCCGTCAAGCTTTTCGTAACTAGCACCCGCCGAGCCGGCCCCCTTAGGGCAGATGACAGAAACAAGAAATCCAGCATCGCGAAGCGCGCATGCTTCTCGCCAAAC
>Ga0308174_10000551_pt1 | contig 16096 bp, 15 predicted proteins | sample PhyPR2_FD_203894 | JGI IMG/M metagenome (GOLD analysis project Ga0308174, IMG submission 203894) | Soil microbial communities from UC Gill Tract Community Farm, Albany, California, United States - DLSLS.P.R2 | ecosystem: Environmental > Terrestrial > Soil > Agricultural land | place: USA...
TGTTCTCAAAGCCGCTGGCCGCTGTGACGCCATTTGAAATTGTGAATACCTACGGGCTATTTGCGGTCATGACGACCACTCGGCCTGAGATCATTCTCGAAGGATCGGATGACGGAATCGCCTGGCGCGAATACTCGTTCCCCTACAAACCCGGCAACCTTTCGCGCGCCCTTCCATTCGTGGCGCCTTATCAGCCGCGCCTCGACTGGCAGATGTGGTTTGCCGCTCTGGGAAACTATCAGGAGAACCAATGGGTCGGGGAACTGGTCTACCGTTTGCTTACCGGCGAGAAATCTGTCCTCGGGCTGCTCGATCCGCCGCCGTTCCCAAAGCCCCCGCGGTTCATGCGTGCGCTGCTGTACCAGTATGACTTCACTCTGCCATCCGACCGCGCGCGCACGGGCGCAGTGTGGCGGCGCAGTTTGCGCGGCGTGTGGTTCGGTCCCGTTTCGCTGAGGCACTGATGGCAAATCCGTCGAGCTCGCCCGGTATCCATAACTTTTTGCATGGCGCCAGCGAACTTAGTAATGATGAACGTATGGAGATCACGGGCGCCCAGACGGCGGCTGCCTACTCTCAGCAGGAGTTGCAACACTGGATGCTGCGCTATCAGGCGGCCGATCCCGATGCAGCTCGCGCGCTGATCCGCAGCCTCAGCCCGGCTCTGTTCCGCTTCCTTTCAAGCCAGGTCTCAACCCGCGATGAGGCCGAAGATCTCCTTCAGGAAGCGTGGCTTCAGATCCATAAGGCCCGCCACACGTACCGGCGTGGCGAGCCTGTGCTGCCCTGGATTTACGCCATTGCACGGCACGTTCGAGTGGATGGATATCGCCGCCGCCACCGTATCGCTCAGCGCGAGGTCGCGACAGACGTGCTGCCCGAACGAAGAACAAATGACAGCATCCATTCTCAACTTCCCGATTTCGAAGTGCTCATGTCTTATCTCCCGGATAATCAGCGCGAAGTGGTCACCTTGCTCAAAGTGGAGGGGCTCAGCTTGGAAGAGGTCGCTCGGGTCACCGCTTCTACGGTCGGGAGTGTAAAGCAAAAAGCGCATCGCGCGTATAAACGCCTTCGCGAGATTTTGACGCAAGAGCAGAGCGTCGCGAATACGGCATCGGGAGAATCGGCGTGAACTGCTCCGATTTAGATTTCCTTCTCAGCACAGCCGGAAGTGACGGTCCACTTCCAACCGGCCTCAGCGCACATCTGAAAACGTGCGCGCGCTGCCAGGCCTTGGCGGCCGCGCTCAATCAGTCCCAGCCGTTAACCAGCCTTCCTGGCGAGTCGATCGCTTCGGTCGAAGACCGGCTCCTTAAGAACCTAAAGCCGGTCCATGCGCTGCCTTCGAAAAAGCTGTTCTTTGCGGCTTTTTTGTCGATATTTTTTGTCCTGCTCGCGCTGGGTATTTTTCATTTGGGCGCTTTCGCCTGGGCCGAACTCAGCCTTACGCGCCGCATCATGATCTGCGCTTCCCTGGGCGCAAGCGCCGCTCTTTTGGCTTACTCCATGGTTCAGCAAATGTTTCCGGGCAGCAGACGCCGCTTATCCCCGGCATTACTGTCCGCGGGCACTTTTGTTTGCCTCACTCTCATCCTGGCGGCTCTGTTCGAAGTGGGCCATAGCGGACGTTTTCTTCGTGATGGCATACCGTGCTTTGAAGCAGGTATTCCCTACGCGGTCCCGGCTGCAATTCTGTTCTGGCTGATCTTGCGCCGCGGCGTCATGCTTTCACCCCGCGCAACCGGCGTCATCTGCGGCGCGCTTGCGGGACTCATTGGCGTAAGCGTCCTGGAAGTTCACTGCTCGAATTTTGATCTTCGCCACATACTTGTCTGGCACTTGGGTGTTGGCGTGGTCGGCGCGCTAGCCGGCCTCGCGATCGGATGGGTTGGCGAGATGATTAGCCGCAGGCGAATCGATAGTTAGCTACCGCGGGGCCGACTTTACCTATTCGTTCGTCTGGCCAACCAGCATCTGCTCGAATGCCTCATGCATTTCGTCCGTGCCTTCCAGCGCGCCCAAAGCCGATCTACAGACATGTAACCCAAGCTCCCTATACGCTTCAAACTGTGACTCGGAAAAGAATTGATCAAGGGTCGGCTGCTGTGGAAATTCAACTTTCTGACGCCGGTACTCTTCCACATCCGCCGGCTCGTCGCCAGTGATGCTCGATTTCAAGTAAAGCAGCCAGCCCGGCTCAGAACCCGGCTCGGGATATTGAATGCGCCCCACCGCGAAATGGGAGCTGCTCGCACCTTTTTCCGGAATGATCGGCCTGGGATTGATATCGATCTCCACGCCAAAATCGGAACGGCACTTGCGAACCGCGGAGCCCAGTGATTCGAAGCAGTAAGTGGGGTCCTCCTCGCCATCGACTGCGATGATGAAGCGGCAGCGCCGCCGCACCAACTCGTACAATCCTAGATTCTCGAAATGCCCGCCGTCGGAGAGATTCAGATAAGCCGACCGCTCGTTCACGAATCCGAACAGTTCTAGCAACAGCCAGCGGAGCGCGAAAAGCGGCCCCGGCCGGTACCACGTTGCGGAGTCTCTCGGGTTACCTGTCCACCAGCCAAGCCGGACGTTGAATAACGTCAGAAGAAATGCGGCTTGCGGCGAGGAATGAAACCCCTGATTCGGCCCCACCGCCGCTCCCGATATCGAAAACGCGGTCCCCAGATGGACTCCGCCTAAAATGCGTGCTGTATCCACGAACGCTTTAGCGGCAAGAGCAGCGCCGGATGCCTCCCGGTCTGCGTCCGATCGGGAAGGGACGAATCCGGAAAACCGCGGCGTGAATGTCCAGCAAAGGCCTTTTCTTTCCTGCGTCGCAAGTTCGGTTCCGGCAGTTACGTTCAAACACGCATTGATGATGGGAAATGGCGCGCCGGGTGTCGTGCGCGGTGTGTCGCATCTCAGCTTGTCCAGCAGAACGTCATCCTGCGGATCAAATCCTGTAAATGGATCAGCCTCCCGATGCCGGGTATTGCTTGCTCCTAAATAGCATCGTACAAGCCGGTTCTTATAGAAGTAATGCAGCGAAAATTCGTTGATATTGACGCGCAATGACAGCACCGTTCCGGTGATGACCGCGAAAAGGAATAGCGCCAGGGGGATGACCCAGGAAGACGGCTCGCTAAAAGCCAGCCTGTCCCAGTAGTCGGAAGCGAACGCCTGAAGATGTCCGCCGGTAGCCAGTGCGGGCAGGAACAGCACGAATTGCACTGCTGTCGCCACGGCGATCATGAAACCCGGAATGGCAACAAACGGACCATAGCGCGCGATCCGGTCAAGCGTGGAGCTCTGATTCTTTTCCGGTTCCGCGCTGTTGCCGGTTTTATTGCTCTTTCCAGCCAAAACCGCGGCAACAGTGCTCGCAATCCAAGTCCCCGCGGCAGAAAACCATCCGGCTTTCGTGTGAAGCCAAAGTTTGGCAATCCCTAGCGGGGCAAATATGGCAATCGCGAACAGCGCCGCCCAGAACGCCGCTATCGTAATCAGATATGCTCCACAGCGCGCCAGCCACTCGCGGCTGGCATCCGGAAACTCCTGCCCCATCAGCCCGATTTGCAGCGAAGCTCCGCAGATGATTGCAAGCACGTACAGAGGCGGCCCAAACGCGATAATCTCCTGGCTTCCTGTAGTGCTTAGCGGGTTCCAGAAACGCAGGAGCGCATGAATTGCCATGAACAGAACCAGAGTGAATACCGCCGAAGACAGAGACATCCACACGACATGCAGGTGGGGAATCACTGGGCCGCTGGGGCGTATGCGGCGCTTGCGGTAGCAGAGCACGAACCCGCCGCGCCACTGCAACGCTGCGTGCAGTACCCACAATATGAGAAGCGCAATTACGGGCAGCCGGCCGCGAGTGCCGGACATCTGCGAAGAGATCACCGAAAGCAGGGTCAGAATGACGCCTGCCATCAAGGGAACCACGACGGTCCAACCAACCCGCTCGGTTCCTTCACCTGCTTTGAATCCTGCTGGTTCGCGGATATCGAAACTGCGCCTGGCCGTGCTCTTGAGATTGTCGGCGATCGATGCCACGGTCCAGGCGCCAGCCACCGCCGCTAATATCAGTTCAATCCAAAAGAAAAGCCCGCCGCCGTTTTCCGCCTGGATCTTAAGCCCGAATCCCGGAAAAATCAGGACCACAAACAGCGCCACAAAAGCGCATAGCAGAATCGCCTGGTTCAGAACCGTATTGCGCAGCCAGATAATTGGAATTACAGCGCTGTCAAGCGATAGGCCTGGACGCGGCGCAAGATAGTTACTGTACTTACGAAGAAAAGTAATCGGGTCTTCCGCCGCTGGACCCGGAACCCGCCGAGTGAGCGCCGAGAATCCGCCCAGGCGGCTGACCACTCCCTGCAGCCACGATCCGATATAGCCGCCCCCCGAAACCGTAGACAGGTAGTCTATTCTTCGCAGCAACTGCTTTTCCGCCAGCCCCTGTAGAACGCCAAGGCCGAATGTAGCGCTCCGTATGCCTCCGCCTGAGATGCACAGCCCGGTCAGCCTCTGCTGATGGCACTCCTGCTCCCAACGCGCAGCGTCAAACGGGGGCGGTTCGAACCCCCTCCGCCGGCACACGTCCGCAAGCTCCGCAACAACCGATTCGCCGATACCAACCGCTTCGGAATTTACTCGCATAGATAAGCCGGTTCGCTTTGGAAGCCCGCTACATTGTCTTCAAAAATTCGATAAGTGACTTCTTGTCGTCATCGCTGAGCCCCGGTTCCTCGGAAAACTTATCCGTACCGAAGTAGTGGCCGCGATTTACTACATAGTCCGGGCACTTACTGGCGTCCATTAACGGGCCTATCAGGTTTACAAATACCTGGCGCGCCTGTTCATCGCTTGCATTTGGGGGAAGTCTGTCAAGATCGCGTTTTAACTCCTTCAGAAGCGCTATAACTTTCCTTTCGTGTTCGGCTCTCCGGCCCAGATCGGGATCGTCCGAAATCAGTTCCAGATTTGCCAGCAAATCCACCGGAGTTCCTGCCGGAATGGGACCGATCTGAATACCTTCTTTGCTGAATAGGTTCGGAAAGAGCTGATGCAGCGGTCCAATCAGGCCCATCAGCGAATCCGGCAGATACCCGGAAGCCACTCGAAGGTAACTGGTCGTAGTCGTGCGGTCGATGGCGCCCGGAACCTTATCACCCAGGACAGCGTCGTGGTCGCGCTTCTCCGGCCAGAGCATCTGTTCTATCGAATTCTGGAATGACTTCATCCGGGATTCCACCGATGGACTCCATTCGAACGTCCCCACACTGTTGTTCAGCAGATATGGAGCGCTAGACCACACGCTGATTAGCGAAGCGGGCCGGGTGAAGCCGCGGCCGCCGCCCGGCATCTTAAACTGTTGCGGTGCGCCGGTCAACGGATTGTAAACGGTCACTTCCCCAACCGACGGCAGTTCCTTGTAGCTCTGCGAAGAAAAGTTATCCCAGATGTTGCCGGCAATCGCATTCGTCGCCAAAGGACTACACGCATTGGTTTGCAGTAAAGTCACCGGAACACGAAGATCGGTCGACAGAAAATTATTATCGAGAAAATCTTTCGCCAGCACCATTACCCGCATCTTCGATTTGAAATCGTCCGTTTTTGTCCAGGCCCAATAGCGATTCCAGCAATCCAGATAGTTCGGACCCGAGCAGCCGCCCGGATCAACCCCTGGAGCCGGCGTCGGAATCTTGCTGGAGTGACAGCGTGCGCACCGCTCTGCGAAAACAATCTTGCCCCGTGCCAACATCGATCTGCTCGTTGTGAGATAAGCCGTTCCGCCCGGTGCGTCCTTCAGCTTATGGGCATCGGTGGCATTGCTCAAAAAGAACTGCGCTAAGTTGAATGTCTGCGCTTCCGTCGCCTGCCAATAGGCCGAATTCTTTTCGGCCACCGCGATCTCTATTGGCGTTGTTCGCTGCCCGCCAATCAATGCATTGAAATGTAGCAGCCATTCTTCGCTGAACAGGCCGATGTTCAAAAATACGCGATTCAGCGCGCCCAGACCACCTACCGAGTCCGATCCGTCTTTCAACACCCGCGGGCTAAAGGCGGTGTTCGGTGGATGGAAATATTTGGTGAGATTGGGGTCGGAGGTGTAATCCTGAAATTGCTTGTTGTTCAGTTGCGGCCCTGTGAGAGTCTCCTGGCCGAAGCGCATCGCCTGCTCCAGCCTTGGCCTTAAGCCGTACACCGCATTCATGGTTCGCGGATTGTTGATGTTGTCGGTGGAAACCAGCGAAGTATCCAGCGAGCCCGGGCGCGATGTGCTGAACAGTTGATACACAAAGCTGCTCGGGTCGGGATCCCAGGCAAAGATGCGGTCGATCCAGAAGTATTGAGCCCCAACGTTCGAACTCAGGTTCTCCCACTTGGGATTTTCCGGATCTGCTGGCGGCTTCACCGGATTCGGGCCAACGTGGCAGAAGCCGCAGGACATTCCCACCCGGTACGGCTTTATCAGATTCTTCGATTGATAATACGTCGGGTCAGTGTAGTATCTCTCGGGGTCCCACTTCTTAGCCGCGGCTTCATTGAAATCGGGATTGGGAAATAGTCTTAACCCAACGATCCCGGTGCTCCATCCATAAAAGGAACCTACCGGCAGATTCTTCCCACGGGATCCAATGCGGACACCCGGATACTTGGCCTCATTCTCGAACGGATCTGGCGGGCAGTCCGGACGGCGCTTGTCCAACCAGAGGCCAAAACGGTCCGTATCGGGCCCAGTGGCCTGATCGAAGCACGGCTCGTTAACCAGCCCAAGCCACTTCCAGCGATTGGACCGCCAGGATTTGTAGTGAGTCCCCACCTTCTCTCTTTGCGCCGCGTCAAGCTTTGGGTCTTTCTTCGGGTCATAGGAGGAAAGCGTTTTAAGAAAATCCAGAGAGCCGACGCTCGAAACGGCAATTTCATCCCAGAAGCGATCGTTGCCTCCGGTCCAAACGATCCAGGTGTTCCGGCCTTTTACCTGATCCGGCGTCAACGCGAGTCCGCCATCCATCTCGTGGAAGTAATCTTCATTGGCGGCGTTAAACGATGCTGCGTCGCGTCCGGCGAGCCGGGCCTCATCTTGCACGTGCCCCACACGTCCCTGTTTGTGGCATGCCGCAACCGGCAGCATGCAAACCATGGCGATGGCGGCAACTGCCGCTCCGCTTTTACGAATCATTCTGAGTTAGTCCTCCGGACAGCGCAGGATCGTAAGGCGCCCGTGGTCAATAACGTGACCGCCTTCTGGCTCTCTTTCATCCGCGGGAATGGAGATGCTGTTGCACGATATTGGCGAAAAAACACGCGAATGTCAAGTCATTCGGAAGACGAAACGCGCAATATTCGACCGAATGCTCCAGGCGTGTAAAGTATTACATCGCCATTGTGGGGCAGGTCATCGTTTTTTGTGGACGCGCATCGGCATCCGCTAATTCTCGCCTTCCGCCCTCAAGCTTGCCAGTACCCGCGCAACTCGTGCTCTGACAATTGCCGACGGGTCTTCCTTAAGTGCTTCCAGCGCCGGAATGGCGCGTTTGTCGGCAATACGCCCCAGGCCCCACGCCGCAGCCGCGCGGAACATCGGCCCCGCATGCTTGCAGAGGCTAAACAACTTCTCCAAGGCCTCCTCTTTATTGTGAGCGTATAAGCCGACGAGCGCATTCACCACCACCCGGTGCGACGGATCGCTAAGCGCCTCGCGGAAAATCGCTGCTGCTTCCAGACTCTGTACACCCCACAGCGCTTCAATCGCATTCGCGCGCACACGCGGGTCGCTCGCTTTGAGCTGCCGCTCCACCAGCGCCGGATTTGGCCGAATTTCGCAGAACGATTTCACCGCCTTGGAACGTATGCGCTCGTCCGGATGATTCGTCAGCGTGCGCAACCACGGCAGCAGCACACTGCAGTTTCCGAGATCGTTAAAGAGGCGAAGGGCCCGCTCCAGCCTGCGCAAATCGCGTTCCGCGTTTGCTTCCACGCTCAAACGCTCAAAATTTAAAAAGAAACCCGGATCCGCATCGCGCAGCACCACTGCCACATGCTGGGCCTCCTCCGGCGACAGAAAGTCGCTATCCAGAAGGATCCCCAGATAGCGCCCGTCCGCAATTAGCCATGACAGCATCGGGTGTCCGGCAGAATTACCGTCCTGGGCGGCCATTTCGCGGAGGCACACGCGCGCAACCTGCTCGCATGCCCGGTCCAACTGTTCAGGCGAGGTTTCCCGCATGCGCCGGCACAGCATGCGGAACCTGGATGCGTCCGTCTTCGCCAGGTTCACCAGCACGTCTTCCAGTTTTTCGCTCGGGGCTGGCGGGGAGAGGTTTTCCATCACGAGTTTCCTTCTTGCACGCCGTGTCGTTTACTTTGTGCCTCGGAAGGCCTCGTAAATCCCCGTAGGAATTTCCCTATTTGGGCCGAAACGGCCTGCTGCTTCAGCGCCTTAAGTACTGGTCAGTCTTGTTCAACCAATCCTCTCGCGGTGGGGTGAATATATCGATATCGACCGTGTCCTCCAGCGCAACCGCGGTATGTGGCATGTTGGGGGGAATACAAAGAAACTCGCCCGCCCGAACCGTTATCTCTTTGCCGCCAAGCGTGAAATGCAGCGCCCCGGACTGCACATGCGTGATCTGCTCATTATGGTGCTGGTGCAAGGGCACCACACATCCTTTCTTAAGTAGCACCCGCGCGATCATCACCTGATCACCCACAACAAGCTGCCGGTCCAGCAGCGGGTTCAAGCTCTCTTTCGGTAGGTCGTCCCAGCGTACGTGCTTGATTCCGCCGGCGCTCGAAAACTCTGTCTTCGCCATTTCGCTCATAATCTAAAGTCCCTTATACATGCCGCCGTCCACCAGAATGGTCTGGCCCGTTACGAAAGACGCCCGCTCCGATGCCAGCCACACAATTGCATCGGCCAGCTCTTCGGGCCTGCCGAGGCGCCCCAGCGGAATCTGGTCGATCCACGTCTGCTCCACTTGCGCTTCACTGCGGCCGGACGCAGCCGCTCCACGCGCCGCCAGTTCCAGCAGGCGGGCGGTTGCCGTGTACCCCGGTGCGACGTTATTTACCAGAATGCCGTCCGGCCCGAACTCGCTTGCCAGGCTCCGCACCAGTCCCATGACCCCCGCCCGCACTGCATTCGATAGAACCAGTTGGGGCTGCGGCTGGCGCACCGTGATGGAGCTGATCATGACAATCCGTCCCCAATGCCGGCGCTTCATAAAGGGAATCACCACCCGGGCGAATGCCGCCGCGCTGCGAAGGTTCAACACGAATGCGTCATCCCAGTCCTCATCCGTCGTTGCCAGAAATGCCTTGGCTGGGGGTCCGCCCGCGTTCGTAACGCAAATATCGATCCGGCCAAAGATCCGGCCGGAATCGCTAACGAATTGTTCGACGGTCTGCGTGTCGTGTACATCTACCGGCGCATAGTGGACCTGCACGCCGAACCGCTGGCGGATCTCGCCTGCCGCCTGCTCCAGAGCCTCCGCGTTACGCGCGCAAAGCGCCAGGTGTACTCCCTCGGCTGCCAGCGCGAACGCCGCCGCCCGCCCCAGACCCTGGCTCGATCCCGCCACTATCGCTACGCGATCCCGCAAACCTGTATCCATCTGAAACTCAGAGCCGGGTTTCCACGGTATTCAAAATCTTCTTCAAAAACATAAGCTGTCCCAGATGGTAAGAATTATGATTCGCCACCAGAAGGGCTTCACGCAGCAAAGTCTGGCCCGTTCCGTGTTCGAACGGCGCGAACAGATTCCGCCCTACGTTCTGAACCAGCGCGTCCAACTCTTCCGAATCTTTCTGAAACTCTCGAACGCTGTTATTCCACGTTTCCAGGTCTGGCGGCGCTGCAGCCTTCGGCCAGTACTCATCCGGCCACTTGGGCGATTTGTGCTGCGGATTTCTGATGAACTCCAGAATGTCTTTTTGAGCAATTCGCATGTGCTCCAGCAATTGCCAGGCGGAATGGGGAGCACCGGAGGCTTTTCTGCCGCGCATCTCGGCCGGAAAGTCCTCCATTGCGGAATCGAAATCTATATGCGCTTCGTGACCGCTCATCGCGCTCACAAGTTGTTTGCGAAGAGCTGCCGTTTCGTTGCTGGTCATACTTTTATGATTACTTTAGTCCGCCGGCTTCACGCTGTCCATCAACCCAAAAAATCCTTCTGCCAGGGTCGGGTGAATATAAATCGCTCCCTTTAGGAGCGTGTACGGCTTCTCAGCCAGCATCAACGTCCCGATGATTTGCACCAGTTCGCCGCCTTCCACCGACAGCATCGATGCGCCCAGCACTCGGTCCGTGGCGGCGTCCACCACCAGCTTTAGCAGCCCCGCCGTCTCGGATCGTTCAATCGCTCTCGACACGGAACTCATCGGCATTTTTCCGATCTTCAGCTTACGGCCCTCCGCGCGTGCGGCCTTTTCCGTCAAGCCCACTCTTCCCAGGGTTGGATCGGTATAAACCGCGTAGGGAACAATTCGCGTAGTTGTGCTCAGGCGCTTTCCTTCGTAGACATTCCCGTAAATGATTTGGAAATCGTTGTAGGAGATGTGCGTGAAAGCCGGTCCGCCTTTAATATCTCCGATCGCCCATATATCGGGAGCGGTTGTTTCCAGCCGGTCATTCACCTTGATGAAGCCCTTTGCGTCGGTCTCCACACCGGCTCTCCCCAGATCCAGGTCCTTCGTCCGCGGAGTGCGTCCAGTCGCCACCAGCAGATGCGATCCGTTCACGCTGCGCGGCCCGCCGGAGTCTTGAATCGTCACCTCAACCTGCCCGTCACTCCCGCGTACTTTGCTTGCGTGCGAGCCCACGAAGAATTTGATCCCTTCGGCTTCCAGGCAGCGCTGCAGTTCGTCCGTCACGTCCTCGTCTTCATTCGGCAAGATATGCCCGGCGCTTTGAATCACCGTGACTTCGCTTCCGAACCGGCGGAACATCTGCGCGAATTCCAGCCCGACATATCCGCCGCCCATCACTATCAGGTGAGCCGGCAGGTCTTCCAGATCCAGCAGGCTTACGTTCGTTAGATAAGGCGTTGAATCCAGCCCGTCCACTTCGGGAATTGCAGCAGTTGAACCGGTGTCGATAAAAATGCGCTTGCCTTCCAGCACTTCGTTGCCGGCCTGAATCTGCTTTGGCCCGGTAAATCGCGCCCGCTCGCGATACAGCGTTATGTGGCTATTCGAATCGAACTTCTTTTGCCAGCCCGATCGAAAGCTCGTGACAATTTCGCTTTTTCTGCGGACAACTGCCGGTAGGTCGACGCTGACCTGAGCGGCGCGAACTCCCCATCGCTGTGCATTGCGCGCATAATGGGCAATCTGGGCGCTTGCCACCATCGCTTTCGTGGGAGTGCAGCCGGTATTGATGCACGTTCCGCCCAAGTGGTCCGGTTCAATCAATGCAACCCGCTCACCGCGTTCCGCCAGTTGCCGGGCCAGCGGATTCCCGCCTTGGCCGGAGCCGATTACGATTGCATCGTAACTCTGTATCTCACGCGGCATGCAACCTCCTCCTTAGCTCTCTCAGGCGGGTTACTACTAACCTCCGCTGGCCGAAGATGCGCCATTGCCCGTGGAATCGACGTTAAGCTTCGAAAGGAAACTTGTATCGAACTTACCCGCGATAAAATCTTCGTTACTCAGAATCTGCTCGTGAAGCGGGATGGTGGTCTGAATACCTTCCACGACGAACATGTCCAGCGCTCGTTTCATTCGTTGAATCGCTTCTTCGCGATTGCCGCCGTGCGTAATCAGTTTTGCCACCAGCGAATCGTAATAAGGCGGAATTACGCTGTCCGTGTAGGCGGCTGTATCCACTCGCACGCCAATCCCTCCCGGTATATTCAATCCGGTAATTCGTCCGGGGCACGGCGCAAAGGTCAGCGGGTTTTCCGCATTGATCCGGCACTCAATGGCATGACCGCAAAAGCGAATTGGGGTCGGTAAAATCTCGCGCAGTCGATCTCCGGAGGCGATCCTGATCTGCGCCTTCACCAGATCCACTCCCGTGACCAGTTCGGTCACCGGATGCTCCACCTGGATACGCGCATTCACCTCGATGAAATACAGGTTCTTGTCTTCGTCCATCAGAAATTCCACGGTTCCGGCATTGGTATAGCCGATGGACTTCATGGCTACCCGAAGGCGATCTGAAATCTTTTTGCGCAACTCTCCGGATACAGACGGCGATGGCGACTCCTCCAGCAGTTTCTGATGCCGCCGCTGGATCGAGCATTCTCTCTCCCCCAGCACCTCCATATCGCCATGCTCGTCGCCCAGAATCTGGAACTCGATGTGACGCGGAGCTTCAACCAGCTTCTCCATATACACATCGCCTGACGAAAAAGCCGCCGCCGCTTCCGTCTGCGCCTGCGCCAGCAGCGGCGCAAGTTCCGCTTCGGACCTGACCACCCGCATGCCGCGTCCGCCCCCTCCGGCTGCCGCTTTCAGCATTACCGGATAACCGATCTCCGAGGCTAGGGCGAGCCCTTCTTCCGCGCCGCTCAACACGCCCCGCGAGCCGGGCAGCACCGGCACCCCGGCCTCTTCCATAATCGTGCGCGCTCGCTGTTTTAATCCCATCCGCCGGATGATTTCCGGCTTCGGCCCGATGAACTTAATCCCGGAAAGCTCGCACACTTCGGCGAAATCCGCGTTCTCGCTGAGAAATCCGTAGCCGGGGTGAACCGCATCCACGTTTGTAATCTCCGCCGCGCTGATGACCGACGGAATATCCAGATAGCTGCGCGCGCTCTTTGCCGGGCCGATGCAGATAGCCTCATCGGCGAAGCGGACGTGCAAACTGTGCCGGTCCGCTTCCGAATAGACCGCCACCGTCTTGATGCCTAGGTCTTTGCAGGCGCATATCACCCGAATCGCGATTTCGCCCCGGTTCGCGATTAGAATCTTGCGGAACATGCTGATTGCAACCTAGATCGGACGGATCGTGAACAGAGATTCGCCGTACTCAACCGGCCGTCCGTTCTCTACGTGCTTCGCGATCACCGTTCCAGCCATTTCCGCCTCAATTTCGTTCATCAGCTTCATGGATTCGATGATGCAAAGCACCTGTTTCGGCTCCACCCGGTCGCCAACCTTGATAAAAGGCGCAGTTCCCGGTGCGGGCGCATCATAATATGTCCCCACAATGGGAGACTTCACAATCGCATCCCGCTCATCCTCCGGGCTTGCGGTTGCCGCCGGAGCCGCCACGGCTTCCTGCGCATGGTGCGCCGTTGGACCGGTACTAGCGCCCGCCGCCGCGCCGGAAAGAATCGCCGGAAGCACAATGTCCTGATTGCTCGCGACGCGAATCCGTACCCGGTTATCACCCTGCTGCACTTCCAGCTCCAGAATCCCGGTCTCCTGCACAACACGAATCAACTCTTTGATCTCATCGATTGTCATTGATTTGTTTTACAGAACGACCAGCTGTTTGCCGGTGGGAGTCAGGACCTCACTCCCGCGCTCGGACACAACAATCGTGTCTTCAATACGGATACCGCCGAGCCCCTCTACGTATACGCCCGGCTCGATTGTAATCGCCATTCCGGTTTCCAGCTTCGTCCCTTCCTTCCGGCCCACTCGCGGGCGTTCATGTATTTCCAGGCCGAGCCCATGTCCCGTCGAATGAAGAAACAGCTTATCCAAGCCGTACCCCCGCAGAATTTCGCGGGCAGCCCGGTCGACACTGGCGCAGGAAACTCCTGGCTTTACCGCATCAATTGCTGCAAGCTGGCTCTCGAGCACTGCCCGGTACATCCGTCGTGTTTTCGCATCCAGCTTGCCAACGGCGTACGTGCGAGTCATGTCGCTGGCGTAGCCGGCGACCGCAGCGCCCATATCCACCAATAATAGTTGATCCCTCTGAATAGGATGGTCCGCCGGATGCGCGTGGGGCAGGGCACTGCGCTCGCCCGAGGCCACAATGGTTTCAAACGCGGGCCGGTCGGCGCCCAGCATCCGCATCCGGTACTCGATTTCGGCGGCCAGGTCCACCTCTGTCATAGATGCTTTGAAATGGCGCAATGCCTGTTCGAGAGCCGCCGAGTTTAATTGCACGGACGCTTTAATGGTGGCTATCTCAGCCGTCGATTTCACCATCCGCAGCGCTTCCACCAGACCCGCGATCGGCTTGAATCGAATGCCTTCAATCCCTGCTCTCAGCTCCGAATAGCCTTCATAGCTGATCCGATTCTGCTCGAATCCCAGAGACTTCACTTTCAGCCGCGTTAGCCATTTATGAACCTCCGCCGTAAGGGCTCCTTTGGCGATCTTGACCTCGCAATCCGATTCCCGCGGCGCTTGCGTCTGGTAGCGCGGATCGGTAAATAGCAGCGCGCGCTCGTTCGTAACCAGCAAAGCCGCGTTGCTGCCCGTAAATCCGCTGAGATACCGGACGTTCGGCAGCGCGGTTATCAATAAGGCATTTACGCGTGTTTGCCGTAGAGCGGCCACAAGACGTTCGCGCCGCTGCTCGTGCTCCGTTTGGATATCCAAGGTGCGCCCTTACGGTTTGAGCAACAGTTTGCCCGTTGTCTTTCGGCTTTCCAGATCCCGGTGCGCTTCCGCGGCGTCCGACAGCTTATAAACCTTGTAAATTTGAAGCCGCACCCGCCCATCTGCGATCCATTTGAAAATGTCGGACGCTCGCCATTTCAATTCCTCCGGGTCGCTGATGTAATTTGCCAGACTGGGGCGCGTCAGGAATAGCGATCCCTTTTGGCTCAGCAGCAGCGGATCGATTTCGCCCACCGGCCCGCTCGATTGTCCGAAGCTGACCATCATGCCGCGCGGTCGAAGGCAATCCAGGCTCTTGTGAAAGGTTGTTTTCCCGACGGAATCGTACACTACGTTCACGCCTCTTCCGCTGCTGATCCGTTTCACTTCGGCCACAAAATCCTGCTCGGTGTAAAGGATCATGTGGTCCGCGCCATGCTCCCGCGCTCGCTGTGCTTTCTGTTCGGTCGAACATGTTCCAATCACGGTCGCGCCGGCGATCTTCGCCATATGCACGGCCAGCAATCCCGCTCCCCCGGCTGCGGCGTGAATCAGGCAGATCTGTCCCGGCTGCAGCGGAAATGTGGAATGTGTCAGATAGTGCGCCGTCATGCCCTGCAGCATCACCGCCGCGCCATCGTCGAAACTGACGTTCCCCGGAAGATCCACCAGGAACTTCTCCGGAACCAGCGCGTACTCGGCGTATGAGCCGCGCGCCATCGCGTAGGCAATCCGCTGGCCCGGTTTCATACCAACGCCCCGGCCAACTGCTTCTATGGTTCCCGCGCCTTCGCTGCCCAGCCGAACCGGCCGCTCCGGAGCTTTGTACAACCCGTTCCGGAAGTAGACATCGATAAAGTTTACGCCGATTGCTTCAATCTTGACCAGCGCCTCCCCCTCGCCGGGCTCCGGCTTGGGAAGCTCCATCACTTGCAGGTTCTCAGGACCACCTGTTGGGTCGGCAACGACAGCCTTCATAAGGCCGATTCTACGATGGAGAGCTAAATCGCTCTGTACACTGCTAGGCTCTCGCGCCGGCGGCTCTCGGCTTCAGTTCCACTTTCATCCAGCCAGCCTGCCGCTTATCAAACGCTTTGTAGGCTTCAATCACATCCGTCATCGGTTCCACTTGCGTCAGAATCATTTGCGGATCGATGGTTCCGTTCCGCACCATCGAAACCAGTTTCGGAATGTATTTCCGATGATTGCAGTTGCCCATATTAACCGTCAGATTCTTGTTCATCGCGGCTCCCGGCTTCAAACTCGATCTTCCTGACATCAACCGACGCGATATCTGTGCAGGAGATTCCTGGTGAAGGATTCGGATGAGTGAAAGGTTGCCGCGGAACTTGTCCGTCGGTGAACGGCGGCTGCAGGATCAAAAGGATAAAGCTCCAAGTTTGGAGCAACAACCTACAAAGAACCATGAATTGGCGACCGTACGGCTTCCTACACTACTGTCCGGCTAACGTCCTCGACCTCGCTGGCAAATTATTCTGCGGCATGGAGTTGGGCACGAAATTGGCTTGCCGCGATTTGAACGGTAGCGGTCCTGAGGCGCGATCTGGGAGGGGTCACA
>Ga0308174_10000552_pt1 | contig 16094 bp, 14 predicted proteins | sample PhyPR2_FD_203894 | JGI IMG/M metagenome (GOLD analysis project Ga0308174, IMG submission 203894) | Soil microbial communities from UC Gill Tract Community Farm, Albany, California, United States - DLSLS.P.R2 | ecosystem: Environmental > Terrestrial > Soil > Agricultural land | place: USA...
CGCCTGCCACAGCGTCGTGCCGGCGGCGATGTCCTCGTCCTCTTCCTCGGGCACCAGCAGCTTGGTGGCGATGACGAGCAGCGCGAGGCCCCCGACCAGCTTCAGGTAGGGCAGCTCCATCAGCGTCGCGACGATGCCGGTGAAGGCGATGCGCAGCGCCACCGCGATGCTCGAACCCGCGACCATGCCCCAGAAGCGGTAGCGGCCATGCAAGCCGCGGCAGGCGAGCGCGATCACCAGCGCATTGTCGCCCGACAGCAGCACGTTGATCCAGATGATCTTGCCGAGGGCGATCCAGAAGCCGGCGGTCTGGAGGTCGGATTGGAATTGGGCGACAAACTGGCCGTAACTGGCGGGATCAGCGAGCTGCGACAGCCAATTCACGACTTACCTCTTCGTGGCACCGAAGCCATCCGCCAGGTGCGGACGGCACGTCGCGTGCAGGACGCGCGGCTGAGCCTGCGCGCCCGCGGCCTAATCAGCCGACGATCTCGTTGCCCGCGAAGAACTGGGCGATCTCGATCGCCGCGGTCTCGGCCGCGTCGGAGCCGTGCACTGAATTTTCGCCGATCGACTTCGCATACAGCTTGCGGATGGTGCCGTCAGCCGCTTTCGACGGATCGGTCGCGCCCATCGCGTCGCGATACCGGAGAATCGCGCCCTCGCCTTCCAGCACCTGGACCACGACCGGGGCCGAGATCATGAAGTCGACCAGTTCGCCGAAAAACGGGCGCGCCTTGTGCACGGCGTAGAAGGTCTCGGCCTGCTCACGGGTCATGCGGATGCGCTTCTGGGCGACGATGCGCAGGCCGGCTTTCTCGATCACGGCGTTGACCGCGCCGGTGAGGTTACGCTCGGTCGCGTCGGGCTTGATGATCGAGAAGGTGCGTTCAATCGCCATGATGTCGTCCTTGGAAGATGAGGTGGTCTTGTGAGTTGCGGGCTTATATCGGCGCTGCCGGGCCTCCGCAAGCGATCCGGTCCGGCTCCTTTACTGCCGCCTTACGACGATTTCACGATTCTGAACCCTGTCTGAAGGCCCTGTCGGTCCGGCGTTCAGCTCGACCGCACTAGCTTTGTCTTGCATCGGGCGATCACCGCCGCTTCGGGGCGGCGATGTCCGAAGGCTTCGAGCGTCATTCAAGTGTGAGCGCCACAAGCGCCAAAAATGCAGGAGACGATCATGTTGCGCAAACTCTCCCTTGTCGCGGTTGCCGTTGCATCCCTGGGCGCCGCGTTAGCTCCAAATGCCGCCTCGGCGCATTGGCATGGCGGTTGGGGCGGCTGGCACGGCGGCTTTGGATATGGCGGCTGGCACCGGCCGTTCTACGGACCGCGCGTCTATGTCGGCGGCCCGGCTTACGCCTACGGCTATGGCGGCTGCTACGCGCGGCGCCTGGTTCCGACCCCCTGGGGTCCGCGCTGGCGACTGATCAACCGCTGCTACTGATCCGGCTGTCGGCGGCTCCCCCGCCGCCGACGTCCGACCAAGGCCCCGGTACGTTTTGTATGAGAAGATCCGCGACGCGCGTACCGCTTGCCGCCAGGACTGTCATATTCACCGCGCCGGGCCTCTTTGTGCAATTTCATGCATTTTTTACTAAAAGGTCACGCAATCGGAAGGCGAGCGGAAACAAATCCGGAGGGTGTGACGTTGGTAGGCATCCTGTTTGAGATGCTCGCGGAACACGCTCATGCCAGCTTACACGTCAGATTTCGGAGAGCAGATCGATCGCAAGACCAGCCGATCGATTTGTGAGGCCGTGGGCGAGCGGCTGCAACGGAGCCTGCGGGCGGAACCGGCGCCGCTGTCGGACCATCTGCAATTTTTGATGGACGAATTGCGGAAACGCGACGACGCCGCGATGCGCTTCGGATAGCTGGGCGACGCCGCGGCCGCGCCGCGCGGCTGTCAGCATAAAGCGGTTGCGTTTGGGCTCGCCTGCGGTGACAAGGCGGGCATGCTCTCCATCACCGATATCTCGATCCGCCTCGCCGGACGGCTCCTGATCGACACCAGCTCCGCGCAGATCGTGCCCGGCGCCCGGGTCGGGCTGGTTGGTCGCAACGGCACCGGCAAGTCGACCCTGTTCAAGGCCATCCGCGGCGAGCTGGCGCTGGAAGGCGGCAGCATCGGCCTGCCGCCGCGCTGGCGGGTCGGCAGCCTGGCGCAGGAGGCTCCGGACGGACCGGACAGCCTGATCGACGTCGTGCTCAGGGCGGACCTCGAACGCGACGCGCTGCTGCGCGAGGCCGATCATGCCACCGATCCGCACCGGATCGCCGAGATCCAGACCCGGCTGGTCGATATCGACGCCCATTCGGCACCATCGCGGGCCGCAGCCATCCTGAGCGGCCTCGGCTTCTCGGCAGCAGACCAGCTGCGCCCCTGCGCCGAATTCTCCGGCGGCTGGCGGATGCGGGTGGCGCTCGCCGCCACCCTGTTCGCCGCGCCTGATCTGCTGCTGCTCGATGAGCCGACCAACTATCTCGACCTCGAAGGCACGCTGTGGCTGGAGGATCATCTCGCGCATTATCCGCGCACCGTGATCGTGATCAGTCACGACCGCGACCTGTTGGAGACCTCCGTCGACCAGATCCTGCATCTCGAGCGCGGCAAACTGACGCTGTACCGCGGCAGCTATTCCTCGTTCGAGGAGCAGCGCGCGACGCGGGAATTGCTCGACGCCAAGGCGGTCAAGCGCCAGGAGGCCGAACGGGCGCGGCTGCAGGACTTCGTCAACCGCTTCAAGGCCAAGGCCTCCAAGGCGCGCCAGGCGCAATCTCGCGTGAAAATGCTGGAGCGGATGAAGCCGATCACCGCGCTGGTGACGCAGGACGTGCAGGAGATCAGCTTTCCCGCACCGGAGAAGATCTTGTCGCCGCCGATCATCGCGGTGGACAATGTGTCCGTCGGTTACGATCCGGCGCAGCCGGTGCTCAACCGCGTCACCTTGCGCATCGACAATGACGACCGCGTCGCCCTGCTCGGCTCCAACGGCAACGGCAAATCGACATTGGTGAAGCTGCTCGCCGGGCGGCTGGCGCCGTTCTCCGGCAGGCTCACCCGCGCCGACAAGCTGTCGATCGCGTATTTCGCCCAGCATCAGCTCGACGAGCTCGACGAGAGCGGATCGCCCTATACGCATCTGCGGCGGCTGATGCCGGAGGCGCCGGAATCGAAGGTGCGCGCCCGCGCAGGCAGTATCGGTTTCTCGGGAAAAGCCGGGGATACGTTGGTGAAGAGCCTGTCGGGCGGCGAGAAGGCGCGCCTCCTGCTCGGTCTCGCCACCTTTTTCGGCCCCAACATGATCATCCTGGACGAGCCGACCAACCATCTCGACATCGACAGCCGCGCGGCGCTGGCCGAAGCGATCAATGAATTTCCGGGCGCGGTGATCATGGTGTCGCACGACCGTTATCTGATCGAGGCCTGCGCCGACCAGCTCTGGGTGGTCGCCGATCGCGCCGTGAAGACTTTCGACGGCGACCTCGACGATTACCGCCGCCTGGTGTTGTCGTCGCGCAACAATTCATCCGAGCGCGAGACCGAACGGCCGCGCGTGGCCGACAAGCCGCAGGCACCGCGCAGCGAGAAGCGCGGCTCGCTGAAGCAGAAGATCGCAGCGGCAGAGACCGAGATCGAGCGCATCACGGAGATCATCGCCAAGATCGACACCGCATTGTCGCTGCCCGACATCTTCACCCGCGATCCAAAGCAGGCTGCGCAATTGTCGAAGGCGCGCGCCAATGCCGCCGAGGCACTGCAGCGCGCGGAGGAGCAATGGCTCGAGGCCAGCACGCAGCACGACGAAGCGACCGGCTGACGCCGCAGTATAATTTGATAATTGGTAGGATGGGTTGAGTGCAGCGATACCCATCATTTGCGTCAACGCGCGCGGAAGGATGATGGGTATCGCTCACGCTCAACCCATCCGACAGGACCCCTATCGAATCAACTGAGCTAGGTCGCGGCGTGTTTCTTCCTGCCCTTCGGCTTGGCGACCTTCGGCGGCGGACCGGCGTCGGGTGCCTTCTCGACCGCGCTCAGCCGCCCGCCGGTGAAGGTGTAGATGCCGGCGCGGGCGCCGTGCAGCCAGGTCACCGTCGCCACGCGCGAATCGCCGCCGCCGGAGACGTTGACGCTGTCGGGCGCGCCAATGCCGCGCACGACGTCGCATTCCGTGTGGCCGAGCGCCACCGAGCCACCCGCGCCAGGCGGCGGCGCGCCGGCGGCCTCGCTCGACGCATTGGCATCGGCCGGCCCACCCGGAGGTGACATGCCGGGACAGCCACCCTCGGCGCTGACGAGATCATCCGCCGTGATCGGCTTGTCCGGCGTCAGCGGCGGCGTCTCGATCGAGACGCTGCGGATGAACAGGCGCCCCGGTCGCGAGAACCATTCGGCATCCTTCATGGACAGCATATCCGACGCCCCGGAACAGCCTGCCACAGCCGACGTGAGCACGAGGAACGCCAGGACGCGCGTAAGCTTTTCGTTGGGATCTCGCACGATGAACCTTGTTGGATTGTCACTTCAAATGCTGCGGCAGCCGGACTCGCCATCAAAATCAAAGCGAATGTTCCAGTCCCCCGCGACTAGCCGTAACGTCTCGTCCCACCATCACTTTGCGGCACGACCGTGGCTTTGCCAATTGGCGCGCCGGGATAAACGACAAATTATCATTAATTGCGCGCCGTCGCCATGGTCTGAGGGTGCGCTGCGCTCTCGCTATTGCCGGCGCTGCCAACGACCGCGTTCGTCGGCCTGCCAATAGGTGGACTCGAACCCCCGCGCCTTGCAGTCGGTCCAGGCTGCGCGCGCAGCCGCCAACGCGTCGTCGTCATCGCCGTTGAAGACCAATACCATCCGCTCATAGCTGGCCGAATCAGGCGGCAGCGGCGCGTTGTCGACCAGAAACCGGACCTGCGCTCCGTTCGGGTTGCCGTCCTCGATGGCCAGCACGATCGGCTGATCGGCAACATCGGCCACGCGCCAGGTGGCGTGTGGCAGAAACGAATCGTCGCGATAGGTCCACAGATGCGCGTCCAGCGCATCGGCCCGCTCCGGTGATGTCGATTGCACCACGACGCGCCAGCCGCGCTCGAGCGATTTCTCGAGCAACGGCGGCAACACGTTCTCAAGCGACATGTTCTGCAGATGATAGAACAGAACTTCCGTCATGCGCCGGCTTACTTTTTGGCCTCGTAGGAATCCCACACCAATCGGTCGAGCAGCCGCACGCCGTAGCCTGAGCCCCAGCTCTGGTTGATCTCGGATTTCGGCGCGCCCATCGCGGTGCCAGCGATGTCGAGATGCGCCCACGGCACGTCATTGACGAAACGCTGCAGGAATTGGGCGGCCGTGATCGAGCCTCCGTGGCGGCCACCGGTGTTCTTCATGTCGGCAAACTGCGAATCGACCAGCTTGTCGTATTCGGGGCCGAGCGGCATGCGCCACACCTTCTCGCCGGTCTCCTGCCCGGCCTTGATCAGCCGGTCGGCCAGTTCGTCATTGTTGGAGAACAGGCCGGCATGTTCGGTCCCGAGCGCCACCATGATCGCGCCGGTGAGCGTCGCAAGATCGATCATGAATTTCGGCTTGAACTTGGTCGCGACGTACCAGAGCACGTCGGCCAGCACCAGCCGCCCTTCGGCATCGGTGTTGATGATCTCGATGGTCTGGCCCGACATCGAGGTCACGATGTCGCCGGGACGCTGGGCATTGCCGTCGGGCATGTTCTCGACCAGGCCGATGGCGCCGACCACGTTGACCTTGGCCTTGCGCGCCGCCAGCGCATGCATCAGCCCGACCACGCAGGCCGCGCCGCCCATGTCGCCCTTCATGTCCTCCATCGAGCCTGACGGCTTGATCGAGATGCCGCCGGTATCGAAGCAGACACCCTTGCCGATAAAGGCCACCGGCTGCGCGCCGGCCTTGCCGCCATTGTAGCGCATCACCACGGTGCGGCTCGGTCGGGCCGAACCCTGGCCGACGCCGAGCAGCGCGCCCATGCCGAGCTTCTTCATCGCCGGGACGTCGAGGATCTCGACCACGACGCCGAGCTTGCGCAAGGCCGCGGCGCGTTTGGCGAATTCCTCCGGATACAGCACGTTCGGTGGCTCGTTGACGAGATCGCGGGCGATGATGACGCCGTCCGTGAGATGGGATTGCGGCGCGAACGCCTTCTTGGCGGCAGCCGGATCGGCTACGGCGAGGGCGATGTCGGCACGGACGCCGCCCTCCTCGTCCTTCTTCTTGGTCTTGTAGCGATCGAAGCGGTAGGCCCGCAGCTTCAAGCCGGCGCCCAGTGCGCTGACCTGCTCCGGTGTCATGGTTGCCTCGGGCAGCTCAGTCAGAACCGTTACCGGTTCGCTCGCCGAATTCAGGCGCCCGGCTAACGTGCCGCCATATTTGAGGAAATCGCGATCCTTGAGGTCCTTGCCCTTGCCGGTTCCGATCACCATCAAGCGCTGAATCTTGATTCCGTGAGGCGCCAGGAGGTCCAGCACCGCACCATCCTTGCCCTTGAACTGGGCCGTCGCAGCTGCGCGCTTGATGAGGTCGGCCGCGCCGTTCAGCGCCTTTTGCGAGGCCTGCCCTATTCGCAAGCCGTCATCGCAAAACACCACCACGATGCCGCGCGGCGTTGCAGACAATGGAACGAAACCGACCTTGACGGCGTCGGGCATCAAATGATCCTCCAAAAATGCAACAGGAGCCACCGGCAGCGGCTCCTGGAATCGTGTCCGTGAGGCGCGGCAGCAACGTTATGGAACGCATGTCGTGCCACTATGGCCCGGCTGCCCCGGTGCTGCCAAGGGTCCCGTGTCTGAGAGGCCACATCAGTTAAATTTTAAGCATATTTTTAACGTGCCACGCCACAGCCATTTTGTTGACGGATCAAAGGGATGGTAGTGAGAGGATCGGCCATCGGAACGTCATTGTGCCAGCAACCTGGGGGACCCCTGTCGGGGGTGGTTGCGGCGCTGCTCCGAGCGAGTGCTGGGTGGGGGATCGTACGGTAACGATGGGGTCGATCGACAGGTATATCTTTCGCACGACGTTGACGTCGTTTGCGATGGTCCTGGTCAGCCTCACCGGCGTGATCTGGATTACGCAGGCGTTGCGCGGCATCGACCTGATGACGAGCCAGGGCCAGACCATCGTCACCTTTCTCGGCATCACCAGCCTCGTGATTCCGTCGCTGGTCGGCGTGATCGCGCCGATCGCGGTGATGATCTCGATCTCGCATACGTTGAACAAGCTCGCGACCGATTCCGAGATCATCGTCATGAACGCCGCAGGCATGTCGCCGGTCCGGCTGTTTCTTCCATTCGTGTACGCAACCTGCGTGGTCGCCGCGATGGTGACCGTGATCTCCGCCTATGTCGCGCCCGACGGTCTGCGCCGGATCAAGCAGTGGGACGCCGAGATCACCGCCGACGTGCTGGCCAACATCCTGCAGCCGGGCAGCTTCAAGCAGCTCGATCAGGACCTGACGATCCGCATCCGGGAGCGCGCGCCGGGCGGCGAACTCAAGGGAATCCTGATCGACGACCGGCGCGACCCGAAGGAACGCAACACCATCATCGCCGACCACGGCACCGTGGTGAAGAACACCGATGGCTCGTTCCTGGTGCTGGAGGACGGCAATCTCGAACGCTTCGAAGTCGGCAAGCGCGAGCCGACCATGGTGGCTTTCGGCCGCTACGCGTTCGACATGTCCAAATTCTCCAGCGGGGGGCATGACGTCGCGCTCGGAATCCGCGAGCGTTATCTGTGGGAGCTGCTCTCTCCGGACGAGAAAGACCCGGTCTACAAGCAGATTCCCGGGCAATTCCGCCAGGAGCTGCACGATCGCTTCATGGCCCCGATCTATCCCTTCGCCTTCGCCGCCCTGACTTTCGCCTTCCTCGGTGCGCCGCGCACCACCCGCCAGAGCCGTAACTTTTCGATGGGCAGCTCCATTCTGGCCGTGTTCGGCGTCCGCATGGCCGGGTTTGCCTGCTCGGTGATGACGGTGAAGACCCCGATCGCCGCGCTGGTGCAATATGCCATGCTGTTCGGCGTGATCGGCCTCTCCGTCTGGATCATCGTCGGCGGCGTCGTGGTCGAGCCGCCCGCGGCCCTGATGGAGGCGATCAACCGGTCCAATGCGCGCCTGGCGCGGCTGTTCCGAAGGCCCGCCACCGCATGAACATGATCACCAACACGCTGGGGCGCTATTTCGCCGGCCGCTTCCTGGTCAATGCGGTGGGCGTGTTCGCGAGCATCTTCGTGCTGCTCGTGCTGGTCGACTACATCGAGATGGTGCGCAAGACCTCCGGGCTGGTCTCGGCCTCGGCCATCATGGTGGCGGAGACATCGCTGTTCCGGGTGCCGCAGCTGCTCGAGAAGATGATGCCGTTCTGCGTCCTGATCGGCGCCATGACCTGCTATCTCGCGCTGTCGCGGCGGCTCGAGCTCGTGGTCGCGCGCGCCGCCGGCGTGTCCGCCTGGCAGTTCATTGCGCCGGCGCTCGCCAGCGCTATCATGCTCGGCTTTCTCGCGACGGTTGCCTACAATCCGATGTCCGCGAATTTGCGGGAGCTGTCGAAAAAGATGGAGGCTGAGTTGTTCGGCTCGGCGCCCGGCGGCGGCGTTCAGGATGCTTCCGGTTTCTGGCTCAACCAGATCATCCCCGACGGACAGGTCATCATCAACGCGGCGCGCAGCGAGCAGCAGGGCGTCCGGCTCACCGGTCTGACCCTGTTCCGGTTCGATAAGCATGATCAGTTCGAGGAGCGAATCGAGGCGCGCGCGGCGGCGCTCGAGGAAGGGCGATGGGTGTTCAGGAACGTGCGCCGATTCTCCCTCAATGCCCCCCCGATCGACCAGGACACCTATACGGTACCGACCACCCTCACCCCGGCCCAGGTCCGCAACAGCTTTTCGACCCCCGAAACTGTGTCGTTTTGGCAACTTCCGAGCTACATCCGCTCGTCGGAGAGCTCAGGGTTCGCGACCGCGGGCTACCGTCTGCAGTATCATAAGCTGATCGCGCAGCCGTTTTTGCTGGCTGCGATGGTCATGCTGGCCGCATCCGTAAGCTTGCGGTTCTTCCGGATGGGCGGCGTGCAAAAGATGGTTTTGAGTGGCGTGGGCGCAGGGTTTCTGCTCTACGTTCTGTCGAAAGTGACTGAAGATTTGAGCAAGGCCGAGCTGATGAATCCGATCGCTGCGGCGTGGCTGCCGGTGTTCGTCGGCGGCCTCACCGGTTTTTTGGCCCTGCTCTACCAGGAGGACGGTTAGTGTCTGTCGTCGCCGTCCGTCAGCGGAATAACGCCGTGGCCCGGCAGCGCGCGAGTGTGCGCCTGCTGTGTCTGCGTGCGTCCGCTGTCATGCGTCCTCTGCTTGCTCTCGCGCTGATGCTCGCGGGAGCGACCCTGCTCGACCTTGCGGCAACAGCGCCTGCCGCCGCGCAGGGCTTCGTCTACAACCAGCGTCCGCCGAAACCGAAGCCGCCGCGGGTGGCCAACGACAACCAGATGCTGGTTCAGGCGGTCGAGGTCGATTACGACTATAATAATTCGCGCGTTGTGGCGAACGGCAACGTGCAGCTGTTCTACAACGGCACGTCGGTCGAAGCCGACAAGGTGATCTACGACCAGAAGACCAAGCGGCTGCATGCCGAAGGCAACATCCGCATGACGGATGCCGACGGCAAGATCACCTACGCCAACAGCCTCGATTTGTCCGACGACTATCGCGACGGCTTCGTCGATTCACTGCGGGTCGACACCGAAGACGAGACCCGGATGGCGGCGACCCGCGCCGACCGTTCGAGCGGCAATTACACGGTGTTCGAAAACGGCGTCTACACCGCCTGCGCGCCATGCAAGGACGATCCGAAGAAGCCGCCGCTCTGGCAGGTCAAGGGTGCCCGCATCATCCACGACCAGAAGGAGAAGATGCTCTACTTCGAGAGTGGCCAGCTCGAATTCCTGGGCGTCCCGATGGCCTATCTGCCGTATTTCTCGACGCCCGACCCGACGGTCAAGCGCAAGAGCGGCTTCCTGATGCCGAACTTCCCGTCCTCGACGGCGTTCGGCTTCGGTGTCGAGATTCCCTATTATTGGGCGATTGCCCCGGACTATGACGCGACGTTCACCCCGCGCATCACGTCCAAGCAGGGCGTGTTGATGCAGGCCGAATTCCGCCAACGCCTGGACAGCGGCGCCTACCAGGTCCGTCTCTACGGCATCGACCAGCTCGATCCAGGTGCGCTGGCGGGCCAACCGGGCGACCGCCAGTTCCGCGGCGGCGTCGAGACCAAGGGCCAGTTCGCGATCAACGACAAGTGGGTCTGGGGCTGGGACGGCGTGGCCCTGACCGACTACTACTTCTTTTCCGACTACAGGCTGTCGCAGTTCAAGGACCCCTACGGCTCGTTCATGAACCTGCCGACGGAAGCAATCTCGCAGCTCTATCTGACCGGCGTCGGAGACCGCAGCTTCTTCGACGTGCGGACGATGTATTACCTGAGCTTCTCGGGCAACCAGCAGCAGGTGCCGGTGGTTTATCCGGTGCTGGATTACGCCAATGTGCTCAACCGCCCGGTTTTCGGCGGCGAGTTCAGTTACAAGACCAACTTTGTCAACCTGACCCGCAACGATGCGGTGTTCGATCCGATCACCACACGGGCCAACACCAGCGGCCTGTGCACCATGGCCTCCGCCGACCCGCTGGCGCGGATGCCGTCGCAGTGCCTGCTGCGCGGCGTGCCCGGAACCTATACGCGGCTGACAGCGGAAGCGCAGTGGCGGCGCTCGTATACGGACTCGATCGGCGAGATCTGGACGCCGTTTGCGAGCGTGCGCGCCGACGCGATCAATGCCGAGATCTCGAACCAGCCGGGCGTCTCGAACTTCCTGCCGACCGGCGATACCCAGGCGCTGCGGGTGATGCCGACGGTAGGTCTGGAATATCGCTATCCGTTCATCAACGTGCAGCCGTGGGGAACGACGACGCTCGAGCCGATCGCGCAGGTTATCATCCGGCCGAACGAAAGCTATGCGGGTAAGCTTCCGAACGAAGACGCGCAGAGCATGGTGTTCGACACCTCGAACCTGTTCAGCGTCGACAAGTTTTCCGGTTACGACCGCGTCGAGGGCGGCGGCCGCGCCAATGTCGGCGTCCAGGCCACCACGCAGTTCGACCGCGGCGGCACGGTCAAGACTCTGTTCGGGCAGTCCTACCAGCTGTTCGGCATGAATTCCTTCGCGGTGCAGGATGTCACCAACACCGGCGTAGATTCCGGCCTGCAGCGCGCCGCGTCCGACTATGTGGCTAGCGTCGATTATTCACCGAACCGCACCTACACATTCAGCGTGCGCTCGCGCTTCGACCAGCAGACATGGGAAGTGCAGCGGTTCGAGGCCGAGGCCAAGGCCAACTTCGATCGCTGGTCGGTCGCAGTGACCTATGGTGACTACGCGGCACAGCCCGATCTCGGCTACCTGACCCGCCGCGAGGGCGTGCTGGGTTCCGGATCCGTCAAGATTGCCAACAACTGGGTGCTGACGGGCGCAGCGCGTTGGGATCTCGAGGCGAACAAGATCAATCAATATGTGATTGGCGCCGGCTATGTGGACGATTGTTTCGTGCTGGCTGCCAACTATGTGAAGTCCTATAGTTACACGGTGGGCACGACGGCCCCGGTGCTGAACAACACCTTCATGCTTCAGATCGGCCTTCGGACCCTTGCCAACACCACCGTAGGATTCTAACAGCGCGCCGCCGGCCCCGCCGGCGCTCCAGGTCGGGAGACCCCGCGGCGCGGCTTGGATTTGGATTCATTGCGAGCGGCGAAGCTTAGTCATGATCATCCGGTTCCCTCTCAGCCTTCGGGCGCTGGCCTTTGGCTGCCTTGTGGCGTTGACCTTCAGCGCCGGCGGGTCGTCTGCCCACGCCCAGAGTATCGTCGTCATGGTCAATGGCGAGCCGATCACCGACTACGACATCGAGCAGCGCACCAAGCTCGACTTTCTCAGCACGCATAAGCAATCGAGCCGCCAAGAGGTCCTCAACGAACTGATCGACGAGAAGGTGAAGCTCAAGGAGGGCAAGAAGTTCGGCGTCGATCCGAGTGCCTCCGACATCGACCAATCCTTCGCCGGCATGGGCTCGCGCATGCACATCACGCCCGACCAGCTCGCCAAGTCGCTCGAGAGCCAAGGCATCCGGCCAGAGACATTGAAGGCCCGGATCAAGGCCGAGATGGTGTGGACCAGCCTGGTGCGCGGCCGCTACAAGGAGCGGCTCCTGGTCTCCGACAAGGACGTGGCTGCGGCCGTCGCCGCCGCCGGCGGCGACACCGATCAGCAGGGCCAGGCCTACGAGTACAAGATGCAGCCGATCGTCCTGATCGTCTCGAATCCGGCCGATCAGGGCGCCATGGAGTTCAGGCACAAGGAGGCCGAAGCGTTGCGCGCGCGGATCCAGACCTGCGCCGAGGCCAATAGCGTCCTGAGAACCACGGCGAATGCCGTGATCAAGGAGACCGTGGTCAAGACCTCGGCGGACATTCCGCCCGTGCTGCGCAAGCTGCTCGACGACACACCGATCGGCCACCTGACGCCGCCGGAAGCGACCAAGCAAGGCATCCAGATGGTAGCCCTGTGCGCGCGCAATCCGACCACGATCGACACGCCGAAGAAGCGTGAGATCAAGGAACAGATGTACAGCAAGAAATACGAGGCGACCTCGAAGGCCTATCTGGACGAAGTCCGCAAGGCCGCGATGATCGAATACCGGGGGAAGTAAATTCGAAGCTGCTTTGATTTCCGGCGTTCGCAGGTTTAAAGGCCGCTGCAGATGATGCGAACGCCGGAACCGGAGCACCTGTCGATGGTCCAGGAAACCGCCAAAAAAACTGCCAAGGACAATGCCAAGCCGTTGGCGCTAACCATGGGCGAGCCGGCCGGCATCGGCCCCGAGGTCACGCTGCAGGCCTGGCATCGTCGCGATGCGCTCGGCCTTCCCGCTTTTTATCTGCTCGGCGATCCGGACCTGCTGCGGCAACGTGCCAAGCTGCTCGGCCTCGACATCCCGATCGCCGAGGTCACGCCGGACCAAGCCGTTGCACGCTTCGCCGATGCGCTTCCGGTGGTGCCGACCGGAGAATCGGCGACCGCCCTTCCCGGCCGGCCCGATGCCAGCAGCGCGAGGTGCGTGATCGGCGCGATCAAACGGGCCGTCATCGATGTCCGCGCAGGGCGCGCGAGCGCCGTCGTCACCAATCCACTTGCCAAGAGCGTGCTCGCGCGCGCCGGCTTCAAACATCCCGGCCATACCGAATTCCTGGCCGAGCTGGCCGCCGAGGACGGCCGGGTCCCGCAGCCGGTGATGATGCTGTGGTCACCCATGCTTGCGGTGGTGCCGGTGACGATCCATGTGCCGTTGCGCGAGGCGATCGAGCAATTGTCCAGCCCGCTGATCACCTCGACGGCGCGCATTGTCGCGGCGAGCCTGCGGCGTCATTTCGGCCTGGCGCGGCCGCGCCTCGCGATCTCCGGCCTCAACCCGCATGCCGGTGAGCACGGCACGATGGGCACCGAGGACGATCACATCATCGAGCCCGCGATCGCGACGCTGCGCAACGAGGGCCTCGACGTACGCGGACCGCTGCCGGCCGATACCATGTTCCACGCCGCGGCGCGCGCGACCTACGACTGCGCGCTGTGCATGTATCACGACCAGGCGCTGATCCCGATCAAGACGCTGGCGTTCGACGAGGGCGTCAACGTCACGCTCGGGCTGCCGTTCATCCGCACCTCGCCCGATCATGGCACCGCGTTCGACATCGCGGGCTCCGGCCGCGCCAACCCCGCAAGCCTCGTCGCAGCATTGAAGCTCGCCGCACGGATGGCGGCGACTGCGGCATGAGCGCGATCGACGACCTGCCGCCGCTGCGCGAGGTCATCCGCGAGCACGCGCTGTCGGCGCGCAAGTCGCTGGGACAGAACTTCCTGCTCGATCTTAATCTGACCGCACGCATTGCGCGCGCTGCTGGCCCGCTCGAGGATACGACGGTGGTCGAGATCGGCCCCGGTCCGGGCGGACTAACGCGTGCGCTGTTGGCGCTCGGCGCCCGCCACGTCATCGCGATCGAGCATGACGAGCGCGCGATCCCGGCGTTAAGGGCGATTTCTGATCGCTATCCCGGGCGGCTGGAGATCGTCTGCACCGACGCGCGGACGTTCGATCCCAGGCCCTATCTCGGCAATGGCAAAGCCAAGATCGTCGCCAACCTGCCCTACAATATCGCCACCGCACTGCTGGTGGGCTGGCTGTCGGTCGAGCCCTGGCCGCCCTGGTACGAGATGATGGTCTTGATGTTCCAGCGCGAGGTGGCCGAGCGCATCGTCGCGCGCGAGAACGAGGAGGCCTATGGCCGGCTCGGCGTGCTTGCCAACTGGCGCTGCGAGACCAAGATCCTGTTCGACATCTCGCCGGCCGCCTTCGTGCCGCCGCCCAAGGTGACCTCCTCGGTGGTGCGGCTGGTGCCGCGCCCCACGCCCGAAGCTTGCGATCGCCGCGCGCTGGAGCAGGTCACGGCCGCGGCCTTTGGGCAGCGCCGCAAGATGCTGCGGCAGAGCCTGAAGTCGCTGCCATCAGATCCGGCGCGGCTCGCAGCCGCCGCCGGTGTCGATCCGACGCGGCGCGCCGAAACCGTGCCGATCTCGGGCTTTGTTGCCATGGCGCGTGAATTGACCAATAGTCGCGCCGAAAACATCCCGCCCGCCGCCAACCAACAAACATCATAAGGGAGACCCTGAATGGCATTGATGCGCCGCCAGTCGCTGGTCAAGTTCGACGCCCCGCTGTGTGAGACCATTGTCGACACGCCGAAGCCGCAGGGGCGCGAAGTGCTGGTGCGCATCGAGCGCTGTGGCCTGTGCCATTCCGACCTGCACATCCAGGATGGCTATGCCGATCTCGGCGGCGGCAAGAAGCTCGACACCACGCGCGGCATGACCTTGCCGTTCACGCTCGGCCACGAGATCGCTGGTGTCGTCGACGAGGTCGGGCCTGACGTGCCCAAGGAATTGATCGGCGCCAAGCGCGCGGTGTTTCCCTGGATCGGCTGCGGCCAATGCCGCGACTGCGCCAATGGCGACGAGAATCTCTGCATCAAGCAGCGCTTCCTCGGCGTCGCGATCGACGGCGGCTTCGCGACACACGTGCTGGTACCCGACGTCAAATATCTGCTCGAATACAATCCGCTGCCGGTCAACCAGGCCGCGACGTTGATGTGCTCCGGCGTCACCGCCTATGGCGCGCTCAAGCGCCTGGTCGATCGGCCGCGCCAGCGCAATTTGCTGCTGATCGGCCTCGGCGGCGTCGGCCAGATGGGCCTTTCGTTCGCGCAGGCGATGTTCAAGCAGCCGGTTGCGGTGGCCGATCTCAGCGCGGCCGCGCGCGAGGCCGCGCTGAAGAACGGCGCTTCGGTGGCCTACGATCCCAGCGAGCCCGACGTCTTCAAGCGCATCCTGAAGGAGACCGACGGCGGCTTTGACGAGATCGTCGACTTCGCCGGTAACGAAAAATCGATGGCGTTCGCAGTCTCGGTGCTGGCCCGCGGCGGCAAGATCGTGGTCTCCGGCCTAATGGGCGGGCAGTTCAGTTTGCCGATGGTGCAATGGGTCTACAAGCGCATGACCATCGAGGGCTTCATGGTCGGCACACTCGCCGAGGCGCATGAATTGATGGCGCTGGCACGCGCCGGCCAGATCACGCCGACGCCGATGCGGGAAGAGCCGATGGCCGACGTCCAGAAATGGATCGACGCGCTGCGCGCAGGCGAGGTGGTCGGCCGCGTCATCCTGACGAACTGAGGCGTGACGAGTTTTCCCCGCTGTCCCCATAAACAACGGTCGGGACCGCCATCGATCGCGAGACGGTGACCGCGCGCGATTAGCCCATTTGCGCGCGGTTTCGAGCTGAAATCGCGCTCTGTTCCTATGCACGCTGTGAGGAAAATGTCGCAGTTCCACGGGAATAATGAGGGCCAGAATTAATCCGGATTTGTGGCTCATTGCGACCCAAC
>Ga0308174_10000553_pt1 | contig 16092 bp, 15 predicted proteins | sample PhyPR2_FD_203894 | JGI IMG/M metagenome (GOLD analysis project Ga0308174, IMG submission 203894) | Soil microbial communities from UC Gill Tract Community Farm, Albany, California, United States - DLSLS.P.R2 | ecosystem: Environmental > Terrestrial > Soil > Agricultural land | place: USA...
GTTGTGCCGACCCGTCGTCGGCGCCGGGGTGGAATCGTCGTCAACCCGTGGGTTGACGACGATCGTTGCGACGGCTGTGTAACGTCGGGCCTCGATGCTGCGGCTGCGCCCGCACCGGTCCGACGTGCTGCTGGCAGCAGGCGTCGTCGTGTTCACGCAGCTCGAGGTTTGGCTCGAAGCGTTGCACCCGCTGTGGGTGAGCGCGCCGTTGACGCTGGTGCAGGCGCTGTCCCTTCTCTGGCGCCGTTCGGCACCGCTCGGCGCCGTCGTGGTGATGATGGGGCTCCTGCCTGTCCAGGCGCTCGCCGGCGTTCCGCTGAGCGAGCCGGTGTTCCCGCTGCTGTTGACGATGCTGGGTCTCTACGGCGTCGCTGCGCACGCAGCGCTGCGGCGCGCGCTAGTCGGGTTGGCGCTGCCGCTGCTCGCGATGTGGGGCACGTTGGCCGACGAGGTCGCGAAGGGGAAGCGCAGCAACGGCGACGTTGTCTTCATCACCGTCTTGACCTTCGCGCCCTGGTTGGTCGGACGAGCGATGCGGGGGCAGGTGGGCGAGACCCGCCGTGCCGAACGCGAGCGAACGCTGGCGGTTGGGGCGGAACGAGCGCGGATCGCACGCGAGCTGCACGACGTGATTGCGCATTCCGTCTCGGTGATGGTCGTCCAGGCCGGCGCCGCAGAGCAGATGCTGACGTTCGATCCGAGCCGTGTCGAGGAGCCGCTGCTCGCGATCCAGAAGACGGGGCGACGAGCCTTGGTAGAGATGACGCGACTCGTTGGGATGCTGCGCGAGGATGGTGACGAACTCGGTCTCGACCCGCAGCCAGGCCTCGAGGACGTCGATGAGCTGATCGAGAACGTTCGCTGCGCCGGGCTCGCGATCGACTACGTCGTTGACGGCGACCCGCGGCCGCTCTCGCTCGGCGCCGACCTATCCGGCTACCGAGTCGTGCAGGAGGCGTTGACGAACACGCTCAAACACGCTCCTGGCTCAAACGCTGCCGTCTTGCTTCGCTACACGGACGAGGTACTCGAGATCGAGGTCAGCGACTGCGGCACCGGTGCACCAGGCACCGCACCCTCGAGCGGCCACGGCCTCGCCGGACTGGGGGAACGGATCGCCGTCTTCGGTGGCACCTTTCACGCCGGAGCACGCCCCGAGGGAGGCTTTACCGTTCGCGCCCGGCTCCCGCTCGAAAGGCAAGCGTGATCACCGTCGTCGTTGCCGACGACCAAGCGCTCGTGCGCGGCGGCTTCAAGATGATCCTCGAAACCCAGCCGGACATCGACGTCGTCGCCGAGGCGCAGGACGGCGTTGACGCAGTTGAGCAGGTCGAAGCACACCGACCCGACGTCGTGCTGATGGACGTCAGGATGCCGCGACTCGATGGGGTCGCAGCAACGCGACGAATCCTCGCGAAGCACCCCGAAACACGCGTCCTCGTTCTCACTACCTTCGACGAAGACGAGATCGTTTATCAAGCATTCCGCGCCGGCGCGAGCGGCTTCCTGCTCAAGACCGTCCCGCCGACCCGGCTCGCCGACGCAGTTCGCACGATCGCCGCCGGCGAGGAACTCCTCGCCCCGACGGTCACCCGGCGACTCATCGAAACATTCCTTTCGACCTCACGACCGCCGGCGACCAGCTACGGGCTCGAGCGCCTGACCGACCGCGAACGCCAAGTGCTCGAACTGATCGGCCGCGGACTTTCGAACAGCGAGATCGCCAACCACTTCGTCATCTCGGAAGCCACTGTCAAGACCCACGTCAACCGAGTCTTCTCCAAGCTCCAGCTTCGCGACCGCGTCCAAGCCGTCGTGCTCACATACGAATCCGGCCTCGTGCAGCCGACACGACCATAGCCCGACCTCTCGCATGCGCGTCTGCCGCCCGTTGCTCGCCGTCACGAGCGTCAAGCTCCATCAGATCAGCGACTCCACACCCACCTCACGTTCGCCCGGGAGCAGGTCGATCTGAACGAGAAGGCGCCGACGCGCGGCGCCGTTGCAGAGCCCTCTGAAGGACTCGAACCGTCGACGCCTCCTTACCATGCAGAGGTGGTCGCAGCTGGTCGCAACCGTTAGCAACCGATCGCAAGTAGCCGAGCCGCTTTCGGCGCGACGCGCTTGCGAGCGGCCGCCGTTGGTTGCGTCCGCTCTGCTCCACAAGTGCTCCACGATCGAGTGTTCGGTTCGAGCGAGCCACGGGCCGGGGTCCGACTAGCGGAGAGATGCTTCTATGACGTACCGGGCTCGATGATCCCGTGCTCGTACGCGTAGACGACGGCCTGCGTGCGGTCGCGCAGGTCGAGTTTGCCGAAGATGCGCGCGACGTGCGTTTTTACTGTGCCGTCGCTGACGACGAGCTCGCTCGCGATCTCGGCGTTGGTGAGCCCGCGCGCGAGCAGCGAGAGCACCTCGAGCTCGCGGGCTGTCAGGGTCTCGATTTCGGCGGCCGGCCGCGCGGGCGGTCGCGCGGCGACGAAGCGGTCGATCAGCCGGCGCGTGATCTCGGGTGCAAGCAATGCTTCGCCCGCGGCGACGACGCGCACAGCCTCGACGAGCCGCTCGGGTGGATCCGTCTTCAGCAGGAATCCGCCGGCGCCGGCGCGCAACGCGTCATAGACGTACTCGTCGAGGCCGTACGTAGTCAGAACGAGCACGCGCACCGGCAAGGCGGCGGCCGTGATGCGACGCGTTGCCTCGATGCCGTCGACGACGGGCATGCGGATGTCCATCAGCACGAGATCGGGCGCCAGGGTGCGCGCGAGCGCGATCGCCTGCTCGCCCTCCCCGGCCTCGCCGACGACCTCGAGGTCGTCCTGTGCCTCGAGGATCATGCGCAGTCCGGCGCGCACGACCGCCTGGTCGTCGGCGATCAGGATCCGGATCATCGCGCCAGCGGGAGGACTGCGCGCAGGCGCCAGCCGCCCTCGGTGCGCGGTCCCGCCTCGTAGCGGCCGCCGAAGATCGCGACGCGTTCGCGGACGCCGATCAGTCCGCGTCGGCTGCCGTGCCCGTCCGGGGTTCCCGCACCGTCGTCTTCCACCTGCACTTCCAGCGCGTCCGGCTGGAAGTCGAGCACCACGCGCGTTTTCGCCGGTCCCGCGTGCTTGCGCGCGTTCGTCAGTCCCTCCTGCACGATCCGGTAGACCGAGAGCTCGATCGGCGCCGGCAGATCGCGCCGCTCGCCGCGCACCTGGAGCTCGACGTGCAGGCCTGCGTCGCGATTGGCCGCGAGCAGCCGCTCGAGGTCGGCGAGCATCGGCTGCGGCTCGCGCGAGCTCTCGACCTCGCCGCGCACCACCGCCAGCAGCGTGCCGAGCTCGGCGATCGCTTCCTGGCCGGTCGCGCGGATCGCGCGCAAGGCCTCGCGCGCACGCTCGGGATCCCGCTCGAGCATCTGCTCGGCAGCGCCAGCCTGCAGGACGACGACGCCGAGGCCGTGTGAGATCACGTCGTGCAGCTCGCGCGCGATCCGGCGCCGCTCCTCCTCGGCAGCGTGCCCGGCGAGCTGCTCCTGCTCGCGCTCGAGGCGTTCCGCGTGCGCGGTCCGTTTCCGAATCGTCCCACCGACTACCCACGCCGCGACGAGGAAGACAACCCCGAAGGCGAAGTTGCCGAGCCCCTTGTGCTGGCTGGCGGTCTGCAGCGCGAGGCCGGCGAGGCCGATCACGGCACCGGCGAGCGCCCGCTCGGTAGGCGCGTAGGTGACGAGCGAGTAGACGACGATGACGTAGACGAGCAGCGGGACCAGCGGCTCCTGGAGCGGGACCTTCGCGAGCGCCTCCGCTGTCCCGGCGACCGCGGCGATCGTCATGACGGCCAACGGGAAGAGGCGGCGCCACGCGAGCGACGCGCCCAGCACCACCTCACAGACGGCCGCCGCCGGCTTCGGCGCGATGTGCGAGTTGCCCCACACCTCTACCTGCCCGAGCACGACCACGCCGGCGGCAAGCGCCGCGTCCCGCACGCTCGGACGGAACCGCTCGAGCCACGCGGTCGCGATCACGCCCGCACCGTACAACGGTTCCGTGCCGGCGACATCTGCCGCGCGGCAGATCCGAAGATCGGCCATGCGGCAGACGCCGAATCCGGACCGCGGGCGACGACAGCGCGGCCGCGGCGCCCTAGCGTCGGAGCGGTCAACCACGAAGGAGGCTTCATGCATCTCTCGCTCAAGCGGCTGCTCTACGCCATCGCGGGTTGGGATATCGTCGCGCTGGTCGTCTCGTTCGCGCTTCGGCACGCGAAGTACGGCGCCGGCGAGGTCATCGGCGCGATCGCCTGGTTCGGGCTCCTTCTCGGAGTCCTCGTCCTTGTCGTGCTCGCGCTCACGGCAGCGGCACGCGCCGTCCGCGTCCGCTCCGTCCGCCAGGCGGTGCGCTGACATGCGCATCGCAATGGCTGCGGGCGCCGCGATGCTGGCGCTCACCGGGGCGGCGACGGCTGGCACGACACACAGCCAGCGCTTCACGCTCTATACCGCGAACGCGCACGGACGCGACGTGACCGTCGCCGTCCGCGCCTCCGGCGCGATCAACGCCGTGGGCACCGAGACCCAGACGGAGAAGGTGATGCCGGGCGGACAGCTCAACCGCGTCACGCTCCACTTCGCCACAGGAACGATCCGGCTGGTCGCTCCGGAACGATTCGCCTGGAAGCCGGACGTGCGCAGCTGCTCTGCGACCGCGACCGGCGACGGCACCTTCACGATCACCGGCGGCACCGGCGCCTACCGCGGCGCAACCGGCAAGGGCACCTTCACGAGCGACGGCGTCGCGCTCGGCGCGCGCAGCTCGAACGGCGCCTGCCTCGCGAAGGCAATGCCGGCCGCGAACTACGTGATCGTCACGCTGAAGGGCACAATCGCAGTCCCCTGAGGCTTCACGCGAGACGCGCCGAACGCGCGGGCCGGTCCTCCGGCCCGCGCGTTCGGAAATGTTCCCGGGACGGCCCTGGCATCGACCCGGCCGGCGGCACCTATGACCTGCGCCACACCTACGCCACCTTTGCACTCCGGCGTGCGGGTGGTCGCGGTCTCACGCTTCATGGGCGCGAGCATCGCGATGATCGACTGCTACCACGGACAGCTCGCCACCGACAACCGCGAACACGGCGCGCTCGCGCTCGAACGGGGCGTGGACGCTGCGTGGACGTCGTCGCGAATGCCCCGGAAGCCAATCAGGAAGACGGTTTACGGCCTCTCGAACGCGTCGGCGCAGCGTGTTGAGCCCTTCTCTGTGGTCAGGGGGTCACTTGGTGAAGGCGATGGCTCGTCGCGACGATGAACTCCTGCTCGTGCGTCATGTGGCGCGGCCCGGTGGCGGTTGGCTGCGTTGGTTCTCGTCGAGCTGGCTTCAGGACGTGTCGCCGGGGCGGATGATCCCGCTTTCGTAGGCGAAGACGACGATCTGGACGCGGTCGCGGAGGTCGAGTTTGGCGAGGATGCGGGCGACGTGGCTTTTGACGGTCGTGTCGCTGAGGTAGAGCTCCGCGGCGATCTCGGCGTTGGAGAGGCCGCGCGCGAGCAGCCGCAGGACCTCGAGCTCGCGTTCGCTGAGGTGGGAGGCGGCGGCGGGGAGCCCGGCGGTTGGTGGCGGGCGTTTGCAGAAGTCTGCGATCAGTCGACGTGTGACAGCGGGTGCGAGGAGGGATTCGCCGCCGGCGATGGTGCGGACGGCGGCGGGGAGCTGTTCGCGTTTCGCGTCTTTGAGCAGGAAGCCGCTTGCCCCGGCTTTCATCGCTTGGTAGACGTACTCGTCGAGGTCGAAGGTAGTGAGGACGAGCACGCGTGCCCGGCCGCCGGAGGCGACCAGCCGGCGGGTTGCCTCGATCCCGTCGAGTTCGGGCATGCGTACGTCCATCAGCAGGACGTCAGGGTTGTGTTTGCGGGCTGCGGCGAGGGCTTCTTCGCCGTCGCCTGCTTCGCCGACGACGGTGAGGCCGGGCTCGGCGTCGAGGATCATGCGCAGTCCTTCGCGGACGAGTTCCTGGTCGTCGGCGATGACGATCGTGATCACAGGGTGTCCGCGAGCGGCAGCCGGGCGTGGACGGCGTAGCCGCCTTGCGGACGGGGTGCGGCGTCGAGCTCGCCGCCGAAGAGCGCAACTCGTTCGCGCATTCCGACGAGCCCGTGGCCGGCGCCGGCAGAGCGGCTGTTCGGGTTGCCGGCTCCGTCGTCGTCGACGTCGATCGTCAACGCGTCGGTGTGGCGGCGGATTCGGACGCGGGCGTTCGCGGGGCCGGCGTGCTTGAGCGTGTTGGTCAGTGCTTCCTGGACGATCCGGTAGGCGGAGAGATCGAGTGCGGGCGGGAGATCTGTGTGGTCGCCTTCGACCGCGAGCTCGACCGGGAGACCGGCGGCGCGCATGGTTGCCGCGAGCGCGTCGAGCTGGGCGATCCCGGGTTGGGGGGCGAGTGTCGCGTCGTCGTCGTGGTTGTCGCGGAGCACGCCGAGGAGTCGGCGCATCTCGACGAGTGCCTCGCGGCTCGAGCGTTCGATCTTCTCCAGCGTTCCGGCGGGCGCGTGGTCGCCTTGGGCGCGGGCGCCGCCTGCTTGGAGGACGACGACGCTCAGGTTGTGCGAGACGATGTCGTGCAGCTCGCGTGCGAGCCGGGCGCGTTCCTCGGCGACTGCGTCGTGGGCGGCCTGTTCGTGGCTCGCCGCGAGCGCCTGCAGTGCTGTTCGCTCGCGGCCGCTGTGGACGAAGACGCCGATCAGCCAAGCGGCGAGGATCGCGACGGCGAAGAACGCCCCCGCCCAGAGCTCGCCGGTGCGTCCGCTCTGGATGTTGTGGTCCTCGAGCGCGTAGATCGTGTAGCCGGCGGCGAGGACCGCGAGCCCAACGATCGCGCGGCGCCGGTCGCTGTAGGCGGCGGCGGAGTAGGCGGCGACGGCGAGCGCGATGATCAGCTCGAGGCCCTCGGCCGAGTTGCCACTCCAGACCGCCTGGATCACGACGCCCGCCATCACCAGCGTCACGGCGAGCAGCGGTCGTCTGCGCCGCCAGAGGAGCGGGAGCGCGAGCAGCAGCGGCAGCGCGGTTGTCAGCGCGCGCGGGCCGGCGACGGTGCCGAAGACCCACGTGTTCCACTCGCTGATCGCGGTCACCACGGCCACGATCGCGACATCGATCACGACCGCGATCCGGCCTGCCGGCGGTTGGAAGAGCGGCTGGTTCACGCCCTGACCGTACAACCGTCAGTGCCGTTCGCACATCCGCCGCGAGGCGCATCACGTTCGTCCGCAGGGAGTAATCGATTCGGCCGCACGGCCGCAGACACCGTCGCGCTCCCGTCCTAGCGTCGTGCTCGTCATCCGAGCGAAGGAGAAACAGCCGATGCCGAACCTGACCAGGAAGACCTGTGGCGCGGCGATGATCCTGGCGCCGCTGATCGGCCTCGCCTCGGCGATCGCCGCTCCGCCGCTGAAGAGCAGCGCCGGCGCGAAGCTCGCGGAGATCGCCCGGCACCAGGACCGCTGGTACCTGTACGCGCTGCTGATCGTGATCAGCAGCTGGCTGCTCGTCCCGGCCGTGTTCGGCCTGATCGGGCTCGTCTCGGAGCGGGCGCCACGATTGAGCTTGATCGGCGGCGGGCTGGCGCTCCTCGGTGTGCTGGTCGCGGTCGGCGACGCCACAGTCGAGTTGATGTACTGGCAGATGGGCGCCGCCGATGCCGACCGCACTCAGATGGCGGCGCTCGCCGACAGGTACCAGAACGCTGCCGGCAGCTCGCTCCTCTTCGCGATCGGCGGCCTTGCTCTGATCGTCGGCCTCGTCCTGCTCGCGATCGCGCTCTGGCGTACCAGTGCCGCACCGGCCTGGGCGGCGGCCGGGATCCCCGTCGGCGTCATCCTCAACATCGTCGCGCTCTCCTCCAGCAACACCGCGCTCGTGATCGCCAGCAACGTTGTTCTGCTCGCGACGCTCGGCTGGATCGGACGGACCGTCGCCGGCGAGCGTGCCCCATACAGGCAGCCCCTTACGCAGCCACACGTGACCACCACCTGAAAGGACACCCTCGATGAAGCGTCTTCTGCTCGCCCTCGTCAGCCTCGCTCTCGTCGCCTCCGCGCTCGCCGTCGCAAGCACGGCCGCGAGCGGCGGCAAGACCCTCGACCTCACCGGCACCGTCACCGCCTTCCACATCGCCCTCGACGCCAAGCCGACCGGACAATCCGCCGGCGACATCGGCTACGAAACCGGGAACCTGCTCGCGCACGGAAAACCGATCGGCCGCTTCCAAGGTGTCTGCACCCAGCTGCCGCACGCAAGCTCGCAGTGCTCGTTCACGCTCGGCCTGCCAGACGGGCAGATCCTGATCCAGGCCGCCTACGGCCCCGGCTTCAACACCGGCGCGGTCGCCCGCGAAGCGATCGTCGGCGGCACCGGCGCCTACGTCGGCGCGCGGGGCCAGGGACGCGACCGCGAGCTCAGCAACACCAAACTCGCCTTCCACCTCGAACTGATCCAGTAAGTGCTCATCTGCATGCAGACGAAGAGCCCGCCGCCGCGGGCTCTTCCACGTGCCCCTCCCCGCACGAGCAAGAGCGGCCCTCTGAAGCGCAGCGATTCGGTCAGCGTCAGCGCAGAAGGCTCGCCCGAAAGTGGAGGCGTGGCTGCCTCTTTATGGCGGTGCGTATTTGGTCGCGGATCTGGCGCAGGGCACGGTGGAGACGATGGTGCGTGCCTAAAGGAGCGCTCGAGGCGTTCTCAACTTGAAAGCTCCATAAACGGCTCCATACCCACCGCGCGCGCGACGAAGAGCAAGTCGTTCTGAGCGAGAAAGCGCCGACGTGCGGCGCTTTTGCAAGCCCTCTGACGGACTCGAACCGTCGACCCCCTCCTTACCATGCAGAGGTGGTCGCAACAGGTGGCAAGCGGTGGCAACGGTTCGCAAGTAGTTGAGCGGTTTCCGCGGCCGCTGGCTTTGCCAGTGATTGCCGTCGGTTGCGTCCGCTCTGCTCCATAAGTGCTCCATAATTTGTTGTCTGATCTCACACGCGCCTGTCTGCCAGTGCCGGTTAGGCGAGGCCTTGTTGGTAGGCGTAGCGGACGGCTTGGGCGCGGTCGCGTGCGCCGGTCTTTTGGAAGATGTGGTTGATGTGGGTCTTGACGGTGGCGGCGCTGACGACGAGCGCGACCGCTATCTCGGTGTTGGAAAGGCCGGCGGCGATCAGTTTGAGGACTTCGATTTCTCGCGTGGTGAGATCGTCGGGGAGCGTGGGGTTCTGTGCTTTGGTGCTGAGGACGGTCGCGACGAGGCGTTGCTGGATCGCTGGGTCGAGGTGGGTGTGTCCGTCGGCGACGGCGCGGATCGCGCGTTCGATTTCTTCTGCGCTCGCGTCCTTGGTGAGGTAGCCGTGGGCGCCGGCTTGCAGGGCGGGGAAGAGCGAGTCGTCGTCGGCATAGGTGGTGAGCACGAGTACGTGTGTGTCGGGCTCGGCCGCACGCATCTTGCGTGTTGCTTCGCCGCCTTCCATCTCAGGCATGCGCAGGTCCATGAGGACGACATCGGGGTGCAGCTCGCTGGCGAGCTGGACGGCTTCGACGCCATTGGCGGCCGTGCCGACGACTTCGATGTCGTCGTTGAGTCCGACGAGCATGGCGAGACCTTCGCGTACTGCGCGTTGGTCATCGGCGATCAACACGCGGATCACGCTGGTACCTCCAGCTCGACCCGCCAGCCGCTGTCGGTGGGGCCGGCCTGCATGCGTCCGCCGGCGCGTTCCAGCCGCTCGCGCATCCCCTTCAAGCCGTTACCGCCGCCGACGCCGACCAGGCGGGCCATGTCTGCCGGTTTCTTCGCGAGCCGGTCGTCGACGGTGAGAAGGGTGTGGCCGCCGGCGTAGCGGAGGACGACGGTGGTGGTCGCGCCGGGGGCGTAGCGAGCGACGTTGGTGAGCGCCTCTTGGGCGCCGCGGTAGAGCGCGAGACTCGCATCCGCCGGAAGCGGGCGCGCGGTGCCCTCGATCATCAGCCTCACGTCCGTGTTCGTGTCGCTCCTGAAGGTCGCGACGAGCTTGTCGAGTTGCGTTATGCCGGGGAGCTCTTCGCCGCGGAGGGCGCCGACAGCTTGCCGGGCGCTGGCGAGGCCCTCGCGGACGAGTTCGGCGGCGCGCTCGATCGCGGCCCGCACCTGGGGGCTTGCCTGCTCGTGCTCGGCGAGCTTGCGGGCGCCCTGCAGCTGGATCGCCGCACCGGACAGCGAGTGCGCGAGCACGTCGTGGAGCTCGCTGGCGATCCGGCCGCGCTCGCTGACCGCGGCTGCTGCCAGCTGATGCTCGCGCGCGTCCTCGAGCTGGGCGAGCAGCAATTCAGTCGTGTCCTGACTCGCTCGCGCCTGTTTGATGAAATAGGCGACGAGCGCCAGCAGCGTGCAGAGCAAGATCGCGGCGAGGACGGCGGCCGCTGAGCCACCGGCGAGCGCCTCAGCGAGCGCGAGTCCGGCGGTGGTCGCTGCCGCGAGCGTTGCCCCGAGTGGCAGGGGCAGCCGGGCGACGGCCATCCAAACAGCGGCGCCGCCGGCCAGCTCGGTCGCGCCATGCGGCTGCAGGGCGACGAGAGTGACCCCGGCGGCAGCCATCGCCGCGATCGTTGCGGTCTGGACCGGCCGGCTGCGATCGATGAAGCTCGTCCGCACTGCGAGCGCGAGCGCCGCCGCGAATAGGGCAAGCGCGGCTGCGACGCCGAGACCGGTGCCGTGCCCGGCCGGAGAGGGGTGGCCGTTGATCGCGCCGCTCGCGACCGCGGCGATGACGACCAGGCCGAACGGGCGCAAGGTGTCGCGCTGGCGGCGGAGCCGCTGATCGGCGCGCGCCCGGGCCTGGGCCTCGCGCGCACTCTCGGGCTTGTCCACGGGAAGACGATAGAACGCGCTCCGGCCCGCCGAAGCGGGCCGGAGCGCAGCACGATGGTCGGGCGGGGTCACGCTGCGACGAGGCGGCGGCCGCGGATCTGGACGATCGCGATCCGCGCACCGACCTCGAGCAGCGCCATCAGCACGAGCGCTACCGGCCAGGCGGCCGCGCCGATCTGGTGCACGAGGCTGAAGCTGCGCACGGTCGGCTCGAAGCCATGGCCGACCGCGAACGCGAACGCCATCCGGGCGCCGATCCCCAAGACGAGCAGGCCGCCGGCGATCCAGCCGACCCGTGCCAGGGCGACGCCGTTCCCGCCGGCGCGGACGTGGGTGGCGAAGCCGCCCAGGACGCCGAACGTGAGCCCGACTGCGGCCAGCAGAACGATCAGCACGAGGTCGTTGCCGGCGGTGGGAAGCGTGTGCAGATACTGCGCGCCGACGAAGAACATGAGAACGAGCGGGACGATCACGCTCCGGCGGTCGAGTTCGCGCTCGCGAGCTTGGCGGAGCACGAGCAGGACGAACGCCGCGTTGAGGAGGTACTCGCTAGTGGTCATGTCGCCATCATCCGCGGCAGGCGGGGCCGCGGCATCGGAGCGAGGGTTGAATCGCGGGTTGATCTTGAGCTCAACCCGCGGGTGGGCGCGGACCATGTGCCGCTCGCGCTATGCCAGCTTGGCCGGCAGGAGTAATCCGTCGCAATAGTCGTGGGCGGTTACGCCAGTCACGCCTGACCGCGACCGCGTGTGACGCCCTCTCAATCTGAGAGGTGGTCTGCGCGAGGGTTCCGGCATGGCCCCTGACGCTGTCCCGGAACGACAGCGACAGGGGGTTCGGGCTTGCTATCGGTTGGCCCGCAGGCGTCGATGCTCTAGCCTCGCTGCGTGGCGATTTGCGCGAGTTGTGGGCAGGTGAACCCTGAGGGCGCGCGCTTTTGTAACGCGTGCGCGGCGCCGCTCGAGGCTGGCCAAGTTGAGCGGGAGCAGCGTAAGACGGTCTCGATCGTCTTCTGTGACATCACTGGGTCGACGGAACTGGGCGAGTCGACTGATCCGGAGACGTTGCGGGCGCTGCTCGCCGGCTATTTCGAGCGGATGAGGAGGATCGTCGAGGCGCACGGCGGCTCGGTGGAGAAGTTCATCGGTGACGCGGTGATGGCCGTGTTCGGCGTCCCGGCCGCCCATGAGGACGATGCGTTGCGCGCGTGTCGGGCGGCGGTCGAGATGCGAGACGCTCTTCCTGAGCTGAGCATCACCGGCCGGATCGGGGTCAACACGGGCGAGGTGGTAACGGGCACGGAGGAGCGGTTGGCGACGGGCGATGCGGTGAACGTGGCGGCGCGGTTGGAGCAGGCGGCGCAGCCCGGCGAGGTGCTGATCGGCGGGGAGACGCTGCGCCTCGTGTGGTCGGCGGTGAGCGTGGGCGAGGAACGGCGGCTCGATCTGAAAGGCAAGGCCGACCCCGTTGCGGCGTACCCGCTGCTCGAGGTGACGGGTGAGCTGGAGCGGAGCTTCTCGACGGCGATGGTCGGGCGGGGGCGCGAGCTGCAAGGTCTCCGTGACGCTTTCGCGCGCGCGGACGCCGACCGCTCCTGCCAGCTGTTCACGATTCTCGGTTCTGCCGGCGTGGGTAAGTCGCGGCTGGCGGCCGAGTTCTTGGCGGGCTTCGAAGCGCGGGTGGTGCGTGGACGCTGCCTCTCCTACGGGGAGGGGATCACGTATTGGCCGGTGGTCGAGATCGTGAAGCAGCTCGCGACGCTGCCGGAAGGGGACGCGGCGCGGCCGTTGCAGTCACTGCTCGGCGAGACGGACCAGCCCGCGAGCGCCGAGGAGATCGCCTGGGGGTTCCGCAAGCTGCTCGAGCAGGAAGCCCGAGCGCATTCCCTGGTCGTGGTCTTCGACGATCTGCACTGGGCGGAGGAAACGCTGTTCGACCTCGTGGAGCACGTCGCGGATCTCGCGCGCGACGCGCCGGTCCTGCTGCTGTGCATGGCCCGGCCCGAGCTGCTGGAGCGGCGCCCCTCGTGGGGCGGCGGCAAGTGGAACGCGACCACCGTGCTGCTCGAACCGCTCGACGCGGCCGAGACAGAGCAACTCCTTTCGGAGCTCGGCGACGTGCCGCCCCAGCTGCACGAGCGGATCGTCCAGGTCGCGGAGGGCAACCCGCTCTTCCTCGAAGAGATGCTCGCCCTCGTGCGGGACTCCGGTGGAACGCAGGTGGAGGTGCCACCGACGATCCAGGCGCTGCTCGCTGCCCGCCTCGACCAGCTCGAGCCGGCTGAGCGTTCCGTGCTGGAGCGCGGCTCGGTCGAAGGCCGCATTTTCCATCGTGGGGCAGTCGCAGCGCTGGGGGACGGCGAGGGCGAGGTCGACAAGCGCCTTATCGCCCTGGTGCGGAAGGAGCTGGTTCGCCCCGACCGCGCGCAGCTGGCCGGCGACGACGCCTACCGGTTCCGGCATCTCCTGATCCGTGACGCAGCCTATGAGGCGCTGCCCAAGGCGGCCCGCGCCGATCTCCATCGTCGCTTCGCCGACTGGCTCGAAGCGCAGGGCCAGAGCCTCGTCGAGCTGGACGACATCCTCGGCTACCACCTGGAGCAGGCCGCCCGCTACCTCGCCGAGCTCGGCCGCAGCGATGCGGAGCTCGCCGAGGAGGCTGCGAACAGGCTCACTACCGCCGGCCACACAGCAGATTGGCGCGGCGACACACGGGCGGCGCGGTCCTTGTTCGAGCGCGCGCTCGCGCTCAGGAAACGCCTAGACATCAACCTCGTCGTCGACTTCGCGGAGTGCACCGTCGTGACTGACCTCCAGGCAGGCGTCGACGCCTTGGACGAGGCAGCCGACGCTGCCGAGAAGGCGGGCGCCGCCGCCGGGGCGGCGCTTGCGCGGGCGGCGGCGGCCAGGTTACGGCTGGAGACGGGCACGGCGTCGGCCGAGGAAGTGGAGAGCCTTGCCCGGGCGGCGCTGCCGCTCCTGGAAGCCGCCGGAGACCATGCAGGACTCGCCCGGGGTTGGCACATTCTCGCGTCCGCGCTCCTCAAGGCCCGCTGCCGCTACGACGAGGTGGAACAGGCCGCGGAGCAGGCGCTCCTACACGAGAAGCTCGCAGGCGAGAAGCCGACGTATCCCGCGGGGATCATGCAAGCGCTCCGCACGGGAAGCCGCCCGGTCGCCGAGGGGCTGCGGCGCCTCGACGCGCTCGCCGAGCAATACACGCATCCCAGCGTCGACCTGCATCGCGCCATCTTCCTCGCAATGCTCGACCGGACTACCGAGGCCCAGGCGCTCGGAGTCGCCGCCGCCGAGCGGTTCCGCGAGCTGGTCGGACGCAGTCCGTGGTTCTGGGAACTCGACGAATTCGCAGGCAACTACGCCGCCGCCGCCGAACAGCTCCGCGACTTCTGCGCTTACCTGGCTGAGCAAGAACGCCCGACAACAGTTTCCACCTACGCGTCGATCCGCGGCCGCATGCTCTGTGCAATCGGCCGCTACGACGAAGCGGACCAGCTCGCCGCGCAGGGCCGCGACCTCGGCGCCGAACACGACCCGGCTGCGCAGTCGTTCTGGCGGCAGGTCGCCGCTCTCGTCGCAGCTCACCGAGGAGAGCACACCCAGGCGGAGCGACTCGCGCGAGAGGCACTCGCCTTCAGCCAGAAGACCGACTCACCCCGGTTTCAGGGCGACGCCTATTACGACCTGGCCGAGGTTCTCGCCGCCGCCGGTCGCCGCGATGAGGCCGCCGCCGCCTGGCACGAGGCGCTTGACCTCTACGAGCGCAAGGGGATCATCCCACTCGCCCGCCGGACACGAGAACGCCTCTCCGCCCTCCAGGAAACGCTTACCTAGCCGCTGCGCTCAAAGGTCACTCAAGAACACCGGCCCAGCCTTGCGAAGCGCGCCTGCGCGAGATTCTCGGTCCTGTTATTCGATCGAGGAGGCTCGTGATGATCCAGCAGGGCCAGGTGTTCAAGTTGAAGACGAAGGGCTTGAACGGTCAGCCGCTATGGGCGTACCGCTACCGGCTCGAGGGGCGCAGCTCGGAGAGACCGCAGGTCGGTGGGTTCGCGACGCGGGCGGAGGCGGAGAAGGCACTGCGCAAGGTGCTCGACCGAGTCGGGCCGGGCGGTGGACGGGCGACGATCACGCTCGCCGAATTCGTTGCCGAGTACCTCGCGATGCATCAGGCGGCGCCGGTGACGATCACGAAACTGCGCTGGCTGCTCGGCAAAGCGACCGCAGAGCTCGGTGAGAAGCGGCTGGCGGATCTGAGCCCGCGTGAGGTGTACGCGTGGCGCCTCAGCGTTCCGGAAGGGCACCGCTTCGAGGCGACCCAGGCGCTCCGGCAGGTCCTCAACCGAGCCATCGCCGGGGGACTGCTCGACTACAACCCGGCCAAGCTCGGCGTCCCGAACCCGGCGCGGCGGGCGAAGGAGAAGCGCCCGTTCGAGACATGGCACCAAGTCGAAGCCGTCGCCGCACAGCTCGGCCCGGTGTACGGGCCGATGGTGATCTTCGCGGCGGCGACCGGGCTGCGGCCGTCCGAGCTATTCGGGCTCGAACAGCGCGACGTCGACCGCCAACTCGGTGTCGTCTACGTCCGCCGCGCCTACGCGAACGGCCGCATCAAGCACACGAAGACCCGGCTAAGCACGCGGGCGGTACCGCTGCAGGCGAAGGCACTGGAAGCGCTCGACCGGTTGCCTGTATCGGACAACCCGATCCTCTTTCCGAACATGCGCGGCGGCCGGATCGACTTCCGGATCTTCGGCCGCAAGCACTGGCGGCCGGCACAAAGCAAGGCCGGGATCGACCCCTGCCGCGGCCTCTACGACCTGCGCCACACCTACGCCACCTTCGCCCTCCGCGCCGGCGTGCCGGTGTTCGCGGTCTCACGCTTCATGGGCACGAGCATCGCGATGATCGACCGCCACTACGGCCACCTCGCCAACGACAGCCGCGAACACGCAGTCGCACTCCTCGACGCGCTCGCGTTCGAGCGGGCCGTGGACGCTGTGTGGACGTCGCCGCGAATGCCTCTGAAGCCAGTCAGGACGACGGTTGCGTCCCCTCGAGCGCACCGGCCGCGCCGCCGCGTGGACGCCCGGTGGACGCCGCGCCTCGTCTATGTCGCCTCACCCGGCGACGAACGGAGCTGATTAGCAGGGATGAAGCGAAGCCCTCTGACGGACTCGAACCGTCGACCCCCTCCTTACCATGAACCGTTGCC
>Ga0308174_10000554_pt1 | contig 16090 bp, 14 predicted proteins | sample PhyPR2_FD_203894 | JGI IMG/M metagenome (GOLD analysis project Ga0308174, IMG submission 203894) | Soil microbial communities from UC Gill Tract Community Farm, Albany, California, United States - DLSLS.P.R2 | ecosystem: Environmental > Terrestrial > Soil > Agricultural land | place: USA...
GTCAGCCGCGGCCGGAGCTGCGCCCGCTGTTGGAGGTGCTGCTGGGCCCCGGCCTCGGCGGGTGGGCGGCCTGGACCTGGCTGACCTCGCCCAGCAGCTTCCTCTCCGGCGAGGTGCCCGAGCAGGTCGCCGCCACCGATCCCGCGCGGGCCCTGCGGGCCGCCACCGCCTTCGTCACGGCCGCCGACGACTAGCCGCCCCGAGCCGGCCCCCCCGGTCAGCGGCGGCCGGTGCGACGGGTGGCGTCGCGGACCTCGCCGACGAGCTCCTCAAGCACGTCCTCCAGCGCGACCACGCCGAGCGGACGGCCCCCGTCGCGGCCCCCGTCGACGACCTGGGCCAGGTGCGCGCCGGTGCGCTGCAGCAGGGCGAGGACCTCGTGCAGGGGGGTGTCGGCGGCGACCTGCGGCATCGCACGGATGGTGCCGCGGGACAGCGGGCGGTCCCGGCGCGCGGCCGGGACGTGCAGCACGTCGGCCAGGTGCACGTAGCCGACCAGGCGGCCGACGCCGTCGGCGACCGGGAAGCGGGAGAACCCGGTCTCGGCCACCCGCTGCTCGATTCCAGCGGCGGTGACCCCCTGCGGCACGGTGACCAGCCGCGCGGCGGGCAGCAGCACGGCGGCCGCGGTGCGCTCGCCGAAGGCGAGGGCATCGAGCACAAGGTCGTGCTCGTCGCTACCCAGCAGACCCTCCCGGCTGGCCTCCTCGACCAGCCCGGCGACCTGCTCTGCGGTGTAGGCGTGGCCGCCCTCCTCGGCCGGTGCAACCTTGAAGACCCGCAGGACGGCGGTGGCCGCGGCGGTGAGGCCGACGATGACCGGCCGGAACAGGCGGATGAAGCCGAGCAGCGGCGGCGCGAGCAGCATCGCCGCGCGCTCCGGCCCGGCCAGCGCGACGTTCTTGGGCACCATCTCGCCCAGCATCATGTGCAGCACACTCGTGAGCAGCAGCGCCAGGGCAAACGCGATCGGGTGCACCAGCGCCTCGGGCACGTGCACGGCGGCGAACGCGGGCTCGAGCAGGGCGGCGACCGCCGGCTCGGCGACCGCGCCCAGGCCCAGGGAGCAGATCGTGATGCCGAACTGGCAGCCGGAGATCATCAGCGGCAGCCGCCGACTGGCCCGCAGCGCCGAGCGGGCGCGGCGGGAGGTCTCGGCCAGCCCGGTGAGCCTGGTCTGGCGAGCGGCGAGCAGCGCGAACTCGGCGGCGACGAAGAAGCCGTTGCCGACGATCAGCAGCACGGCGAGCAGCAGCGCGACCGGGGTGCTCATCGCCCGTCCTCCTCGCCCGTGCTGACCGGCGGTGGGACGAGGACGACGCGGTCGACGCGCAGCCCGTCCATGCGCTGCACGCGCAGCGCCGCGCCGCGGGGCAGCTCGACGGTGTCGGCGACGCGGGGAATGCGGCCGAGCGTGGCCTGCACCAGTCCGCCCAGGGTCTCGTAGTGGCCTTCGGGCACGTAGACCTCGGTCAGCGCGGTGACCTCGTCGGGGCGCAGCAGCCCGGACAGCAGCCAGGAGCCGTCCCGGCGTCGGCGGGCCGCCGGGTCGCGGGGCCTGTCGGACTCGTCGGCGACCTCGCCGACCAGCTCCTCGACGATGTCCTCGAAGGTGACCACGCCGGCGGTCCCGCCGCGCTCGTCGACGACGACGGCCATCTGCAGGCCGCGCTCGCGGAGCAGGTCCAGCAGTGGGTCCAGCTCGACCGAGGTCGGTACCTGCACGGGCGGCACCATCACCTCGGCCACTCGGGTGGTGGCCCGCCGGGCGAGCGGGACGGCGACGGCGTGCTTGACGTGTACCAGGCCGACGACGTCGTCGGGACTGCCGGCGGTGACCGGAAAGCGGGAGTGGCCGGTGGCGCGGGCGGCGTCGAGCACGGCCGCGACCGGGTCACCAGCCTCGATGAAGCGGACCTGCACCCGCGGGGTCATGGTGTCCGAGGCGCGCTTGTCGCCGAAGGTCAGCGACCGGACCAGCAGCTGTGCGGTCTCGGTGGCCAGCGCGCCGCGGTCGGCCGACTGGCGCAGCACCAGCGACAGCTCGTCCGGGGTGCGGGCCGAGCGCAGTTCCTCGGTGGGCTCCACCCCGACGGCGCGCAGCAGCCGGTTGGCCGAGCCGTTGAGGACGGCGACCAGTGGCCGGGTGGCGGCGGCGAAGCCCAGCTGCAGCGGCAGCACCGTGGTGGCGGTGGCGAACGGGCGAGCGAGGGCGAGGTTCTTGGGCACCAGCTCGCCGAGCACCATCTGGACGACCGAGGCCAGCAGCAGTCCCACGGCGACGGCGACCGGCTCGACCGCGCCCTCGGGCAGGCCGACCGCGTCGAGGGGGCCGTGCAGCAGGGTGGCGATCGACGGCTCGGCGACCAGACCGACCGCCAGAGAGGTGACGGTGATGCCCAGCTGCGCCGCCGACAGCTGCGTGGACAGGCGGGCCAGCGCCCGACGCAGCCGCGCCGCGCGGGTGTCACCCCTCGCGGCGGCGGCCTCCACCTCGGTGCGCTCGACGGTGACCAGCGCGGTCTCCGCCGCGACGAACAGCGCATTGCCGGCGATCAGCAAGACCGCAACCGCCAGGAGCAGCCACGGCGTCACGTGACGCCTGTCGCGGCCGTGCGGTCAGGGTGGAGCCGGTGCATGGAGAAGTCGAACCGTCCTTCCAGGGCAACCTCGCGGCGTGAGCGAGGGCTCCCGCCGTGAGCGAGGGCTCCCGCCGCCCTACCCCGTGCCCTGCGGGATCATCCTGGCAGTGACGCGGTGGGCACTTGATCCCGTCGTGGATCTCCCATCCAGACGCGGGGCGACGGCCCGATGTTCGTGAGCCGGTGGCGCGCCCGCCGACGCGCCCACCGCCCGAGACAGAGGCAGCCCACCACCCCTGCCCCGGCCCGGCGGCCTCACTCGTCCCGGTAGTCCCACGCCCCGTGCCCCGACGTGCCCGGCGGCACTACGGTGAGGCCACTCGAAGCGCGGGGGCCGCTGAGCCGTCGAGGGAGCGCGGGGTCGGTGCTGAGGAGTTGGGGCGGCGACGGAATGAGCACGTGGGGCTGGATCGGGGTGAGGCTCGCGCTGCTCGGGGCCCTGGCGCTGCTCGTCGCTGGCGGCGTGTTGCTCGCCCGCACCAGCCGCCCGCCGGTCGCTCGCCGCCCCGCCGTTGCGGCGCACGCTCCGCGGGCCGTCCGGTCCACGCGAGGTCCGGAAGCCGGCCAGGAGCACGGGGCAGCGCGGCCCCATGCCGAAGCCGAAGCCGAAGCCGCCCGGCGTACCCCGTCGCAGCCGTGACCGCCCGGCGGGACGTCGCACCGCGCTGCCGGGCCTCCGTCGCGACACAGAGGTGACTGTTGCCGCCGTCGACGACCTTCGATGAGCCACCCGAGTTCGACATCGGAGACCGGGTCGTCACCACTGACTCGGTCGGGCCGCCGTGGCATCGCCTTCCTCGGGGCAGCCGAGGCATCGTCGTGGCACGCACCGCTGACCGGCTGATCGCTGTTCGGTTCCACACCGGCCGGGTCGAGCATCTGCACCCGAACCTCCTGCAGTTCGACGAGGAAGGGGCAGAGGGCGGCTGAGGCCTGGTCCCTCGGACAGGCGGTTGGTCTGCGTTGGATGGTTTCGCGGTCTTGGCGTCCGGCGATTCTTCGGCCGGGTCAACCGGTGAGTGACGGAGAACTCCACGCGGGATTCATGGCGCGCCGCCGGGTGGCTCCCACGGTGCCGGCCCCAGGGCTCGAGGCGAATCAGGCGACCGGTAGACCCGCAAGCCCGGCGAGGAGTCCAAGCACGGCGCACACGCCGAGAGTGCGAAGCACCGACCACTTGACGCGGAACAGCAGCACCGCCGCCAACACGGCGATGACCAGCGGTACCGGCCGCAGCGTGGTCAGGTCGGGTAAGTCCAGGTGCAGTGGTCCCCAGTTGACGGCCCGGGTCTCCGAGAACAACGTGTGGACGGCGAAGTAGACGCCCAGGTTGGCGATGACCCCGACGACGGCGGCGGTGATCCCGGTCAGCGCGGCCGACAGAGACCGGTTGCCGCGCAGCCGCTCCATGTAGGGCGCGCCCAGGAGCACGAGCAGGAAGCTGGGCACGAAGGTCACCCAGGTGACCAGTAGTGAGGCCAGAACCGCGGCGACCCACGGTTCGAGGTTGCCGGGTGCCCGATAGGCGCCGAGGAACGCGACGAACTGCACGACCATGATCAGCGGGCCAGGGGTGGTTTCGGCCAGGGCAAGGCCGCGGACCATCTCCCGCGGGCCGAGCCAGCCGTAGACCTGCACCGCCTGCTGGGCGACGTAGGCCAGCACCGCATAGGCGCCGCCGAAGGTGACCACCGCCGCGCCGGAGAAGAACACCCCCTGCTGGGTGAAGACGCTGTGCGCGCCGGTGAGGACCGCGGCGGCAGCGACCGGCACGCCCCAGGCGAGCAACCCGACGACCAGCACCTTGAGCGTGCGGCGGGTGGTGGGGGCCTCGTGGTGCAGCACGTCGTCGGAGATGACCGGCGGCGGCCCGGCGTCGGGGCCCTCGGCCGCCTTCTTGCGAGGCAGTGCGGATGGTCGCCAGCGCCCCAGCGCCCAGCCGGCGAGCCCGGCAAGGGCGATCACGATCGGGAAAGGCACACGGAGCAGAGCCAGTGCCAGGAACGCCACCACCGCGATGACGACCAGGGCGCGGCTGTCGAGGGCGCGCTGGGCGACCCTGACGACCGCCTGCGCGACGATCGCCAACACTGCGGCCGCGAGTCCGACGAACAGCGCGGTGACCGCGGTCGTGGTGCCGAAGGCGACGTAGACGGCCGAGAGGGCGAGCAAAGCCACCACGCCGGGCAGGACGAACAGGCCGCCGGCGACCAGCCCTCCCGGGGTGCCGTGCAGCAGCCACCCGACGTAGGTGGCCAACTGCTGGGCCTCCGGGCCGGGCAGCAGGGTGCAGTAGTTGAGCGCGTGCAGGAACCGCCGCTGGCCGATCCATCGCTTCTCGTCGACCAGGGCGCGCTGCATCACCGCGATCTGCCCGGCCGGACCACCGAAGGTCTGCAGGCTGATCACGAACCAGGCTCGCACCGCATCGCCGAACGGCACGGTCGCAGGCTCGGGCGGCCGTGCCGCCGCAGGGGCGGGTTGGGACAGCGGTGTCACGGTGGGTTCAGGGCGGGTGTCACGGTCCATGCGGGCTCCACATCAGGTCGGTTCGCGGCCGAGCAGCAGGCGGCGGCGGTGGTACTCGTAGAGGCCGTCGAAGATGGGGCCGGAGACCGCGAGGGTGCGCTCGTCGCGCCCGGTCATCGACAGGCCCCGCAGGATCACGTCGAGGCCCGGCGCCTCGGGGGCGTCGAAGCGCTCGTCGTCCAGGTCGGCCTCGTGCACCGCCTCGGCGATCCGCCAGAGCACCGGGTCGGTGAGGTCGTGCCGGCGCAGGATCGTCTCGAACGAGCAGTCCCCGCCGTGGTGGCCGAGTTCGACCCCGCGCAAGTCGAACGGGGTCGCGTCCGACGGCACCTGGGCCGGGTCGGTGACGAAGAGGAACTCGGCGGCCGGGTCGATGAACCGGCGGATCAGCCACGCGCAGGCGGCCCGGTCGATGTGCACCCCGGATCGGGTCGCCCACCTCACGGTGTCGTCTCCTGCACCGGCACGACGGTGTCCCCTCCCAGGGCGGCCAGCTCGTGCAGCGCCGCCGCGGCCACCTCGCGTTCCTGGGGTGGGAAGAAGTCGCGCCGGTTGATCGCCCGCCACTCGCCTCTCAGCCGGCGCACCGCCCGAGCCCGCTTAGCCGGGTCCGCGGCGGCGTCACGGCACTGCTCGGCGAGTGCGCGGTACTCGGCCGCCCGCGCAGCAGCCATCCCGGCGGCCAGCTCCCGCTCCTGCGCCACGGTCGCCGGTCGGGCCACCCACAGCCCGGCGGTGCCGTTGGCCTCGGTGACGTCGTCGGCGAGCCACTCCAGCTGCTCCCGCGTGCGCGCATCGGCGGGCAGCGCGACCAACCCGTCGGCCAACTGCGCCACCCCCAGACGCTTCAGCCGCCGCCAGAGCGTGGTGCGAGGGCCCGAGGGCTCGCGGGGCAGTCGGTAGGACAGCAGCACCCACTCACCGGTGGGCCCGGCAGGCTCCCCCCTCGACATAGCTGAATGCAACCAGGGTTGCACCGAACCGTCCAGACGGATCCGGCTTCACGTTCGTGGACGGCCGTGCTTGGCGACGGGACGATCAGCCAGAGGGGAACGGGGCCGGAGCGCTTGACGGCCGTTGAGGCGGTTCGTGCTGCCCTACCTGGTGGCCGCTACGCACGGCGGCGCCCCCGCCAGAGCCACATGCCGGCACCGATGGCCACCAGGGCCACCAGAACGACAAGGAGCACGATCGTTCCGGTGTTGGAGTCCTCCTCGCTGCTCTGGGACGCCTCGCTCGGCATGCTGGGATCGGCAGCCTCCGAGGTGGCCGGTATCGCCGTCGAGGGGGCCGTCGCGCTGGGCGGGGCCGGCGCCACGGTCAGGACCGGCGCCGGGTTCTCCGGCTCTGGAACGTCGTCGGTGACCGGTTCGATCCACGCGTCCTCGTGACCGTCGGAGTAGCGCTGCAGGGTGGGGAAGACCAGCTCGGTGGAGTCGGTCGGCAGGTGGGCGACGGCCACGCTGTACTCCGCGTCCAGTCCGGGGGCGATCGAGGGACCGCCAGTTCGAAGCCGTTAGCGGTCGCCGTCAGGGCCCGGCCCGTCGGCCCGCTGACGAGGGACACGTCCGCCGGGGCGATGCCCTCCGGCAGTTTCGTCTTCACCGAGACGATCCCGGCGGTCCTTGATTCGGACTCAGCCATGAAGGCCAGAGTCACCGGTCCGGTTCCGGCCTGGGCGGGGCCGTCGGAGGTGACCTCGACGTGAGCCGCGGCCGGGCCGGCGCTGAGCAAGAGAACCGCAACGGAGCAGGCGGCGATGAGGGCGCCGCGACGACTGAGGAAGCTGAGGGAGAAGTCCACGTAGAAGATAGTCGCCCCTCACCCTCGGTAAGCTCCCGAGCGCGAGCGAGTACTGTCTGCGCATGCGTGCAGATAGCCAGCAATGCCGGCGCACCCTGCCCGACGAGCAGGTGGACCTGGCGGCGGAGGTGTTCCGGATGCTCGCCGACGGCACGCGGATCCGGATCCTGTGGGCACTGATCGGACGGGAACTGTCGGTCAACGATCTCGCCGCCGAGGTGGGGAAGAAGGGTCCGGCGATCAGTCAGCACCTCGCGAAGTTGCGGATGACCCGGCTGGTGACGACCCGGCGGGAGGGGACGCAGATCTTCTACCGGCTGGACAACGAGCACGTCGCACAGTTGGTCACCGACGCAGTCCACAACGCCGAGCACGCCGGCCCGGGGATTCCTGGGCACCACCTCGCCGACCCCGACCTGGTGCGCCTGCACCGCGACGCCGAAGGAGCCTGAGATGGGCCACTCGCACGAGGACCACGAGCACGCGCAGGCAGTCCCTGACAGCCACTCCCACAGCCCAGATGCCGACGCCCAAGAGCACGGGGCGGCCCATCGGCAGGACGAACGGGGCGCCCACGAGCACGGGCCGCATGACCATGACCATGACCACGACCATCCGGGCGGGATCCGCGGTTGGCTCCAGAACGTCTTCCGGCCGCACAGCCACGACGCCGCCGACTCGGTCGACTCCGCCCTGGAATCCAGCGCCGAGGGCATCCGCGCGGTCAAGATCAGCCTGGTGGTGCTGCTGCTGACCGCGGTGGCGCAGGCGATCGTCGTCGTCGTCACCGGCTCGGTCGCGCTGCTGGCCGACACCATCCACAACTTCTCCGACGCGCTGACCGCCGTCCCGCTGTGGATCGCGTTCGTTCTCGGCCGGCGCGCCGCCTCACGCCGCTACACCTACGGCTACGGCCGCGCCGAGGACCTCGCCGGGGTCTTCATCGTCGCGATGATCACCTTGTCGGCGGTGCTGGCCGGCTACGAGTCGATCCGCCGGCTGCTCGACCCCCAGCCCATCACCAACGTCGGTGTGGTGATCGCCGCCGGGCTGATCGGCGCCGCCGGCAACGAGCTCGTCGCCCTCTACCGCATCCGCGTCGGCCGCCGGATCGGCTCAGCCGCGCTGGTCGCCGACGGCCTGCACGCCCGCACCGACGGCCTAACCTCCCTGGCCGTGGTCGTCGGCGCGCTGGGAGTGCTGGCCGGTTTCCCGCTCGCCGACCCGATCGTCGGGCTGCTGATCACGGTGGCGATCCTGTTCGTCCTCAAGGGCGCCGCCACGGACATCTACCGCCGGCTGATGGACGCCGTCGACCCCGAGCTGACCGAGACGGCCGAGGCCAGCCTGAGCTCGACGCCGGGCGTGCTGGCACTGGAGGAGCTGCGGCTGCGTTGGATCGGGCACCGCGTTCGCGCCGAGACCGGCATCGTCGTCGACGACACACTCGGCATCGTCGAAGCGCACGCGATCGCCACCGAGGCCCACCACCGGCTGCTGCACGATGTCCCGAAGCTCGTCGCCGCCACCGTGCACGTCAGCCCGCGCGACCGCGCCGGAACGGATCACCACGCGACGCTGTCCCATCACCGCGAGCCTGCCGGCAGCGGCGCCGCCGGAGACAAGGCCTCCAGCGTGGCGTGACCCCCTGACGGCGCCCGCAGACCGAGACGGCCGCCCTCGTCGGGTGCACACCTGCGCCTCCGGCAGGCGTCGGCTGTCGCGGCGAGCCTGTGGTCATCCGGCACCATCTTCCGCCGCGGCGGCCCCCGCGGTGCCGGTGCTGCTGGCCAACGCCCCACGGGGCTCGAGGCGCTCTCGCCGGGCCCAGCGCCACAGCGCGATGTCGTAGCCCCCCTTGACCGCGCCGGCGAGCAGCAGTGGCGCGCCGAGCGCGAGCTGTTGGACGGCGCCGGCGACGAGCGGGCCGATCGGGCGGACGGTGTAGCGGGCGGCGTTGGTGACCGCCGCGGCCATCGTGCGCTCGTCGGGGGTGACGACGGTCATCACCAGCGCCTGCCGGGTGGGCACGTCCATCTGCGACAGAGAGGTGCGGGCCAACAGCAGCGCAACCGCGACCGGAAAGGTGGGGGCGAACGCGACCGCGGCGAGCAGCACGTTGCTGGGCAGGTGGGTGCCGACCATCGTCGCGACCAGTCCGAAGCGGCTGGCCAGCCGCGGGGCGATCGTCACCGAGACCGCCTGGATACCCGCGGTACTGAAGAACAGCCAGCCCAGCTGCGTCACCGAGACGCCGTAGCGCTGCGAGAGGTAGTAGGCGAGGAAGCCGGTGGTGACCAGCCCGCCGCCGGCGGCGTCGACGGCGAACAGGCCGGCCAGGCGGTGCACCACCCGCCGGGACGGCCCGAGTCGCGACCGTGCCGAGACGGCGTCCGCGAGGGTGAGCGGGCCGGCGGCGGCCTCCACCTTCGAGGACAGCTGCCAGGCCAGCGCCGCGCCGAACAGCCCGACCGGGACCAGCGCGGCGAACCACCAGCCGGACACCCCGCCGGCCAGGCCAGGGAGCGCCGCCGCCAGCGCGCCCAGCGCCCCGCCGACCGCGCCGACGGCGTTGTACAGGCCGTAGACGCGGGCGGTGCCGGCGTCGTCAGCGGCGAGCATCGTCTGCTCCAGCGTGGTGGCCGGACCGTTGTCGATCACGTCGGTCGAGAGTGTTCCGGTCAGTGCGACCACGAGTAGCACCCAGAACGGGGCGTCCGCGGCGACGACGACGCCGGCCGCGGCGATGCCGAGGAAGAACACCGCGTAGCTGCGCCGCCGCCCGACTCGGTCAGCGAGTGCGCCGACGGCCAGGGAGGAGAGCGCGGTGCCGGCGATCAGCGCGGTCAGCACCAACCCGGCGCGCAGGGGGCCGTAGCCGCGCTCGGCCAGCAGCGCCCCGAGCAGCACCGCGGTGAACCCGTACCCGGCCGCCCGCACCGCCTGCCCGGCGATCAGCAGGACCGCGTCCCGGCCCGGCTGCGGCCCGGGCCCCACAAGCCTCACCGGCGACCGGCCGCCGGCTCGGTGATCAGCAGCCCCGGACGCCCGTCGCCGGCGTCGGGCACCGGGAAGTACGCCCGGCCCGTGGTGTGGTCGACCGCAACCACGTGCGCGCCGTCGGCCAGGTGCGCGCGGCCGGTGACCCGGCCGGCGGTCGGACCCAGGTCGACGATGGTGACGTCGCCGGACTCGGCGGCGACGTAGAGCAGCCCGCGGTCGGGGTCGGCGGCCATCACGTCCGGGTCGTCGCCGACGTCGAGGCGGCCCAGCTCGGTCAGGCCGGGCAGCGCGAGGACGACGAGCGTGGCGTTGCCGTCGCAGGCGACGAACGCCCGCCGATCGACCACCAGAAGCCCGTGGTCATGCTCGCAGCCGGGCACCGGCACCCGGTCGACCACGGCCCGGGTGTGCGGGTCGATGACGGCGACCTGGTTGGCCGTCTGCACATCGACCAGCACCCGGTCCCCGCCTGGGTCGTAGCGGACGTTGCCCGCCTCCCCACCCAGCGGCACGCTGCCGACCGGCTGGCCGCTGCGGGCATCGAGCACGATTTCCGCGCCGCCGGACTCGTCGCTGATCCACACCTCGCCCGTGGAGGGGACGTAGGCCAGGCCGTCGGGGAATCGGCCGGCCGGGGCGCGGGCGACCACGGTCATGGTGTCCTCGTCGACGGTGACCACCTGCCCAGCGCCGGCGACGCTGGCGAACACCCGGTGCAGCTCCGGCACCACGATCACCCCGGTCACAGTGGGCAGGTCCGGCAACCTCGCGGTCACCGCGCCGGTGGCGGTGTCCAGCTCGAGCAGCACCCCGTCGGCCATGTGCGCGGCGAACAGCCGGTGCGCGGCCGCATCGACGTCGACGTAGTCGAACCGGGTGGAGCCCCCCGGCAGCGGCGCCGTCGCCACCACCGTCAGCTGCAGCGGCACGGCCGCCGGCCGGCTCGGCCACAGCGTCGCCGTGACGCCGGCCACCACGGCCAGCGCAGCCACGCCGAGCGTGGTCAGCAGCAACCCCCGGCGACGAACACGGCAGACGCGGCATTCCACCACCCGCCCATGCTGCAACCACGGTTGCCTCGGGTCAATGCGGGCCAGGGTGGAGCCCCATCACCGCCGGAGTCCGCAGGTGACGACCGCCGGCCCAGGATCGGTCCGCAGCGGGTGTCACCGGGCCGTCATGTCTTCTCCAGGCGAATGCGCCGGAAGGTGATTTGCCGTTGTGCGGATGCGGCCAGCTGACGCCGCCGCTCAGCGCGGGAGATCCAGGCTCCGCAGAACGGCCGCCATGACGGTCTCCCCCATCCAGCGCTCCCCCAACAGGGTGCGGCTCCAGGTCGAGGTCGAGATCCCGAACGCCCGGGCATCCCGGCTTCCCGCGCCGGAGGGACGGGTGGCCCGCCATGCCAGCACGAGTTCGTGCTGGAGCCGTGCGATCTTCGCCGAGACGGGGTCCCCGCCCGGCGGGTAGGGCGCGTGGAACGGAGTCCTCGAGTCGACCCCGAAGCGGTGAGGGTCGATCAGGTACTCCCGCGGGGTGAGCGTGCGTCGCCGGTCGATGTGGTTTCCACCCGGGATGATCATGGCGGAGGCGTGCCGGCGGGCTCTCCGGACGCACTCACCGCAGCCGTCCGAGAGTCACCCGTTCCGGCAGGTGTTGCCCAGCCAGAGCTGGGCAACCTTGTTGATCTTGCTACCTCGTGCGCGGAAGTGCAGGTCGGATCACGGCAGGCCGCTGATCACAGCGGCCTTGTCGAAAGGACCTACGCATGTCAGAGGAAACCCCGATCAGCCCCGACGCCGCCGGTGAGCCCGTCGGGTCGTCGGCGGCCGCCCGCGACGACACGACCGGCACCCACCCGGGGTCCAGCGCCGGCCCGGGCGCCGAGACCGCCCCGCCCGGTGAGGAGTCCGGCGATGACGCCGCCGAGGCGGTGTCCGCGCCGGCGGCTCCCGCGGCGCCGGCGCAGTCGGCGGCTCGGCGCCACCGGGGCAGTCGACGCCGGCGCAGTCGGCCGGCCGCGGTCAGCGGCGGATCATCCGGCACACCACCACGACGCGGACCGAGAGCGAGACGACGACCGACGAGACCGTGGTGGAGGACATCGCGGTCCCCCCGGCCGTGTGGGCGGCGCCGGCCAGCGAGCACCCGCGGCCGGTGGGCTGATGAGCGCGCCGACGGCGGCCAGCGAACCCACCGCCTGGTGGCTGGCCTACCCCGGTCTCCTGCAGGCCGAGCTGGCCGGGCTGGCCGCCGCCGGCGCCACCTGGCCCGACGGCTCGCCCATCGACCCGACGGTCGGACTGCCCAGTGGGCTCGTTGCCGAGGAGCGCATCCGCATCAACTGGCCGCACCCCGCCCCGGCCCCCGGCGACCCGGTGTCGCTGGGCCTGGTGATCCAGTACCCGGACGCGTTCCCCTGGTTTCCCCCGCGCGTGCGGCTGCCCGAACCGCTGTCCGGCCTGCACCACCACCGCAACCCGGTGGACGGCGGCCTGTGCCTGCTGGCCAACGACGACGACCGGCACCCCGGGACCACGCTCGCCGCCCTGCTGGCCGAGCAGCTGCCCCGTCTGCTCACCGCCGGCCGCGCCGCCGGCGCGGATCCGGCGGCGCTGGCCCTGGAGGCCGGCGCCGAACCGGTGTGGACCCGCCTGCAGCAGCCCTCGCGCGGCGGCCTGCTGGTCGACTCCGCATGCCTGCCCCCGCCGGAAGTCTCCGGCGGGGTGGCCGACGTGGTGTTCGTCGGCACCAGCATCGCCCCGGTCCACGCGTTGGTCACCGTGCTCGACGCCGACCACCGCGTGCTCTGGTCCACCGGCGTGCTCGGCCTGCGCGAGGCCGAACGCGTGCCCTGGGTGCGCCTGCCCAGCCTCCCCGCGGGCCCACTCGAGGCCGCTGACCTGTGGCGCCGGGCCGTTGCGCGGGTGGCCGAGGTTCTGCCGACCGACACCGGAGCCCGCCGGGAGCCGGTACTGGTCCTGGTGGGCAGCGAGGGCGCCGGCCGCCGACCGTGCGAGGAGTTCCTCCTGCTCGCCCGCCCGGCCAGCGGTGCCGAGCGCTCGGCTGCCGGCCCGGGGGCGCAGCCGCGGCCCGCCGGTCCAGGATCGGCCGATGCCACGGTGTGCGCACAGCAGCTGACCTTGTTCGACGCCGAGCCTGACTCCCCGACCGGAGTCGTAGACAACGGCGAGCGCGTACGTGTGCGCCGCAGCTGGCCGTTCGGCCGCGCCGACCTCGCCGCGCGGCTCCCGGGGGACCACGGTGAGCGGCTGGCCGCGGCCTCGGTCACCGTCCTCGGAGTGGGGGCGCTCGGTGGCCCGATCGCGCTGGAGCTCGCCCGCGCCGGCGTAGGGCAGCTGCACCTGATCGACGGCGACGTGCATGACCCGGCCACCAGCGCCCGGCAGCTCCTGGACATCCGTCACACCGGCGATCTGAAGGTGCTGGGGATCGCCGGGCGGATCCTCAACAGCAACCCGCACACCCACGTCACGATCGCCCCCTGCTACCTGGGCGCCGACGGTGGAACAGAACTGCCCCGGCTGCGGACCGAGGACCTGGTCATCGACGCAACCGCCACCCAGTCAGTCCCCCGCTACCTCGCCGCCCACCTGCGGCTGACCAGCACGCCACTACTGGTCGCGTCGGCGACGGCCGGCGGCTGGGGCGGCACGATCGTCACACTCCCCGCCGCAGGCGGTGGTTGCTGGGAGTGCCTGCAGCTCCATCGCGCCGACCGGGCCGTGCCGTGGCCACCGGCCCGGCCGGACGGCGAGCTGGTCCCGGCCGGCTGCTCGCACCCGACCTACATCGGGGGCTACCCCGACCTGGGGCACGTCGCGCTGCAGGCCGCCCGGACCGCGCTGGCGCTGCTCACCCGCGACAGCTCAGCGGGAGCCGCGTCGCCGTTCGGTGACCTGCAGGTGGTGACGCTGCACCAGCGCCGCGGGCCGGTGCACCCACGCTGGCGCGGCCGTCCCCTCTCCGCGCACCCGGACTGCCCGCTGCACGAGCCGGCCGTCTGCCAGCCCAACGCACGTCAAAGCGGCGGCCGCCGGAGAGGCGATTCCGGTGCCTGAGCCCGGCCCCCACCGCGGACCGGGCCAGCTGCGGGTCCAGGCACCCAGCAGGACGGCCTACCCGACGCCCCCGTGCCATGACGGTGGAGCCATCCAGCTGCTGCGGTGGACGGCCCCGGTCGTGAGCCACTTCGTGCTCTTGCTTCTACAGGTGCGCCAAGACCGCCGGACCGCGCACACCACCGCACCGGTGGTCTCCGTCGACCACGACGGACCGCCCCCCTCCGCCCCGAGGCCCAGGACGCCGTGAACCTGCTGCGGTGGTTCCGGCCGCCGCGACTGCCGACCCGAATCTCCTCCGGACCGTGCCCGCCGACAACCAAGCGGCGACACCGGGGCGGAACAGATGGACGAGCAGGTCAGCGCGGCGGCGGGCACGAGCGGCCGCCGGGCGGCCATCGAGGCCGAGCTACGCCGGCTGCGCAACCAGGAGCGCAGCCGGCAGTGCGGCTATCACGCGCCGGGAGAGTGCCCGACGCAGCGGCCGCGGACCGACTGCGGGTGCGAGCACGCGCCGCGCAACAAGACCGGGCGCCGCGCCGGCCCCGCCGTGCTCGACGCTGGCTGCCAGCACAGCCACACCGTCACCTCCGACCTGATCTCGGGGCCGTGCCCGGCGGAGATCGGTGCGCAGGTCGTCCACGCCGGCTACTACGAGTGGGCCTGGGAGCAGTGGCCGCACCTGGCCGGCGACGAACTGAACCTCTGGCTGGCACTCGTGGCTGACCCCACCCTGGAGGAAGGCCTCGCGCTCGTCACCAGCCAGTGGCGGCGGCTGATCGAAATGCAGGACCTCAGCCCGCTGAGCCTGGCCAAGCTGGCCGGCAACGCCGCGCAGTTCATCTCCTACGCCCGGGCCAGCGGCTGTCACACGCTGCACGATGCCGGCGACGCCGAGCTGGCCCGCGAATGGATCTACGCCGACGTCCGGACCACCGACGGGTACGGCGAACCGCGGCTGCCCACGCTGCATAACCGCCGCGCCGCGCTGCGGCAGCTCTACCGGACCGCGCGCAGCCTCGGCCTGGCCACCGGCGAGCCCACCCTGGACCTCGAGCTGCCGGTGCGCCAGTACAACGGTCTGCGCGCGCTCCTGGACGAGGAGATCCTCGCCTGCCGTGCCGCCTCCATCGAGACCCCGTGGGAGACCGCGCAGCCGGCCGCTTGGGCCCTCGCCGAGCTCGGCGCCCCGACCGCCGAGATCGCTGCCTTCCGCCCGTGCGACTTGCGCGACGGACAGCGCGTGTACCTGCACGGCGGACCCCACACCCGCCCGCGCACCCTCACCGCCGCTCCGTGGCAGTGGGAGCAGCTCACCGGCCGCGTGAACGCCCTGCGACAGCACGCCGACTTCGACCCCACCCGGCCGCTGATCTACGGCGGCGCTCGCGACGGGCGCACCGACACCAGCCCCGTCTCCGCCGTCGGCCAACGGCTGCGCGCCGTCCTCGACCGCGCTCGCCTGTACAAGGCCGACGGCTGCACGCAGCGCTCGATCACCGCCTGGGCCGGCCGCCGCGCCTACGAGCAGCACGGTCGCATCGAGCACGCGGCCAACTACCTCGGCCTGTCCAGCCTCGACCGCGCTGCCCAGCTCATCGGCCACGACTGGATCGCGGACGCCGAGCCGACCGGGGACGACGCCACGGCACAGGACACGGAGCCCACGCCGTGACGACCCGACGCGCCGCGGTCGCGATGCGGTCGCGCAAGCCCCGCGGCCCGCTGGAGTACTCCGACCTCGAGGCGATGGACGCTGCCCTGACCGCCCCGCATGCCGTGGCCATGTTCGCCCGACTGCCCGGCGCGAAGGACACCGGCCGCAGCCGCGAGTACCCCGAACCCGTCTACCTGGGCTTCGAGCTGGTCAAGGCTGTCTTCAGAAGCGCGCGGCGCACCGAGCACAACCTCGGCGACGAGCAAATCTGGCACCGGTTCCTCGACGCGCTCATCAAGGCCGTGCCCAGCGACCGACGGCTCAAGGCGCTCCGGAACTCCGAGCAGGAACCCATCCGCGCCTTCCACTACCGC
>Ga0308174_10000555_pt1 | contig 16089 bp, 15 predicted proteins | sample PhyPR2_FD_203894 | JGI IMG/M metagenome (GOLD analysis project Ga0308174, IMG submission 203894) | Soil microbial communities from UC Gill Tract Community Farm, Albany, California, United States - DLSLS.P.R2 | ecosystem: Environmental > Terrestrial > Soil > Agricultural land | place: USA...
ATCATCCGCATCCCGACCAAAGACAATTTCTGGGCAATGGGCGACGACGGGCCCTGTGGTCCTTGCTCGGAGATATTCTACGATCATGGCGAGCATCTACCCGGCGGTCCTCCCGGCAGTCTGGACGAGGACGGCGACCGCTTCGTCGAGATCTGGAATCTTGTCTTCATGCAATACGAGCAAGCAGCCGGCGAGATCGTGTCCGAGTTGCCGAAGAAGAGCATCGATACCGGGATGGGCCTTGAGCGCATCGCCGCCGTCCTCCAGGGCGTTCACGACAATTACGACACCGACACCTTCCGAGCGCTGATCCGCGAAAGTGAGGAACTGACCCACACGCAGTCGGACGGTGAGAACAGGGCCAGCCATCGGGTCATCGCAGACCATCTTCGCGCCAGCGGCTTCCTGGTCGCGGATGGGGTTCTGCCCGCTAATGAAGGCAGGGGCTACGTCCTTCGGCGGATCATGCGTCGTGCCATGCGGCATGCACACCTGCTCGGAGCTAGAGAGCCGTTGATGTACCGGCTCGTGCCGGCACTCGTTGCCGAAATGGGGGCCGCCTACCCAGAGCTGGTTCGTGCACAGCCTCTGATCGAAGCGACGCTGCAGCAAGAGGAGACGCGGTTTCGGCAAACGTTGGCGAATGGACTTAAGCTACTCGATGAAGCGACCGCAGACCTTCCCGCTGGCGGCACGCTACCGGGAGAGACCGCTTTCAAACTGTACGATACTTTCGGCTTTCCATACGACCTGACTGAAGATGCGCTTCGTTCGCGTGGGCTGAAGGTTGAACGTGAAGTCTTCGACACGGCAATGGCGGAGCAGAAGGCGAAGGCGCGCGCAGCTTGGAAGGGCTCCGGCGCTAAGGCGTCTGAGGACATCTGGTTCGACCTTGTAGAAGAACACGGGGTCACTGAGTTCACCGGCTATTCGGGGACGGAAGGTGAGGGTGTCGCCGTTGCGCTGGTTCTCGATGGCGAACGCGTTCAGAGTGCAGAGGTCGGCCAGACCGTAGAGATCCTTCTCAACCAAACGCCCTTCTACGGCGAGAGCGGCGGCCAGGCCGGTGATACCGGAAAGCTTAATACCATCAAAGGCTTCGTCGGTGAAGTTGAGGACACGAGCAAGCCACTCGGCAAGCTCCACGTGCTTCGGACGAAGGTGACGGCCGGCGAGTTGTCGGTCGGTGAGACCGTCCACCAGAAGGTCGACGCAGAGCGCCGTGACCGTGTGCGTGCCAACCACAGCGCGACACACCTGCTCCACGCAGCGTTGCGCCGGCATCTCGGCACCCACGTGACCCAGAAGGGCAGCCTCGTCGCCGCGGACTATTTCCGCTTCGACTTCTCGCACCCGAAGGCGCTGACCCGTGAGGAGATCGACGCCGTCGAGGCAGAGGTAAACGCTCAGATCCGCTCGAATGAGGCCGTGACGACCCGGCTAATGACTCCGGATGAAGCAATCTCAGCCGGCGCGATGGCGTTGTTCGGCGAGAAATACGGTGACGAGGTTCGCGTGCTTTCGATGGGGCGCCTGACTGACGCGGATTATTCCGTCGAACTGTGCGGCGGTACCCACGTGCGAGCGCTCGGTGATATTCAGCTGCTGAAGATCATCAGCGAGAGTGCGGTTGCGGCTGGCGTTCGACGGATCGAGGCGCTCACCGGAGAAGCTGCGCGACGTTGGCTCAACGATCGCGATGCCAAGCTGCGCGAGGCCGCAGCTTCCCTCAAGAGCGCGCCCGACGAAGTGCCCGCTCGCATCGCGTCCCTCGTGGAAGAACGGCGCAGGCTGGAACGCGAGCTTGCCGATGCAAGGAGGCAGCTAGCGATGGGCGGTGAAGCCAGGTCCGATGCCGCTGCGCCTGAGGAGGTGAATGGCCATAAGTTCCTGGGTCAAGTTGTCGAAGGACTAGATCCCAAGAGCTTACGGTCCACAGTTGACACCATGAAGCAACGTGTCGGCTCAGGCATCGCCGCGCTAGTCGCCGTCAATGACGGCCGCGCCAGCGTTGCCATTGGTGTGACGGATGACCTTGCAGGTCAGGTGAGCGCTGTTGACCTGGTCAAGGCTGCCGTCGCGACGCTCGGAGGCCAGGGAGGCGGTGGGCGCCCGGACATGGCGCAGGGGGGCGGTCCGGATGGCTCCAAGGCCAATGAAGCGCTCGAAGCTGTGAAGGACGCGCTCGAGAGAGTGGCCGCTTGATTGATACGAGTTCCGGAGAACCCGTCACGCTAGACGGCGCGTGCCACTGCGGCGGGGTGAGATTTAAAGTTACCCTGACAGAGGGATTCTCTTCGGCAAGGCGTTGCACTTGCTCCATCTGCCGTATGCGCGGCGCAGTGGCCGTGACCTCAACGCCCGGCGACTTCCGCATGATTGATGGCGAGGCATTGATCGCGACGTACCGCTTCAACACCAAATCGGCCGAGCACCACTTCTGCTCGTGTTGTGGAATCTACACGCACCACAAACGTCGTTCGAATCCCAACCAGCTGGGTGTGAATGTTGCGTGCCTAGAGGGAGTGTCGCCTTTCGATTTTCGCGAGCTCGTCGTCTTCGACGGTGACCGTCATCCAGCCGACGATGCCGAGCACCGCACCTATACGGCAGGCGTGCTGCGCTTCGAGCCGGCTACCGACCGCTGAGACTCTCGCGCTCGCCGGCGGCCGAGGGTCGGAACTTCGTCAAGCTGAGCGTCGGTCATAATCTGCGAGCGCAACTCCGATCTCTTTTCGTGAATGCTGGCGATCACCGGCCCCATCGCCACGCCGAGGTCGACGAGCGCCGCTTCAGACAGTTGCAGGGAGGCCTCCAGCGTTTCCGGCACCGCATCCGTGACGCCCGCCCTGTAGAGCTCGGCTGCGTGGATCGTATCTCGCGCTCGGGCGATAATCGGCAGATCTGGAAAAACGTTTCGCAGCTTCCGAGCAAGGCGCCGTACAAGCACGGGATTGTCCATGGTCAGAATGAAGGCGCTCGGCTCGCGTGTCTTGATCTTATCGATCAACTCCGGATGCGCCACATCGCCGAAGAGGGCGTCATAGCCCTCCTTCTTGGCTGCGCCGACCGCGTCGACGTCCGAGTCGACCGCGAGATAATCCTTGCCGTGAACGTCAAGCATATCGGCCACCAAGCGGCCGACACGGCCGAATCCAAGGATGATGACTTGTCCGATGGCGGCAGAATCGACCGCCTCGTCGATCTCGCCCGCTGTTTCCTGAACACCGACCTTGCTGCCCGCGAGGCGGCCTAGCTTCGCCAAGAAAGGCGTAACGGTCAGGCCCAGAGCGGTGACTATCTGCCAAAACGCCGCCGTATCAGCGGCGATCAACCGCGCCGCTACCGCAGACGAAAGGACGATCAGTGTCGTTTCGGAGGGCGACGCCATCAGAACCCCCGTCTCCAATGCAACGCTACCCTTCGCGCCGTTCAGCCGGAGGAGCAGCGCGGTGATCGAGGCCTTGACCGCGAGGACCGCGACAAGGGCCACTAGGATCTGAGACCAATCGGCAACGACGAGCTTCAGGTCGATGCTCATACCCACCGTGATGAGGAAGATGCCAAGGCCGAGCCCCCGGTAAGGTGCGGTGATTACCTCCACTTCGCTGCGGTACTCGGTCTCGGCAATCACGATGCCGGCAATGAGGGCGCCGAGAATGGGCGAGAAGCCGATGCTGCTCGTGACCAAACTGGCCACGATGACGATCAGCAAGCAGGCCGCCAGGAACATCTCAGGGCTCTTCGTGCGCGCCGCCTGAGCGAAGAGTTGGGGCAGCAGAAGCCTGCCGGCGAACAGCATCGCGACGGCGACGATGCCGCCAATAAGCAAGGTTTGGAGGAGCGAGCCGACGCCCACTGTCGCGGAGTGAGGTGCCATTGCGCCGAGTGCGAAGACGATTGGCACGAGCGCAACATCTTCGAACAGCAACATGGCTAGTGATGAGCGGCCCACCGGACTGTGAGTGCCTACGAGCGGCAGCACGATCGCCGTCGAAGACAGAGCCAGGGCAAGGCCCAGCCCGATTGCCGCAGCGATGCTATGGCCAGTGAGATAAAGCACCAAGCCGATCGCCCCCGCACTGCAGATAAGCTCAGCGGCTCCTACCCCCAGCAACAACCGCCGCATGCTCCACAGCCTGCGAAAGGACAGCTCCAGTCCAATCGAGAAGAGCAAAAGCACGATGCCGAGCTCGGCGAACGGCTCGATCGAATGCGGGTTCGAGATGGTGAAATAGTGCAGCCACGGGTGGGAGGTCGTAAGCTCGCCCAAGCCGTGGGGGCCGACCAGCACGCCAATGAGGATGAAGCCGATAATCGGACTGATCCTGATGCGCGCGAAGGCCGGGATGACGATACCCGCGGCCCCGAGAATGATCAGAGCGTCCTCAAACCCGGATGTGCTGAAACCGCCTTCCATACCGGCTTTAGAGCAGGTGAGGGGCCAGGTGTCACCGCGTAGGCGTTGAACCCCTGGAGGTTTCTATGAGGCAACTAAAAACGGGCGACCGCGTAAGCTGGAAGTCGCACGGTGGCAAAGCTGAAGGAAAGGTCGTGCGCAAGCTGACCGAGTCCAATGACCATCAAGGGCCACAAGGTCGCGGCATCGAAGGACAATCCCGAATATCTGGTCGAGACGGGTGACGATAAGCGCGCAGCGCACAAGCCAGGCGCGCTCACCAAGTCCTAAACCCATCAGGCGGGCTGGGCTTCCTTGGCCATAGCGGCCTCGAGGTTCTTTACGATCGCTTCGAAGAACTGCTCGGTCGTCATCCACGCCTGTTCGGGACCGACGAGGATTGCGAGGTCCTTGGTCATCTGACCAGCTTCAACGGTCTCGATGCAGACGCGTTCGAGGGTCTCGGCAAATCGGACAACCTCTGGCGTGTCATCGAACTTCCCACGGTACTTGAGGCCGCCGGTCCAGGCGAAGATCGATGCAATCGGGTTGGTCGACGTCGCCTTGCCCTGCTGATGCATGCGGTAGTGCCGGGTCACCGTCCCGTGCGCCGCCTCGGCTTCGACAGTCTTTCCGTCCGGCGTCATCAGCACTGAAGTCATGAGGCCGAGAGACCCGAAGCCCTGCGCCACCTGGTCCGACTGCACGTCGCCATCGTAGTTCTTGCAGGCCCAGACGAACTTGCCGCTCCACTTGAGCGCCGAGGCGACCATGTCATCGATCAAGCGATGCTGATATTCGATACCAGCTTCTGCGAACTTCACCTTGTATTCGCTGTCATAAATCTCTTGGAAGATATCTTTGAATCGACCGTCATAAGCTTTCAGGATGGTGTTCTTCGTGGAGAGGTAGAGCGGCCACTGGCGGCCGAGGCTGTAGTTGAAGCAGGCGTGCGCGAAATCGCGGATGCTGGCGTCGAGATTGTACATGCCCATGGCGACGCCGGAGCCCGGGAAGTCGAACACGTCGAACTCGAGCTTCTCACCGTTCTCGCCAACCCAGGTCATTGTCAGCTTGCCCCGCCCGGGGACGCGGAAGTCAGTTGCGCGATACTGGTCGCCGAACGCGTGGCGACCGACGACAATCGGATCCGTCCAGCCGGGGATCAGCCGCGGGACATTCGAGATAACGATCGGCTCACGGAAGATGCACCCGCCGAGGATGTTCCGGATTGTGCCATTCGGCGACTTCCACATCTTCTTCAGCTTGAATTCGCTGACGCGCGCCTCGTCCGGCGTAATCGTGGCGCACTTCACGCCGACGCCATGTTCCTTGATCGCGTTTGCTGCCTCGATCGTCACTTGGTCATCGGTCGAATCGCGGTTCTCGACCGAGAGATCGTAATAGATCAGGTTGACGTCGAGATAGGGCAGGATCAGCCGTTCGCGGATCCATTGCCAGATGATGCGGGTCATCTCGTCGCCGTCGAGCTCGACGAGCGGGTTCTTCACCTTGATCTTGGCCATTTGCGTCCCTGGTTTTTTCGGATTTGGCGGGGCCTTAGATTGCGCGTGTAGCGCGTGCAACCGCAGCGTTGTGCGTCGCGCTGAGCGCCACTAAGGCATTGCGCCATGCCAGCGCTCGACAAGCACGACACGCCGCTTCCCACGACCACGGTCAAGTGGCGATTCCCCTCGGTTCACCCCGAAGGCCGCAAGTTCGCGGTCGGCGCAGGTGCGATCACCCTGTTCGCCTTTCTCATGCATTTCGGCTTCCTGGCCTGGATCCTGGTTGGGCTCACCATCTGGGTTGCTGCTTTCTTTCGTGATCCGGTGCGGACCACGCCGAAGAGCGAGAAATATATTATCGCCCCCGCGGACGGCCTCGTGACGATGATTGCCAAGGTCCCACCTCCGGCGGAATTGCGCGGGGGTGAAGGGCTGGCCGACGGCGATTACACACGCGTGTCGATCTTCATGAGTGTGTTCGACGTGCACATCAATCGGTCGCCAATAGCCGGTCGCATCAGGCGGATCGCGTACGTTCCGGGGAAATTCCTCAATGCCGATCTGGACAAGGCCAGCGAGGACAATGAACGCCAGCATTTTTTGGTCGAAGGCTCGGACGGCCTGAAGATCGGTTTCACGCAGATCGCGGGCCTCGTCGCGCGCCGTATTCTCGCATTCGTCCGTGAAGGCGATGTCGTCGAAGCCGGTCAGCGTGTCGGCCTGATCCGCTTCGGGAGCCGCGTCGACGTTTTCCTACCAGCGGGGATCGCACCTCGGGTGCTGTTGGGACAGCGCGCGATCGCCGGCGAGACGATCCTGGGGATCGTCGGGCTGGACGTTCCGGCGACCGGCATTAGCCAGTGATAGAGGACGAAGGGCCGCGGGGGATTTCATTCCGCGCGATGATCCCCAACGCCATTACCGCCTCGGCCCTGTGCTTTGGTCTCACCGGTGTAAGCCTCGCCATTCGCGGTGAATGGGAGCGGGCGCTTGGCGCGATAATCCTTGCAGGCGTGCTCGATGGGCTCGACGGCCGAATTGCTCGGCTGTTGAGGGCGCAAAGTAAGTTTGGCGCCGAGCTCGACTCCCTGAGCGACAACATCGCGTTTGGCACGGCGCCGGCGCTCATCCTGTTCCTGTGGTCGCTGCAAACGGCGCCGCGATTCGGCTGGATTGCGGCGCTCGCCCTGGCCGTTTGTTGCGCTCTTCGGCTCGCGCGCTTCAACGCAAGGCTGGATGCCGGCGAGCAGCCGCATAAGTCTGCCGGCTTCAATACTGGCGTTCCTGCACCGGCGGGCGCAGGCTTGGCGTTCATTCCCATCTATTTGTGGCTGATCACTGGCGACGAGCGCTTCCGGGAGTGGCAGCCGGTGATGGGATGGACGCTGCTGATTGCGGCACTGATGATCTCGAGCCTGCCTACATACAGCTGGTCGAGCATCCGGATCCGCCCACACTGGCGTTTGTTCGCGCTCGCCGGAATCGCATTGCTGGGAGCGTCGCTTATCGTTGCTCCGTGGATGACCCTGCTAGCGATGGCGGCGCTATATCTGCTGATGATCCCCTTTGCCCTGGCGAACTACGCAAGGGTCAAGCGGCGGCGCGCAGCCGCGGTGTCGCGCGCATAGGCCGTTGCAGCCGAGCACGCGTCCTGCCTCTGACCGGGACTATCATGTGCTGTGTTGCCTTGCCCTTCAGGGCGACGGCGATCCTTGCGCCGCTTTCCTCAAGAACGCGGGCACCGACCACCACGAGCAGCCACAATGTGGTGAGAAAGGCCAGGGTGCCAAAAGCTGCAATCATCGTATCGGTCCTTAGTTGGAGCGCTAACCGAACTGGACTTCCTTTGTTCCAGTTTAGGCCGACTTCGCTCGGGTGAGCGGCTCAATGTTCTCTATATGTTCTTACCTGTCAAGTCGCAGGCCAACCCCTTGAAACTGCAAGGCTCATCGGCTAGGTGCCCGCGCATTCCACAGGCGGAGCTAACATCCCGGTGCCGGCCGTAAGGCTGGTCATTCGGCTCCGCTGAGGCAAAACCGGAAGGAGAAAGATTATGGCGGCCACGGTCGTCACCATGCAGCAATTGCTCGAGGCCGGAGCGCATTTCGGCCACCAGACCCACCGCTGGAATCCCAAGATGAAGCCGTACATATTCGGCGACCGCAACGGGGTTCACATCATCGATCTGTCGCAGACGGTCCCGCTCTTTTCGCGCGCGCTCGACTTCGTGCAGCAGACTGTCGCTCGTGGCGGGAAGGTGCTGTTCGTCGGCACCAAGCGCCAGGCGCAGGATGCGGTGGCGGAGGCTGCGCACGTGTCGGGTCAGCATTTCGTCAATCACCGGTGGCTGGGCGGTATGCTGACCAACTGGAAGACGATTTCGAACTCGATAAAGCGGCTCAAGAGCCTTGAGGAGCAGCTGTCCGGCGACACTGCCGGGCTCACGAAGAAGGAAGTCCTTCAGCTTACTCGCGAGCGGGATAAGCTGGAGAAAAGCCTTGGCGGTATTCGCGATATGGGCGGCCTTCCCGACGTCATGTTCGTCGTCGACACGAACAAGGAAGAACTGGCGATCAAGGAGGCCAACACGCTCGGCATTCCGGTTGTGGCCATTCTCGACTCGAACAGCGACCCGAGCGGTATTGCGTTCCCCGTCCCGGGCAATGACGACGCCAGCCGCGCGATCCGCCTCTACACCGACGCGGTTGCACAAGCAGTCAGCGAGGGCCGCACTGGCAACGCCGCTGCCCGTGGCCAGGACATCGGGTCGATGGCCGAACCTCCCGTGGAAGCCGCGCTCGAGGCTTGATTTGACTGGGCCTCTGCGCAGGTAGGGGCCCAGACCCTATATGGTGATCTGGAGTGGACCCCGGCCCTCGCCGGGGAACGAAAGGATATGAAATGGCTGAGATTACGGCCGCGGCTGTGAAGGAATTGCGCGAGCGCACCAGCGCCGGCATGATGGACTGCAAGAAGGCGCTCGCCGAGACCAATGGCGACATGGAGGCCGCAATCGATTGGCTTCGTGCCAAGGGCCTGTCTGCAGCGGCCAAGAAGGCCGGCCGGACGGCCTCCGAGGGTCTGGTCGGCGTTGTCGTCGAGGGCAAGCGCGGTGCCGTCATTGAGGTGAACTCGGAAACCGATTTCGTCGCCAAGAACGACACCTTCCAGGATTTCGTACGGAACATGGCGGCGATCGCGCTGGAGAACGGCACGGACGTCGAGGCGCTCAGTGCTGCCCAGTACCCTGGCGGCGGTACGGTCCAGGAGAAGTTGACGGACAATATCGCTAAGATCGGCGAGAACCAGTCGCTGCGCCGCGCTGCGATAATCGAAGTGACGGACGGCGCGGTTGTTCCGTACGTGCACAATCAGGTCGCGCCTGGCCTTGGCAAGATCGGCGTGCTGGTTGCACTGGAAAGCGCGGCTTCGGCCGACGTGCTTAATGCGCTCGGCAAGCAGATCGCGATGCACGTTGCGGCTGCGCACCCGCTTGCGCTGACCGCCGACGAACTCGACGCAGACCTCATCGAGCGCGAGCGCTCCATCGCCTTGGAAAAGGCGAAGGAAAGCGGCAAGCCGCAGAACATTGTCGAGAAGATGGTTGAAGGTGGCCTTGCGAAGTTCCGCAAGGAGAATGCGCTGACCTCTCAGCTGTTCGTAATGGACGGCAAGACTCCGGTCGCGGAGGTGGTGGCTGCCGCAGCGAAGGATGCCGGCACGGGCATCGGGCTCAAGGGCTTCGTTCGATTCCAGCTCGGCGAAGGCATCGAGAAGAAGGAAAGCGATTTCGCTGCGGAAGTGGCCGCGGCTGCGGGCACGGTAAAGGCTGAGCCGGTCGCTTAAAGGAAACAGCTGCTGCTTGGCAGTTGGCAACGGGGCGGCTCGGCCATAAAGGCGGGGCCGCCCTTGTTACATCTTCAGGACAATTCCGCAGAATGACCCTCCCGCGCTTCAACCGAATTCTCCTGAAGCTTTCGGGCGAAGCGCTGATGGGTCAGGGCCAGTTCGGCATCGATCCGCAAGCGGCCGATGGTCTTGCAGGCGAGATAGCCGCTGCCAAAGGGCAGGGCCACGAGCTGTGTCTCGTCGTTGGTGGCGGCAATATTTTCCGGGGCATGGCTGCGGCGGCGAAGGGCTTCGACCGCGCCACTGCGGATTACATGGGCATGCTGGCGACAGTGATGAACGCGCTGGCGCTTCAGAACGCGCTTGAGAAGCTCGGCGTCGACACGCGCGTGCTCTCGGCCATTCCAATGGCGAGCGTGTCTGAGCCGTACATTCGGCGGCGTGCGCTGAGGCATCTTGAGAAGGGCCGAATCGTGCTCTTTGCCGCAGGAACGGGAAACCCATACTTCACGACCGACACCGCAGCGGCCCTTCGGGCGGCTGAAATGGGCTGCGACGCTTTGTTCAAGGGCACCAGCGTCGATGGCATTTACACCGCCGACCCAAAGAAGGTCGCGAGCGCTGAGCGCTACGACACGGTCACTTTCAGCAAGGTACTGAGCGACGACTTAAAGGTGATGGACGCCGCCGCCGTTGCTCTCTGCCGCGACAACAATATCCCGATCGTCGTTTTCAACATCCGTCAGGCCGGCAACCTCGCCAAGGTGATCGACGGGGGCGGTACCGCGACGATCGTGCAGAATGGGGAGTAGGAAATGACCACTACCGTCAGTACCGCAGACCTGAAGCGCCGCATGCATGGTGCTGTGGAGGCGCTGCGCCATGACCTGCAGGGGCTTCGCACCGGTCGTGCTTCGACCGCGTTGCTCGACCCGGTGCACGTCGAGGTTTACGGCGCGAACATGCCGCTGAACCAAGTGGCAACCGTATCGACGCCGGAGGCGCGCATGCTCTCCGTCCAGGTGTGGGACCGCTCCAATGTACAGCCGGTCGAGAAAGCCATCCGCAGCGCTGGCCTTGGACTGAACCCGATCACTGATGGACAAGTCATCCGTCTTCCCATCCCAGAGTTGACTGAAGAGCGCCGGAAGGAGCTTGCGAAACTTGTGGGCCAATATGCGGAGAAGGCTCGCATAGCCGTCCGGAATGTCCGCCGCGACGGGATGGAACATCTCAAGGCGGACGAGAAGAAGCACGAAATCAGCGAGGACGAACGGAAGCGTCTCGAGACCGAAGTGCAGAAGATGACCGACGAGACAATCAAGGAAGTCGACGAGCTCGCGCAGGCCAAGGAAAAGGAAATCCTCGGCAAGTGAAATCGCTTGCTCCGTCGGAGGGAGCTGACAGCTTGGCGGAAAAGGACGGCAGTGCGGTCCCGCGCCATGTCGCCATCATCATGGACGGCAACGGCCGTTGGGCAAAGCAGCGCGGACTTCCGCGCGTGGCCGGTCATCGTGCCGGTGCGGAGGCGGTGCGTCGAGCCCTGCAAGCCGCTGCCGACAGTGGTGTCGAGGTGCTCACCATTTACGCCTTCTCATCGGAGAACTGGCGGCGCAGCGCTGAGGAGATTTCCGATCTCACGGCACTCATGCGTTTCTATCTCGAGCGAGAGCTTAAGACGCTCGAAAACGAGAGGGTGCGGCTCAAGCTTATCGGCGATTACTCGGCCTTCGGGGCGGAGCTCGTGGAGAGACTTGAGAAGGCAGTCGAACGGACTGCCGCCAACACGCGTCTGACACTCGTCATTGCACTCAACTACGGCTCTCGCGCCGAAATTGCGGGGGCCGCACGCGCTCTGGCTGCTAAAGTAGCGAGTGGCGAACTGCAGGCCGGCGAGATCGACGAAGCAGCGATTACGTTCCAGTTGCAGACCCGCGACCTTCCCGAGCTTGATCTACTCATCCGCACGTCGGGCGAGGTCCGACTGTCGAACTTCCTTTTATGGCAAGCAGCTTACGCCGAGCTCTTGTTTCTAGACGTCCTATGGCCGGACTTCGACGAGAAGACGTTCGCCGACGCGCTGGATCAATTTGCAGCGCGCCAGCGCCGCTTCGGTGGCCGGTGAACGAACTGCTCGTCCGCAGTCTGACCGGCGCCGTGATGATCGCGGTCGCGCTCGTTGCCGCGGTTGCAGGCGGATACCTGTTCGCCGTGATGGTCGCGGCGATAGCAACAGCGATGTTTTATGAATGGACGCGAATTGCCCGGGGTTGGGGCGCAGCCTGGCAGATTTCTGGCTTCTTCTATGCGCTGCTGCCCGCTTTGGCGCTGCTGTGGATCCGCGAACGCGATGCGCACGGACTCGAGTTGCTACTCTGGACCTTCCTGGTCACTTGGTCGACCGACATCGGTGCCTATTTCGCAGGGCGACGCTTCGGCCGGCGGAAGCTCGCCCCTTCGATCAGTCCTGGAAAGACGGTGGAAGGATTATATGGCGGGCTCGCTGCCGCAACGCTCATAGGCGGCTTGTGGGTGCTCACAATGGATCTCGGCAAGCCCTTGATCGTGCTTGCTCCACTCTTTGCTGCGGCCGCACAAGGCGGTGATCTCTTCGAGAGCAAGATGAAGCGGCGTGCGGGCGTGAAGGACTCCGGCTCATGGCTGCCTGGACATGGCGGCGTTCTCGACCGTCTCGACGGGCTTGTGCCAGTGGCTGTGCTCACCGCGGCGGCACAGCTATTGGGGCTGACGTGAAGAAAAAGATCGCGATCCTTGGAGCGACAGGCTCCGTTGGGAAGTCGACCCTCGATCTCGTCGAGCGCTCTCCAGATCGTTTCGAGGTTACCTCTGTCACGGCAGCTACCAATGCCGAGGCACTGGCAGAGATTGCACGTCGCACATACGCCAAGGTTGCGGTGATCGCGGACGAGAGTCGCGCACGCGAGCTTCAGGAACTGCTGGTCGGCACCTCGTGCAAGGTTGAGGCGGGCGAGGACGCGCTCCGCTCAGCAGCGACCGATGAGGCAGATCTGGTTATCGCGGCGATCGTTGGATGCGCCGGACTCAAGCCGGTCATGGCTGCTGTCGAAGCGGGAAAGACCGTAGCCCTGGCGAACAAGGAGGCGCTGGTGACTGCCGGCGCACTAATGATTGAAGCGGCGTCTGCAGCAAATGCCACTTTACTGCCCATAGACAGCGAACATAACGCTATTTTTCAGTGCCTTGCAGGTAACCGCAACGAGGATGTCTCAAGGATCATCTTGACCGCCAGCGGCGGCCCGTTCCGAACGGCCTCGACAGAATTGATCGCGGCGGCCACGCCGGCGCAAGCGGTCGCTCACCCGAATTGGTCCATGGGAGCAAAAATCTCCGTCGACTCGGCGACGCTCATGAACAAGGGGCTTGAGCTGATCGAAGCCCATTATCTGTTCGGCCTTCCGTCGACCCAAATCGATATTCTCATTCATCCTCAATCCGTGATCCACTCCATGGTCGAATTCGTCGATGGCTCGGTGCTTGCCCAGCTCGGCAGTCCAGACATGCGGATTCCCATTGCTTATGCGCTTGCCTGGCCTGAGCGGCTCGAGACACCTGCACAGCGGCTCGATCTTGCCGCGATCCGTCGCCTCGACTTTGAAGCGCCCGACCACGACCGGTTCCCTGCTTTGCGTTTGGCGCGTGAGGCCCTGGAGGAGGGTGGGTCAGCGCCGATCGTCCTCAATGCAGCGAATGAAGTCGCGGTCGCGAGCTTCCTCGGAGGAGCAATTCGTTTCCCGGAAATTGTGAAGATCGTGGGAGAGTCGCTTCAGGAGTCGGATTTCTCGGCGCCAAGGTCTATCGGCGACGTGGTCGAGATCGACCGAGCGACGCGAGGTCGCGTAGAATCGTTCATGAAAGCGAGTTGCCACTGATGCTTCCGCAGCCGCCCCTTTGGCTGGTCGTCATCGCCTTTATCTGTGCGCTCGGGCCGCTCGTCTTCTTCCACGAGCTCGGCCACTATCTCGTCGCCCGTCTCTTCAAGATCCCGGCGGAGGTGTTTTCTATCGGCTTTGGGCACGAGTTGGTCGGGTGGACTGACAGACAGGGTACACGATGGAAGATCGCGTGGTTGCCGCTTGGCGGTTACGTCCGGTTCGTTGGCGATATGAGCCCGGCGAGCAATCCCGCAGACCTTGAACATTTGCCTCCCGACGTTCGGGAACGAGCATTCCAGTCCAGGCCGGTTTGGCAGCGGTTTCTGGTAGTCCTTGCCGGGCCTGCCGCAAATTTCCTTGTGGCTATAGCGATCTTTGCTTTCTTCTTCGCCGCTGTCGGCGCACCTCGAACTAATATCGTCGGAGCAATCGAACCGAATACCGCCGCTGCGGCTGCCGACATTAAGCCAGGCGACAAGATCTTGTCGGTCGCTGACCGGCCAACACCCACGTTCGACGATATTCGATCCGTCGTGATGCTCCGGCCTAACGAAACGGTATCCGTCGAGATCGAGCGTCGCGGGCAGATCCGCGATGTTCAGGTCACCTTGAAGGCCGACGAAGTTACCGATCCCTTCGGTGAAAAATTCAAGCGCGGGCTTCTCGGCGTCTATCCGACGACGGGAGTGCTCCAACGCGTACCATTTACGGACGCGGTCCCTGAGGCGGTCCGATACACCGTTCTCATTACACGCTCGATGATCGATGGGCTCGGCCAGGTTGTCACTGGTCGACGCGGCACCGAAGACGTAGGCGGACCAATCAAGATTGCTCAAATCGCCGGACAACAGGCATCGCTGGGCGCTTTGCCGTTCGTGCAGCTGCTGGCGCTGTTCTCAATTAATCTGGGATTCATCAACCTCTTGCCAGTTCCGATGCTGGATGGAGGACATCTGTTTTTCTACACGGTCGAGGCAGTTCGGCGGCGCCCGCTCAGCGCCAAGGCGCTCGACTGGGCATTCCGCGGCGGTCTTGCCGTCATTCTGGCGCTGGTGGCCTTCACGACGATCAATGACTTGGGTTCGATTGGCCTCTGGGACCGGCTTCAGCGCTTGATTGGTTAGGAGGGTTGGGGCAGGGCAGGAACCGGGGCTTAGCGGCGAAGCGCGCCGCGCTCGCACCATTTGCATGACAAGGCGGGGAAGGCGTGATTTCAGGATCGAAGAGTTTTAGCCGGCGCACGAGCGCATTGTTCATGGTCGGTACCATCCTCGGAGGGTCCGCCACGCCATTGCTCGCGCAAGCGGCTCCGCTCGCTCAAGGCCAACCTGCGCCCGCGCAGACCCAGGCTCCAGCGTCACAGCCGGCCACGGATCCGCTGTCTCCGGCATCTGCCGCGACGCCAGCGCCAGCGCCTGCGCCCGTTCAGCGGACGATCCATTCGATCGCGGTTCGCGGTAACCAACGTCTGGAGCCGGAAACGATTCGCGCTTACGCGAACCTGAGCCCGGGCCAGAGCTACACCGCCGAAACGCTCGACCAGGCGCTGAAGGATCTCTACGCGACCCAACTGTTCGCTGACGTGACGATCGCGGGCGGCGAGACCGGCGATCTCGTGATTGCGGTCAAGGAAAACCCGGTCATCAACCGCATCATTCTTGAGGGCAACAAGCGCCTCAAGGACGACAAGATCACGCCGGAAATTAAGCTGGCGCCGCGTCAGATATTCACGCGCGCCGCCGTTCGCTCGGACGTCGACCGCATCCTTGAGCTTTACCGTCGTCAGGGCCGCTTCGCCGCCCGCGTTGAGCCCAAGATCGTTCAACTCGACCAGAACCGCGTCGATGTCGTCTTTGAGATCTACGAGGGCGACCTCGCGAAGGTCCGGGCGATCAACATCATCGGCAACAAGGAGTTCAAGACCGACCGCCTCCGCAAGGAGATGTTCACGCGTCAGGCTGGCGGCGTTCTTGGCTTCCTTAAGTCAAATGACACCTACGATCCGGATCGCCTCGCGGCAGACCAGCAGAAGCTCCGCGCCTTCTACCTGACCCAGGGCTACGCCGATTTCCGCGTTGTCTCCGCACTTGCTGAACTGACGCCCGATCGCCGCGACTTCGTCATCACCTACGTTGTCGACGAAGGTCCGCGGTACAAGTTCGGCAAGATCAACGCGACAAGTGCGCTGCCGGACCTTCCGGCAGAGAAGGTGCGTCAAGCGGTCCAGCTTCAGCAGGGTGCCTGGTTCAACGCTAAGCAGGTCGAAGACGCGGTCACCAATCTAAACGAGTTAGCCGGCAATCTAGGTTACGCGTTCGCCGACATTAGCCCGTCCTATGACCGCGATCAGGAACATCGACTGATGAACCTGACGATCAAGGTCAATCCAACGCCGCGGGTTTACGTCGAGCGGATCGAC
>Ga0308174_10000556_pt1 | contig 16062 bp, 16 predicted proteins | sample PhyPR2_FD_203894 | JGI IMG/M metagenome (GOLD analysis project Ga0308174, IMG submission 203894) | Soil microbial communities from UC Gill Tract Community Farm, Albany, California, United States - DLSLS.P.R2 | ecosystem: Environmental > Terrestrial > Soil > Agricultural land | place: USA...
CCGAGCAGGCCACCAAGCCGCCGGAGTCACGCCTGCCTCCCGCCAGCAACCACCCGCGCCCCGCTGGCGACGGCAAGCCCGATGGATCATCTGGGGGAGGCGCCGATCAGGAACCGGCGACGGATCGGGACGACGTCCCCGCCGGGACGGACGACGCCGTGAGCGCGCCGCCGGACGGCGATGACGACGGACCTACGTCGGGCTCCGCTGTGCCCGGATCGAGCTGACCGTCACTCGGGCGAGAAGACGCAGAACTCGTTGCCCTCCGGGTCGGCGAGGACGTCCCACTCGATGGCGCCGTCGGGTTCGGTGTCCGCGTCCCGCATGCGGATCAGGGTGGCGCCCGCGGCCAGCAGGGCCTGGGTGTCGCCGAGGACGTCGTGGTGCATGCGGTTCTTCGCGGTCTTCGGCTCGGGCACCGGCACGATCCAGATCAGCGGACCCGCCCCGGACCGGTCGACGATGGGCACCGGCCAATCGGTGGGCCGGGCCCACCCCTCTTCGGGCGGGGCCACCTCGTCGCGGCGCACGTAGCCCATCGCGGCGCACCACCAGTCGGCGAGAGCCTGGTGGTCGAGGGCGTCGAGGCAGAGATCCTTGAAGCGGGCGGGTGCGTCAGCCATGACGCTGCAGGGTAGGCGGCTCTCCGTGACCGTGATCATCGGGACCTCGGGCTGGCAGTACCGCGACTGGCGCGGCCGGTTCTATCCGCAGAAGCTGCCGCAACGGCTGTGGCTGGAGCACTACGCCGCGCACTTCGACACGGTCGAGAGCAACAACGCCTTCTACCGGCTGCCCGAGCTCGAGACCTTCGGAAAGTGGCGCGAGCGAACCCCGCCGGACTTCCGCTGGGCGGTCAAGGCCAGCCGCTTCCTCACCCACATCAAGCGGCTGCGCGAACCCGAGGAGCCGGTCGGTCGGCTGATGGAACGCGCCGTCGGGCTCGGCACGAAGCTCGACACGATCCTGCTGCAGCTCCCGCCCACCCTGAAGGCCGACGCCGCACTGCTCCGCGACTGTCTGGCGCAGTTCCCGGCCGGCACCCGGGTGGCGGTCGAGCCCCGGCACGACAGCTGGTGGACCGACGAGATCCGTGCCCTCCTCGAGCGCTACGGGGCGGCGCTCTGCTGGGCCGACCGCGACGAGAAGGCGATCGCCCCGCTGTGGCGGACCACCGACTGGGGGTACCTGCGCTTCCACCACGGGTTCGAGCAGTGGGCCTACCGTCCGGAGACCCTGCAGCTGTGGGCCGACCGGCTGGCCGCGACCTGGGGCCCCGGCGAGGACGTGTTCGTCTACTTCAACAACGACCCCGGCTGCGCCGCGGTCGCCGACGCGGTGGTCTTCGCCGACGCCGTCCGTCGGGCGGGTGGGGCGCCGACGCGCGTGCCGACGGCGGACCAGGCGACCGGCGTCGCCTGGGAGGCCGCCTAGAGGTCAGTCGTCGCCGCCGTGCCCGGAACCGTCGTCGTGCCCGGAACCGCCGGAGCTCCCACCCGAGTCGTCGCCTCCGTGGCCGGACGAGTCGTCGCCGCCGTGGTCGTCCTCGACCTCCGGAGCCTCGGTGGAGTCGTCCGCGGACGGGACCGCCGCCACCGGGGCAGCCGTGCGTCCGCCGCGGTGCTGGTGCGTGCCGTCGGCGGTCTCGGTGCCGTGCTCGGTCTCGTTCTCGGTCTCGGTCTCGGTCTCGTTCACGGCGGCCTCGGTGGTGGGGGCGGCCGGGGCCGGAGCGACGACAGCCGTCGTGGGGACGACGGCGGGGCCGTCGTCCCGGTGGTCGTCGGCCGTCGTGTGCCGGACGTCGGCCCCGTGGTCAGCGGTGGCGTGCGGCAGCTCGAAGGGCGTCACGGCCGCCACGGCACCGGCGACGGTGTCCTGCACGGGTCCCGGCAGGACGCCTGCGGCACCGGCGCCGGTCACCCCGGCGACGGCGATCCCGAGTCCGGCGGTCGCCTGGGCGACGGTGGACGCCGAGGCGACCTTGGCGACGAGAGCGGCGATGCCTTCGAGGAGAGCCATGCGTCTTGGTCGGCGCGTCCGAGCCGGAACTTGAATCTTGCAGTACCCGATAGGGTCAGATCGGCAGCGCGGCGGGGTCCTCGGCGTGCCGGACACCCAACTGCTCGGCGGCTTCGCCGAGGACCGTCTGCACGGCCAGGGTGTCGGCGAGGGGCATCACGGCGCTCTCGCTGCGTCCGGCGCGCAGGCACTCGTTCACCTCGATCAGCTCGTGCGCATACCCCGCGCCGATCGGGTGCCGGGTGATCGTCTCGGGCTCTGCGCCGGCCCGGTGCAGCACGATCGTCGTCGGGTGGTGGAAGCGCGGAAGCACGTCGATCCAGCCCGTCGTGCCGAAGACCCTGGCCTGCCCCGGCAGGGCGTTGCGGAGCGAGGTCGTGAGCGTCGCGGTCCGCCCGTCGCCGTGGTCGAGCAGCAGGGACGCCTCCGCGTCGGCGCCGGAGGGGAACGACGAACCGGCGGCCGCGACCCGCGCCGGCGTGCCGAGCAGCATCTGGGCGAACGAGACCACGTAGACGCCGAGGTCGAGGAGGGCACCACCGCCGAGCGTGAGGTCGAAGAGCCGGTCGGTCGGGTCGTACTCCTTCGCCACGCCGAGGTCGGCCTGGACGGAGCGGACCTCACCGATCGCGCCGTCGGCGACGAGGTCCCGCAGGGCGACGATCGCGGGCTGGAAGCGCGTCCACATCGCCTCCATGACGAACAGCCCGGTCTCCCGCGCCGCGTCGACGACCTCGTGCGCGCCGGCCGTGGTCGCGGTGAACGCCTTCTCGATCAGCAGCGCCTTCCCGGCCCGCAGCGCGGCGAGGGCGATGGGGTGGTGCTGGGGGTGCGGGGTCGCGACGTAGAGGACGTCGACGTCCAGGTCGGCGAGGATCTCGGCGTAGGAGCCGTGGGCGCGGTCGATCCCGTGCCGCACGGCGAAGGCCTGCGCGCGGTCGACCGACCGTGAGGCCACCGCCACGGCTCGGGCGCCGTCGACGACCGCGAAGTCCTTCACGACGTTCTCCGCGATCCGGCCCGGCCCGACGATTCCCCAGCGGATCTCCTCGTTCACGGACGCGACGCTAGCGGGGAGCCGAAACGGAGCAGGTTGCCATCCGGATCGACGTGCCGGCCCTCGCGGAGTCCATAGGAGGTGTCCATCGGCGCCTCGGTGCCGGGAACGTGCGCCCACTCGGCGGCGAGCGAGTCGGCGTCGGGCACGTGCAGATAGGCGGCGGCGGGACCCTTGCGCGGGTCGCCGTCCTCGACGACCACCAGGTGCAGCTCGACGCCGCCCCGGGCGGCGAACCCGTAGCCCTCGTCGTGGGTGCTCACCGAGCAGCCGAGGGCGGCGTAGTGCGCGAGGGCCCGGCGCAGGTCCGTGACCGGGAAGATCGGAGAAGCCCTGACCTGCGGATGGTCGTGCATGCCCGACAGACTGGCATCGTGAGTGTGCTGATCGACAGCCCGGTGTGGCCATGGCGGGGGCGGCGGTGGTCGCACCTGATCAGCGACGTCTCCTACGACGAGCTGCACGCGTTCGTGGCGGCCGAGCTCGGCATCCCGCGCCGGGCCTTCCAGGGCGACCACTACGACATCCCCGAGGACCTCTACGAGGTGGCCGTGGCGGCAGGCGCGCAGCCGGTCGGGGCGCGCGAACTGCTCAGTCGGCTGCTGGAGGCCGGGTTGCGGGTGCGGAAGCAGCGCGCGCCCTGAGCAGGCCGAGTTCCGCGGTCATGTTCGCGGTGGCCCGCTCGGTCCACTGCCGGGCCGCCTCCGGCGTCCGATACAGGGTCGGCAGGGCCAGGAGGTGTTCCAGGACGGCGATCCGGCCGGCGGTGAACTCGGCGTCGGACAGGTGCGCGTACTCCTCGCGCACCGCCGAGGCGTACGTGGCGTAGGCGTCCGGTGGACCCGCCAGGACGGCGAGGTCGGCGTCGCACAGCACCGCGCCGTTGGCGTCGTCCGGTGCCGGTTCGTGACCCGCGGTGAGCAGCACCAGCCGCTCGACCTCGTCCACGCGTGCGTCCGGGACCAGCCCGCGCAGTCCGGCCCGCGCCCGCGCGGCGCTCACCTGCTCGTTGTCGGTGCGCTCCGGCTCGTAGGCGATGTCGTGGTACCAGGCGGCCAGCCGGACGGCGTCCGGATCGGCGGCGCCCGGGAGGGCACCCACGAGCCCGAGGACGGCGGCCAGGTGGGCGAGGTCGTGATAGCGGCGGTGCGGCTCGCTCCAGGCGGCGACGACGGCGGCCCATTCGGTGCGTGACGTGGCGGAGTCTCCCGCCAGCAGCGCCCACGCCTCGAAACCGACCAGCGAGGTCGAGGGGAGGTCGGCCATGGCGGGAGTCTGGCACGCGCCGAGGCGACCGCGGGGCCTCCGGGTGGCGATAGCTTGACCGCCGTGACGCAGCCGCCGCCCCCGCCGGGCTGGTACCCCGATCCGGCCGGCAGCGGGGGAACCCGCTGGTGGGACGGCCAAGGATGGACCGACCACGTCCAGCAGGCCGCTCCTCCGGCGCCTCCGCCTCCGGCCGAGGGGGTGGCGGCGTCCCCACCGCCTCCGGTCACCGGAGTGGTGCCGGGGCCGACCGATCCCGCCGCCGCTCCGTCGCTCTACGAGCAGCCGGTCCTGCTGGTGTCCCAGAAGACGAAGCTGATCGAGCTGACCAACGAGTACGCGGTCTACGACGGCGACGGCCGGCAGATCGGCGCCGTCGTCCAGGTGGGGCAGAGCGGTCTGAAGAAGGCCATGCGGCTGGTCTCCAGCTTCGACCAGTTCCTCACCCACCACCTCGAGGTGCGCGACGCCCGCGGGCCGGTCCTCGTGCTGACCCGGCCCGCCAAGGTCGTGAAGTCGCGCGTCCTGGTGCAGCGGCCCGACGGGGCGCCCATCGGCGAGATCGTGCAGGCCAACGTCTTCGGCAAGATCCGGTTCGACCTGATCGCGAACGGCCAGCTGGTCGGCGCGATCCAGGCGGAGAACTGGCGAGCCTGGAACTTCTCGATCACCGACGCCGCCGGCACCGAGGTCGCCCGCATCACGAAGTCGTGGGAGGGCCTCGCTCGGACGCTGTTCACCACCGCGGACCGCTACGTCGTCCTCGTGCACTACCGGTTGCCCGAACCGCTGGCGAGCATGGTCATCGCGTCCGCCCTCACGGTCGACACGGCGCTGAAGCAGGACGACCGCGGCTTCAACTGACTTTGTCGTCCTCCGGACGCTGCGACATTGCGATCCTCCGGATCGCACCGCGGCCACGTGCCCTCCCGGCCTGCGTGGAGCGCGTTCGTCACGCCTGCGCGGACCCTCCGGGCCCACTCGGCGCGACAGGACCCCCCGTCCTCTGGCGCGTAGACTCGTCCCTGTCCGGGCCGGGTGCCACGTGCCCCCGGGTGCCATTTGGTTACGCCTTCACGGAATACCGCCCCGACCTCGGTCGGGGGCTGGAGCCGCGTTGTGCATCTCGCCGCGAGGCGGCCGTCATCCGGTCCGGACCTGAACGTGCGACAGCCCCCGTCCTCATCGAGGACGGGGGCTGTGGCGTCTGCTGGCCGGGACGGCTCAGTAGGTCTCTTCGGTGGTGCTGCGCCGGACGGGGGCGTCGGCGGGAGCGGCGTAGCCCTCGCTGTGGGTGACCCGACGACGGGTGCGCGGCCCCCAGACGGCCAGCTCGAGGACGATGCCGAGGGCACCGACGATCATCAGGATCCAGCCGACGACGTCCAGATTGACGCCGGAGACGCTGACGTTCAGCGCAAACGTGAGGATCGCGCCGAGGGCGATCAGAACGATCGACGTTCCGAGCCGCATGATGACTCCCTTCGTGGAGATCCGGCGTCCTGCTCATGCCGGATCAGCGGCGGGCGCCGCGTTGCGAACCATGCCCCCGCAGGGCCCTTCCGAATCGTCTGAGCTCGGCGGATCCCTCGATCGGGTTGCTCTGAGTGGCCTTAGGCGCCTGTGGGCCCGGGACTGCGTGACCGCCCGATGCCGCGGGCGCCCCCTTAGGCCGAACGTCGTCGTCGTCCACCCCGGACGACGAAGGGAATGTCATGTCACCCACCCACCCGAACCCGGCGCTCGACGAAGAGCTCGCGTACCGCCGCGAGATGATGGAGGCGGCGGCCATCAAGGCCGGCCACGGCCGCCGCGGCGCGTGGTTCCGCCCCCGCCGTCGCTCCCGCTGATCGCGTGACTTCCGCGGCGGTCCTGTCGGATGTGCGTGCGACGATCGATGTCGTGCCACGCTGGGACGACGCCCCGATCGTGGGCCGGGCCGACGAGCTCGGCCGCCTGCTGGCGCACGTCCAGCGGGCGGCCGACGGGCGCAGCTCCGCCGTCCTGCTGGCCGGCGACGCGGGGGTCGGCAAGACCCGGCTGCTCGACGAGCTGGGGGCCCGGGCGGCCGAGCGTGGCGTCCGCGTCCTGATCGGCCACTGCGTCGACCTGGGAGACGTCGGACTGCCGTACCTGCCCTTCGTCGACCTGTTCCGCTCCGTGGCCAGCGACCCCGAACGTGCGCCCGTCTCCGCTGCGAACCCCGGCCTCGCGGGGCTGCTGGCCGGCCGAACCGTCGGTCTGCCGCCGGTCCCTTCCGCGACCGAAGGGCGCGACCTGAGCCGCCCATTGCCCCACCGGGCCGCACCCCAGCCCGTCGACGACGGGCGCCTCCAACTGTTCGAGTCGGTCGCCGGGCTGATCTGCGAGCTCGCGGCGTCCGCCCCGCTGTTGATCGTGCTGGAGGATCTGCACTGGGCCGACCGGTCCAGCCGCGACCTGCTGCGGTATCTCCTGGCACGGCTGGTCGACGAGCCCGTCGCTGTCGTCGCCTCCTACCGCGCTGACGACCTGCACCGCAGGCACCCGCTCCGCCCGTTGCTCGCCGAGCTCGTGCGCCTCCCCGGTGTCGAGCGGATCGACCTCACACCGCTGCCCGACGCCGACGTCGGCGCGCTGGTGCGTGGGCTGGCCGCGCCGGAAGGTGGCCTGTCCGAATCGGCCATCGACGACGTGGTCGCCCGCGCCGAGGGCAACGCGTTCTACGCCGAGGAGCTGCTCGCCGCTCGACTGCACGGCGAGGCACTGCCGCTCGGGCTGGCCGACGTGCTGCTGGCGCGGGTGGAGCAGCGCTCCCCGGCGGCGCAACAGGTGCTCCGGATCGCGGCCGTCGCTGGGCGCCGGGTCCGTCACGAGCTGGTGGCGGCCGTCGGTGGGCTCACGACCGGCGAGCTGGAGGACGCGCTCGCGGAGGCCGTGCACACCCACCTGCTGGTCGTGTCCGAGGACGGGCGCTACCGCTTCCGGCATGCCCTCCTGCGCGAGGCGGTCCTGGCCGACCTGCTGCCCGGCGAGCGCGTACGACTGCACGCCTCGATCGCGGCCTACCTGGCCGCGACGCCGGGCGCGGGCACGGCTGCCGAGCGCGCGCACCACGCCCGCGAGAGCAACGACCTGCCACGCGCGTTCAGCGCCTCCCTCGAGGCGGCGGTGGACGCCTGCACCGTCGGGGCTCCCGCCGAGCAGCTGATGCACCTCGAAGCAGCACTCGCGCTGTGGCAGGCGGTGCCCGACGCCGCCGAGCGGGGCGGACGCGACCAGGTGGCGCTGCTGCTCGAGGCCGCCGCAGCGGCGCGGACGGCGGGGGAGTTGCACCGGGCCGTCGCGCTGCTGCGCTCGGCGCTCGAGCAGATCGGGCCGGACGCTGACCCAGCGGTACGGGCGCGCGTCCACTACACCCTCGCCCAGGCCATGATCCGCGTCGAGGACGACGCAGGAGCGCACCGCGAGAGCGCGGTGGCGCTCACCCTGGTTCCGGCTGAACCGCCGTCGGAGGTGCGCACCTGGGCGGCGGCCACCCACGCCCGCATGAGCTACGCGGTCGGTCACCTCGCAGAGGCCGAGGCCTCGGCCGATGAGGCGCTCGCGGCGGCGGACGCGCTGGGGCTCGACGGGGCGTGGTCCGACATCGCCGTCACCCAGGTGCGCGCGCGGCCGGGCATCGATCCGGTCCTGGTGCAGGCGCGGCTCGACGAGGCGCTCGTCCGCGCGCGCCGGTCCGGCGACGTGGACGTGGAGATGCGAGTTCTGTTCAACCAGGCCACCGTCGCGTTCGAGGCCGGCCGGATCGAGGAGTCGCTCACCTGGTCGCGCCGGGCCACGCGACGGGCGCACGACCTCGGCGTCGAATGGTCCTTCTACCCGGCGGAGCTGCGGCACCTGCAGGTCACGGCGCTCTACATGGCCGGCGACTGGGACGGGAGCCTGGTGGAGGCCGACCTCCTGGCCCGCGTGCCGGAGATGGCGGCCCACGTGCGGGCCGCCGGGCTGCTGGTGCAGATCGGCCGGGGCGACCCGGCCGCGCGGGAACGGCTGGCCTGGGCGAAGGGGCTCGTCCCGCGGCTGCGTGAGCACGTGCTGCTGGGCCTGGTGACCGCGGGCGCGGAGATCGACCTCGCCGCATGGGACGGCGATGCGGCGGCCGCGGTGGAGGCCGCGCTGGTCGCGAGTCGCCGGTTGCAGGCGCAGTGGCCCGATGACCACCTCGGCGTCCTCCGCCTGGTGGGGACGGCGCTGGCACCCGTTGCCGACGCGGCCGCGGCCGCCCGGCTGGTCGGTGACGCGAACGCCGACGAGCAGTGGGTCGCCGCGGGGGAGGAGCTGGTCGGCATCGCGCGCTCCGCCGTCGACGTCTTCGCCGCCGCATACGGGTCGATGGGGGTGGAGGCGGTGGCGTGGCTGGCCCGGGTCGACGCCGAGGCGGCGCGCCTGCACGGTGACCAGGCCGCCGCGCTGTGGCGGGCCGCGGCCGAGGCGTTCGCGTTCGGCCACGTGTACGAGGAGGCGCGGTCGCGCTGGCGGCTGGCCGAGGCGCTGCTGGCCGGGGGCGATCGGGCGGGGGCCGCCGAACAGGCCTCCCTTGCGCACGAGGTCGCCGTCCGGCTGGGCGCTGTCCCGCTGCGGACGGCCGTGGAGGGGCTGGTGCGGCGCGGCCGGCTCGACGTCGCGCTCCCCGGGATCGGCCGCCTGCCCGAGGTGTCCGCCGTGCTGACGCCCCGCGAGGCCGAGGTCCTGGGCCTGCTCGCGCAGGGCCGGACCAACCGGCAGGTCGGCGCCGAGCTCTACATCAGCGAGAAGACCGCGAGCGTGCACGTCAGCAACATCATCGCCAAGCTCGGCGCCAACGGGCGCACGGAAGCCGTGGCCATCGCCGCCCAGCGCGGCCTTCTGCCCTGACTCTGCAGGATCGCGCCGAGTGGGGCCCGGAGGGTCCCGCGCAGGAGCGATGAAACGGCTCAACGGCGGTCGGGGACGGCTCCTGGCGGCGGTGTCGTCCGGAGGACGACAGATGTCACAGCATCGTGCGGAGACGTTCGCGGCGGGCGCGGAGCACGTCCACCGAGGCGGACGCCGACGGCGGGCCGGGCACGGTCTGGCGCAGCTGCGTGTGAACCACGGCCTGCGGCTGCGACGTCCGCGCGGCAACCCGGTTGACCAGTCGGTTGATCTCCCGGCGGAGCTCTGCGGCGTCGCGCCACGACCGGCCGGCGTCGTGCTCGTCCGGGTGGTCCTCGACGAGCATGAAGTCGCCGTCGTCGGCTCGATGACTCTGCGCGATGCGCAGCCGCAGTTCGTCGTCCCGCTTGGACAGCAGTTCCGCGGTCTGCGCCGGGGTCAGCAGGCCGGGGATGCCCAGGAACTCCTCGTCCTCCGCATCGACCACGACCGGGCCGGATCCCTCGCCGGTGTGGGCGGTGCCGCTGTGCAGCACGTGCGCGAACCGGGCGTCGGCCTCCAGCGCCTCCCACTGCTTCAGGCCGTCGGGGTCCTTCTCCTTCGGCGGCAGCGGCTCCAGGTCCAGCTCGTCGCCGACCTCGGTCTTGGGCGGCGGCATGACGTGGTTGCGCTCTTCCTCCATCGACGCGGCAAGGGAGAGCAGCGGGCGCACGGCCGGGAGGAAGACCGTCGCCGACTCGTGCGGGGCCCGGGAACGGACCACGCGCCCGACGGCCTGGGCGAAGAACAGCGGGGTCCGGTACGAGGTCATCCACGCCAGGACGGCGGCCCGCGGGACGTCGACGCCCTCGGAGATCATCCGGACGCAGACCGCGATGCGGGCGGATCCGGTCGCGAACCGCTCGATCTTCTTCGACGCCTTGGGGTCGTCGGACAGGATCAGCTCGGCCGCCTTGCCGGTCACCCGGCGGACGATCTTGGCGTACTCGCGGGCGTCGTCCTGGTCGCTGGCCAGGATCAGCCCGGCGGCGTCCGGCATGCCGTTCTCGCGCAGGTGCGTGATCCGGTCGTCCATCGCGGCGATGACGTGCGGCACCCACTGGCCCTTGGGGTCCAGCGCCGTCCGCCAGGCCTGCATCTCCACGGACTTGGTGCCGGCCTCCGACAGGGAGGCGGCGACGACCTCGCCGGCGGAGTTCCGCCAGCGTGACGTGCCGGTGTACGCGGCGAAGACGACCGGCCGGACGACGGAGTCCGCCAGCGCCTCCTTGTAGCCGTAGGTGAAGTCGGCGCGGCTGACGAGACCGACTCCACGGTCGCCGTTGTCGCCCTCGAAGGTGTCCTCCTCGTACCGGACGAAGGGGATGCGCTCGTCGGCCTTGGTGCGGAACGGCGTCCCGGTCAGGCACAGCCGGCGGGCCGCGCGGCCGAAGGCCTCCTCGGCGGCCTCGCCCCAGGAGAGGCCGTCACCGGCGTGGTGCACCTCGTCGAGGATCACCAGCGTCTTCAGGGCTGTGGCGCGGGCCGCGTGCAGCATCGGCTTGCCCGCCACCTGCGCGTAGGTGGTCACGTAGCCCTGGGTGCCTGCCCGCACCGGTCCGACGGCGTTGGTCAGGCCGGGGTCGAGCACGATGCCCATCCGGTCGGCGGCGTCGGCCCACTGCAACCGCAGGTGGTCGGTCGGGCAGACGACGATCACGCGGGCCACCTCGCGGCGCGACAGCAGCCGCGCGGCGAGCGTCAGCGCGAAGGTGGTCTTGCCCGCGCCCGGCGTCGCGGTGACCAGGAAGTCCTTCGGGGACTGCTCCTCGTACTTCCCGAGCGCGGTCTGCTGCCACGCTCGGAGCGGCCGGCTCATCGTCTGCGGGCTCAGGGCCTCCGCTCGTGCTGCACTCCCCATATCGGGACCCATTCTGCTGTCCTCGGAGGCAACACGCCCAACCGATCGCCTCCCGCGCGCCACTCCGCCGGCGACGTATAGGTGTGCCTGGCGAGGCGTTGACCTGCGGCTTTTCCTGTCAAGCCCGAGAGGTTGTGGGGATCCTCATGTCCGTGGCGGACCGGCACGTCACGCCCCGTGGGTCCCGGCTCCCCCAGCGGGCCCACGAGTGGCCGGGAGACCTGTCAGGGGAGCTCTGCGAGCACCTTGTCGAGGGTGATCGGCAGGTCCCGGACACGGACGCCGGTGGCGTGGTGGACGGCGTTCGACACCGCGGCGGCCGTGCCGGTGATGCCGATCTCGCCGATGCCCTTGGAGCCCATCGCGTTGGCGTAGGGGTCGGGGACGTCGAGCCAGACGGCCTCGATGTCGCCGACGTCGGCGTTGGCCGCCACGTGGTAGTCGGCGAGGTCGTGGTTGACCACCTGGCCCAGCCGAGGGTCCATGACGCTGTTCTCGTGCAGGGCCATCGACAGGCCCATCGTCATGCCGCCGATCAACTGCGACCGAGCCAGCCGCGGGTTGATGATGCGGCCGACGTCGAACACCCCGAGCAGCCGGGGCACGCGGATCTCCCCGGTGTCCACGTTGACCCGCGCCTCGGCGAACTGGGCGCCGAAGGCGAACGCGGCGTGCTCGTCGTCCTTCGCCGCCGTGCCGACCTCGCCGTCGGTCTCGTCGCCGTCGGCCGGGTCCGTGCCGAACTTCTCGCGGAAGGCCTTGGCGGCCTCGACCGCGGCCGTGCCCCAGGTGCTGGTGCCCGAGGACCCGCCGGCCACCGTCGCGAACGGGTACCGGGTGTCGCCGATGCGGGCCTCGACGTGCTCCACGGGCACACCCAGCGCGTCGGCGGTGATCTGCGGGAGGACGGTCCAGGCCCCCGTGCCCAGGTCTGCGGCCCCGATCTCGGCCACGTAGCGGCCGTCCTCGAAGCGGATCGTCACTGTCGACTTGGCCTGGCGGTAGACCGGATAGATCGAACAGGCCATACCCGTGCCGACCAACCACTGCCCGTCCCGCTGCCGGCCTGCGCCGCGCTCGGACCACCCGAACCGCTCCGCGCCCTCCTGCAGGCACCGCACGAGCAGCCGGCTGGACCAGGGCTTTCCCGAGTCGGGATCGACGTCGGGCTCGTTGCGCAGCCGCAGGTCGATCGGGTCGATGCCGAGGGCCTCGGCCAGCTCGTCCATCGCCACCTCGGGGCCGAACATGCCCGGGCACTCGCCGGGAGCGCGCATCCATGAGGGCACCGGGACGTCGAGGGCCGCCAGCCGGTGCGTGGTGCGCCGATTGGGCGCGGCGTACATGGTCCGCGTCGGCATCCCGGTCTGCTCGGCGAACTCCTTGATCCTCGACGTCTGCTCGACCACGTCGAGCGCGATCGCCGACAACCGGCCGTCGCGGTCGGCGCCCAGCTGCATCCGCTGGATCGTCGGCGTGCGGTAGCCGGCCAGGAAGAACATCTGCTGACGGGTCAGCGCGAGCCGCACCGCCCGCCCGGGCACCGCGCGGGCGGCCATCGCGGCCAGCACGACGTTGGCGTGCGGCGTCCCCTTGGACCCGAACCCACCGCCGATGTACGGGCAGATGACGTGCACCTGCTCGGGGTCGATCCCGAAGACGCCCGAGATGACCCTGCGCACGCCGTGCACGGACTGGGTGGAGTCCCAGAGCGTCAGCGTGCCGGCCCCGGAGGCGTCCCACAGGGCCGTCGTGGTGTGCGGCTCGATCGGGTTGTTGTGGTTCATCGCCGTCGTGTACGTCTGCTCGACGGTGACCGCGGCCGCCGCCATCGCCGCGTCGACGTCGCCCTGGGCGGTGTCGGTCGGGTACGAGGGGTTGATCTTCTCGGGCTTGTAGAGGTCGTCCCGGTCGGCGGAGAGCTCGACGTCGAACTCCGATTCCTCGTACTCCACGCGCACGAGATCGGCCGCCTGGCGGGCCGTCTCGGAGGTGTCCGCGACGACCACCCCGATCAGCTGCCCGCGGAACGCGATCGCGTCGTCCTGGAGGATTGCCAGCTCCGCGTCGTCGGTCTTGGCGAGGCGTTCGGCCCCGAGATTGGTCAGCACGGTCAGGACGCCCTCGACGGCTTCGGTGGCCGACGTGTCGATCGAGGTGATCCGCCCCCGCGCCACCGTCGCCTGCACGGGGTGGCAGTAGGCAGGGGTGTCGACGTCGGCCTCGAAGGCGTAGGGCGCGGTGCCGCGCACCTTGGCCTCGCCGTCCCGGCGCACGAGGTCCTGACCGATGGCCCGCGTCTCCAGCAGATCGGTCATCGGGAGCCCTCCGGGGTCGTCAGGTCGCGCAGGACGGCGGTCAGCGTGCGTGCCAGCAACGGGATCTTGAACGCGTTCCCGCCGTCGATGCCCGGCTGGGCGACGGCCGCGGCGAGCTCTGCATCGCCGGCCGCACGGAAGCTCTCCTCGGTCGCCGGCCGGCCACGGAGGGCGGCTTCGGCCTGGGCGGCCCGCCACGGCTTGTGCGCCGCGCCACCGAAGGCGATGCGGACGTCGTCCACACGTCCGTCGCTGACCTCCACGACCGCCGCTACCGACACCAGCGCGAACGCGTAGGACGCGCGGTCACGCACCTTGCGATAGGCCGTGCGGGCGGTCGCGGGGAGCTGCGGCAGGTCGATCGCCGTGATCAGCTCACCGTGCTCGAGGACGGTGTCGCGGGACGGGTCGTCGCCCGGGAGGCGGTGCAGCTGCGTAAAAGGCACGGTGCGCTCGCCGTCCGGCCCGAGCACCTGGACCTGCGCGTCGAGGACGGCGAGGGCGACCGCCATGTCGGAGGGATGGGTCGCGATGCACGCATCGGATGCGCCGAGGACGGCGGAGTAGCGGGTGTAGCCCCCGATCGCCGAGCACCCGCTGCCCGGGTCCCGCTTGTTGCAGGGCGTCGTCACGTCCTGGAAGTACGCGCACCGGGTGCGCTGCAGCGGGTTGCCGCCGCTGGTGGCCATGTTGCGCAGCTGACCGCTGGCGCCGGCCAGGAGCGCCTGAGCGAGGACGGCGTAGCGCTCTCTCACCCGGCGGTCGGCCGCCAGCTCGCTGTTGGTGACGGCGGCCCCGATCCGCAGCCCGCCGTCGTCCGTGTCGGTGATCTCCCGCGAGGTGAGCGTGCGGACGTCGACGACCCGCTCCGGGGTGGCGACCCCGAGCCGGAGGTGGTCGACGAGGTTGGTGCCCCCGGCGAGGAAGACCGCGGCCGGATCGCCGGCGACGTCCCGCACCGCTTCGGCGACGCTGCCCGGCCGGGCGAACGCGAACGGCTTCATGCCCGGACGCCCCCGGCCTGCTGGATGGCCGGCACGATGTTCGCGTAGGCGCCGCAGCGGCAGAGGTTGCCGCTCATCCGCTCACCCACCTCGTCGTGCGAGAGCTCTGGCTCGCCGGCGAGATCGGGCGTGGCGTGACTCGGCCAGCCGCGTCGGACCTCGTCGAGCATCCCGACCGCGGAGCAGATCTGACCGGGCGTGCAGTAGCCGCACTGGAAGGCGTCCCGGTCGAGGAAGGCCTGCTGGACCGGGTGCAGTTCGCCGTCGGGGGCGAGGCCGTCGGCCGTGGTGAGCTCGGCCCCCTCGTGGGCGACCGCCAGCGCCAGGCAGGACAGGATGCGCTCGCCGTCCAGCAGAACGGTGCAGGCGCCGCACTGCCCGTGGTCGCACCCCTTCTTCGGGCTGCTGTTGCCCAGCCGTTCGCGGAGGGCATCCAGCAGGGTCGTGCGGGTGTCCACTGTCAGCCGGCGGGTCTGCCCGTCGACCCGCAGCGAGATCTCGGCGTCCATGACTGCGCGGTGCCCCGCTCGCCCGGCGGGGCAAACCCGTTGCGCACGACCTTCGGTCATCGGGCGCCGAGCGCATCCTGGGGTGGTGAGACCACACTGCCGCCGCGTCCTCGTCGGCGCCGCGGTCATGGCCGTCGCCGTGGGGTGTGCGCCGGCCGCCGATCCGCCGCGCGCGGACCCGCCGGCACTCGACAGCACGGTCGTGGCCGGGCCCCAGGGGCGGGTCGAGCACGTGTCCCTCGCCGGCAGCAGCTTCGGCGTCGACGGCGACTACACGATCTACCTGCCGCCGGGATACGGACAAGACCCGCGACGCCGCTATCCGGCCGTCTACCTGCTGCACGGCGGCTCCGACTCCGTCAGCTTCTTCCTCGAACTCGGCGTCCAGGACGACATGGAGGACGCGCTGGCGTCGGGCGCCGCCGGCCCGATGCTGCTCGTGCTGGTCGACGGGGGGCCGAAGTTCGAGGGGGACGGCAGTACGACGAGGAGCTTCGACGACTACGTGGCCGACGAGCTCATCCCGGACGTCGACCACCGGTGGCGCGCGGTCGCCGAGAGGAGCGGCCGGGCCGTCGGCGGGGTCTCCCTGGGCGGCCGTCACGCGCTGGAGTTCGCGGCGAGCCATCCCGGCCTGGTCGCTGCGGCGGGTGGGCACAGCACGACGATTCCGCGGTCGCCCGAGGCGCTCGCCGCCGCGAAGATCCCGATCTACCTCGACGTGGGCGAGAGCGACGGCCTGTACGACGACGACGCGGCTCTCGCTCGGCAGCTGCGTCGCCTCGGCGCCGACGTCCGCTGGCACCCGGCGCCGGGGACGCACGGCCGCGCGTACTGGTCGGCCCACCTGCCCGACTACCTGCGCTTCTACTCCGACGCGCTCGGCGCCCGCGACCATTGACAGGGTGCGGAGGTGCCGAGAACCGATCTCCACCTGCAGTGGCTGAGCACGGCGCCGCGACGACTTTGCACTTGTCAACCTCTCAAGGGCCGCTGAGACGTTGACAAGTGCACAGTCGCGTCGCGGAGCGCCGGCTCAATCGGCGGGTTCGTCGGTCCAGTCCGGGCCGTTGACCTCGCCGAGGCCGGCCAG
>Ga0308174_10000557_pt1 | contig 16061 bp, 15 predicted proteins | sample PhyPR2_FD_203894 | JGI IMG/M metagenome (GOLD analysis project Ga0308174, IMG submission 203894) | Soil microbial communities from UC Gill Tract Community Farm, Albany, California, United States - DLSLS.P.R2 | ecosystem: Environmental > Terrestrial > Soil > Agricultural land | place: USA...
AGCGATAGCAACGTGAACGCCGCAAAACGCCAGCCCACGCGCCACAAGCCGATGCCGACAAACAACGCCATCAGCGCCCACATCGGAATGGCTTGCAAGCCATGTTCGATGAGCGCGGCGAAGCTCTCGATTACTTTTCCGATGGAGTCGAACGTCTTGGCGTCGTGGTCGAGAAGATAGTGGACGCCCTGATCGACCCAGGTACCGAGCGGAATGATTTCAGACATGGGAACCCCGATGGCGCGTTAAGACCTGCAGCACGTTCGTCTTGTTGACCGAACCGCAATACGAACCGTCCGCATTCACGACAGGCAGCGGCGCGCGGCTCGCGACCACGCGGTTCACCACGTCGTCGAGAATCATGCTGCGCTCGATGCATTCGACGTGATTGATCTGCGGCACGACATTGCCGCTCGCATCGCGCCCGACGAAGCCGCGAATGCGGCGTTGCGCGTCCAGCACGAACGCATAGTCGGCGCTGCCATTGAGCGTCTGCGCAACGCTCGATGCGTCGATCTGCGGCGAGTGCTTCATGACCGGCACGGCGTCGGTCTGCATAAGATCGCCCGCGGTGAGATAGCGGCTCGTGTCGATGCCTTCGAAGAACGCCTGCACGTATTCATCGGCGGGATTCGTGATGATTTCCTGCGGCGTGCCGATCTGCACCACGCGGCCGCCCTCCATGATCGCGATGCGCGTGCCGATGCGCATTGCTTCTTCCAGATCGTGCGACACGAAAAGAATCGTGCGCTGTTGCTCGCGCTGAAGATCGAGCAGCACGTTCTGCATTTCCTTGCGTTTCAAAGGGTCGAGCGCGGAGAACGCTTCGTCCATGATCATCAGCGAAGGATTGACCGCGAGAGCCCGCGCAAGCCCGACGCGCTGCTGCATACCGCCCGACAGTTGCGACGGCAGCTTCTGCGCGAACGGCGCAAGGCCGACTTGCTCGAGCACGGTCATCGCGCGCTTCTCGCGCTCCTTGCGTCCGATGCCCGCCACTTCCAGGCCAAACGCCGCGTTCGACAACACCGTGCGTTGCGGCATGAGCGCAAAGGACTGGAACACCATGCTCATGTCCTTGCGGCGCAGCGCGGTGAGTTCCGAGCGCGGCACGGCGGCGACGTCGCGTCCGTCGATCAGCACCTTGCCAGCGGTTGGATCGACGAGCCGGTTGATGAGGCGGATCAGTGTCGACTTGCCCGAGCCGGACAAGCCCATCAGCACGAAGATCTCGCCTTCCCTGACGTCGAAGGAGACGTTGTGAACGCCGACGATCTGCCCGGTGCGCGCGAAGACTTCTTCCTTCGTCGCGCCGCCGGCCAGCATGTCGATCGCCTGTTTCGGGCTGTTGCCAAACACCTTGCACAGCCCCTCGACCACTACCTTGGGGGAATTCATCGAAATCTCCAGAAGCGTGGCGGACGCGCGTCCGCGCTGTGCATACATAGTTGCCAGAAAAAAGTACTGGGAGCCGACTATTTGCGACAACCACATGTGGAAATACGACACCGGCATGCCGCGCTGTGACGGGACGTGCGGCGAGACCCTTATCGGACAAGGGTTTGCGCGGAAGCGGGAGGAATTTTGGGCGGGTTTTGGCGTGTCGCGCCGAGACAAGTCGCGGCGCGTTTTGCGATGCTCTTCTGCGGCTCGACGTTAAGCGGTCGGGCGAATCATCTGAAACATCTCGCCGATTTCGGCGTAGTCGCCGCGATAGCCCGCGCGCATGATGGGTCGCGCGGCGGCGGTATCGAAAAGACCGTCCTTCAGGAACTCGCTGCGGATATGCACGCCGACCACCTGTCCGAGCGCGAGCCAGTTGTCCATCGGTTCGCCGGCGAGATTGTGCAGGCGAACAACCTGGAGCAGCCGGCATTCGAGCGCTGCAGGCGATTCCGCCACATGCGGCACGCCGACATTCCGGCCTGGCGCTTTCGTCAGGCCAGCGAGTTCGAACTCGTCGACATTCGCCGCCACCGGCGCTGACGTGCGATTCATGCACTCCGCGAGCGGCCGTGTCGACATGTTCCAGATGAATTCACGGGTCGCCTCGATATTGGTGATGCTGTCTTTCCGGCCTTCGCTCGAAAAGCCGATCACGTAAGGAAAGGTCGCAAATGCGCCGAAGAAACTGTACGGAGCGAGATTCACGCCGCCGTCTGCATTGCGGCTCGATATCCAGCCGATGACGCGCGGCGCGACAATCGCCTTGAACGCGTCATGCGGCAGGCCGTGGCCGTGGCTCGGATCGTAGAAATGGACGTCCCCGGTCATGTCGTACCGTGCTTTTCGCGAAAGTGGTGAGAGCGAAAGGATACCGCGGCTGCTCGCCGGACGACGGGCCGAAAATGCAGGGCGGAGAAGGATGTTGCGACGCGCGCAAGAAGCGCGGAAAGAGAAACGCTAGAAAAACTACATAATTCTGAAACTGGCGGGCGGGGTCTACGGCGTTTGCCGTTGCATGTTGCTGGTGTTGGTTTGTCCCGCGCCGCCTCAAATACGCATTACAGGCGAATGCCGAAAGCGGTGCCGCGTGCCTTGCGTTGACGCTCCGCTTCACGGAAACGCGCTTGATACGAGTAGTCTTTGTCCATCGGTAGGTGTGCCGATTCGAACATCGAAGCAAATTTTTGCAGCAGGGCGAAGAGGTAGCTCATGTCAGGCTCCGGTTGGTAGAGAGAGGGTTTTCCCTTAGCACTGATTATAGGGTTCGCCCTTACGGATTCCTAGTGCAATGCAACATTTCTTGCCGGGAAACGTGGTAGTTTTTCTACACGCCGGGTCGTTTTGACCGTTTGGCGAAATGGGGACGGGGCTGGAAGGCCGCAATCAAGCCACGCGGCCAGGCGGCGCGACACGTCGCCGCAGAACTGCGAGGCGGCTAAGGTGCGCTGAAGGAATCGGTGTCCGGGATAAAGCCGAGCGCCGGTTGAGCGATGTTCGCGGCGAGCGTGGTCAGCATCGCGACGACGACGAACGCCAGCAGCAGCATCGATGTGGGCCGCGCGTGGGCCGCTGACGTGCTGCGACGTCCGGTCATGTCGAAAGGCGGCGTTTCGGGGCGCGTGGCGCGTGTGCACTGCTTCGGGCCGTCGTCGATCAATTCGCCTTGCAGCGGCGTGTCCTCCGCCTCTCCCTCCGCGGCAGCCGGATTTGCCCGCACCGCGCGCCGCCTCGCCGACGACTCCACCGCCGCAAGAAACACATCCGGCAACTCGAAGCCCTCGAACGTGCGCTGCCGGATGTCCGTATTCATCGCCTGGAGCGTCGCGCGTTCGGCGTCCTCGGCGAAAAGATCGAGCGTTTCGCCGCAACGCGCGGCGTCGCTCGACTGTGCGGGACGCTGTGCCGCAACGGCGGTCCGGCGGCGGCGAGGCTGGGCGGAAGGAGCGGTATCGTCCAAAAGGGCGTCAGGATTTCGGGTTACAGCGGGATCTGGCATGGGTCGAAAGCTGCGGATCGAAAGGCTTGGGCCGGAACGGCGGGCGCCAGGCGCCGTGCGATCCGGCATTATTTTTCGAGGCCGCATTGTCGCACGGCTGCGCGCCTTATCCAGGGGCTTCGTGCGGTCTTTTCGGGTGCTGGGCGCGCGCCGTTCAACCCGCATCTTCCTCGCGGAACTCGCGGACGGCTTCCAGCCGCCGCAAGCGTTCGCAGATCGCCCGATACTCAAGCGCCGACACACGCGACAACTCGACCTGTACCTCGTCCAGCTCGGGCGATTCCTCGCTCTGCTGCACGACGAATTGCTTCACGCGCACGCTGCCGGGGCCGAGCGCTTCGTGCAGCCCGTGAAACGAGAGCGAGCCGCGATCGACCAGCATCGTCAATTGCCGACGCTGTCGCACCGTGATGAAGCGACGCTCCAGCGGCTTCAGCCCCGCCAGAATGAGAAGAATGATGGCCGTAGCCGCAATCGACGCCGTGTACAGGCCGCCGCCGACCGCAAGCCCGATCGCCGCGACGGACCAGAGGCTCGCGGCGGTCGTCAGGCCGCGCACGATCTCGCCGCGCAACAGAATCGAGCCCGCGCCGAGAAAGCCGATGCCCGATACGACCTGCGCCGCGACCCGCGACGGATCGAGCACGACGTGATCGCCCTTGAGCGCATCCGCGAACCCGAATGCGGACACGATCATGATCAGCGCCGACCCGACGCACACCAGCATATGCGTGCGCAGCCCGGCGGCCCAGGAAAGCCGCTCACGCTCGAAGCCGATCACGCTGCCCAGAAGCGCGGCCATGACGAGCCGCGAAATGAGTTCGACGTTGCTCAACATCTCGTTCATCTCCTCTTGTCGCCCGGCGCATCGCGCGGCGAGCAGGGTTTGTTATGCTTCCCGGGCCAGGCCGTAACGCCTTCCGAGAACACTTCCAAAGAACTGTCGATGCAAGATGACAACACGCGCGGCGCGCCGGCGACGCCCTCCGCGATCCCCGATTCAGGCGCAGCGCTGCGTGCGCACTACGCGGACATCGTGCTGCCCGTGTGGCGCAGTCCGGGCTTCAACGCGGCCTTGCGCCTGCCGTTCGAAGCCGTCGCACCGGACCACGCCCCGTTGCCTCCAAAGCGCTATCGGGCGATGGCCTGCGCGCGCCAGCTGTTCGTTTTCGCCGATGCAGGCGATATCGACCACGCCGCGACGCTGTTCGAATCGTTGCGACACTATTTTCAGGACAAGCGCAACGGCGGTTGGTTCTATAGCGTGGATGCAAACGGCGCGCCGCTGGAGCGTCAGAAAGACCTGTATACGCACGCGTTCGTCGTCTTCGCCTGCGCGCACTATGCACGCAAGACCGGCTCGGCGGACGCCTTTGCACTGGTCGATGAAACGTCGAAGCTCATCGAAGCGCGCTTCGCGAATGGCGGGGATGTGCTGAATGCGGTGCTTGCGGACGACTTCGCAGCGACGCTCGAAGGGCCGCTGCAGAACCCGCTGATGCATCTGGCCGAAGCATGGCTCGCGGCGCGCGAAGCAACGGGCGATACCGCCTACGATGAACGCCTGGCGTCGCTGGCCGAATCAGTGGCGCGCACGTTCGTGCACGAGCCGACGGGCTGTATCGCCGAATTGCCCATCGGCGCGGCGGACAACCGGCTGGAGCCGGGCCATCAGTTCGAATGGTATTTTCTTGCTGTCGGGAGCGCGCATCCGGCGTTCAGGGCCGCTGGCCTGAATCAGCGGCTGGAACGCGCGTTTGCGTTCGCGCAAGAGAACGGCGTCGACGGGAAAACAGGCGGCGTGTGCGCCGCGCTCGATGAAACGGGCCGCGTCATCGACGGCACGCAGCGCATCTGGGCGCAGACCGAATATCTGCGCGCGCTGGCCACGCGCGGCGAAGCGCTCGGCGAGCAGATCGGGCGCTATCGAGCGCGCTTTCTGCATGCGCGCGGCTGGGTGGAATGCCGCGCGGCTGACGGCGAAATCAGCCGCGCGGAGATGCCTTCGACTACGCCGTATCACCTCGCCACGGCGTATGCGTCGCTTCCTGCCTGAGCCACGCGGTCAGGCGATCTGAAACACGGACACCGCCGCCTTCAACTGCCGCGTCTGCTCATGCAGCGACGACGCGGCAGCGGCCGCCTGTTCGACGAGCGCCGCGTTCTGCTGCGTCATCTCGTCCATCTGCGTGACCGCCTGGTTCACTTGCTCGATACCGACGCTCTGCTCGAGCGACGACGCGCTGATCTCCGCCATCATCTGCGTGACGCGTGAAATTGACGTGGACACTTCGCGCATGGCGGCGCCGGCGCGCTCCACGAGCTCCGAGCCGTCGCTCACCTGCGCGACGGATTCGCCGATCAGCTCCTTGATTTCCTTCGCCGATTGCGCCGAGCGCTGCGCGAGTCCGCGCACTTCGCCCGCGACAACGGCGAAGCCCCGGCCTTGCTCGCCCGCGCGCGCCGCTTCAACGGCCGCGTTCAACGCGAGAATATTGGTCTGGAACGCGATGCCGTCGATGACCGAGATGATCTCCGCGATCTTGTCCGAGCTACGCGCGATGACACGCATCTTGTCCACCACATCGTCCACCACGCTGGAACCGCGTGACGTTGCTTCGAGCGCTTCGCCCGCCAGCGTGTTCGCTTCGCGCGCGTGGTCGGCGTTCTGGCGCACGGTCGCGGTCAGCTCTTCCATGCTCGATGCGGTTTCTTCCAGCGAAGCCGCCTGATTCTCGGTGCGCGCGGAGAGGTCCGCATTGCCGCTCGCGATTTCGTCCGCGCCGAAGTTGATCGACTCCGACGTTTCGCGCACGGTCTTCACCGTACTCGCGACGCTGCCCTGCATGGCGGCCAGACCCGCGAAGAGACGGCCGATCTCGTTGGTGCCACGATCCGCGATGCGCTCGTCCAGACGCCCCTGCGCGATGCGCTCGAAGTGACGGCCGGCTTCCTCCAGCGGCGCGATCACGCCACGGCGCAGCGCGAGATGCACGAGCACGACGCCCGCGATCAACGCCGCCGCGATCGCGGTGCCCACCGCGCGGAACCACGCGTAGCGCGTGTCGATCGATTCGAGATACGCATTGCTCGACGCACTGCCGAACTCGACGAACTTCTGCTGTTCGGCGAGGTAGCGGTCCTGAAAGCCTTGCGTCGGCTGGTCGAGGAACGCCTGGATATTGTTCCCGTCGAGATACTGCACGAGCTCGGAGAGCGCCTTCGCGTACTCCGCATACTTCGCCTGCAGCGCGTTCATCCGCGCGATGTTTTCGTCGCCCGTCTTCGGCGCATTCACGAAGGCCGCGAACGACTTCTCCGCGCTCGCGAGCTGTTCGCGCGCGTGCTGCACGATTTCGACCGGTTCCGTTCCGCCGCGCACCATGCGCGTACCCGCGCGCGACAGGTTGATGCGCGCGTCCATCAAATGCTGCGTGGTCTGGTTGACCGCGTTCACCTGCTTGAGCGCGATGTCCGACAAGCTGCCGACATCGTCGTGCGTGCGCGAAAGCGCCCAGAATCCGAGGCCTTCCGTCACCAACTGGAAGACACAGAACACCACCAGTACCGCAAGCAATCCCGATGCAACCTTGATTCTTCCGAACATCCTTCCACCCGACTAACGAATTAACCGTGCATGACGGCGACAGTGCGGGTTTACGGCAAATCGGGCCGCGGGCTTGAATCGTCCGGCGGGAAGACTGTCCATGCGAGAAGCGAAGCCAGGACGTGCGCGGAGCCCGTCGGTTGTGACCGCGTCATCCAGCGCCGGCGGAATGCACCGAAATACACCATTGCACCGAAAACGCGGAACTTCCTTGCGAAGCGGGCCAACGCTATCTATTGTCTTTGCAGGACAGCGCCGAACCCACCAAGGAGTGTCTGAATGGCCGAAATAGTCGATATCGCGCGCGGTGCGCTCAATGCGCAACCGTTCAGCGCTTTGCTCGGAACCAAGCTGATGCAGGTCGATTCAGCGAGTCTGACGCTGTGTCTGCCGATCCGCGACGAGTTGAGGCAGCAACACGGCTTCGTACACGGCGGGGTGGTGAGTTATCTGGTGGACAACGCGCTGACCTTCGCGGGCGCGCTCAGGCTGGGCCCGAAGGTGGTCACGGGCGAATACAAGATCAACTATCTGCGCCCGGCGGTGACGGGCACGCTGATGGCGCGTGCGCGCGTCGTTCATGCGGGAATGACGCAGGCAACCTGTCAATGCGATGTCTTCGTCACCGATGGCAACACCGAGCGGCTGGTTGCCGTGGCGCAGGGCACGGTGACGCGCATTGGTGAAAGCGCAGCCGAGGCGCTGTACAACGCTTAGTCTTTTTCTCCGTCCCCAAAGCAAAAAACCTCGCCGCGTGGCGAGGTTTTCTCATGCGCGGGCCCTATTTCGCCGCGACCGTCTTCTGCTGCTGCTCGCCCAGGCCCTGAATGCCGAGGCGCATGGTCTGCCCGGGCTTCAGAAACACCGCGTTGGGCTTCACGCCCATGCCGACGCCCGGCGGCGTGCCGGTCGAGATGACATCGCCGGGCTGCAGGCTCATTGTCTTCGACAAATACGCGACCAGTTGCGGGACGGTGAAGACCATCGTCTTCGTATTGCCGTTCTGATAGCGATGACCGTCCACTTCCAGCCAGAGATCGAGCTGCTGCGCGTCGGCGACTTCGTCCTTCGTGACGAGCCACGGGCCGATCGGACCGAACGTGTCGAAGCCCTTGCCCTTGTCCCATTGCGTGCCGTGTTCGAGTTGCCATTCGCGCTCGGAGACGTCGTTGATCACGCAGTAGCCGGCGACATAATCGAGTGCATTCGCTTCGTCGACATATTTGGCTTCCTTGCCGATCACCACGCCCAGTTCGACTTCCCAGTCCGTCTTTTTCGAATCGCGCGGGATCTCGACGTCGTCATTCGGGCCGCAAATCGCGCTGGTCCACTTGCCGAAGATGACCGGCTCGGTAGGCACCGGCAGATTCGACTCGGCGGCGTGGTCCGCGTAATTCAGCCCGATGCAGACGAACTTGCCCACGCGCGCGACGCACGGACCGATGCGCGGATTGCCTTCGACGACGGGCAGCGACGCCGGATCGACCGCGCGCAATTTCGCCAGGCCCGCGTCGGTCAGCGTCGCGCCGGCGATGTCGTCCACGACCGACGACAGGTCGCGAATCTGGCCATCCGCGTCGAGAAGACCCGGCTTTTCCTGACCCTTGGGGCCGTAACGAAGCAGCTTCATCTGATGTGATCCTCGTGTTCTGAAAGTTGAGAAGTGACGGCCGGTCAGTTGGACCAGCCGCCATCGATGACGTGAATCTGACCCGTCGTGAACGACGATTCATCGGAGCCGAGATACAGCGCGAGCGCCGCGATTTCCTGCGCGCGGCCGACGCGTCCCATCGGCTGGCGAGCGACGAACGCCGCGTGAATCTGCTCGACGGTCGCGCCCTGCGCCTTCGCCTGTTCCGCAATGCGCTCCTTGAGCGACGGCGACTCCACGGTGCCCGGACAGATCGCGTTACAGCGGACGCCGCGCGTGACGAAATCCGCCGCGACCGACTTCGTCAAACCGACTACCGCAGCCTTCGACGCACCATACACGAAGCGGTTCGCCACGCCCTTCACGCTCGATGCCGCCGACGACATGTTGATGATCGAGCCGCCGCCCTTTTCCAGCATGGCCGGGAGAAACGCGCGAATCGTACGATACATGGCCTTCGCGTTCAGGTCGAAGGCGAGATCCCAGTCGGCTTCGGTCGCTTCGAGAATCGAGCCCGCGTGGACGTAACCCGCGCAGTTGAACAGCACGTCGATCGGGCCTATTTCGTTCGCGAGATCGTTGATCGCCTGGGCGTCGAGCACGTCGAGCTTGCGCGCCTCGAACGGCTTGCCTTCGAGCGATTCGACGCGGATATCCGTTGCGATCACGCGTGCGCCTTCCGCCGCGAACATTTCCGCGGTGGCGAGCCCGATGCCTTGTCCCGCCGCCGTGATCAGCGCGGTCTTGCCTGCCAGTCTTTGTACCATCCACTGCTCCAGTCGAAGTTGTTTTTGAGACATGCCGGGTATATGGCGATGCTCAAAGGCGGTAGAACGCGCGGGCGTTTGCGCCGAAAATCGCCTCTTGTCCGGCTTTTTCGAGATGCGCGGTGAGGCGCGTCGCGACGGCGTGCCACTCAGTGTAGCCGCCGTTCAGATTCAGCACGGGCCAATCGCTGCCCCACATCAAACGTTCGGCGCCGAAATGTTCGAGCAAATGCCCGGCATACGGCTGCAGCGTCGCATCGGTCCAGTTCGGAGACGCCTCCGTGGCGAGGCCGGAGAGCTTGCAATACAGCTTCTGCGGCAACGCGGCGAGTTGCGCGATGCCGTCGGCCCAAGGCTGCCACGCAGATTCGAGTCCATCGCGAATCGGCGGCTTCGCACCATGATCGACGACGATTCTCAGCATCGGATAGCGCCGCGCGAATTCGACCAGCGACGGCACATGACGCGCGAAGATCAGCGCGTCGAAAGCGAGATCGAGTTCGATCAGGCGTTGAATTGCATCGTCGCGGGGCGCGTGGGCAATCCAGGTGTCGTCGGCCAGATCTTGCAGCATCGGGCGCACGCCTTTGAATTTGGGCTCGCGCGAAAATTCGTCGATGAAATTTACGGCGTCGACGGAATCGAGCGGCACCCAGCCGACGACGCCTGCGATGGAGTCGTCATAGCGGGCAAGATCGAGCAGGTATCGCGTTTCGTCGACGGTGGGCGCGGCCTGCACGACGACCGTGCGCTTTACGCCGGTTGCGTGGCGCAGCGGCGCGAGATCGTTCGGGCCGAACGCGCGATAGAGCGGCTTCAGGTCCGGCGTGAGCCAGCCGTAGTCGCCGCGCGCCGGGTCCCAATAATGTTGATGCGCATCGACGCTTTCGTCGGCGGTCATTGCGGCACCGGCGCGTTCGCGTGAAGGAGTCCTTCGGCGCGAAGTGCATTCCAGAGCGCGGACGGAATCGGCGTCGCGAACGACGCCGCGTTCTCGCGCACTTCATCCGGCGTGCGCGCCCCCATCAGCACCGTCGCGACAACTTTATGCGCATAAGGAAACTGCAGCGCCGCGCTGGATAACGCGACGCCATGTTCGCGACATACGCGCTCAAGATTGCCGACGCGCTCGATGATTTCCTTCGACGCATCCCCATAGTTGAACTTGAGATCGCCGTGCGCGCTGGCTTGCAGACCGCGCGCGAGGATGCCGGAGTTGAACGCGCCGCCAAGCAAGATGCTTACGCCGCGCCGCTCGCATTCAGGCAGCAAGTCGTCCAGCGTGTTCTGTTCGAGAAGTGTGTAGCGCCCGGCCAGCAGCGCGCAGTCGATCTCGTATTCGGTCATCGCTTCCATAACGGCCGTCCCTTCGTTCACACCGAGCCCGACGGCCTTAACGCCGCGTGACTGCTTAAGCTCGTCGAGCGCGCGAAACCCGCCCTTGTCCGTGAGTTGGCGCCAGTACTGCGCATTCTTCTCGCCGTGCGTGTAGCGGCCGATGTCATGGATCAGCACGATGTCGATGTCGACAATGCCAAGCCGCTGCTGACTGTCCTCGAACGATCGGAGGATGCCGTCGTAGGTGTAGTCGTAGATCGCCTGGAACGGCAATGGATTCGCCCAGCCTTCGCTGCCGTCGTCGGGGGTCGTGCGCGGCACGAAGCGGCGACCAACCTTCGTCGACAAGACAAACTCGCCGCGCGGATAACGCCGCAGCGCATCGCCCAGGCGATGCTCGGCCTTCGTGTGGCCGTAATGAGGCGCGGTGTCGAAGAAGCGCATGCCCGCTTGCCACGCGGCATCGACGGTGGCGCGCGCCTGGTCTTCCGTAAGCTCGTGGTAAAGCCCGCCGAGTGGCGCAGTACCGAGCGACAGCGCCGTCACTTCAAGCGGTGTGCGCCCGATTTTGCGTCGGCGTAAGACATCGTGCGTTTCTGCGGTCATCTGCGAACCTTTATCGATTTCAGTTGATGCGGACGGAGTTGCCAAGGCTGACGTTTCCGGCATCGCGACGGATTCGTCGGGTCTCTGATGCGCTAATTCATTAATAAACCTATTATTCATAGACGCACAAAGCGAAGTCAAGGATCGGACAGTGTCAGGCGGTCCGTGATTTCCCTTAAGCCGCCGTTCGCCGGACACTGGCGAAACGCTTAAACTCGCGCCCATTATGGATCGACGCAGGCTACAACCCGTGGACATGGAAGACAACGAAGCCGACCGTTACCGCGCGCCCGCGCTCGACAAGGGCCTCGATATCCTCGAACTGCTCTCTGAACAGAAGTCCGGGCTCACGCGCGCGGAGATCACCAAGATGCTCGGGCGCAACGCGAGCGAGATGTATCGGATGCTTGAGCGGCTCGTCGCCCGGCAATACGTCGTGCGCTCGCCCGAAGGGGACCGCTATTCGTTGAGCCTGAAGCTGTATGCCCTCGCCCACCGGCATCCGCCGACCAACCGGCTGATCGCGGAGGCGCTGCCCGTCATGCAACGCTTCGCCGATGCCGCCGAGCAATCAGTGCATCTCGCCGTCTACGACCGCGGGAATCTGCTCGTCATCGCGCAGGTGGACGGACCGGGCAGTTGGGGCATCTCCGTGCGGCTGGGTTCGCGCGTCGGCCTGATCGACACCGGCTCCGGGCGCGTGATGCTCGCGTTTCAGACAGACGAGCAACGCGAACACATGCTGGCCGAGCACAGGAGAGTCAAAGGCGAACTCGCGCTCGACCGCGCCGTGCTCGATGCGGACTACCGGCAAATACGTGAAGCCGGCTATTCCAGGAAGGAGAGTCAGCAGACGTTCGGCATCACGGACGTGACGTTCCCGCTGCTCGGTCCCTCTGGGCAAGCGATTGCCGCGTTGACATGCCCGTATATGCGGCGCATCGACGAGTACGTGGCGCCGTCCATCGACGACGCCACGGCTCTCCTCAAAGATGCCGCCGCCGCACTTTCGATGACGCGCGAGTGAACGAAGCACCGAACACGTTAGAATGGCGGCCCTCTCAAATGGCGGCTGCCTGACGCTAGCCGCCGTCTACATTCCGACGCACGATCAATGGCGAAACTTCTTTCCGATTCCGAATTCCAGCGTTTCTCCGAACTTCAGCAAAAGCAGGCGAGCTTCACCATCACAGCGGATGAGGCCGACGAACTGCGCGATATCGTCGCGCGGGCGCAGAAGAAGCGCGATGATCGCGCTGCCGCGATGCAGGCGATGGAGGCTTACATCGCGCAGTTCCATATCACGCCGGACGAACTCTTCTCACCCGAGGAAATCGGCGAAGCAGCGCGCACTTATGGCCTGATTCCCGCCGCGAAGAAAGAGCGCACCTTGCCGCCGCAATTGACGCACAACGGCAAGCCGTATCAGTGGACCTCGCGCCCGCTGCCTGACGACATCCGCGCGCCGCTTTTCGAGGCGTTCAGCGCGGGGCAATCCGTGAAAGCGTTTATCGCGACGCCGAAAGACGCTGCGCGTTGCGCGCTCACCATTGCCCGGCTGGAACGCGAAACCGGCAGTTCGTATGCGGAAGCATTGCTCGACGAGCTTTCGCTGACGCGCGCTCAGATCGACGACGCCACGAGCAAGCTCGCCGGCTAACCTGGCGCACCGGTCGGCGGCTGTTGCGACGAACTGCACAGCCGCATTCTGAAGCCGACGACGCCGGGATCTTCCGTCCGCGTCAGTTCGAAGCCGGCCTTGCGTGCGAGCGCGATCATGCCGGCGTTCTCACGCAGCGCTTCGCCGATCATCCATCGCGTGCCGCGTTTCTTCTCATAGTCGATGATTCGCGTGAGCAGCAGCGACCCAAGCCCCTGCCCTTTCATGTCCGAGCGCGCCGCGAGCGCGAACTCGGCCGTTTCGTTGTCCGGATCGGCGATCGCGCGCGCCACGGCAAGTGTTTCGTGCGTGCCGTCTTCTTTTGAACGCGTCACGATCAGCGCCATCTCCCGGTCGTAGTCGATTTGCGTCATGCGCGCGAGTTGCGAATGATCGAAGCTGCGGACGGCGCCGAAGAAACGCAACCGCAAATCTTCCGCGGTGTTCGCGGAGACGAACGCCCGATGCGCGTCCTCATCCTCAGGCCGAATCGGCCGCACCGTAATTCGCATGCCGCGCCAATCGAGCGTCTCTTCCATCGCGCGCGGGTACGGCACGATGGCAAGCGGCTTCCGATGCGCGCCTAACGTCAATTGCGGCTCGTGAACGGTGACCGAATCGCGGGTCACGCGTAACGTCAGCCGCAGCGCGACGATCTCCTCGATATAACAAACCAGTTGCGACAGCGCGGTTAGCGCATGCAGCAGCATCTCGGCGGGCAACTCGCGCGAGCGCGGCGAACGCGTGACCAGGTCACGCGCAAGCACCGGATTGAGCGGCGGTAACGCGAACTCATGGAGCGCGTCCGCGAGCCCGAGCGCACCTTCAGCCCTGAACTCGAACACGGGACCGAACACGCGATGATTCAGAAGGCGAGTTTGAATCTCGACCGCATCGGGTGTCGACGAATCGCTCGGGCCGGGCTTCACGGTAATGCCGAAGCGAGTGAGCACGCGTACCGCGCGCTCGCCATTCAGTTCGGCGATGCCGTTTCGCAGCGCAGCGCAAATCTCCTCTTGAGCGTCGTCTATATCTTGAGGTACGTCGGCGGGCCGGCCATCCGGAGTTTGCATCAGCATTTCGCGCCCCTGCCGAAAATCGACGAGGCGCGCAAAGCCCCGCGCGAGGCGATGCGGCGTCGTATGCACGGGTATGCCATTGGCGTGCAGTTCGTCACGCGTCGCGGCGTCCACGTTGCCGAAGAAACAGGCGAGGAGTCCGCGATACGCGTGGCGGCGTTCGGTGATCAACGTGCGCGCGACATCGGCGACGGGTGCGCTGTGCGTTGGTGCATGCACGACGAACACGGTTCCTGTTTCGCGATGCGGTGCAAGCGCTTCGAGCGCCGCGCCGAAATCGGCCGCTGAAGCGTCGTCGCCGAGGAGGAGCGGATTCCCGGCGTGCGCGTTGGGAAGCGCGGCGGCGACGGCGTCGCGCGCGGCCAACGGCCATGAGGCGAGCGCGTCGCCTGCGACTCGGAATGCGTCCCTTGCCAGCGCGGCCACGCCCCGGTCGCTCGTGATGACGGTGGCGACATCGCTCGTCGCGACACGCCCGACGCCGAGCGTCTCGATCTCATCGAGAAGATCGTCCAGCGAATCGACCCGGACGAGACCTGCGCGACGGAAGGCGGCACCGTAGAGGCGATCGAACGGATCGTCGCGCCCGGTTCGCAATACGAGCACGGGTTTGTTGCGTGCGGCGGCGCGTGCCGCGGACATAAACTTGCGGGCTGCGCTAATCGTTTCGACTGCAAGAAGAATGGCGCGCGTCGATGCGTCGCTCGCGAGATAGTCGACGATATCGCCGGAATCGACGTCCGCTTCATCGCCAAGCGCCACGATTCGCGAGAAGCCCAGGCCGCGCGCCCGCGCCCAGCCGAGGACGCCGTTGGTCAACGCATTCGAGCCGGATACCCAGGCGACGCCGCCAGGTTTGACCCCGCAAGCTGGCGCGCCGAGACATGCGCCGATCGCCGGACTCACGACGCCGAGACTGCCCGGTCCGACGACGCGCAGCAGATAGGGCCGCGCAGCAGCGAGCGCACGCGCAGTCCATTCATTAAATTCGGTTGCCTGCAATGAGGATTCAATCGCGGACCCGGCGCGCGAACGTGCTTCGCCGACGATCACCACCGCTTTTGTCCCGCGCCGTCCCAGTCGGTCGATCAAGGATGCCCATGTTTCGGGCCGCGTACACAGAACGGCCACGCTCGGCGCTTCCGGAAGTTGATCGACGTCGGCAAAAACATGCTCACCGCCTAGTAGCTCGTACTTCGGATTGACCGGGAACATCGCGCCGCTGAATCCGGCGCATATCGCGCGCGCCCACACCATCTCGCCGATGCTTCCGGCACGCGACGATGCGCCGATTATCGCGACCGACTTGGGGGCGAATAAGGTATCGAGATTTCGAACGGTCATGGTGGCTCCACGCGACTCAACTAGGCGTAAGGATAGGCCAAGTGGCTCCGTGTTACCGGCGAGATCTGCCGGCGTCGGACTTTATGCGCATAAAGCTGGACGAGACCGTTCCCGCTCGTGCTTTATGCGCATAAAGGCTGGCCAAATGGCTAACGTCGAAGCTTTTGCGTAAATTCAACTGGAAAAATAACTTGTGCAATGTAGAATTCGTGAGATTCATATTCGGAGCGAACCGTGGCGGCGGAAATCATTGCGATCACGCAGCAGAAGGGAGGCGTCGGCAAGAGCACGATTGCCATGCACTTAGGCGCGGCCTTCCATGAAAAGAAGAAGCGCGTGCTCGTTGTCGATGCCGATGGCCAGAACACGTTAATCCATTGGTCGAGCGCCGCGTCGGACGGTGCCACGGGCATTCCATTCCCAGTCGTCAATCTGTCGGAGGCGGGCGGGCAGATTCATCGTGAGATCAGGAAGTTCATCAATGACTACGACATCATCGTCGTGGACTGTCCGCCGTCGATCACCGAGAAGGTCTCGGGCGTCGTCCTTTTGGCTGCGAGCATCGCG
>Ga0308174_10000558_pt1 | contig 16030 bp, 18 predicted proteins | sample PhyPR2_FD_203894 | JGI IMG/M metagenome (GOLD analysis project Ga0308174, IMG submission 203894) | Soil microbial communities from UC Gill Tract Community Farm, Albany, California, United States - DLSLS.P.R2 | ecosystem: Environmental > Terrestrial > Soil > Agricultural land | place: USA...
ATAGCCAGTGGAGGAGTTCGTGTGTTGAATGACGCATTGATCAGAGCGCTACAACTCTCTCCGAATCTGATTGACCGCATCACTGCTCGCGAAGATCGGGAGTTGAAGCGGCGAGAAAACTTGTACCCCAAGGGCTGGCCTCCGCTGGCGGTTCACGACCCACGGCCATTCTGGTTGATGATGGCTTGGCAACTGGGGCCAGCATGAAAGCCGCTGCAATAGCACTCCGCCAGCAACATCCCAAGCGCATTGTCGTGGCTGTTCCCGTCGCCTCAGAGAAAACCTGTAAGGAATTCCGCAGAGAAGTAGATGAAGTCCTGTGCGTCGATACACCGGAGCCGTTCCATGCCGTCGGACTCTGGCATGAGGACTTCTCCCAGACCACTGATGAGGAGGTAGAACAACTGCTTGAACAGGCGCAGCAGCACGCCGCCTCACCACATACGCAAGGCAGATAGATATGCCGAAGGCCACAGAATTGCAGGTTATCGATTCGGTTCAAAGGGTTTTGAACCCTTTGACCGGCAGATTGTCCGATTACGACCCACTTTTGCAACAGATCGGAGATGCACATATCGTTCTCATCGGCGAAGCATCTCACGGGACCTACGAGTTCTACAACCATCGCGCTGAAATTACCAAGCGCCTCATCCAGGAAAAGGGGTTTCATGCGGTTGCGGTCGAGGCGGATTGGCCCGATGCTCACCGTGTTAATCGATACGTTAGTTTGAACCGATCCCGCGCCGAAGTGGTGCGCTATTTGGAAAAAGTCGATCCTACCGCGGCAAGCCGGGCACGCCAACGATACGCTTGTTTTGACCATTACGGTGAGGATGAACAAGCCTACGGGTATGCAGCGGGCTTCGGAATGTCGGAGTCCTGCGAGGGCGAAGTAGTGCAACAACTCGTTGACCTGCAGCGCCGCACGTATGAGTACATGCATCGCGATGGACAGGTAGCGGAGGATGAATTCTTTTCCGCCGAGCAAAATGCCAGGCTTGTGAAAAACGCCGAAGAATACTATCGTTCGATGTTTCGGGGCCGCGAAAGCACGTGGAATTTGCGGGACCGCCACATGGCGGAAACACTGCACGCTCTTTTGGCTCATCTGGATCGCCGGTTTGGCCGCAGCAAAGTTGTGGTCTGGGCACACAACTCGCACCTCGGTGACGCACGTGCAACACAGATGGGGCGGCGTGGTGAATGGAACCTGGGCCAACTGGTTCGCGAACGATATTCGCAGGATTCGTTCTCGGTGGGCTTTACAACCTTTTCCGGCACGGTCACGGCGGCACACGACTGGGGTGACGATCCCCAAACCATGCGTGTTCGGCCCGCAGTTTCCAATAGCTATGAGGCTCTCCTGCGTGCTGTGGGCAATGCCGCTTTCCTGCTGACCTTCGCTCCCCACGCCCAATTATCGGCCGAGTTCCGCACCGAGAGATTGGAGCGGGCCATCGGAGTGGTTTATCGACCGGAAACGGAACGTGTCAGTCACTATTTTTATGCCAGTCTGCCGGACCAGTTTGACGCTGTTCTTCATATCGACGAGACACGAGCGTTGCCGCCGCTGACACGCTACACCGAACCGCATCCTGAAGAAGTGCCAGAGACGTTCCCATCCGGGATTTAGCTAACCTATGCCGGCCAACGAAGCAGTCCGAGCAATCTGTTCAGATTCGGCCGTCTGGCGTTATTGGCGACTTGACGCTTCCCGCCAAGGCTCGCGGCATGGTCATTTTTGCCCACGGCAGTGGCCGCAGTCGTTTGAGTTCGCGCAACCGGTTCGTCGCGAGTGTGCTGCTGCAGGCCGGATCAGGAACTTTGCTGCTCGATCTACTCAACACCGAGGAGAAACAGGTCGACCTAGGGACGCAACATCTGCGGTTTGACGTAGATCTGCTTGCCAGCCGGCTCGTCGAGGCTACCGAGTGGATGACAACCGATTCCAAAACTGGCAATTTGCCAGTGGGGTATTGGGAACCAGCACAGGCTCTGCAGCCCCACTGAGAACTGCTCCTCAGCTTCCGGAGACAACGCGTGCGGTTGTCTCTCGAGCCGGGTGTGCTGACCTGGCCGGTAGTTGAGCTCAACGAGAACGCTTGGAACGAACTCCGATGTGAGGAGCAGCTGAAGATCATACCTGGAGCTAAGCATCTGTTCAAAGAGCCAAGGACGCTCGAACAAGTAGGGAGCCTGGCAAGTGACTGGTCAGAACGCCATTGTTCGACTCGATTTCACGCAAGGAGTAGTCCCCTATGAGTGCAACTGGTTTGGATGTATTTGATACGACACTACAGAAGACGAACGAATGGCTGCAGGATCATGCAGGAACTCGGGACCGAGAGCCGGCAGCAGGCCTATCTCGCTTTGCGCGCCACTTTACACACGCTTGGCGAGCGTCTGCCATTGGAGGCAATGGGAGGCAATGGTGCATTTAGGAGCGCAGCTGCCGATGCTTATCCGTGGCTTTTATTACGAGGGATGGAGTCCCAGTGTTGACATGTATAAGTGGAATCGCGATGAGTTGTCGTTCGCCAGTATTCATCCGCCATAAGAGTTGCTAAGCCGCAATGCGTTCATATCGGTGATGAAGGCCGCCCAGTTGGGGAATAGCGACGATCTTTCCCAGCTTCGCCACTTCTCGAGGAAGCGGGCATTGCTTGCCCAGGCTCAGGTGCGTTCTCAATTCGTGGTAATAGCGGAAATAAGAAGACAAAGTCCTCTTGAGATGGCGAGCGTTCAGGATGATGTAGTGGTTCAGACACTCCCGTCGAATCGAGCCGATGAGTCGCTCGGCGTATGGATTCTGCCAAGGACTGTGCGGTGCCGTCAGAATCTCCTCGATACCCAGCGACTGGATTCGCAGCCGAACCTCAGCACTGTACCGGCTGTCGCGATCGCGGAGGAGATAACGGGCCGCTTCGCGGTCTGCGAATGCCTGTACGATCTGTTGGGCGGTCCAAGCCCCGGTCGGATGCTCCGTCACATTAAAGTGCAGCACCTTGCGACGATCATGTTCCAGGACAATGAATACGAACAATACCTTCATCGTGATAGTCGGCACCGTAAAGAAATCAGTGGATACCATTTGGCCGATGTGGTTGTGCAGGAAGGTCCTCCAGGTCTGGTTCGGCGGGCGGCGGAGCCTGCGCAGGAGACGGGAGACAGTGCGCTCGGAGATCACGATGCCAAGCATTTTGAGTTCGCCGTGAATCCTGGGCGCGCGCCACAACGGATTGGCGGTAACCATCCCCTCGATTAATCAACGTAGTTCTGCGGCGGTGCGGGGGCGACCTCGACGTCGGACCTGCCGGTTGGACAGCCGAGCCCAGAATCTCCGAAACCGTTCGCGGTGCCAGCGGACGACGGTATCTGGCTGCACGTAAATCAGGTGACGTCGCCAGTCGGCCCACAGGCTGCGGAGAGTCATCCAAAATACCCGATCCAAGGTCGTCAGCAGCGGGCGTTTCCGTTTTCGCTGAAAGGCGGCTAATTGCATTCGTAGCGCTGCGTTCTCGATGGCCACGGCCTGATGTCCGCTGAGGAGCAGGCGGACGAATCGAAACACCAACGGAAAAAGCACTGGCATGTCTCTGCTCCTTTCCATTCATCTCCATCCCAGTCAACCGGTTACGAGCGGATGCAATATTGGCGAACCACAGGCGAATGCGGCGTCGTATAGTCGTGAAGGGTCTTCACCAGTCGCGCGCTCCTGAATCGCTGCTCAACACCCCAATAATGTCTCTTCCTGTGGCCGTCACGGGCAGTCCGTTGGATGCTCGCGCCAATTTGATCAGTGCAAGTCCACTTGCATCTCAGATATGCGGCTGCGTCGATACTTGTCGAACTGCTGGTGCAAGTACCCACCCAATTGCCCACCCAGGGGCGTACTTTTAGTGCTTAATTTCAAATTTTACACAAAAATATTTGCTCTGTAATCAATAGCTTAGGAAATGACGTCTGGTTCGGGACCAGGAGGCCGGAGGTTCGAATCCTCTCGCCCCGACCAATTTCATTGTGTCCGAACCGGACACATGGGTAACAGAACGTTCCTAAGACATAGGTAACACTTTTGGCCCGAAAGGGTTTTCGAGGGGCTGCAAAGTGCGTTCCTCCAAATCGACATAGCCGAGATCGTACTCCATAAAGCTGACCAGCCAGATACCGTCTTCGACTTCCTTGATGCCGACGGCTTGGCCGGCTAGCGATTTGCTCAGATTGATTTTCTTGCGATGCAGGCAGAGGCGTCCACAACAGGTCACCACAGCGGTTTTGTCGTGAAACGGGTAATATGGCTCCGGAATGCCGAGATACGGTCGGGCAGAAGCTGTATAGAGCTGTGTCGGACATTGCATGGCTAGCGCTTCGTGTGGGCGTTCGTTGTTGAATTCCTCTAAAAAGGCATCGAACTTGCCTTGCTGCTGAAGAATGTTGGCGCCTGCCGGACGTGTGGCTTCTTTCTTCAGAGTCAGATGCATGCGCTCGTGCCGGCCGTTCTGCTGCGGATGGCCCGGGCGAATGCGTTCGATGGTGATGCCCAGGCGCAACCACCACACCGAGAGCTTGGAAAGCTGAAACAGCGCATGCGGCGAAGCGAAGGGAACGCCATTGTCTGAGCGAATGGCTTGCGGTAAGCCGCGCTCGCGAAAGAGCCGATCAAAGGCCCGCAAAGCCAGCTCTTCCCGATTCGACTCCAAGGCTTCACACAGCAGCAGATAGCGCGAAGCATGATCCGTGACGGTGAGCGGATAGCAATAGCGTTTGTCGCCGAGCTGGAACTCACCCTTGTAATCGGTGCACCACAGATCGTTTGGCTGCAAGCCATCGGAAAGAGGGGTGCCTTCCGCCCGTGTGCGTGGCCGAGCCATCCGCTTCACCAGGCCATGGCGGTCGAGCACAGCATGCACGGTGCTGGCCGCAGGTACTTTGATGGCGTGCGGCAAGCGCCGCAGCAAGCGCTCGCGGATTTTACGTGCTCCCCAGTGCGGTTTCTCGCGCTTGGCTGCCACGATTGCCGCCTCCACTTGCTCGGGCAATTGATTGGCATAGCGAAACGGCCGACGTGCGCGGTCACTGAGTCCTTCCAGACCGCATTGTTCGTACCGGTCGAAGATCTTGTAACCGGTCTTGCGCGAGATCCCAAACTCCCGGCACAGCGAAGCCATACTTTCGCCGTCCTTAAGCCGGATGACAAACCGCATTCGTTCGTCCATAACAGATCTTTCCTTCCACGGCATCCCCTCATCCGCTCCCTCCGGAGCGAAAAAGTGTAACCCATGTGTCCGGTACGTTCTGTTACCTATGTCTCGGGTCGGTCATTTCATTCAATCCAAGATCCTTGATGCAGTCCTGGCGTTTGCTGGTTGGAGAGCCCTTTCGGTCGCCAGAGCGGAGCATCTGCGCTTGATTCGCCGCGACGGCCGAGTGCCAGTTATTATTGGACGCAATCAGGGCAGTGAGGTTTTGGACCCAAGCCGATGGGTGAAAGCGCCCAAGTGGTTCCCCAAGCTCTCCATATTGGATAACGGAACAGCAGACCGATTATGGCAGCGGGTTTGCGTAGGAGTTGAGCAATGGAGGCCGATGAATGCTGTTTTTCCTGGCAACTACCCTCGGCATTTTGTTGCTTTCCGTGCTGGCGCTTGCGACGTTACAAAAAGAGCGGCTTTACGGGAGGTTGCAGTCGGAAGCAGCCTGCGGCACGGAGAGCGCAATCCTGGCCCAAATCGACAGGCTTAAGCGTGTATCCGTTGTTATCACGCTAGCTTTCGTCGGTTTAGCGATTGGTCTTATTCTTTTCTTGTTTTTTCTTGACTGACAAGAATATGCCTTCCGTCCGGACGAACAATGCCGTTATTGAACTTCGCGAAAAAGGGACCGTTTCACGAGCTCCACAGAGACCAGATACAAAGCTGTAACCAGTGCCAGAAAAACAAAGAAGCTTCCAGGCAGGGCGACAAATCCGAGTGGTGCCGCCAGAGGGCTCAGCGGAATCAAGATGCTTATCAACACTGTGCCGAACACGGTTATGCATAGCGGCAGGCTTGGACGGCTTTGTATCGGATTTCCGGATGTACGAATGACCAGCAGAACCAAGGTCTGGGTGGCCAGCGACTCGACAAACCATCCCGTGTGGAACTCAGACTGACTGGCGTGGAAGTAGGTCAGCAGCACGTAAAAGGTCACAAAATCATAAAGAGAACTGATTGGCCCAACCAGCAGCATGAATTTCTGAATGAATCGCATACTCCAGCGGTGAGGAGCTCGTAGATACTTTGCATCGACATTGTCGGTCGGAATCGAGATTTGAGCCACATCATAAAGGAAGTTGTTCAGCAGAATTTGAGTTGGCAACATCGGCAGAAATGGCAGGACGAGAGACGCACTCGCCATACTGAGCATATTCCCGAAATTCGAACTTGTTCCCATCAGCAGGTACTTCAGAACGTTAGCCGAGGCCTTTCGGCCCTCTAAAATGCCAGCATGCAAGACGTTCAAGCTAGGTTCGACCAGTATTATGTCGGCTGCTTCGCGAGCGACATCAGCCGCGCCATCGACGGAAATTCCCACGTCGGCCGAGTGAAGCGCGGGAGCATCATTGATTCCATCGCCCAGATAGCCAACGACGTGGCTCCGGCGCTTCAACGCTAAGACGACCCGATTTTTCTGGGCCGGGGATAGCCGGGCAAATACATGGGTTTGCTCAACAACATGATCGAGGGCAGGGTCGGTCATTCTCGCAAGATCTTCTCCGAGTACCAGACCTCCCGCATCCAATCCAACTTGATCGCAGACATAGCGCGTGACTAAATCGTTATCGCCCGTGAGCACTTTGAGTTGGACGCCATCACGATGCAGAGAATTGATCGTGGCCGCGGCGTCGGCTCGCGGAGGATCGGCAAAGCTGAGGTAGCCAGCAAAGACGAGATCAGTCTCGTCAGAGCGTCCGTAAGCACTCCTTTTTTCTAATGGCTTGAAGGCTACCCCTAGCGTGCGGTAACCTTTCGCGCCCATAGCACGGAATAGGTTTAATGAGGTCTCCTTTTCGGAGGTAAGAAAGGGACGTACGCCGTCGTTCGCCTTGCGGCTAATGGAACGTTCAATGACACTCTCGGGAGCACCCTTAAGGATCAGAAGGTGCTGCCCATCATGTTCGACCACTACCGAGATGCAGCGCCGTTCGAAATCGAACGGAATTTCGTCACATTTTCCATACTCGTTGACCGCGGGACAGGGCTGCTCCAGAATCGCAGCATTGAGCGGGTTGTGAAGGCCGGTTTCGAATTTGCTGTTCAAGTATCCGAATAGGAAGACGTCGTCCGACGGCTCGCCGAACGGGTCTGTGCGCTCAGTCAGCCGCATTACGCCGGCCGTCAGCGTTCCGGTTTTGTCGCTACACAGGACATCGATGCTTCCCAAATTTTGGATGGCTGGCAGGCGCTTCACTATTACCTTTTTCCGGGCCATCTGGGCCGCGCCATTGGCCAGGGTCACGGAGGTGATCATGGGCAGAAACTCCGGAGTCAATCCGACCGCCAGAGCCACGGCAAACAGCAAGGATTCGAACGGATCATGGCGGAGTACGATGCTCAACCCAATGAGGGACACAACCAGTATCAGGACTACCCGCATGATCAGGTATCCGAACCTCCGGAGGCCTTTTTCGAATTCAGTTTCCTGGGGCCTTTCCGCAAGGCGCGCGGCGATCCCCCCGAAAGCTGTTTTTGGACCGGTCGCGGAGACGCGGGCTAATCCGAACCCACTGATAACGGAAGTGCCTAGAAACACCATGTGGGCAGCATTAGGATCGGCGGTCTGGGCTCGGCTTCGACCGACTTCCTTCTCGACCGGCAGCGACTCGCCGGTAAGCGCGGCTTGCTGAACGTAAAGATCTTTGTCCTGGACGAGCACCGCGTCCGCCGGAACCATATCTCCAGCTTCCAATCGAACTAGGTCGCCTGGTACGAGTTCGCGCTTGGGAATCTCCTGCCAGTGTTGATCCCGCAGGACTGATGCCGTGGTTCGTACGGATGAGCGAAGAGATTCGACCGCGCGCTGCGAACGATAGGTTTGCACGAGGTTCAAGGCAATGCCAAGCAAGACCATGACAAGAATGATCGTGGCATCCACCGCTTGGCCGAGCAGAGCAGAAAACAGCGCCGCGATAAGCAAGATCACCGCGAGCGGATTGAGCAGAAGCAAGATCAGCGTCGTCAGCGCCCGGTGGCGCACCACCGGGACCGGATCGTTTGGCCCCCAGAGCTTCAGTAGCTTGGCGGCTTCCTCACTCGTCAGTCCGCTTTCAACCTCGGAAACCAAATCGACCGGCGGTGCCGAGAGTACGGAGCCCTGATTTCTTTCATTACCGTTTACCTGGGCATTCATCTCCAGATTTCCGGTGCTTTCCCGCTCTCCAGGGCGAGATTCAGCGTTCAGAACCGATTTGTCGGGGCTTAACAATGACAAACCCCGTTCCAGAAAGCAGATTTGCTTGCGGTGGAGATTTGTGTCTGAATCAGACCTGCCACTACTGCCTTCAGATCTGCGATGCGGTGCCAGATTGCCATATAAGGGACCTGCTTTCCTGCCGATTGAGCGATCCTGGTGACGCTTCCAGACTTTGCAGCAAGGGGACTGCCAAAGCGAAGGATGCTCCAATTAACTGGCCGTGATTGAAACATCGGGCCTGCCGCCGTCCGGAAATGGTGGACGGCTTGCTCTAGACAAGCTGGAGTAAAATCATGACACCAAGGACGAAGAAGAATCTTGAAGCAGCAACCGCCTGTGATGCGATTGGTAGTGCAACCTATTTGCGTTATGCCGCACGAGCCCGCTTAGAGGGTGACTGGCACCTAGCCAAGATCTTCCAGCAGGCAGCCGAGGCTGACCGTCTTGAGAACTTCGCCAGGGAGGCTGATATTCAAGCGCTTATTTCCAGTACTCCAAACAACCTGCGGAAGGCAATTGCTTCGGAGAAGAAGGAAATGGAGATGTATCAGCGATTCGCATTTGAAGCCGAGCAGGACGGCGACCCTGCGGCAGTCCAACTCTTCCGCCGGGTGTATCGAAATAAAATAGAACGGTGCCGAGTGCTGGAATCGGTTCTTGCGAGTGGAAGACCTCACACTGAGGCAGAGATCGTTGGAACATAGGTCCTCATACGGTTGTGTTGCACCTCCCATCTCAGCTGCCATGACGTATACCGAATGGATATGCAAGCCGGAACCGAAGCTGCCAGTTCAGCTGGCCGCATGACTGAACTGACGCTCGAGACCATACAGCACTATCTCCGTTCTCTCAAAGGCGAGGCGGTCCAAGTCCTTGGCTTGACCGCGTTAGGAGAAGACCGTCGAGACAAAGCGATCAAGTTTGGCGGATACGGCAGCCCGATTCGGGTCGATTACCAATTGCCGAGCCAAGCAAAGGCGCAAAGCTTAGTGCTGCACACGATGCGGCCCGGGCCTTTCGGGCACGAGCACATGGCGGATCGAGCACAGGTGCTCCTTTGGCAAAACCAGGCTTTTCCTCGTCTGGCTCGCCATGCTCGCTCGTTTGATGTGGGAGGATTCCGGCCAAACGGGACGCTGCTCTCGCTCGGAGAGGTCGAAGAGTTCTTTCTGCTGACGGAATATGCGGAAGGGCAGGGATATTTCTGTGATCTGGAGCATCTTCGTGAGAACGGCACGCTTTGTCAGCTTGACCTGGACCGCGGCGACGCGCTCTGTGAGTATTTGGTAGAAATTCACAGCGAGCGCGGCACTGATCCCGGGTTATACACTCGACGGGTCCGCGAGTTAGTCGGGCATGGAGAGTGCATCATGGGCATCGCGGACAGCTATCCTCCTCATCCGCTGATCAGTAGCCACAAGCTGGAGCAGATTGAGTGTCAGTGCGTGAAGTGGCGCTGGCGTTTGAAGAGCCTGACGCACCGGTTGCGGCAGGTTCACGGAGATTTCCATCCGTGGAACATCCTGTTCCGGTCGGGAACTGATTTCAGTGTCCTCGATCGCTCCCGCGGAGAGTATGGTGATCCGGCGGATGACGTCGCCTCTCTCACCATGAATTTCATCTTTTTCTCTCTGCAGCGCAGTGGAAAGCTCGACGGGGCGTTCGAGACTTTGTTCAGCCGGTTCTGGAAGCGTTATCTCGAAGATTCCGGAGATCGGGAAATGCTTCGTGTCGTGGCGCCGTTTTTGGTCTTTCGCGCTCTGGTTATGGCGAGTCCAGTGTGGTATCCGAATTTGGCAGAAGCTGTGCGCTCGAAGCTACTGACATTTATCTTTGGAGTGCTGGAGGAGGAGTCTTTCGATCCCGCTCAGGTAAACAAATACTGTGGCGTCTAGATCCTCATCGGCGTTCGCTGTCTGGATCACCGGCCTGCCGGCTTCCGGAAAATCGACTCTTGCGGCCGCAGTAGAAGAACAGCTTGCTGCGCGAGGAATTGACGTGGCGGTCTTAGAATCTGATGAGTTGCGGAAAGTATTCACTCCGGATCCGCATTATGACGAGCAGGAACGAGATAGTTTCTATCGGCAGATCGCGTACGTGGGCGCGTTGCTGACAAGGCATGGAGTGCCGGTGATTCTGGATGCCACTGCGAACCGCCGGGCCTATCGTGAGCGCGCCCGGCAGCAGATTCCTCGATTTCTGGAAGTATACGTCGACTCGCCGCTCGAGACGTGCATTGCTCGAGACCCGAAAGGGATTTATCGTCAGGCACAGAGCAGCGGAGCCGGAACAGTGCCCGGAATTCAAGCCACATACGAAGTTCCGGAACGGCCAGACCTCATCGTGCATGGAGATCACGAGAGCTCGGAAGCCGCAGCAGGGCGAGTCATTGCGAAGCTGATCGAGCGAGGATATCTCGACGACAAGCCGGAGGTTTTCCTCTAGCTAGTTAGTAGAGTAGCGGCGGCGTGCTGCGCAAGAAGTTCGTCAATTTCTGGCCGCGTGAGTGTTTCCTTGCGTATGAGCGCATCTGCAATGGAGCGAAGTTCGCGGCGCTTTTGCGCCAGGATCGAATGAACTCTATGGTGGATCTGATCGATAATGCGGCGGGCTTCCTCGTCGATTTTCTGTGCCGTACGCTCACTATAATTGCGCTCCTCGGCGGTCAGGCCATTCGGCAAAAATCCATTCTTGGAGGGATGCCCGTAGGTCAACTGTCCAAGTTGTTCGCTCATCCCAAAGCGCATTACCATCTGGCGAACCAATTCTGAGACTTTTTCCAGATCGTCTGCTGCGCCCGTGGAGATCACGCCATGGTATATGATCTCCTCAGCCGCACGTCCGCCGAGCATCACGGCGATCCGGTCTTCCAATTCGGGCTGGGTCATCAAAAACCGTTCGTGTGTCGGGAGTTGCAGGGTATACCCGAGCGCGCTGACGGACCGGGGGATGATGGAGATGCGGTGTACCGGGTCTGAGTGCTCGACCGAGAGTGCGACAAGAGCATGGCCGGTTTCGTGATAGGCGACGCGCTCCTTGTCTTCTTCGCTCATGACACGCGTCCGTTTCTCGAGGCCCAGCATGACGCGATCTATGGCTTCCTCGAGGTCTCGCATCTGCACCTCGTCTGCGCCGCGTCTGGCGGCGAGCAGAGCGGCTTCATTGACAATGTTCGCCAGATCGGAACCGACCATACCTGGCGTGCGCGCTGCAATGGTTGCAAGCTCTACTCCAGGACCTAGCTTTACCTTCCGGGCGTGAAGCTTCAGAATCTGTTCCCGTCCGGCCAAATCGGGGCGATCAATAACGACCAGCCGATCGAATCGGCCAGGCCGAACGAGCGCGGCATCCAGCACTTCCGGGGCATTGGTGGCCGCCATTATGATTACGCCCTTAGACGTATCAAAGCCATCCATTTCGACGAGCAGTTGGTTTAGCGTCTGTTCGCGTTCATCATTGCCGCCGTTAAGTGCACGGTGCGTCGAGCGGGATTTACCGATGGCGTCCAGTTCATCGATGAATACGATGCAGGGGGCCTTGGCTTTCGCTTGCTCGAAGAGATCCCGGACGCGCGCCGCTCCGACCCCCACAAACATCTCCACAAAGTCCGAGCCCGAGATAGAAAAGAAAGCGACACCGGCCTCTCCGGCCACCGCTTTGGCGAGAAGCGTTTTCCCCGTACCGGGTGGGCCGACCAGCAGCACGCCTTTGGGAATTCGTCCGCCGAGGCGCTGGTACTTCTCCGGACTCTTTAGAAAATCGATGATCTCTACCAGTTCCGCCTCGGCCTCATCGACGCCGGCAACATCTTGGAAGCTGACATTGAGACGATCGGACTGATCGTAGATTTTGGCCCGATTCTTTCCGAATGTCAGTGCAGGGGAATGCCCAAGCCCCTTAATTGCAGTCATATAAATGCTGCCTAGCAGTAGAAGCGGAAGAACCCAAATCAGCAGTGTGCTCATCCATGAAGAGCCGGATTCGCCCGACCCAGAGTACTTGACGTGCTGGGCATCGAGCTCTTTTAGCAATTCAGTATCGGGGATGCCTGGCAACCGCGTTGTGAAGATCAGGCGGCCGGCTGTAGACTTCTTCGAATCCCTGTTGTCCAGCTTTAGGGTGCCTACGAGCGTTCTGTCTTTGATTTGAACCTCGGCCACATGCCCGGCCCGCACCTCGGAAAGAAACTCGCTGTAGGGAACGTCACTGGAGTTCAACGGCGGCTGAGAACCAAAGAAGTAGACGAAAAGTATTGCGAAGAGGAGCGGAATCCAGGGCCACGCCCATTTGCCCCTAGCGTCGCTTTTCATTGGTACCGAACTTCTTTTTCGATGCAGATTGCATGGATACGCCGCGCCACGATTTGCACGAGCAACGGACATTCCAAACCTCATAGATTGTTTGCCGCTCGAACTGGAGTAGGAAGTGCTCCGAGAAGTTTGCAGGAGAGATCACCATGAGCACCCTTCAAAACTGTTTGAATTACCTCGATACGCGGGGCGTTAGATACGTCCACACCACGCACTCGCATGCCTACACTGCGGAAGAAGTGGCGGCGGCAGAACACCTGCCGGCGCACCGGATGGCAAAAACCGTGGTCTGCCGGGACGACGATAGTTACCTGATGGTTGTCGTACCCGCCGATTCGCATGTGGATATGACACAGCTAAGGACGGCAATCGGGGCTCCCAGCGTTTCCCTGGCAGACGAGAGCGACTTGTATCTGCTCTTCCCCGGGGCTGAAGTCGGTTCAATGCCGCCCTTGGGACCTTTGTTTGGCCTTCGCGTTTATCTGGACCGCGAAGTGGCCAACCAGGAATTCGTCGCCTTCAACGCCGGTACGCATCGGGATGCGGTTCACATGAGGGCCGCCGATTTCCAAGACCTAGTCCAACCCGTGATCGGCGATTTCTGCGAGCCCAATTACCGGCTGACCAGTAGCTTGGCCTGAGGACCGGCGCTGGGTGTATTGACCCAGTTGCGTCGTCTCATCGCGCACCGTGACGTTCGGAATCGTACAATCCGCAAGATTGGGCTCGCCACAAGGTCGCTGGACTAGGGTCCGGGCGGAAGATCGTTCCCGGGCTGACCAGCAGCCTAGGGAAAGTCCACCAGACTATTGTGCGACGTGCCCCGGGCCTGGAAAGCTCTGGCGGCCAGGTTATCGCCTTTGACCAACGCCATACGGGAGTTCGACGGGAGGACACAGTTTCCCAATGGCCGCTCTTGTGCTTACCGCATGTTCATGAGAGTTCGTAATTCAGTCTCCGCGAGACTGCTCCTGGTCGGAATACTATGTGTCTGGCCGCATTCAGCCTTTTCACAAGAACTGCTCAATCCGGGTGAATTGAACTTCAAGGTAGTCAGTGCAGAGGTTACGAAGGAACCTGCCTTATGCATTTCTCCGGAGGGTGCCCTCGGCATGTCTTCGGCGACCCCAGGAGCCAAAATGGTTAAGGTGACCTTGAAAGGTCAAGTGACTCGCTCCGGCGATCTGATCTTAATAGACGCAGCGTTCGCTGCTATCTACGAAAGGCCTGGACAGAAGAAAAAGGGGGTCGTAGTCGCCAATGCAATGTGTGTGACGGAAGGTGTTCTGATTGGCACGTCTCCAACGCAGGTTCGGGAATATGCGGTGAATCCGGGTTCCATCGAGGTAACCCTGCTCTTTGCCATACCCGACGAAGTGGATCGCTTCCAGGTTACGTATCCAGCGATTGCTATGGGAGCCGCAGCTGTGGAGACCAAGGCCGCCCATCTAAGGTGAGCAATGCTACCTCACAATGGTAAGAGCTTATGAGCGGATCTACTTAGGACCAAGTATCGTGTTGGTGAGCTATTGGGATCAGCAATCTATCGTGCAGTTCTCGGCCGTCCCCGACATCAGAGGGGCATGAGATGGCTCGCTCGAATCGAGCAGATTGAGCCGAACTTGTTTCTGGAAGCACAAGCGCACAGCTTCCAGACGTTCTGTCACCCATTGCTCAGGAAGCCCGAAATGCAAGGCCAGTTCCGCCTGCGACGAGCCCAACATGTAGTCAGCGTACAGCCTGAACGGAAGATATTCACGGTAGAGGAGATCGAAGACTGTGTCTGGCAGCGTATGTGTTGGGCCGGAACATGGAGCGACTTGCCGGGCTCCAGGTCCGAATCTTGTCGCTGAGCGGCATCGAGACACGGGAGACCGCACTGGTAGGGAGTACAAACTCGCATTGCCAACAAAGATAGCCATAACCCTGCCTTGCTAAGCACGCGAGCTTCCGCAATGTCTGAGGCGGTACGAACGGTGTGGGAACCCAAGCCGACCAGCCAAGTGAAAGCTCTTCTATCTTCGAGATACGTGCGCAGCCCTGAGCCGGTTTAGCGGCAATGTGCGTTCTGTAGCACGATTCACACACTGAGGACCGGGCAATGCGATTGACGGATTATTTCATACGCATTCGGACGAATCTGGCTGATTTCAGCGTCTTTTTGTCGTCGACCGATGATTAGTAAGTCAGCTCCAACGGACTTGGTGTACTCACAAACGGACTGTGCCACGTCACCGCGCCGAACGCAAACCATGGAATTGCTGGCGCCGACATTGGTCAGCAGTTTGTGGATTTCTTGTCTGGCCGTCGTTTCGAATTCCTCATCTACAGCGGAAGAGACGACCACCCTCAGGGCTGGATCTAACCGCGGTATCACATGAACAATCGTTAGCGTAGAGCCGAAGTCGCGGGCGACGTTGGCCGCCCAAGTTACAGTGTCTGCGCTGTGACTGCCCATAGCGACTGCGCAAACGACATGTGAGATCTTGAGCGGCTCCACTCCGGTTTGCTGCCGGACGTGTGCACCCGTGAGCACCGGGCCCTCGATATCATGAAGGACTTTGGCCGTGATGGAGCCGAGCAAGAACTTACGGAAGATTCCATAGCCATGAGTGGGCATGACAATCAGCTGTGCAGCTTCCGTTTTGGCCGTGGTTACAATCTGCTCAGCGGCATCGCCTTCATAAGTTAAGCGACGGACAGGTAGACCGTCCAGTTCGCCGACCGCGAAACGGTCCAGTTTCTCAGCCCGACTCGTAAAGACCCACTCCGGCACGGGCAATATCTCTGGTCCAGAGATGTCCGCCTGAGGGATGGCGTACACGGGACTGACAACATGAAGCAGTATGACTTCGGAATTGTATCTTCTCGCGAAGTGCCTCACGTACGGAATTATGCTCAGACTGCGATCGGAAAAGTCGACTGGAACCAGGATTCGTGGAAGTTCGAGCATAACGTCTTCGGCGGTGCAATTGCGGAGCCACCCGGCAATTCGCTAGGTGTTAACAGGAAGTCGAATTCTGCGGAAAATCTACTACCGCTAAGGTTCTCCGCTTCGCTTTCATACCTTGCAGCTGAGCCTCTAATCGTGGAAACGCTCAGCGTCCTCCCTACCATTAATTACCGTTTCGACCACCGCGCCTTCGACGAGAGTGTTGTGGATCAGGCACGCTTTAACGGCGCGGAGCAGCCTCGTTTCATGGTTGCCCGGGGCCATCGGAGCGTATACCTCGATCCGGAACTCGCCCAGTCGTGGCGCTCGCTCCGAC
>Ga0308174_10000559_pt1 | contig 16020 bp, 10 predicted proteins | sample PhyPR2_FD_203894 | JGI IMG/M metagenome (GOLD analysis project Ga0308174, IMG submission 203894) | Soil microbial communities from UC Gill Tract Community Farm, Albany, California, United States - DLSLS.P.R2 | ecosystem: Environmental > Terrestrial > Soil > Agricultural land | place: USA...
GGGTCCAGTCCACGGCGGGCGCCACGTCGGGCAGCCGGTCCGGCCAGCCGAGCCCCAGGGCGATCGGGATCATCATGGACGGCGGCGAGGCCTGCGCGAGCGTGGAGCCGTCGTGGAACTCCACCATCGAGTGCACCACCGAGGTGGGGTGCACGACCACCTCGATCCGGTCGAACGGGAGGCCGAACAGCAGGTGCGCCTCGATGACCTCGAGGCCCTTGTTGACCAGGGTCGCGGAGTTGATCGTGACGAAGGGGCCCATGTCCCAGGTGGGGTGCGCGAGCGCCTGGGCGGGGGTCACCTCGTGCAGGTCGTCGCGGCTGCGGCCGCGGAACGGCCCGCCGCTCGCGGTGAGCACCAGCCGCCGCACCTCGTCCTCGCGCCCGCCGCGCAGGCACTGGGCGAGGGCGCTGTGCTCGCTGTCGACCGGCACGATCTGCCCGGGCTTCGCCCGCGCGGTGACCACCGGGCCGCCGATGATCAGCGACTCCTTGTTGGCCAGCGCCAGAGTGTTCCCGGCATCGAGGGCGGCCAGCGTCGGCCGGAGCCCGACGGCGCCGGTGATGCCGTTGAGGACGACGTCGCACTCCATCGCCGCGGCCCGTGTGGACGCCTCCTCCCCGACCTCGGCGAACGCCGGCCGGAACTCCTCGACCTGGGCGCGGAACAGGTCGGGCTGCGAGCCCCCGGCCGTCAGGGCGACCACCCGGAACCGGTCCGGGTGGGCCCGGACCACGTCGAGGGCCTGGGTGCCGATCGACCCGGTGGAGCCGAGCAGGACGACGTCGCGACGGGAGCTCACCGGGCCATCCTGCCGGACGCCGCCAGCACCTAGACTCGGCGGATGCAGAGGGTCGGGCACCACGCCGTCCGGGGCGCCGTCGTCACGGTGCTCTCGGCGCTGCTGCTCGTGCTCGCGGGACCGCTCGCCGGCGCCCAGGCGCACGCCCCCGCCCGCACCAGCGGCCCGGGTAGCACCGGCGTGCACCGGGCCACGCACCCCGACCCGGGACCGGCGGTGACCGCGCAGACCCGGCGGGCCGGCCACGTGCAGCGTCTGGACGGGTCCGCCGCCGCGGTGGTCGGCGACCGGGCCGCGCCGGGCCGTCCTTCGTACGCCTCGGTGATGGTCCCGGCCCGGACCGACCCCGTTCGCGCCGCCCTCCGGGCCGGCGTGCAGGGGCGCGCACCGCCCGCCTGACGGCACCCCAACCGTCCGTCGGGCCCCGTGTCACCGCGCATCGGGGCCACCACCTCCGTGGAGCCCGCATGCCCGCATCACCGTCCCCTGCCCGCACCCGCTCGCGCGCGCCGCTGTGGCGCGCCGCCGCGTCCCTCGTGGTGGTCGGGCTCGCCCTGCTCGCCGCCCTGTCCCTGTCCCCCCGGCTCGGCCTCGACCTCGAGGGCGGCACCCAGATCGTGCTGGAGACCCGGGACGGCGAGCGCGTCCGCGCCGACCGCGCGGCCACCGACCGGGCGCTGGAGGTGCTCCGCGGGCGGGTCGACGCCCTCGGCGTCGCGGAGCCGACCCTCGCGCGCGCCGGCGAGCGGCGGATCATCGTCGAGCTGCCCGGCGTCCAGGACCCGCGCGAGGCCGCGCGGGTGATCGGACGGACCGCCCAGCTGGGGTTCCACGTCGTCCAGGGCCCCGGCCAGCCGGGTACCCCGTCGCCGGCCGGCACCACGCCGGTGCGGGACGAGGACGGCCGGCCGGTCCTGGTCGGCCCGCTGGTCCTGGACGGCAACGGCGTCAAGGACGCCGGCGCCGAGCTGCCCCAGGACGGCGTCGGGTCCTGGGTGGTCTCGGTGGCCTTCAACCGCGCCGGGGCCCCGCAGTGGCGCGACCTGGTCGACCGGGCCTGCCGCACGCCCGCCGGCAGCCAGCGGATCGCGATCCTGCTCGACCGCGAGGTGATCTCCTCCCCCGCGGTGCAGCCCGAGCTCTGCTCCGGCGCGGGTGCCGCCACCCAGATCACCGGCCAGTTCACCCAGCGGTCCGCCGAGGACCTGGCGATCCTGATCAAGGGCGGCGCCCTCCCGGTGCCGGTCGAGGTGATCGAGCAGCGGACGGTCGGCGCGACCCTCGGCGACGCCGCGATCGACGCGTCCGTCGAGGCGGGCGTCATCGGCATCGCCCTGACCGGGCTGTTCATCGTGCTGGTCTACCGGCTGATGGGCCTGATGGCGACGCTCGCGCTCGCGGCGTACGCCCTGGTCTCCTACGGCCTGCTGGTCTGGCTGGGCGCGACGCTGACCCTGCCGGGTCTGGCCGGCTTCGTGCTCGCGATCGGGCTGGCCATCGACGCGAACGTGCTGGTCTTCGAGCGCGCCCGGGAGGAGCACGCCGCCCACCGCGACCGGGGGCTCGCGCCGGCGGTCGACACCGGCTACCGCAAGGCCTGGTCGGCGATCCTGGACTCCAACGTGACCACGCTGCTCTCGGCGGGGCTGCTGTTCTTCCTCGCCTCCGGCCCGGTCAAGGGGTTCGGGGTGACGCTGTCCATCGGTGTGGTCGCCTCGATGGTCTCGGCGCTCGTGATCGCGCGGGTGCTCACCGACTGGGCGGTCCGGCGCTCCTTCACGTCACCGGCGCTGTCCGGGGTCGGTGGCACGGGCCGGCTGCGCGCCCGGCTGGTCGAGCGCGGCCCCTTCCTGATGCGCCGGACCGGCGCCTGGATCGGGGTGGCCGTCGCGGTCGCCGTCGTCGCGGTCGGCGGGATCGTCGTACGCGGCCTCGACCTCGGGGTGGAGTTCACCGGCGGGCGGCTGCTGGAGTTCTCCACCAGCGAGCAGGTCGGAGCCGAGCGGGCGCGTGCCGCGGTCGCCGAGGCGGGCTTCCCGGGGGCGGTCGTGCAGACGTCCTCGGGGGCCGGCGACGTGGACGACATCACCGTGCGCACCGGCCAGATCAGCAACGACGAGGCGGTCGTGATCGAGCAGTCGCTGGCCGGGGCGGCCGGCGAGGTGACCAAGGAGCGTGACGAGCTGATCGGCCCGACGCTCGGGCAGGAGCTCCGCACCAAGGCACTGGTCGCCTTCACGATCGCGGTCGGGGCACAGCTGGCCTACCTGGCCTTCCGGTTCCGCTGGACGTACGCCGCGGCGGCGGTGCTCTCGATGGCGCACGTGGTGCTCACCGTGGTCGGGGTGTTCGCGTGGCTGGGCAAGCCCGTGGACGGGGTGTTCCTGGCCGCGGTGCTGTCGATCATCGGGCTGGCGGTCAACGACACGATCGTGGTCTTCGACCGGATCCGGGAGCGCACCCGCGGCACGGACGGGCGGCTGCGGGAGACCGTCAACGAGGCGATCCTGCAGACCGTCCCCCGGACGCTGAACACCGGGCTCGGCGCCATGTTCATCCTCGCCACCCTGGCGGTGCTCGGCGGCGACTCCCTGCAGGACTTCGCGGTGGCCCTGCTGCTCGGCCTGTCGGTGGGGATCTACTCGACGATCTTCACCGCCGCACCGCTGGCGATCTGGGCCGAGGAGCACTGGCCGCAGCAGGCCCGGTCGTCGCGGCCGCGCGTGGTCGACCCGTACGCCGACGTGCCGGTCGCGGGGCGGGAGAGCGGGTCGCTCTAAGGACGGGGACGGCCGGCCGGGACGGCGACGGATCCCGCGCCCGCCGGCGTCCGGCACCGACGATCTCCGCACCGATCGCTCATCTTCTCGACGCTATCCGTGGCCTCCGGCGGGGTCCGCTGGCTAGGCTGGAGACCGTGACCCAGACCTCCCCCGTGACCGGCGGCCCCGACCTGCCCCAGGAGCGCCGGCTCGTCACCCCCATCCCCGGCCCGCGCTCCGTTGAGAAGTTCGCCCGTCGCGGCCGGTTCGTCGCCTCCGGGGTCGGCACCACCCTGCCCGTCTTCGTGGAGGCGGCCGGCGGTGGGGTGCTGGTCGACGCGGACGGCAACTCGCTGATCGACCTCGGCTCGGGCATCGCGGTCGTGAGCGTCGGCAACGCGTCGCCGCACGTCGCCGAGCGGGTGGCCGAGCAGGTCCGGGCCTTCACCCACACCTGCTTCATGGTCACGCCGTACGACGCCTACGTCGACGTCTGCGAGAAGCTCGCGGAGCTCACGCCCGGCGACCACGAGAAGAAGTCGGCGCTGCTCAACAGCGGCGCCGAGGCGGTCGAGAACGCCGTCAAGATCGCGCGCGTCCACACCCGGCGGTCCGCGGTCGCCGTGGTCGACCACGCCTACCACGGGCGCACCAACCTCACGATGGCGATGACCTCGAAGAACATGCCCTACAAGCAGGGCTTCGGGCCGTTCGCCAACGAGGTCTACCGGGCGCCGATGAGCTACCCCTTCCACGAGCCGGTCGAGATCTCCGGCGAGGCCGCCGCGAACCGGACCATCGACATCCTGGAGAAGCAGGTCGGCGCGCAGAACCTCGCCTGCCTGGTCATCGAGCCGATCCTCGGCGAGGGCGGCTTCGTCGTGCCCGCGCCCGGGTACCTGCCACGGCTGCGCGAGTGGACCGAGGACCGGGGCATCGTGTTCGTCGCCGACGAGATCCAGACCGGCTTCTGCCGCACCGGCGACTGGTTCGCCTGCGAGCACGAGGGCGTGGTGCCGGACCTGATCACGACCGCCAAGGGCATCGCCGGCGGCCTCCCGCTGGCCGCCGTCACCGGCCGTGCCGACATCATGGACTCGGTCCACGTCGGCGGGCTCGGCGGGACCTACGGCGGCAACCCGGTCGCCTGCGCCGCCGCGCTCGGCGCCATCGAGACCATGCAGGAGCTCGACCTCGCGGCCCGCGCCCGCGAGATAGGCGCGCTGCTCACCCAGAGCCTGACCGCCATCGCGGACAAGCACGCCTGCGTCGGCGACGTCCGCGGCCGTGGCGCGATGATGGCGATCGAGATCGTCGGCGCGGACGGTCACATCCCTGATGCCGTCCGCGCCGGCTCGGTGTCGGCGTACTGCCACGCGCAGGGCGTCGTGACGCTGACCTGCGGGACCTACGGCAACGTGCTGCGCTTCCTGCCGCCGCTGGTGTCCCCGGACGCGCTGCTCACCGAGGCGTTCGAGGTGGTCGCCGCCGCGTTCGACGCCACCGCCTGACCGGGCGGAATTGCCGCGTTTCTCCGCGCGGACCGTCTCCTCCTCTCTACCCTGCTTGCGTGCGGACCGGTGTGGGGTCCCACCGGAGAGAAGCACGGAGCGTGCGCGCATGCGGGTGTCCCTGAGCGGTTCCGACCTGACCTTCACGATGGTGCGCCGGCTGGCCGCGACGGTCGTCATCGTCTTCGTGGTCCTCGGCTACCTGTACGGACCGGCCGTGTCGCCGGCCATGCGCAACCAGGCCGTCAGCGAGTGCAACGACCACGCCGAGGGCAACTGGCGCAGCTTCCGGCTGTCCTGGAACGTCGGCGTCTACCCGCACTGGACCTGCTGGGACGCCAGCAAGCCGACGGAGAACGCCGTCAGCCTCGGCTGGTGGACCAACCCGTTCACTAGCTGAGCCGCGCGACGACCTCGTCCAGGGTGGCGTGGTCGAGCGTGACGTTCGGGAACCCGGCCAGGCTGCGCATCGGGAAGTTGCCGACCACCCGCTGGAGCTCCTCGTCGCCCAGCATCCCCGCCAGCCGGCCGTCGTCCCGGGTGCCGAGCACGTCGTGCAGCGCCGCGGCTCCGGCCGGGTCGGCCAGCCACTCCTCCAGCGAGGACATCGCGCCGAGCGCCGCCGCGACCCGCGGGGCGTCGACGTGCACGACCTCGCCCAGCGGCAGGTCCCGCGAGGAGGGACCGACCGAGACCCGGAACTCCCCCGCCTCCAGCACCCAGTCGCGCACCGTCTCGGACCAGAACGACAGGTCGCGGGCGGTCAGCTCGAACGTGGCGGTGCTGCTCTCGCCCGGCGCCAGGTCCAGCTTCACGAAGCCCTTGAGCTCGCGGACCGGCCGGGTGACCGACGCCTCCCTGTCGTGCACGTAGAGCTGGGCCACCTCCTGGCCGGCCCGGTCGCCGGTGTTGGTGACCCGGCACGACACCGACACCCGCAGGTCGCCGTCGGCGTGGCTGCCGCGCACCGCGACGGCCAGGTCGTCGTACGCGAACGACGTGTAGGACAGCCCGTGGCCGAACGGGAACGCCACGGGCTGCTCGAGCTTGTCGTGGCCGCGGTAGCCGACGAAGACCCCTTCGCCGTAGCGGACGTGGCCGGAGTCGCCGGGGAAGCTGAGGTACGACGGGGAGTCCTCGTGCCGCAGCGGGATGGTCTCGGCGAGCCGGCCGCTCGGGTTGGCCGTCCCCAGGAGCAGGTCGACGACCGCGCCGCCCGCGGCCTGCCCGGAGAGCCAGCACTCGAGGATCGCGTCGGCGTCGTCCTGCCACCCCGAGGTGAGCACGGCCGAGCCGTTCACGAGCACGACCGCCACCCGCCGCGAGGCCCGGCGGACGGCTCGCAGCAGCTCCAGCTGGGGCAGCGGCAGGTGCATGTGCGTGCGGTCGAAGCCCTCCGACTCCTCGGCCGCGGGCAGCCCGAGGAACAGCACGACGACATCCGCCCGGGCGGCCAGCGCCACCGCCTCCTCGGCGAGGGCACCGGGGTCGCCGGAGCCGTCCAGCGTGAACCCGGGGGCGAAGGCCACCTCCACCCCGTCCGGTACGGCGGCCCTCAGCTCGTCCAGCGGGACGTCGACGCGGGTCGGGTTCACCTGGGAGCTTCCGGCGCCCTGGAAGCGGGGGGTGCGGGCGAACTCACCGAGCACGGCGACGGTCTGGCCGGGCTGCGGGGCCAGCGGCAGCAGCCCGTCATTCGTGAGCAGCACCGCCCCCTCGCGGGCGGCCGCCCGGGCCAGCGTGTGGTGCGCGTCGCGGTCGACCGGGGTGTCGGGGCGGGCGTTCGCGAGCGCCTGGTCCACCAGCCGCAGCATCCGGGTCACCGCCAGGTCGAGCACGGCCTCGTCGAGCTCACCGGCCCGCACCGCCTCGACCAGCGCCGTGTCGCTCCAGCCGAGCTGGGGCGGCATCTCCAGGTCCAGCCCGGCCCGCACCGCCGCGACCCGGTCGTGCACGGCGCCCCAGTCGGAGACGACCACGCCCTCGAACCCCCACTCGTCGCGCAGCACGGTCGTCAGCAGCCACGGGTGCTGCGACACGTGCGTGCCGTTGAGCCGGTTGTAGGAGCACATCACCGTCCACGGCCGCGCCTCCTTCACGATCCGCTCGAAGGCGGGCAGGTAGATCTCGCGCAGCGTCCGCTCGTCCACGTCGGCGCTGACCCGGACCCGGTCGGTCTCCTGGTTGTTCGCGGCGTAGTGCTTCAGCGAGGTGCCGACGCCCTGGCTCTGCACGCCCTGCACGAACGCGGAGCCGAGGACACCGGAGAGGTACGGGTCCTCGGAGAAGTACTCGAAGTTGCGGCCGCACAGCGGTGACCGCTTGATGTTCACCCCCGGACCGAGGAGCACCGCGACCTCCTCGGCCTGCGTCTCGCGTCCGAGGGCCTCCCCGACCCGGCGTACGAGGTCGGCGTTCCACGACGACGCCAGCGCGCACGCGGTCGGGAAGCAGGTCGCCGGGTTGCTGCCGGACAGCCCCAGGTGGTCGGCCTCCTGCGGCTGCTTGCGCAGGCCGTGCGGCCCGTCGGACACCATCACCGCCGGCACCCCGAGCCGTTCGACCGGCGCGGTGTGCCAGAAGTCGGAGCCGAGGCACAGCGCCGCCTTCTCCTCCAGCGTCAGCGCGGCCAGGATCCCCTCGACGTCCAGGTGCTCACCCATGGGGCGACCCTAGCCTGGGGGCGGCCCTAGTCCCGCTGGTCCCACGGACTCCCGTACTCGGTGAGCAGGTCCAGGAACGGCACCGCGTCGAACGCCTCCGGGCCGAGGACGCCGCGACCGGACCAGGTGCCGGAGGCGAGCAGCTCGAGGGCGACGACCGGGTTGACCGCGGTCTGCCAGACCACGCACTGGTGGCCGTACTCGCGCATCGACCACTCGTTGTCGACCACGTGGTAGAGGTACGTCGACCGCGGCGCACCGTCCTTGCCGGTCCCGGTGACCTGGAGCCCGGCGCAGGTCTTCCCGCGCATCCGGTCGCCGAGGGTGGCCGGCTCCGGCAGGCAGGCGGCGACCACGTCGCGGGGGCTCACCTCGACGCCGCCGACGCGCACCTTCTCGGTGCGGTCGAGACCCAGCTTGTGCAGCGTCTCGAGGACGCTGATGAACTCCGCGCCGAGGCCGTACTTGAAGGTGGCCCGCCGCGCGTCCACCCAGCGCGGCATCAGCAGGACCTCCTCGTGCTCGACGTTGACGCACTCGACCGGACCGATGCCGTCGGGGAAGTCGAAGACCTCGGGCTCGCTGAACGGCGGCGTGGTGAACCAGCCGCGCTCCTTCTCCCACACGACCGGCGGGTTCAGGCACTCCTCGATCGTGGTCCAGATCGAGAAGGACGGGGCGAAGTCGTACCCCTCGACGGTGAGGTTCGCGCCGTCGCGGACACCGAGCTCGTCGATCTCGCTGAACAGGTGGTCGGCGGCGTACCGCGCGAAGACGTCGGACAGGCCCGGCTCCACGCCGATGCCGCACAGCGCCAGCCGACCGGCGGCCTCCCACTGGTCGGCGACCGCGAACTGCTCGTCGCCGAGCTTCACCCCCGGCTGCTCGTACGGCGCGTCCGGGTGCGGTCGCGACAGGGACATCGCCATGTCGAGGTAGTCGGCCCCGGCGGCGAACGCGCCGTCGAAGATCGGCATCACGAACCGCGGGTCGACGGCGTTCATCACGTGCGTGATCGCATGCTCGCGCACGAGCGCCTCGACCGAGGCCGCCGAGGACGCGTCGACCTGCGCGGCGGTGAACCGGGGGTCCACGGCAGCTGCCTTCTCGGCCCGGGCCAGGTCGTAGTCGGTGACCACGACCGTCTCGTAGAAGTCGCGCCGCGCCGCGATGGCGGCGAAGGCCGCGCCGACGCCGCCGGCACCGACCAGGAGGATGCGCATGCCCTACTGCCCGATGTAGGACATCACGTGCTTGATGCGCGTGTAGTCCTCCAGGCCGTACATGGACAGGTCCTTGCCGTAGCCGCTGTGCTTGAAGCCGCCGTGCGGCATCTCGGCGACGATCGGGATGTGCGTGTTGATCCACACGCAGCCGAAGTCGAGGCCCTTGGCCATCCGCATCGCGCGGCCGTGGTCCTTGGTCCACACCGAGGACGCGAGGCCGTACTGCACGCCGTTGGCCCAGCGCAGCGCCTCGGCCTCGTCGGAGAACCTCTGCACGGTGATGACCGGGCCGAAGATCTCGTCCTGGATCACCTCGTCGTCCTGGTGCAGGCCGGAGATGACGGTCGGGCTGTAGAAGAAGCCCTTGTCGCCCTGCCGGCTGCCGCCGATGTCGATGCTGGCGTGGTCGGGAAGCCGGGAGACCATGCCGCTGACCCGGTCGAGCTGGTTCTGGTTGTTCAGCGCGCCGTAGAGCACGTCCTCGTCGGGCCGGCCGGTCTTGGTGTTGCGGGCCCGCTCGGTGAGCGCGGCGACGAAGTCGCCGTGAACGCCCGGGCCGGCGAGCACCCGGGTGGCGGCGGTGCAGTCCTGGCCGGCGTTGAAGTACCCCGCCATCGCGATGCCCTCGGCGGCCGCCTCGATGTCGGCGTCGTCGAAGACCACGACCGGGGCCTTGCCACCCAACTCGAGGTGCGCGCGCTTGAGCTGGGCCGCCGCCGAGCCGGCCACCTCCATGCCCGCGCGGACCGAGCCGGTGATCGACACCATCTGCGGGACCGGGTGCTCGACGACGGCGCGCCCGGTGTCCCGGTCGCCGCAGACGACGTTGAACACGCCGGGTGGCAGGAACTCCTGGGCCATCTCGGCGAACAGCGTCGTGGAGGCGGGCGTGGTGTCCGAGGGCTTGAGGACCACGGTGTTGCCGGCGGCCAGCGCCGGGGCGATCTTCCAGACCATCATCATCAGCGGGTAGTTCCAGGGCGTCACCTGCCCGACGACGCCAATCGGCTCGCGGCGGATGCTCGACGTGTGGTCCTTCATGTACTCGGCGGTGGCGCGTCCCTCGAGCACCCGCGCGGCGCCGGCGAAGAACCGGATCTGGTCGACGCAGGGCGGCAGCTCCTCCGAGGCGGTGAGCTGGACCGGCTTGCCGGTGTTCTGCGACTCGACCCGCACGAACTCGTCGGCGCGGGCCTCCAGGGCGTCGGCGATCTTCAGCAGCGCCTTCTGCCGCTCGGACGGCGTCGTGTCGCCCCAGGTCTCGAAGGCGGTCTCGGCGGCCTTCATCGCCCGGTCGACGTCCTCCGCCTTCGACGCGGGCGCCGCGGCGTACACCTCGCCGGTGGCCGGGTTGACCAGGTCGTACGTCGAGCCGTCGGCTGCGTCCACGGCCTCGCCGTTGACGATGTTGCGGAATCTCAGGTCGGCCATCGAAGGATCACTCCTGCGTCGCGGTGGGTCGGTGGCCCGAGCCTAACCACGGCACGACGAATTCGGTACGCCCTCGGGGTGAAGAACGACTGATTCCCGCTGCCTAACCGGTCAGAGCCGACGTTTCCGCCCGTCACGCGCGGTACACGGCGCGGCCGTCCACGTAGGTCGCGACCACCCGGGTCGCGCCGATCCCGGCCGGGTCCCCCGTGAACGGGTCCCGGTCCAGCACGGCCAGGTCGGCCAGCCGGCCGGGCGCGAGCACCCCGGTCCCGTCGAGGTGGTTCACGTACGCCGAGCCGGAGGTGTAGGCCGCGAACGCCTGCTCGACACCCAGCGCCTCCCCTGGTAGGAACGGCTCGCCGGGCCGCTCGGGGTCGACCCGGTTCACCGCGACGTGCAGTGCCGCCAGCGGGTCGGGCGTGCTGACCGGCCAGTCGCTTCCTGCTGCGATCCGGGCACCGGCGCGGGCGAGCGAGCCGAACGGGTACTGCCAGCTCGCCAGCTCCTCGTCCAGGAACGGCAGCGTCAGCTCGGTCATCGCCTCGTCGTTGACCGCCCACAGCGCCTGCACGTTCGCGGTCACGTCGAGGTCGGCGAACCGAGGGCGATCGGCGGGTGCGACGACCTGCAGGTGCGCAATGTGGTGGCGGCCGCCCGACGGGCCGTTGGCGCGCCGGGCCGCCTCGAACCCGTCCAGCGCCTCGCGCACGGCCCGGTCGCCGATCGCGTGCACGTGCACCTGGAAGCCCTCGGCGTCCAACCGGGTGACCGCGTCGCGCAGCACGCCCGGCTCGACGAAGGACAGCCCGACGTTGTGGGTGCGCCCGCCGCAGCCGTCCCGGTACGGCGTGGACAGGCCGGCCGTGTAGCTCTCGACAACGCCGTCCTGCATGACCTTCACGGAGCCGGCGTCGAGCCGGCCGGCCGTGTACGTCGCACGCCGCTCCAGCAGCCGCTCCACCTGCTCCAGGCCGGCGTCGCGCTCCCACCACAGCGCACCGCGGACGCGCGCGGTGAGCCGGCCGGCCCGCACGGCGCGGAGGTAGGCCGGGGCCGGGTCGCCGTGGCCGGCGTAGTCGCCGAGGATGGCGTCCTGCCAGGCGGTGACGCCCAGGGAGTGGAGGTGCTCCTGCGCGACGAGCAGCCCCGCGTCGTACTCCTCGTCCGTGGCGGGTGGGACGTGCGACTGGACCAGCACCATCGCCCCCTCGTGCAGGGTGCCGGTCGGCGTCCCGTCCGCGGCGCGCTCGACCCGCCCGTCGGCCGGGTCCGGCGTGCGCGCGTCGACGCCGGCCAGGCGCAGCGCCGCACCGCTCACCCAGGCACCGTGGTGGTCGCGGTTGAGCAGGAAGACCGGCCGGTCCCCCACCGCCGCGTCGAGGTCGGCCGCCCGCGGGCCGGCCGGCCCGAAGGCCGGCATCGACCACCCGCCTCCGAGGACCCAGGGCCGGTCCGGGTGCGCCTCGACGTAGGACCGCACCGCCGCGAGGTACTCGGCCGGGGTCTCCAGGCCTGAGAGGTCGCAGCGCAGCCGCTCCACCCCGCCCTGCACCGGGTGGACGTGCGCGTCCTGGAAGCCCGGCAGCACCACCCCGCAGGCCAGGTCGACGACCTCGACGCCGGGCCGCACGTGCTCGGCCAGCCCGGCCTCGGGGAGCACCGCCAGCACCCGGTCGCCGGCGACCACGAGCCCGTGTCCGGGCCGGTGGCGGTGCCCGTCGAAGACGTGCCCGTTGCGGAGGACGAGGGTGACGCGCTGCACCGGTACAGTCTGCCAGTCGACGACGGAATCCGTAGCCATCGGCACATCTGACCACGAAGGAACCCCGCAGCCCACCGCGTGGACGACTGATTCACTTGCTCTCGTCGTACCAGGCGGGCACGATGGGGATAACCACCTCGAGGAGACAGTTCATGACGTCCGAGCAGTTCGGTTCCCCGTCCGCGACCTTCCCGCCCGATGCCCCCAAGGGCCCGGGGCCCGCCCTCGACGACGAGGCCTACGCCGGCCTCCAGAAGTCGGCCCGCGAGCACCTGTGGATGCACTTCACCCGCATGTCGAGCTACGACCACGGTGACGTGCCGGTGATCGTGAAGGGCGAGGGTCCCTACATCTACGACGCGAAGGGCCGTCGCTACCTGGACGCGCTGGGCGGGCTGTTCGTCAGCCAGCTGGGCCACGGCCGCACCGAGCTCGCCGAGGCCGCCGCCAAGCAGGCGTCCGAGCTGGCGTACTTCCCGCTGTGGTCCTACGCCCACCCCAAGGCGATCGAGCTGGCCGAGCGGGTGGCCGGCTACGCGCCGGGCGACCTGAACCGGGTGTTCTTCACCTCCGGCGGCGGCGAGGCGGTCGAGACCGCGTGGAAGCTGGCCAAGAACTACTTCAAGGTCACCGGCAAGCCGCTGAAGCACAAGGTGATCAGCCGCGCGATCGCCTACCACGGCACCACCCAGGGCGCCCTGTCGATCACCGGCCTGCCCGGGCTGAAGCAGATGTTCGAGCCGCTGGTGCCCTCGACGTTCCGGGTGCCCAACACCAACTTCTACCGCGCGCCGATCCACGGCGACGACCCGGAGGCGTTCGGTCGCTGGGCCGCCGACCAGATCGCGGTGGCCATCGAGAACGAGGGCCCCGACACCGTCGCGGCCGTCTTCCTCGAGCCGGTGCAGAACGCCGGCGGCTGCTTCCCGCCGCCGCCCGGCTACTTCCAGCGGGTCCGCGAGATCTGCGACGAGTACGACGTGCTGCTGGTCAGCGACGAGGTGATCTGCGCGTTCGGCCGGCTCGGCCACATGTTCGGCGCCGAGCGCTACGGCTACCAGCCGGACATGGTGACCTGCGCGAAGGGCCTCACCTCCGGCTACTCGCCCCTCGGCGCGATGATCGCCACCGACCGGCTGATGGAGCCGTTCCTCAAGGGCACCACCTCGTTCGACCACGGCTACACCTTCGGCGGCCACCCGGTGTCCGCGGCGGTGGCGCTGGCGAACCTCGACATCTTCGAGGCCGAGGGCATCAACAAGCACGTCCTCGCCAACGAGGGCGCCTTCCGGACAACGCTCGAGAAGCTCTACGACCTGCCGATCGTGGGCGACGTGCGCGGCGACGGGTTCTTCTACGGCATCGAGCTGGTCAAGGACAAGGCCACCAAGGAGACCTTCGACGACGAGGAGTCCGAGAAGCTGCTGCGCGGCTTCCTGTCCAAGGCCCTCTTCGAGGCCGGGCTCTACTGCCGCGCCGACGACCGCGGCGACCCGGTCGTGCAGCTGTCGCCGCCGCTGATCTGCGACCAGGCGCACTTCGACGAGATCGAGCAGATCCTGCGCTCGGTGCTCTCCGAGGCCTCGAACCTGCTCGAGTACATGCCGCGGGTCGAGCGGGCCGAGCACGACGAGGCTCGGTACGGCCTGCCGTTCTGAGCCGGTGTACGACGGCCCCGTCCCCCTGTGGCCATGGGGACGGGGCCGTCGTACGTCTCAGCGGGCGTAGACCGCGTCGTCGGCGATGTCCGCGCGGCTGTAGTCCTTGAGCGCCGCACACGCACAGAGCGTGATCACCGCCGAGATGAAGATGTAGGCCGACACGGCGTACCCGGTCCCGAACTGGTGGATCAGGTAGGTCGCGATCAGCGCCGCCGGGCCGCCGGCCACGACCGACGCGAGCTGGTAGCCGAGTCCCGCGCCGCCGTACCGCAGCGAGGTCGGGAAGCTCTCCGCGATCAGCGAGGCCTGCGGACCGTACTGCATCGCGTGCGGGATCAGCCCGAGGCACAGCGCCAGGAAGACCAGCCAGCTCACCCCGCTGTCGAGCATGGCGAAGTAGACGAACCCCCAGATCCCCATGATCGCGGCGCCGGTCATGTAGATCCGCTTGCGACCGACGGTGTCCGAGAGGTGCCCGAAGACCGGCAGCAGCACGAACTCGACCCCGGCCGCGATCAGTGTGCCGATGAGCACGAAGTCCTTGCTGTAGCCGTGGCTGGTGTCGGTGAGGTAGGCCAGCACGAAGGCGGTGACCACGTAGAACGGCATCTGCTCCGACATCCGGATCAGCGCCGAGAGCACGATCTCCTTGGGGTGCTTCTTGATCACCTCGAGGACCGGCGCCTTCTTGACCGACTTCTCCTTCACGAGCTTGGCGAACATCGGCGTCTCGAGGATCTGCAGCCGGATGTACAGGCCGATCGCGACCAGCACGAGGCTGCACACGAACGGGATCCGCCAACCCCAGGCCGTGAAGGCCTCCGAGGTGGTGCTCGTGCTGACGATCGTCAGGAAGCCGGTGCCGAGGATCAGGCCGCTCGCCACGCCGAGCTGCGGCCAGCTGCCCATCAGGCCCCGGCGCCTCTGGTCGCCCCACTCCATCGACAGCAGCACGGAGCCGCTCCACTCACCACCGACCGCGACGCCTTGCAGCAGGCGGAGCACGATCAGCATCAACGGCGCGGCGTTCCCCCAGGTGGCCGCCCCCGGGAGGAAGCCGATCAGGGTCGTCGACAACCCCATCAGCAGCAGCGTGACGATCAGCGTCGCCTTGCGGCCGATCCGGTCGCCCCAGTGGCCGAAGAGCGCGGCGCCGATGGGCCGGGCCGCGAAGCCGACGAAGTACGTCGCGAAGGACTCCAGCGTCCCGACGTAGTGCGACGCGTTCGGGAAGAACACGTCGGGGAACACCAGCGCCGCGGCCGTGCCGTAGAGGAAGTAGTCGTACCACTCGATGGTGGTGCCGACCGTGCTCGCCAGAGCCGCCTTCCTGATCTGTCGGCCGCGCTCGGCCGACTGCGCCACATCCTGGGCCCGTTCGGCCTGGTTCGGGTCGAGCGTCATCGGGATTACCACCTTCCGACTCGTGGTTGTACCAACCAGCCGGATTTCCTTACCCGCGGCGATGTGACGTCAATCACTTTTCACCAAGACCCTTCGGTCCGCTGTCGCCTTCTCATGGGTCGAAGTGCGCCAAAGCAGGTCAAGGGGTGCGCCCGCGGAGGTCGAGATGCGAGCGCAGCGGGCCGCCTCACGTGCGTCCGTGTGCCAGCGCGCGGGGCCTCGCAACCGACCGGGGACCGGGCGCGGTGATGCCCGGGCATGGTCTCGAGATGTCGGTTCGCTTCCCAGGTTGACGTGCGAGCGGAGCAGTCCGGCCGCGTCGGTCGAGATGCGAGCTCGCGAGCCTCGGGAGCAACCGGCGGCACCGGGGGCACGATGCCGCCAGTGCCGACGGCACCGCACCTGGCGGGGGCCTCGGGGCTGACGTCCTGGGCTGCTCAAGCACATCGATCGGCGTGGGGCGGTTGGGGAGCTGCACACGGGTCAGGGCGACTTGGCGTCACGGCGCCAGCGCGTCACGTCGCGTCGCGCTCTCACGACATCACGACCACGACGCCAGCGCGTAAGGGCGCCAGCGCGTCCTGGGGTCAGCGCGTCATGGGGGTGACGTCCCGGGGTCAGCCGTCATGGGTCATGGCGTCGCGGCGTCATGGGTCAGCGTCGCGACGTCAGCGCGTCACAGCGCGTCAGCGCGTCACAGCGCGTCAGCGCGTCACAGCGCGTCAGCGCGTCACAGCGCGTCAGCCCGTCACAGCGCGTCAGCGCGTCACAGCGCGTCAGCGCGTCACAGCGCGT
>Ga0308174_10000560_pt1 | contig 16013 bp, 18 predicted proteins | sample PhyPR2_FD_203894 | JGI IMG/M metagenome (GOLD analysis project Ga0308174, IMG submission 203894) | Soil microbial communities from UC Gill Tract Community Farm, Albany, California, United States - DLSLS.P.R2 | ecosystem: Environmental > Terrestrial > Soil > Agricultural land | place: USA...
GGCGAAATCACCTCGGGTTCGCTTGGTGAGTTCGACCATGAGATTCTGCTGACTCAGTATGTTGGCGCAGCCGACGCTGCACGGCTTGCTCCGCACCTGCGCGGAGGACAATTCAAGATTCTGTCAATCGGAAAGGAGCACAAACCGGTGCTGCAATACATGTCCCAGTGGGATTCGGAGCACGCCGCCGGCGATTTCTTCAGCGCCTACGAGAGGATCTTGAAGGCCAAATGGAAGCGCTGCGATCCCGCGTTAGATAACGGAAACGTTTTTGCCGGAACTGGTGACAATGGCTATTTCGTGTCCCGGCTGCAGGGTGATTTGGTTTCAAGTGTGGAAGGAATCAGCAGCATAGATGATTGGCGCCGGTTGGAGCAGCTCCCTGGGGATGGTCCCGGCCGCAACCGCGGGCGCTAACCTAAGTTACACTGTTGAGTGGAGTTCCCAACGTGAAGACAGTTCTCGCCGCTCTGGCCGGCATTTCCCTTTTCACTTCGTCGATGTTTGCTGCGGAGGCGCTCCGCAAAGCTCCCGAGTTGGCCTTCAGCATCCCCGGGCAGGGGCAAAAATTATTAAGTCAGTATCGCGGCAAAGTCGTTGCGCTCGAGTTCATCTTCACGACCTGCCCGCATTGTCAGGCCGCCTCGAAAGTGATGACGAAATTCCAATCGGAATACGGCCCGCGCGGCTTGCAGGTGATCGACATTGCAGTCAATCCGAATGCCGATCTGCTGGTGGATAACTTCTCCAAGGATTTTGGCGTGAATTTTCCTGTCGGCTGGATTCCTCAGGATCAGATGGTCTCCTTCATGGGCTTCAGCTCGGCGCGATTCGTTGTCCCTCAACAGGTGTTGATCGATCGCAAGGGATACATTCGCTACCAGACACCTGCTCTGGAAGACGAGAACTGGGACAAGTTGATGAAGGAAGATGCAATCCGGCAGCACATTGAAGAGCTGCTGGCCCCGGACACCTCGGCGTCGCATCGCGCCAGGTCGGCCTCCCGGGTTGCAATGGCGAAGAAAGGCTCGTAAACCCGAAAGTGGTCCCGTAGCTCATTTGGATAGAGCGCGTGCCTCCGGAGCACGAGGTAACTGGTTCGAATCCAGTCGGGACTACCAAAACCTCGCCGGCCCGTTTAGCGGCTTCACCTGCGCCCGTAATCGGTGAAAACATAATCTCTCGCCTTGACCGCCGTGTGGCACGCGAACCCGCACTTGGCGTCGTTTCCCTGAGGCGGGGAGCTTGCTAAGGTACCGGGCTTGAACGTATCGGAAGCGGCATCGTAATCGAACACCCCATATCCCCAGCCGCCGCTATCAGCAAACCTCTTGCTATCTTTCACCATGAAGTCCACGTTCACCAAGCGGTCCGGCACCGACGCATCCGGGAAGAACTTGTTCTGTTTCGGGGCCCAATGAATCTTGGCCATCTTTGCCCCGTCAGGAAAAGGCTTACCGTTGCCGGGAATGCCGGTTCGGTAGGCCTCGACTATCACAGGATTGCCAACCGTTGCAACCATTACCTTCGGGTTTCGACTGATGGAGATGACCTCCCATGATTCGTATCTCCTGAACTCAGAAAACTCGAGCCCGCCCGGCACTCTCAAGCTGTATTTGTCCTGGGCGGCCAGCGCCAATCCCGCGACCACAAGGAGAACCGCTCCGATAGACGCCGCTACGCGGTTACTCATTTTCTTCATGCCTGACCTCCTGAGATTGAGTTGCGACACCGGCATGCTTGTTCCACCCGTGGAAACGCGAGAGATCACCGGCATTCCACGCTTCACGGAGTCCAGGGGTGCTCAGATCCCAGTCTGGGCGGATTTCGCTCGTCACCGTGCGCAGATCGTGCCAGAGATCGATGACCGACGGACGGCCCCAGAACCAGTAGCCGTTATAGATGCTGTAGATCACGAGGCCGGGCTTGAGCACGAGAGTATGCGGGATCATCGGATTGTGCTCGGGGTCGGTGTACTCCTGGATCTCGAGATCCTTCTGAACCGTTCGGTTAGGATCCGAAAGGAATGTCCACTGGGCTCCGACTGATGCACGAAATTCCTGGAGAGTATGGTGATCGTCGGTGGTGATAGTGGCGATCTGAGTGTACGCCACCGCGATTTTCGGGTAGAACGCGGCGAGTTCCAAATGCTGCTGGTGTTCTTTTGGGCAGTAGTGGCCGCGCGCGAGCGTGAGGATCAGTGGATCGTCCCCCTGTAGTTTACTGAGCTTGCGCGGGTTGCCCGTGTGATCGGGCAGTTCGTAGTCGGGGAAAATGCCGCCGGGCACAATATCAGAACGCATTGGATTCCTCCCGTTTCTCTCAAAGGTCCAGAGTGACATCTGTGTTTGGTTGGGAACAGCATATGAGCACGCTTCCAGGAGCTGGCCTCTCCAGCGGCTCAGGGTAATAAACAATCGATCCGGCAATCAGACCAGTCATGCAGGTGTGACAGACTCCAGTCCGGCACGACCATCTGACCGGAACGTCGCACGCTTCCGCCAGTTCAAGCAAGCTCGCGAATTTCGGATCCCAAGACGCGGTGATGCCGCTCCGCGCGAATGAGACCGGGGGGCCAGATCCGGGCGCGCCTAATGGCAGGTGAGGCGTGTGATTAACCTGCGCCATGCCGGGAGTAATCGCTTCGAGTGAGCCGAAGATCTCCGTGTGCACATCGTCGGCATGCACACCCCAGTTTCGCAGCCCATCGCGCATATTCTGCAAGAACGAAGATGGGCCACACAGATAAAAATCACTGCGCTGTAACACCCCAATTCTCTCTAGCAAAGCTATGCCAATGTGCCCCGGCGCATCGAAGTCTGTGCCGAGGCGGTCGGTTGCAGCGGGCCTGCTGTACACGATGTATCCTCGTCCGCGAGAGAGCTGTTTCAGTAATAAACACGATTCTTCCGCAAACGGATGGTCGGCGCGATTGCGCGCTCCATAGATCCACCAGATCTCTCGGTGCGATCCTTCAGCAGCAAGCGCGTGGAGCATCGACATCACGGGTGTTGCGCCCACTCCAGCGCTCAGGAGAACCACTGGATTCTGGCTGGAAAGCAGAGTAAAGCTTCCGCGTGGGGCACTAACATCCAATACATCGCCTACGCGGGCACGGGTGCACAGAAATGAACTTCCGGTCCCATTCGATTCACTTTTGACGCTGATGCGGAAATGGTCGGCTGCCGGCAGATCAGATAGCGAATAGCTGCGAAGAACTGCCGGTTTATCCGGGTCGAGATGCAAGCGCAAAACAACAAACTGACCCGCCGGAAAGAGAGGAAGGGGCTGCCCGTCCATTGGCGACAGAATGAAGGAAGTTACGCTAGCGCTTTCCTTATTTATATTTGCCACTCGCATCTGTCGAAAGCCGGGCCATGCGGGTGCTTGCTCTTCATAGGCAAGCCCCGAGTTCCCAATCGCAGCGTTGGAGCTAGAGTCCTGTTGGAGCATTGTTTGGAACGAATTCTGCCAACCTTTGCTGAGGGCAGGAATCCGTAGCGCTCGTTCCAATTGTTCGCGAGAGTGTCCGGGCAAATACAGGAGGGCGTCAATCTCGGCAACGCTGGTTCGCTCTGGACCGTCACTGATTTTTTGAATCTCGTCACCCGCCCCGACTTCTCCCTCCTGCAACACCCGAAAGTAAAATCCTGGTCTGTGATGTGCGACGAGAAGCGCCGGCATCCGAGGTTCATTCATGCGGATGCCGACGCGGTAGCACGTTACGCGCGGCTGTGTCACTTCAAATACCGCATTACCGATGCGGTACCGATCGCCAATACAGACCTCGGTATCAGAGAGTCCGTCCACGGTGAAGTTCTCTCCGAACTGGCCGAAAGTAAAATCGTTGCGGCCTAAAAACCGCTGCCAGTAATGGTAGGAATCCATCTGGTAGACGAATACGGCGCGATGCTCCCCTCCGTGGCCGGCGAGGTCGGCCTGCGCATCGCCGTCGATATCGAGTTTGCGCGCCATTCGCCGTCCGTCAACCGGAATCTTCCAGATCGCAGTACGGACAGTTTTGCCGTTCCACGTCACGTCGCGCGGCAGGCCGACATTCACGGAAAGCAATTGCGGCATGGGTACCTACCAACGACGAGCCGGAGCGGCGCCATCCACATAGAGAATTTCCCCGCTCACATGATCCGCCTGTGCCAGGTACAACACGGCATCCACAATATCCTTTACCGTCGCCTTCTTTATCGCCGGGTCCAAGGTCGATTTGCCGGAACCGTTGCGGTGCATTGGTGTGTCCACGACGCCGGGGGCTACGGCATTGAAGCGGATGCCGTCTTTTGCATACTCAATTGCGAGATTCCTGGTCGCTGCATTCAACCCACCCTTCGTAATCATCGAAATCGATCCATTCGTGCCGGCGATTGGCCGATCGGCAAGCGCCGCAGTGATGCTCACAACGCATCCCGAGTTTTGTTTCAGCATCTCTCTTACGGCCCGCTGCGTGATGTAGAAAAATCCAAGCAGATTGGTCGAAACGAGCGCGTCGAAGTCCGCGGTAGTGAAATCGGTGAAAGGCTTGGTTAGGAAGATGCCGGCGTTATTCACCAAAACGTCAATAGTTCCGAAGTTGTTGATTGCGGCTTCGACCGCCTGGCCCGCAGTTTCCTGCTTGCCGATGTCGCCATCGAGCAGAACTAAATTGCCGGAGATAGTCACCTTTCGATTGGGTTCACGAGAAGTCGCGACGACGTTATAGCCTTCTCTCAAAAATGCTTCGACTAAACCCGCGCCAATACCTCCCGATGCTCCAGTTACGATGGCTGTTTTTTTGCCCGACATAAATGACCTTTCGCTCTGAGCAGCCGCCGGCACACATACGGGGACGGGCCGATGACTGCGTCGAAGTTAAGTAGATACCGAGGCTGCGTTCTCCGCAACGAGTACGTTCATGAGGTTTTGAGCTGCGATGGTCGAGGACGGCGGGTTTTGTCCGGTGATGAGACGGCCATCAATGATGGATAACGGCTGCCAGTTGGGAAGTTTCTCAAACGTGGCGCCCAGTCGCGTCAACTCATCCTCGACGAGGAATGGAACAACGTGCGTGAGCTGCACCTGTTCCTCCTCGCCATTCGTAAAGCCCGTCACCCGTTTTCCTTTTACTAGCGGCGCGCCCTGGTACGTCACATGGCGAAGCACGCCGGGAGAATGACAGACCAGAGCGATCGGCTTGCCGGAATTGTAGAAGGACTCAAGTAGAGCGATGGAAACCTGGCTTTCAGCGAGATCCCACATTGGACCGTGCCCGCCCACATAGAAGACTGTATCGTAATCTTGCGATTTAACGTCGGCAAGCTTGGCCGTCTGGGAAAGTGCCTTCTGGGCTATTGGATCTTGCTTGAACCGGCTCATCGCGGGTGTTTGACTTTCCGGTAAATCGCTCTTCGGATCGAGCGGTGGCTGCCCTCCTTTCGGTGAGGCGAGGGTCAGCTGTACGCCCGCATCCCTGAAAACAAAGTACGGGGCTGCGAACTCTTCAAGCCAGAAGCCGGTCTTGCGGCCGGTGTTGCCCAGTTGATCGTGGGATGTCAGCACCATGAGTATTTTCATGTTTGTTTTCTCCTTTGCGTTTGTTGGCTGAACTTGCCATCCAGTTGCAATTAAGCCAGACCTTTCGCGGCGAAACAATTGGACTAAAGTATCGGACGATGGTAAAGGGTCAATACTAAGGTCTGATAGGCGTCAAGCTTGAAATGGCGCACTCTAGCTTCAGGTGCAACTCAGGCAGAGTGCGAACAGGCGAGCGATCCAGACAGGAGGTCGCATGAAAACATCTGTGCCGCCAATTTCGCTTGCCGGCTCTGAACTCGGTGAAGTACGGCACGTCTGCGCGTTATTTAATAGCGACGATGAGGAGTATCGCGTGCTGCTACCGTTCATTAAGGAAGGCTTCGAGTGCGGCGACAGCGCCATCCACGTCGTCAACCCGGATCAGCGTGTAGATCATTTGCGGCGCCTGAGCGCCGTGGGAATCGATACCGCGGCCGCGCAGCACCGGGGCCAATTCGATCTTCGAACGAGCACCGAGACGTATCTTCGAGACGGCCGCTTCGATCAGGATCGGATGCTGGAGGTATTCGAGCAGGCAGCCAGCGGCCATGCCAAGGGTAGGTTTCCGCTCAGCCGCATCGTCTGCCGCATGGACTGGGCGGCGGAAGGCCGTACCCACCTCGATAACCTGATTGAGTTCGAATCCCGTGTCAACGATGTTTGGCGGCATCACGACGACGCGGTCATCTGCACTTACCATTTGGCGCAGTTCAGCGGCGACACCGTGATCGACTTCATGCGAACACATCCGGTCGTCATCATCGGCGGAATTCTGCGGCAGAACCCGTTCTTTATCCCACCGGAGCGGTTTCTGCCCGAATTTCGAGCGCGGAAAGGAAGGCAGACCGCGCGCCGCATCACGGTCTGAGGTGAACGTGATGCTCGAAAGCCCCACCGAGGAAGTGACGCGACTACGCGGCTGTCTGAACGATCTGGTTGGGATCATGGCACTTCCTGCTTTGTGGGCGGGCGGCGAGCCGCAGCAGATTGTCAGCACTTTGTTAGACGCGCTGCTTGGGCTCCTCCAGCTTGCGTTCGTGTTCGTTCGCTTAAATGATCCGGACGGCGGGCCTTCGATCGAGATGATGCGGCGAAGTGAACTGCTGGAATCAACGGACTCAGCACGAGAGTTCGGCGTCGCACTCGATGCGTCGCGAGGGAATGCGCCGCTGAAATGGCCCTCCATCGCGCGCGTATCGATTGGAAACGCCGATTTTCGCGTAGCGTCCGTGCGACTGGGCGCTCAGGGTGAGATTGGCGTCGTTGCCGCCGGGTGCGAGAAGCCCGGTTTCCCGGAGCAAACGGAGAGACTTCTCCTCGACGTAGCTGCAAACCAGGCGGCTATGGGATTGCAGCACGCACGTCTCCTTAGCGAACAGAAGCGAGTCGCACGAGAGCTCGATCGACGTGTCGCGCAACGAACCGCAGAACTTGCAAAAGCCAATGAAGAACTCAGAAACGAAATTATCGAACGCAGGTTGACTGAAGAAAAGCTCCGTCACGAGGAAAGAGAACTGGAGCGCAGTCAGGCCTTTCTCGCGGAAGCCCAACAGCTTGCCCGAATTGGCAGCTTTTCGTGACGTGTGGCTACAGACGAAATCACGTGGTCCGAGCAGCTATACCGGATCTTTGAGTTTGAGCCGGGTCTTCGCATTACGCTGGAGCGCATTGCAACGCGAGTCCATCCCGACGACCTGCATACGTTGGGTGAGATGGTCGACAGGGCGCGCCGGGACGCCGGCGATCTCCATTACGAGCACCGTCTGCTCATGCGCGACGGTTCGGTCAAGTATTTGCACTTGCTTGCTCACGGGGCTATAGATAACGACGGGGGCTCCGTCTACACAGGCGCAGTACAGGATGTGACAAAGCGCCGCCATGCGGAAGAGTCGCTCGTCCAAGCGCGATCGGAACTGGCTCAGGCAACCAGAGTCACGAGTCTGGGAGTATTGACCGCGTCCATTGCACATGAAGTGAGCCAAGCTCTTGCCGGTATCGTCACCAACGCAAGCACCTGCGCGCGGATGCTGGCCACCGAGCCTCCCAACATTGAAGGCGCTCGCGAAACCGTGCGGCGTACCATTCGCGACGGCAATCGTGCTTCTGAAGTCATCACACGTTTGCGTGACCTTTTTAGAGGAAGAGACCTCGTAGTTGAATCGGTCGACCTGACTGAGACTACGCAGGAGGTGATTGCGCTGACATTGAGTGAGCTTCAGCGAAACCGTGTCATTCTGCGGCCCGAGCTTGACGACAAGCTCCCGGCTGTTCTGGCGGATCGTGTCCAGCTTCAGCAGGTAATCCTGAATCTGCTCCGGAACGCTTCTGACGCAATGGTCGATATCGAAGACCGGTCAAGAGAGTTGCTGATCAAAACCGAACCGGATGGAGACGATCACGTACGTCTGACTGTGAAGGACGTGGGGGGCGGGTTCGTTCCGCAAGACATGGACAAGCTTTTCGAAGCATTCCATACGACGAAGAAAGAGGGTATGGGGATCGGGCTTTCCGTGAGCCGGTCCATCATTGAACGTCATAACGGCCGCCTGTGGGCAACGCTGAACGATGGCCCGGGTGCTACGTTTTCATTTTCTATTCCTTGCAGACCCGCAAGTGTGGGAGCCGGCGATCCCGTTGCGATCCGGACGGCGACTGCGATGGATTTTCACCAAGTTGTGAGGAGTTTATGACGATCCAACGTTTGCTTGTGTCCGTCGTTGATGACGACGAGTCCGTGCGCGAGTCGTTACCGGATTTGCTGAAGGAATTTGGCTTTGATGCCCGCACCTTCTCGTCGGCACAAGAGTTCCTGAATTCCGATTGCGTCGGCAAAACCCAATGTCTGATCCTCGACGTCGCCATGCCCGGCATGAGCGGGCCCGATCTTCAGCGGGAACTAAAGATTCGCCGTCAAGAGATCCCGATCGTGTTCATAAAAGCTCGCCGAGACGAGAACATACGGCCACGATTGCTCGAGGAGGGTGCGGTGGAATGCCTGGTTAAGCCTTTCAGCGACACCGCTTTGCTTGAAGCGCTGAATGCTGCACTGCGAGTGAACTGAAGAATCGGCGGTTTACGCCGTCGGTGGCGGAATACAATAAAATGACCCGCGCAATACTCATTGAATTGAGCGCCGTTCCATGTCTCCCGCTACAGCAATCGTGTTCGTTGTTGATGACGACATATCCGTGCGCGAATCGCTGGAATTGCTGATCCTCTCGGGGGGCTGGCAGCCGGAGACCTTCGCGTCCGCTCAGCAGTTCCTTGGCCGTCCACGAGCGGTTGTTCCAAGCTGCCTAGTACTGGACGTTTCTCTTCCAGGTCTCAATGGTCTGGAACTGCAGGAGCGTATCGGAGTAGAGCGATCCGATATGCCGATCATTTTCGTCACCGGCCACGGCAACGTGCCCATGACGGTTAGGGCGATGAAGGCCGGAGCTGTTGAATTCCTGACAAAACCGTTCAGCGAGGACGCCCTGCTGAATGCGATCCGGCTTGCCCTGAAACGCAGCGAGAGCGCGCTCGTTCGCGAGCGGGAATTGCACGTCCTTCGCGAGGCTTATGCATCAGTCACGCCCCGCGAGCGTGAAGTGATGAGATTGGTCGTATCCGGATTATTGAACAAGCAGGTGGGCGCGGAACTCGGTATCAGCGAGATCACGGTAAAAGCGCACCGAGGCAGCTTGATGCGGAAGATGAAGGCCGATTCGCTTCCCGACCTGGTGCATATGGCCGCGAGACTTGGACTGCCATCCGGTTCCCGGACAAAGGCACGGGCGGCAACCGATACCTTCGTCTAATAGATTCGCGTCCATCCTTCTGGCTTAATCGCAACAGGAGCCGGTCAGCGCTATGGCAACCGCCAATATTTCACAACTGCACGGAGCCGAACGCCGCTTGGAAGAACTCGGCATTCAACTCCCGGCTGCGCCAACCCCGTTTGGCACTTACGTCGAAACACTACAGACAGGCAATTTGCTCTTCCTGAGCGGAATGCTTCCAGTTGCCGACCACAAGCCAAAGTATGTTGGCCGGCTTGGCGACGAACTCGACGTGAATGCTGGGCGAGATGCTGTTTATGCTGCAGGGTTGAGCGCCCTAGCCGCGGCGAGGCAACACCTCGGTTCGCTTGACAGAATCAGCCGGGTCGTCAGGCTCGGAGTATTTATGGCAACCTCGGGCGGCTTCCTCGACCACGTAAGCGTTGCCGATGCTGTTTCGGACCTGTTTCAAGATGTTTTTGGCGTCGAAAAAAGACCGGTCCGGCTCGTAATCGGAGTTGCCAGCCTTCCTCTTGGCATGCCGATTGAGCTCGAGATCATTTTCGAAATCGCTGACTAGCAGGCCGGGCAGAGCTTGGGAATCGATATCCAAAAGGAGAGCAAAACAATGGATCAGCAAGTGTTTTATCGCACAGTGAAGGTCGATGGACTCTCAATTTTTTACAGAGAAGCGGGCCCGAAAGATGCTCCCACCATCCTTTTACTGCATGGTCTTCCGTCTTCGTCGCGTATGTTTCAACCGCTGCTGACGAGACTGGCGGATATATATCACCTGGTTGCGCCCGACTACCCAGGCTACGGACATAGTGACTGGCCCGATCCGAAGCAATTCGATTACACCTTCGACCACATCGCTTCCGTGATGGACGGCTTCACCGTGAAGTTGGGCTTCTCCCGCTACACGCCTTACATGCAAGATTACGGTGGGCCGGTCGGATTTCGCATGGCGCTAGCGCATCCGGAGCGCATAGAGGCTCTCATTGTCCAGAATGCGGTGGCGCACAACGAAGGTCTGGGAGCGAACTGGGCAACTCGCCGAGCCTTCTGGGCGGACCGGCGGGCACATGAGGAGGCGTTACGAAAAAACCTTCTTTCGCTCGAAACAACAAAGACGCGCCACGTTGGAGACGACCCTAAGGTTGAGCTCTACGACCCGGATCTGTGGGCGGATGAATACTCTTTTCTGAACGCACCAGGACAGGCGCAGATTCAAAGCGATCTTTTCTATGATTACCGCACGAATGTCGAGTCTTATCCGAAATGGCAGGCTTGGCTACAAAAGACGCAACCCAAGCTCCTGGTGCTCTGGGGCAAGCACGACCTCTCGTTTGACCTCGGCGAGCCGGAACGCTACCGCAAGGACGTAGCAAATGCTGAGATACATATCCTCGACGCAGGACACTTCGCGCTCGACACAAAAGCAGCTGAGATCGCCGCGCTCGTAGGTAGCTTCATGGCGAACGCTCTTTTGCGGACCCACTCCGAGGCAGCGGCATCTGGGCTGGCGGCGAAGCATCCATGAGCGCCAGGACGGTCAGAGCGGTCCATCTCTGGTGGTGCGATGTGCGGCTCGACTGCCTGCCGGATGAGTTTAGTCAAATCGAGTTGGCTTCAGACTGGCCTAGGTGAGAATGTCACTTCGAACTGCATCGGCGGGCGGCAGCCTGGTTTAGGTTCGCTCGTTATAATCGTCTTTCCGCTCAGGCTATGCTCGCGCTGATTGCGATTGACTGGTTTCCCCTTTGGCTCAGCTTGCGGGTCGCAGCCATTGCTACCACAGGCGTGCTTACGCTTGGCACATTGGTGTCTTATCTTCTGTCCCATAAATGCTTTCGTGGAAAACATCTTCTGGATTCGCTGATCACTTTGCCGCTTGTTTTGCCGCCCACGGTGCTCGGCTATTATCTGCTGGTTATCGCGGGCCGCGCATCGCCGTTCGGGCATGTTTACGAAGCAGTGTTTGGCCAACCGTTGGTGTTCACCTGGCAGGCGGCGGTGGTCGCGGCATTCCTTCACTCGGCGCCCATCTACATCAAGGCGGCAACCGCTGTTCTTGAAACTGTGGACTACCGTTTCGAATGGGCTGCCCAAAGCCTGGGCGCTTCCGAATGGCGCACGTTCTGGCTTGTGACTCTTCCGCTTGCCTGGCGCGGATTGAGTTCGCTCGCCGCCTTAAGCTTCGCTCGCGGGCTGGGCGACTTTGGCGTAACGATCATGCTGGCCGGCAACATACCCGGCCGCACCCAGACTCTTTCTGTTGCCATCTACGACGCTGTCGAATCCGGCGATGGGACGCTTGCCCGCGTGCTGGTCGTGGTGGTGTCCGCTCTCGCGCTCGCATTACTTTGGCCCGCCGGTTATCTATCCCGAAAGACGCGTCCGGCAACTGCCGCATAACGATCTATGCGATGGAAAACGCCTGAATGAGTGTCGATGCCCGGCTCATCAAGAGGCTTCCGGCGGTAGCCGATGCAACCTCATTTGAGCTGAACGTGCATCTGCGCGCCGAGGCAGGCATCACGGCTATCTTCGGCCCAAGCGGCGCCGGAAAGACACTCATACTCAATTGCCTCGGCGGTTTTGCGCGTCCCGACGAGGGCCGCATTCTGGTGAACGACCATTTGTTCTTTGATGCCGCGGCTCACGTTCACCTTCCGCCCCGAGAGCGTCGATGCGGATACATCTTCCAGGACCATGCGCTTTTTCCTCACATGACCATCCGGGAAAATCTAAGGTTTGCGGCCGCATCGCGAGCGCCGGCAAACGGCAGGCTCAACCGCCGCCGGCGAATCAACGATCTCCTGGAAGCGTTTGAGCTAACCGATCTGGCGGCTCGGAAGCCGATGCAGCTTTCGGGAGGCCAGAAGCAGCGAGCCGCGCTGGCTCGTACCTTAGTAAATGAACCGCGGCTACTGCTGCTCGATGAGCCGGCTCGCGGCCTCGATCCCCGTTTGCGCGAAGGATTTTATGACGTGCTGCGGCGCACCCGCGACCAGTTGCTGATCCCCATCCTGCTGGTCACGCACGATCTCGAAGAGTGTTTTGAGCTTGCCGATTCCATCTGCCTGATTGAAAACGGCCGCTTTACGCAAACGGGTCCTCGCGATGTTGTTTTCAAACGGCCCGCCAGCACCGATATAGCCCGTGCGCTCGGAATTTACAACATCCTGCCTGCTGAAATAGAGGCGCTAGACCCCGGGCGCGATACAAGCCGCCTTACTGTATTCGAGTTCAAACTGGACGGCCCTTATCTGCCGGGGCGGCTGATTGGCGATCATGGTTATCTGTGCGTGCCCATTTCCGAGTTCCGCATTGTTCCGAACGATAGCCAGCCGGCCGCGAACCGGCTTAGCTTGCGCTTGACCGGGCAAATTCCGTCTTCGCGCGGCGTTCGTTTGCAATTTGAGCACGGTGTAGCAGCAACTGCCAGTGAATCGGAATACCGGGCCATCCAGGGCAGCGACCGTCTCACGCTTGAAATTCCCCGGTCCGTCATCTATTTCGTCGGAAAATAGGAGATCTGATGAAGCGCTATTACATCACTGACCGTAAATCAGTCGGCGGGTTTCGCCCGTTGCTTGAAGTAATTCGCGACCAGATGCACCTCGGTGTCGATTTCATTCAGATCCGCGAAAAGGACGTCAGCGCTCGGGAATTGTTTGAATTCACGCTTGCGGTTCTCGAGGTGCGCGCTAATGAGATCCGCACGCCTTTGCCAGCCAAGATCCTGCTGAACTCACGCGCCGATGTTGCGGTTGCCACGGGGGCCGATGGCGTGCACCTTCCCGCCAACGCGCCGCAGCAGACTCTTCCGGGCTTGGTAGTCGTCCGCTCTTGCCACGCGATTACCGAGATTCGCGCGACGGACGCGGATTTTGTGACATTCGGGCCTGTGTTCGAAACTCCAGGGAAAGGGCCTGCCCTGGGACTCGACGCCCTGAAACTCGCCTGCCAGCTCGGCAAGCCGGTCTACGCTCTGGGTGGAGTTACTTGGGAGAACGCAGCCGAATGCATGCACGCGGGAGCGGAAGGAATCGCCGGCATCCGCCTGTTTCAAGATCCGGAATTGTAAAAAAGCATCCGTGCATACTATCGGCTAGATGCAGATTGTGATCACATCATTCGTGCTGCTGTTCACGCCGGCGCTGATTGCCGCGGATGCCAAGCAGACAGCGCCGCCTCAACCAGGTCAACTCGCGCCTTCGAATCAGAACCCGCCCGGCAGCGATCTTCCGAACACGATTTCCGCTCCGCCCCTCACGGTTGGCGATAAGTTCGATTACCGTGTGCTCCAAAGCCTCGGCCTTCGCGGGCTGGGCGGATCGCTGATTGGCGCGGCGATCGGTCAAGCGCGGGATGCACCGCACGAATGGGGGCAGGGAGTGAAAGGCTACGCGACCAGATATGGGTCGGGAGTCGCGGGCAATCTTTCGCGGCAGACATTTGCTTTCGTCCTGGAATCTGCGCTGCACGAAGATCCGCGCTATTTCCCTTCGAGAGATAAGGGAAAGAAGCAGCGCGCCTGGAATGCCGCGAAGCAGGTATTCATCTGCAAAACCGACGCTGGAGATTCGTCGTTTGCCTATGGGCGCGTGGTCAGCCAGTTTGCCGGCGGCCAGTTCACTAACGTCTGGCAGCCGGCCAGTACCGGTTCCGTAACGGACGGGATCACGCGGGCGTTCATCGGACTCGGCGCAGATGCCGCCTATAACTTCATGCAAGAGTTCCTGCCTTTCACCCGGCCGCGCTCGCTTCGGCACCGGCATTAAACCGGCTCTGTTCCGCTCATATGCGAACCTGTAAACAAAATGGCGGCAGACGAACTACTTCCGGCAGTTGTAATCGTAGGACGTCCAAACGTCGGAAAATCAACTCTTTTCAATGCGATCCTGGGCAACCGCCGCTCGATCGTGGGAGATGAGCCTGGCATCACGCGAGATCGCATCTACGGCGAAGCGGAGTACCGCGGAAAGCGTTTCGGGGTGATTGATACGGGCGGCATTATGCCTCACGATGCCGCGCTGATTCCAACTCAGATTCTGAAACAGGCGCACGTCGCACTGGATCTTGCTTCGCATATTCTTTACGTGATCGACGGCAGGACCGAGATTACAGCCGCCGATCGCGAACTGGCAAAGCTACTGCGCCCGCTCAACAAGCCTCTGACTCTGGTTGTCAATAAAATCGACACGAAGGCGCGCGAGAGCCTGGTTCCCGAGTTCTATTCGCTGGGACTCGGCGATCCGTTTCCAGTTTCCGCAGAACACCGTCTGGGTTTGGACGAGCTTCTGGAGTACGTGACGACGCCGTTTCCAAAGGCAGAGCTTGAGCCAGAAGAAGAGACAGAAGGCGGTAAGCGCCGGATAAAAGTTGCGATTATCGGCAGGCCGAACGTGGGCAAGTCGACCATGCTGAACGCGCTGGTTGGCGCAGAGCGCGCGATCGTGTCGCCGGTCGCGGGGACAACCCGGGATGCGGTTGACGAATCGATCGAGGAAGGGAACACAGTCTATCGTTTCGTTGATACCGCAGGCATCCGCCGCAAAGGCAAGACCGAAGAAATGACGGAGAAGCTGAGCGTCATTATGGCCCGGCGCAACATTCGCATGGCGAACGTTGTGTTATTGATGCTTGACGCGACGGAAGGCGTGGTCGGCTCCGATGCCACAATCGGCGGCTACGCCCACCAGGAAGGGCGCGCAGTCATTCTCGTCGTCAACAAGTGGGATGCGGTGGACGATAAAGGCAAGCGTGCTTTTACCGAAACGGTGCGCGATGAACTCAAGTTCCTCGATTATGCACCCATCATTTTTGCGTCCGCCAAGAACGGCGAAGGGATACGGCGCATTATGAGCACCATCCGCCGCTCTTTCGATGCTGCTTCCAAACGCGTGACCACGGGCGAATTGAACCGGTTCGCGGAAACGTTAAAATTCGAAAGCGATATCCGGATCTACTACATCACGCAAGCATCCATACGTCCTCCGACGTTCGTCGTGTTTACCGATAAGGCCGGCTCCATGCACTTTTCGATAGAAAGAAATCTAATCAATCGCCTCCGCGATCAGTTCGGGTTTGAAGGCACACCCATCGTGATCCGGACGAAAAGACGCTAGGATATCGGTATGGCGACCACTGCCGTCCACGTTTCTCTTGCCGAATACATGAATACGGCATACGAGCCGGATTGCGACTATGTCGATGGCGCAGTTGAGGAGCGACACGTAGGAAAACAAAGGCACAGCATGGCTCAGGGCCTGCTGCTTGCCCAACTATTTTCGAGTCAACGGAGGCATGGATACAAAGTGCTTCCGGAACAGCGGGTTCAAATTTCCCGTTCGCGCGTCCGCATTCCCGACATCTGTCTTGTCGCACGAAATGATAACGACGAAGTAATTCAGCGGCCACCCGCTCTCTGGATTGAGATCCTTTCTCCCGAAGATCGCTGGGGCCGAATTCAATCGCGGCTTAATGACGCGTTGGCTTTCGGTGTTCCTACCATTTGGATTATCGATCCGTATTCACGGGAAGCGTGGATCGCCGCGCCGGAGCACGGAACGGCGCCTGTTGAGGACGGAATCCTGCGGTGCGAAACGCCCAAACTGGAGATTTCGCTGGTAGAAATCCTGCCGGAAGAGTAAAGTCAGCGTTGCGGCGCTTGCTTCA
>Ga0308174_10000561_pt1 | contig 16008 bp, 15 predicted proteins | sample PhyPR2_FD_203894 | JGI IMG/M metagenome (GOLD analysis project Ga0308174, IMG submission 203894) | Soil microbial communities from UC Gill Tract Community Farm, Albany, California, United States - DLSLS.P.R2 | ecosystem: Environmental > Terrestrial > Soil > Agricultural land | place: USA...
GAACGCTGCTTTCTGAACTCGGACCGGATATGAGTGTGTTTCCGAGCGCAGCGCATGCGGCGAGTTGGGCCGGACTGTGCCCCGGCAGTCGCGAGAGCGCGGGCAAGCGCCTGAGTAACCGGACCAACAAGCGCAACCGTTGGCTGCGCCGCGCGCTGTGCCAGTCGGCTTGGGGCGTCACCCGCAAGAAGGATTGCTATCTGCAGGCTCATTTTCTGCGCCGCGCTGCCAAGGGCGATATTGAGAAGGCCATTTTGGCCACCGCTCATCCGCTGCTCATGATCGCCTATCACCTGCTTCGCGACTGCGGAGTGTGCCGCGATTTGCGGGGCAGCTACTACGACTCACTGCATCCGCTTCGGACTCAGAATCGCCTCATCCGATGGCTCGAACGTCTCGGGCTCCAGGTAATCGTCCGGCCTACCCAGCCTGCCCCGGAACTCGCTACCGCGCCATCCGGCCACAAACGCCGCCGCGGCAGACCTTGCAAGTGTCTCGAAAGGCGAATTGACTGCAAACACATGCACTTATAAATCCGCGCTTTCGAAGGAACCCGGGAGGATGTCCGCCGCCAAGTAATCATTTTCGGTTCCGACACATATCAGCGATTCTGAATCCGTCCGGTAGTTATTCAATGCGACATCCGAACCATTTGGCCGACTGGACCTGCTCTTCAACGATGCACGCATCAAAGGGGCCAGGAGTTCCGCTCGACGAGCGTACCGACGATGATTGGCTCGCGATCGTTAACGTCAGCCTGAATGATGCATTCGTTTGCGCCCGCGAAGCAGTTCGTATGATGAAGCAGCAGGACCCGCACGGCGGCAGGATCGTCAATAACGGATGGATTTCTGCACTCGTGCCGCGCCCGAACTCAGGAGCCACTGAAAAAGATTCCCATCTGGCGTAATTGCACGTCTCAGAAAAATCCGTTGGCCCATTTCTTCGCCTCGGCTCAAAGGACTAGTCAGTCGATCAAGAGAGCATGAAAGATTATTCCAAAAATACAAGAATCGAATTGACGATCAATGGATGGCTTTATATTGCTCAGTTAGCGCTGAGAGACTCCCAGCAGACCTCAGATCCAAAGAGGTCTGCTGACCTTAGGCGTAAAGTAAAGAACAGTATTCAAATGGCGCTCGCCCGCTGTTAACCCCGACTTTCGGGAACCAATACGGCGACCTTGGAGCAAATTTGGATTCGCTTTCCACGTATGACGACGCCGTCAATTCTTCGAGGCGCTGCACGCGCAAGCCCGCCAGACCGGACAACATGGCGAGGTACTCACGAATCGGGGCCTTGAGGCTGCAGCGGCTTTCAACAGTCGAGCTTCTGTCCGCGCGGTATCGTGAACCTGCGCGACAAGCCGGGGTTCACTGTTCCCGGATTTGCTTAGGTTCTGTTGCGATGACTCTGGCATTCCTCTGTATCGCCTGATATCGCCAGAAACACAGACCCGTTCCCCATATGTTTTTCTTCAGGGGTTCCGAACTTCGATTTATCCTCGCCCCGATCACCACCTTGGAGATCTGATTCGAATACGGCTGCTCCAAGTTCATAAACGTGGCTGCCCCTTACGGCGTTTGCATGTAGCGGGTGCTTTGCAACTGCTCCGCAAACAGCAGTATGTTCGCCTATATGCTGGTTCAGACGGCGACAGCTTTTGGTCGGTTTGGCCGAACGGGGCCAGTAACCTGAATTACAAGAATGAATAAAGTGCTTTTCGCGCGTATCTGCGGTGCTGCAAATGGCAAGCAAGAGTTTATCACCCAGGCAGCCTGTCCCCATAGAGATCCGGTACGGCAGTACTCATGGGTCGGGGATTAGACATCGAACGATAGGATCATCCCCGGCTGAAATCAACTTAGGCCGGACTTAACAAACCTTGGTGCATTCGACAAGAATTAAGATTCAAACGACCGAGGACGACAATTACCGAGAATTTTAATGCGGGTTTCCCTGAAGATTACCTGGCCGATATTATTTGCGCTCCTTACGATTGCCTGTATTGGTCAGGTACGTCGAGGCGATGATCACAAGGATCAGATTACCGCACCACGTTTGCAGGCCATCCAGGACGACAAGAATCCAGCCAAGGAGCAAGCGCATAACATCGTTACCCAATTGCAATTCACTCTTGTCCAAAACGGCTTTTGAGTTGAGACATTCGCTTGATGAGCCCAAGCATCCATTGCCTGCCCCGCGAATTCGCTACCGTTATCGGTGGTAATGGATTCCGGTACACCACGCAGGGCGGCGAGACGCTCCATGTGCCCCACTACTTTTTCGCCTGTCTGGGAGCGATCCGCATAGATACACAAGCACTCCCGCGTGTACTGATCGACTACCGTCAGGATGCGGAACCAACGACCGTCCGCCAATCGATCGCTCACAAAATCCATACTCCAGCGCTGATTCGGCCGCGACGGCTCCGGCAGTGGGACGCGCGTGTGCGCGGCTCGTTTCCTTCGCTTCTTCATTCGCACTTGCAACCTTCTTCGCGATACAAGCGGTAGACTCGCTTGGTATTCACCCTCCAACCTTCCCGTCGCAGCAGCACGGTTAATCGCCGATATCCGTACCGCACTCTGCTCCCGGCCAGCTCCCGTATCCGCATGCGCAGCTCTTTTTGCGGATCCCGCCGGCTCCGGTATCGATTGATCCAGCGGGTAATTCCCATCAGCCCACAAGCACGCCTTTCGCTCAATTGGTAGCCCTGCCGTACGTCACTCACCAGCTCGCGACGCGCCGCGGGCTTTAGGCCTTTTTTGAGAGCACCTCCTGCAGTATGTGCTTGTCCAGTGTTAGATCCGCTACCAGCGTCTTGAGTTTGCGGTTCTCGTCCCGCAACTGCCTCAGTTCCCGCAACTCCGTCAAACCTAGACCGGCGAAACGCCGCTTCCAGCTGTAGAACGCCTGCTGCGAGACCCCGAACTCGCGGCAAATATCGCTGACCTTTTTGCCCGCCTCGGCCTGCCGCAAAGCGTGCATAATTTGCTCTTCTGTGTGACCTTTTCTCGGCATTTCGCCCTCCTTGGCTTTCGTCCAGAGGACCACATCCGAGCGCCAGACTCAACTTATCGGCTGTCTCATTTTCGGGTTTTGGGTCACGTGATCCATCGTATTGAAGGATCTCCCGATGCCTGGAAAAACTCAGGTCTCCAGTGATGCGAATTCCATTGCTAGAATCCATCAAGTGGCCTTCGAAACCCGTACACTTGCGCCGCGCTTTCGCGCCATCGGCTTTTGCCGCTTATCGACGGAAGAGCAGGCGCAAGAGGGTCGGGCGGGGCTGCTGCGCCAGCATCAGGAAATCCGGCTGTCGGCCGAACGCTGGAATCTGGAGATCGTCCGGACAGTTGAAATCGCGGACGTGAGCGGCACACAAGTACTGGAGAGCCAGGAATTTCAGGAACTCCTTGGCTCGCTTCCAGGGGTCGATGGCGTGGTGGTCGCCGCCATTGACCGGCTGATGCGGCCCGACGACTTCTCCTGCTTCAGCATCTATGATCATTTCCTGAAGCAACGAAAACTCATTTGGACTCCTTCCTCCCGGCTGGACGTGCAGGAGGATAGCGGCTTCATGGAAGCCCTGGTCTCCGGGATGATGGCCGGTTTAGATCGACGGCGGATTTTGCGGAATACCCAAACGGCGAAGGAGGAGAATCGCAAACGCGGCCGCTGCGCCAATGCAAAAATCACGCTGCCGCAGGGCGTCGATTTTGATTTCAAAACCGGGCAATGGAGTTGGGTTGAGCCCTGGGCCACCCGGATCAAAACGGCGTTCGACATTCTCGTCACGACGAATCGGAGCGTGCTGTCGATTGCCAGGGAGCTGGGCTATGCTTCCGATCGCGCGCTGTACAACCAATTACGCAACCCGATCTGGACGGGATACCGTCTTTATACGCAGAAGCGGGGAGAGAAGCGCCCCTCGCGGAACGGCCGGCAAGCGGATCGGAAAAAGATCCGGCGCGTGGAACCGTTACAGGTGAAGCTCAATATTGAGCCGCTCGTTTCCGAAGAGCAATTCGCCCAAGCGCAAGCGATTCTCGGGCAGCGCCGAACGAGTTGGATCAGCTCGCGGTCCGAAGAAAGCCGGTTTGAAGCTTCGGGCCTGCTGTACTGCCGTTGTGGGGAACGGATGTACAGCAAAGGATCGGGCCGCTGCCGGCGGCAGAAATGGCTGGATATTTATTACTGCCGGAGCCAGCACAAAGGCGGATCGGGTTGCGGTGCACCCAAGCTGAGCCGGGAAGTTACGGATTACTCACTGAGCGCGCTCATCTCGGAGATGTTCCTGCAGCCAACGGTCTTGGCTTCCCTGATCGGGAAGGCGCTGGAGCCGCCGGAGCGGTCGCCAATTGACGAGATGGTGCCGAAAGCTGCTCTGGAACTCGAGCGGTTGAAGACAGAGAAGCAGCGATTGCTCAGTCTGACGTTGAAGGGCGTGTTTTCCGACGAGGAGGTAGCCACAGAAGCGCGGCGCATCGATGCCGAGATACGCAGTTGGAGCGTCCTGGTGAGCAAGGACCAGCAGCAAAAGGTGCTCCGGTCGGAGGCAAACGTCCGAGAGACCGCTCAACTGATTGCTTCGGTATTCGCCGAATATCAGTTCTTGAACCGAAAGGATCGCAAGCACTTCACACGGCAGTTCGTGAAGCGAATCGAAGTGGAAAATAAACATTTCACTGCACTAACGCTAGGTCTGCCCGTGGCTGATTCCAAAATTCGAACCCGCATGGACAAGGATTCATAGCGCCCACCAGCATGATGCGTGCCGGAAAGGTGAGTGTTCCGTTGCTGCGGGCAAGCGTGACGGACCCCTCTTCTAACGGTTGCCGTAGCTGTTCCAGCACGCCACGCGGGAATTCCGGCAATTCATCCAGAAACAGCACGCCCTGGTGGGCCAGGCTGACCTCTCCAGGTCGCGCGCTGCCGCTGCCGCCGCCGATGAGTCCGGCATCCGAGATAGTATGATGCGGCGATCGGAATGGCCGCGTACGAAGGATACCGATGCCCGGAGGCAAAACGCCCGCCACACCGTGAATCTGGGTCGCTTCCAGCGCCTCGCGAAAAGTGAGCTTCGGCAGAATGCCCGCGAACCGTTTGGCCAGCATGGTCTTGCCCGAACCCGGAGGCCCGATCATTAACACGTTGTGGCTTCCGGCAGCCGCCACCTCGAGCGCCCGCTTGGCCATCGTTTGCCCGCGTACGTCGCTGAAATCGGGCACTGTGGGATCATCGCCCTGCAGGTCGGGAATCGCCGCGGCTGTTGGGCTAAAGCCGGAAGGCTCGTTCAGAAACTGGACCACTTCGGCCAGGTGCTTTAGACCGAACAACCGGACGCCTTCCGCTACCGCCGCCTCGGCAGCGTTATCGAACGGCACCAGCACGTTCCGGATTCCCTTTCGTGCCGCACAGACCGCGATCGAGAGCGCACCGCGAACCGGCCGCAGGCTGCCATCCAGCGACAATTCGCCCACAATCAGGTATTCGTCCGTGCGGCTGACCGTACCCATTGCGCCCAGGATCGCGGTCGCCATCGGCAGATCGAAACCGGCGCCTTCTTTGCGCACGTTTGCCGGGGCCAGGTTGATTGTGACCGATTTGCTCGGGTAGCCGAAGCCCGAGTTCAGAAGCGCCGATTTGATCCGCTCGCGGCTTTCCCGCACCGCCGCATCCGGCATGCCCACCGTAACGAAGTCACGGTTCGTACCGGCGGGGTACATATCCACTTCGACGTCGATTACGTGCGCGTCGATGCCTTGAATAGCCGCGCTGAACGTACGGAATAAGGCCACACAGGGCTAGTAGCCCGAGCGTAGGTTCATTCTCAGGAAGGGTTTCCGGCCATCTGGTGGAAACCGGACTGGAAGGAAGTCCAGCTATGCTGGTTTCGATGCAATGGAACGGCAAAGCTCAGGGCCGCTGGCCTTATGAATGAAATCATAAAAGGCGTTCTTCAGTTCCAGGAACACGTGTATCCGAGTCAGCGCGAGCTCTTTCACCGGCTCGCAACGAAGCAGGAGCCGAAGGTGCTCTTTCTCACCTGTGCCGATTCACGGATCGATCCGACGCTGCTGACCCAATCGCCGCCGGGCCGGCTCTTTATTTGCCGCAACATCGGCAACATCGTTCCACCGCACGGGACGCCCGACGGCGGGGTCGCCACCATCATGGAATACGCGATAGACGTGCTCGGCATTGAGCATGTGATCATCTGCGGCCACTCCGATTGCGGCGCCATCAAAAGCCTGCTCGAGCCGAATCCCGATCTGAAAATGCCGACCGTCACCGCCTGGCTGCGCTACGCCGAAGTGGCCCGGCGGATTGCCGCCCTGATGCATGAAGACCAGAGTGGAGAAGAATTGCTGCGGACGGTTACCGAGCAGAACGTCATCGCGCAACTCAACAATCTTCGAACTTATCCGGAAATTGCTGCCCCGGTGGCAGCGGGAAAGCTCGAATTGCACGGTTGGTGCTACGACATCGGTAAAGGCGAGGTCAATGTGTACGATGGACGCCGCAAGCGCTTCCTGCCGCTCCGGGAATGGGCGGCCGCCGTAAATCTGGCTTAGGTCGATGGTCGTTCAAAATTATCCATCCTGGTTCCGCATCTTGCGGCAGGTCGGACGGCCGCTCTGCCTTTTCTTTGTGGTTGCAGTGGTTGTCACCGAGCTTGAACGAAAGAGTCATCCGTTCAAGGCGATTCCCCTCCCCGACATTACGCTCAGTTTGATTGCGGCGGCGCTGGGCGTCCTGCTTGGCTTCCGCACGAATTCAGCATACGGCCGCTGGTGGGAAGCGCGGCAGCTTTGGGGCAGACTGGTCAACAGTTCGCGATCTCTGGCGCGGCAGGCAATTTCATTCACCGATTTCGTCGAAAGCCGGGTCGAAGCAACCCACTTTGCCCGCACGCTCATCCGCACCCAGATCGCTTATGTGCACGCTTTGCGATGCGTCCTCCGCAACCAGCAGCCTTGGGCCGAGATCGAACGCTTCGTTGATGCCGATAGCGTTACCGCTCTTAAGGCGCAGCATAACGTTCCCGCGGCGATGCTGCATCGCATGGGTCAAGACGCAGCGCAGGCCGCCCACAACGGCCTCATCTCGGAATGGCGATTGCAATCGATCGATGCCACCCTAACGGAGCTTACCGCCATACAGGGCGGATGCGAGCGGATTAAGAACACGCCGATGCCTAGGCAGTACGACCAATATCCCGAACTATTTGTGCAAATTTACTGTCTATTGCTGCCCACCGTGCTCGTGCAGGAACTGGGTTGGCTCACGCCAGCCGTAACTGCGCTGGTAAGTTTTGTTCTTCTGGTGCTGAACCGGATCGGTAAGAATCTAGAAGATCCGTTCGAAAACCAGGTCTACGATACGCCCATGACTGCGCTGTCAAGGACGATCGAGATCAGCCTGCTGCAGACCCTGGGCGAGAAATCGCTGCCTGCGGCGGTCCGGCCCGTTAAGGGCGTGCTCTGGTAATTCGACATTCGCCTATTTGAGCGCTTGACAGGGGCGCCCGGCATCGCGTACCTTATACCTAGCTAGATATGCCAAAGAGCCGGAACGATAAACTGCAGGGCACTCTGACGCTGCTCGTCCTGCAGACTCTGGAGGCGCGTGGGCCGCTGCATGGCTATGCCCTCTGCGAGCACATCCACACGGTTTCGGACGACCTATTGCAGGTGGAAGAGGGCTCACTGTATCCGGCACTGCACCGGATGGAACAAGACGGCTGGATTTTCTCGAAATGGGAGCTCACGGAAAAGGGCCGCAAAGCCAAGGTGTACACGATTACGGCGCTGGGGAAAAAGCAGTTGGCTGACGAGCAGGAGAGCTGGAACCGCTTGACACGCGGGATCACGCGCGTGCTCCGCTATTCGTAAATCGGGGAAACGATCATGCCATGGCACGTGCGTTGGCGTAATGTATTCCGGGGCGAACGTCTGAATGAAGAACTCGACCGCGAACTTGCGTTTCACCTGGCTGAGACGATCGATCGCCTGCTGGCCGAGGGAATGTCCAAAAAGGAAGCGCATCGGCAAGCACGGCGGCGCTTGGGAAATTACTCCCTACAGAAAGAAAGGACGCGAGACATGAACGTGGCGGGATGGCTGGAAGCGGCGCGAGCCGATGTTATGTATGGCCTGCGGCAGTTGAAATTAAATCCCGGATTCACGGCCGTAGCGGTTCTTTCGCTTGCCTTGGGAATCGGCGCGAATACCGCGATTTTTCAATTGCTGGATGCCATCCGGCTGCGCGGATTACCTGTGAAGGACGCATCGGAACTGGCAACCATTACCCGGGCAAGCGCCAAGGATTTCTTCACTGCCGGCTCGTACACATCAAGAGACGAAGCCTTCACGTACGCGCAGATGGAGGCGGTGCGGCAGCATAACGAAGCTTTTTCCGGGATGGTTACGTTCTGGCCGACGCGCTTTAATTTGAGCACCGGAGGCCGGTCCCGCTATGCCGAAGGCCTGTTAGTCAGTTCAAACTTTCTGGACCTTCTGGGCGTAAAGCCGATTGCCGGGCGGGGGATTTCGGCGGAAGATGACAAAGCAGCGTGCACCTCTACGACGGCCGTATTAAGTTACGGCTTCTGGCAGCGGGAGTTCGGCGGGGATCTTGGTGCAATCGGCAAAACGATCAACCTTGACGGACATCGCTTTTCCATCGGGGGGATTACGCCCTCTTCGTTCTTCGGAGTGGAGCCGGGGCAGCGCTTCGATGTCATGCTCCCGCTCTGCGCCGATAATGTTTTTGCAAAAGACGGAAAAGGCCGGGCTTCTAACAAGATTGCCTATTGGTTGACTCCGATTGCGCGGCTCAAGCCAGGTTGGTCGGTGGAGCGGGCTTCGGCGTATCTAAGCAACATATCGCCCGCGATTTTCCGCGAAACAATGCCGTCCGAATACAGGCCCGGAGAAGCCAAATCGTACCTGAAGAACCGATTCAAAGTGGTTTCCGCCAGCGCGGGAGTGTCTTCCTTGCGGCGGGAATACGAGAATCCGCTTTGGATTCTGATGGCGCTTACCGGCTGCGTGCTTTTGATTGCATGCGCGAACCTGGCGAATCTCTTGCTGGCGCGGGCGAGTGCGCGCGAACGGGAGATGGCTGTACGTAAGGCGGTGGGAGCTTCGCGACGGCGCTTGATCGTGCAGCTTCTCTCCGAGAGCCTGCTGCTCGCGGTAGCAGGCGCAGTGCTCGGGTTGTGTATCGCCCAGGCTTTGAGCCGCACGCTGGTTGCGTTCTTGAACACGGCTGATAGCTCAGTGGCGGTGCCGTTGAACATGAACTGGCACGCGTTCGGGTTTCTGGCCGGTTTGGCGGCCTTAACATGTATTCTCTTTGGCTTGGCTCCGGCAATTCGGGCCAGCGGCGGCGAGGCAGCGGCGGCCATGCACGGCGGCCGAAACTCTATTGCCACACGCGAACGCAACGCTTTGCGGCGGGCCTTGGTCGTATCGCAAATCGCGCTCTCTCTGGTCCTGCTGGTCGCGGCATTGCTATTCACCAGAAGCCTCCAGAAGCTGCTTGCAAGCAATTTGGGATTCGATTCGCATAATGTGCTCGTCGCAGGTGTTACGGCAAACGTGCCGGGTTTGGAGAACCCGCGGAAACGGAATGTGTTGCGGCGCGAACTTGAGACGCGTATCGCTTCGTCCAGCAGCGTGGTCTCCGCGGCTCCGGTTCTCTTTACTCCGTTCAGCCACTACGGATGGAACGGGATCGCGCATCCCGATAACGATTCCGCTCCGACGGGAGGCAAAGAAGTTTGGTTCGATCGCGCGGGGCCGCGATATTTCTCAACCATGGACACGCCGTTGCTAGCGGGGCGGGATTTTACCGACCATGACAATTTGAACGGCGTTAAAGTCGCCATCGTGAACCAGACATTTGCGAAGCGTTTCTTTGGAGAGCGAAATCCGGTTGGAAGAAGTTTTCGGGTGGAAGCGCTCGCGGGTCAATCCGACGAGGTGTATCAAATCGTAGGGCTAGTTGGCGATACCAAGTACAACGGAATGGACGAAAAAGACCGCGGTATTGCGTTCTTTCCCGTCGCACAGAATCCGGATCCGATAGACAGCCAGACTTTTGTGATTCGCGGCCGTGGATCGCTCGACGCGCTACAGTCCGCTGTTCAGCGTGTGGTAGCTGAAGTCAATCCAAACTTTCTTGTCGATTTCCATGTTCTGGACGTGCAGATCCGCGAATCGCTCTTGCGCGAACGCCTCATGGCGAGCCTTTGTATTGCATTCGGCATCCTCGCCGGTTGTCTTTCAGCTTTGGGGCTGTATGGCGTGATGTCATACATGGTGGCGCGGCGGAGAAATGAAATCGGCATTCGCATGGCGCTTGGGGCGGTGGGAAGCAACATCTACAGCCTGGTTTTGAAAGATGCTGCCTTGATGCTCGGGATTGGGTTGCTGGTGGGCTTCACTGCCTCCATCTTGCTGTCGCGGTACGCCGAGTCGCTACTGTTCGAGCTCAAAGCAAGGGACCCCCTCAGCTTGCTATTGGCTGGATTGCTACTGGCGGCGACAGCGGCAGTCGCGAGTTTTCTACCCGCCAGGCGCGCCGCGCGGCTGGAGCCAACCGCAGCGCTGCGCGAAGAATAATCATGGCCGTGTTTCCACTTCCGATCGCGAAACCTGATCCTTTGCCGTAGTGTTCTGGGCCGTGAACCACTTCGCGTTTTCCTGCGATACCAGAGATTCGATCCGTTCGGCCAGCATGGCGGTAGGATGCGCTGCTTCCAGATACGGACCCGCTTTCGCCATGTACAGAAACTTTTCATGTTTCAGCGCTTCCGCTGTCGAACGATAGGTTGTCCAGTTCGACTGGTACTGGTTCAATTGCTGCAGGCCCTCAATGATCGCAATTAGAATGCCCAGACCCGCGGCAATTTGCGCTCCGTGTGGCACGCCCGAGGTAGTCAACACCGGAATGACGGCGGCCGCGGCGATGGTCGTTCCCTTGATCCATTTAAAACACCGCTGGTTATGGCTGCTCCTTCTGCTGTACCACTGAATCTGATCTTCAAGCCGGGCAAGCGTCGCCTGCTCGGGCGTGGGATTCGCGTCGACGGTGGCCATAATATCTAACGTCCGCGCCCCCAGGCGCCTCCGCTGACCAGCCCCAAATCGATAATCACCGCGATGAATAACACCACCAGTTCCCCTGGCGTGAGGCTCCCAGGATACATCAGCCGGATGTATGTATACGCGATCAGCGTCAGCGGAAGAAAGATGAATCCGAGTATCGGGATGATAACGCGGTGATGCCAACCGGCAAAGAAGTTAGTGAACAGCCATAGAAGGACAATGGCTACACGCGGAAAGGCAACGGCCAGCACCGCAAACAGGCAGGGCATAATTTGATCGCGAGGATCTCCTGACTGTAGACTGTATCATCGAATCGCAAGAATTCCACTTACTGCCAGTACTGCCATTGTGCCGCCGCGATTACATACGCGCAGAGCGCCGCGTTCGTAACGGCGTGCACCAGAATGCAGCTCAATATCGATTTCGACCGGATCATCCAGAGGTTATAGATGATGCCGGTCAACAGCCCCACATCCCAGTAAGGCCCGTGCTCGGATGCAAAAAGGGCCGCCGTGATCCAGAACGAAAGGGGCGAATACGCGCCCAGCGGGACAGTCTGGAAATCTGCATTAATGAGCCAGCGCATCAACCATCCGCGCCAGAAGAGTTCCTCTACGACCGGAACAATGAGTACGGCGCGGGCGGTCCTCCAGACCAGCACCCAGGGATCACGAAGCGCGGCCGCCGGGAGAGTCGAATGAAGATGGCCAATAACCGAATTAGAAAACAGAAAGCTCTCGCGGTAACCGCGGATCAGCAGATCGGGGCCAATCCAAAGCGCGAAAACGGCTGCGCCGATCGCAATGCTCGCCGCCGGACAGCGAGGGTGGAAAGCGATCTCGCGCGGCCAGCAGATCCAGCACACTACGGCCATAATTCCAACCCGCAGCGCGCCCTCCCATGCCGCTGAGATGGGCAATTTCGGGCCAATCGCCAAATAGAGAAGAAAAACTAAGAATGGTGCGACATACCGTGCCGACTGGCCCGACTCGCGCTTAACGGCGATTTCCGATTGTGCCGGCACCGGTCAGTTATCCGATTTGATTTACAAACGAGCGAATCTTCTCTTGCTCGGCGGGCTGCGAAGCGATCTTCAGGGCTTTCTCGGCCTCGTCACGCGCCGCCTCCTTATCTCCCGCCCGCAGCAGCGCCATGGCGAGATGAAACCGGAAGGTTGGATTCTTAGGATAGTCTTCCACGTTCTGCTTGAAGATACGTAACGCTTCGGCGTTCAGATTCTTTTGGTAATACACGAAGCCGAGCGTATCTGAAATATCGGGGCTTTTCGGCGCCTGGCTCTTGGCCCGTTCCGCAAACGTCATCGCCTGATCTAAGTTGGTTTTCGCCTGGGCATTGATGTACGCGAGATTATTCAGAGCCAGAGTGTTTTGCGGATCGACGCCCAGGGTTCGGTTGTAAGCGTCAACCGCCTCCTTTTCTTTCCCCATGTCTTGCAGCAGCATGCCACGGTTCAGAAATGCGTCTGCGTTGCGTGGATCGGCGTTGCCAGCCTGCTGGAAGGAGGCAAGCGCCGCATCGTTCTCGCCGAGCACGCGCTGCAGCGCTCCCAGGCGCAGCCAAACCTGGGCGGAGTTTGCGGAAGTCTTAAGGATCTGCTTGTAGTTTTCAGCCGCCTCGGCCAATAACTGTTTCGCCGCAGCCTGGTCCGTCTTGCCCTTCTGCGCGCCGTAGGCTGTCTGAAAGACGGCAAGTTGATAGCGCAGCGGCAGGGCCGTGGGGTTCTTCTGAACCATATCCTCCATGGCCTGAACGGCCTCACCCCCCTTGCCCTGCGCCAGCTTGATCGTTTGCAGTCCGACAAATCCCCGCACATCCGGCGGATTCGCCTTCCATAACTGCTCAAACTCGCTGGAGGCCTTATCGTACTGCTTTTCAGCCAGATAGAGATTGGCAAGCTGCAAGCGGGCATCGTTCAACTGAGGCGCTTGCTTAACAAGTGCTTCCAGTTCCGGCTGCGCTTTATCAATTTGATTCAAGCCGATAAGCGCCCGGTCACGGACCAGCCTGGCTTCCGCGTTTTGCGGCTGCGCATCCAGAATGGGATTGGTCTGTTCGATCGCTTTGGAGTGCTGCCCACGGTCTTCATAAATCTTCGCCGAGACCAGGCGGGCGGCCAGCAACTTCGGGTTCAGCCGCAGCGCCTCGTTGGCCTCGTTGAGAGAGCTGTCCAGATCGTTCAAGCCCAGATACGCCTGCGATAAATGGAGGTGAAGACTCGCACTATTCGGGTTATTGCCAACCAGTTTCTTAAGTTCAACAACCGATTTGGAGAGATCGGCCTTGCTGCCTGTTTGCAAAAGCAGGGAGGCATACAGTTCATTGGCAGAAGTTTCCTTTGGATTCTTCGCCGCCAGATCCTTCGCCAGTTGCAAGGCTTGGTCGCGTTTGCCGCTGGCCTGGTAAACGGCAACCAGGTGCTCCTGGTAAGGAAGTGGATGCTTCGAATCAGCTTCAATTCCGGCGTTATATTGCTGCGCGGCCTCGTCGTATTTGTGCGAGCGGGCGTAGAAATCGCCCATCAGGAGATGTCCGTTCGGGAAACCTTCTTTGTCGTCCAGGACATGCCGCATGGCCGCCTCCGCTTCTCCAAAACGGTTTGAGGCCAGAAGATAATTGGCCAGGTTGATAATCGCCACCGCGCTCTTCGGATCGTTCTGTACACGCTCGCGGAGCACCGCTTCCGCCTTGTCCTTCTCGTTGGTCCGGGTGTATTGAAGGAACAGAAAGTCATAGCCCGGGCCCCACGTCTTATCGTGAGCCAGCATGGCCCGGATCAACGCAAGCGCCTGATCGGGCTGTTTGGCCGCATTCAGCGTTTCCGCGTACCAACCCACCAGGTTGCGCGAATACGGCTTAATCTGGTTGGCGCGCGCAAAACTCTCCAGCGCCTTATCGATATCTTTGTCGGTCAGGTATAGCAGGCCTTGCAGCCTGATTCCATCGAAGGAGTTGGGCTGGTATTTCAGAATCTTGGCATCCAGGTCCCGGATGTCGGAAAGCAGCGATTTATTTCGTTGCGGATTCTGCGCGTACGCGGCCAGATAGATCTCGGCCAGCCTGGCAGCCGCGTCGGTATTATCCGGTTTCAGATCCACGGCCCGGCGCAAGAACCGGACCGCTTCCGCCGGAGAGTGGTCGTCCAGCAGATTCAGGCCTTCGCGATAATACGCCTCGGCATTCGTCTTGTCCTTCGCGATGGCCTTCTGATATAGGATCGAGGCCTCCTTGTATTTCTTTTTGGCGTGGTACTTGTTCGCGGTCGCCACAAGCTTTTCCGGGCTCTGTGTGCAGGCCGTCAGGAACAAAATGGCAAACAAGGGCACAAGGGCCGCTAGACGCTTCATATATTTCACTGCTTATCTGGATTGTATGAGATAGGCGGGGGGCGGTTCAATCGCGCCATAGTACTAAGGAACAAGAGAACTCCGAACTATAATCGGCCATACATGCGTAGAGCCTCACTTGGGGGGATCGCGGTCCTCCTCTTTTGTCACGTTATCGTCGCCCAAACCACGCTGCCGTCCGCGCCGGGTCTCTACGCCATCATCCAAACATCCATGGGCGATATCGTCTGCCGCCTGTTCGAAAAGGAAGCGCCCCGAACGGTCGCGAACTTTGCCGGCCTCGCCAGAGGGACAAAACCCTGGACAGATCCCGAAACAGGCAAACTGAAACACACCCCGCTCTACTCCGGAACACTCTTCCACCGCGTCATTCCGGGATTCATGATTCAGGGCGGCGATCCCCTTGGCGATGGGACCGGAACGCCCGGATTTCAGATTAAGGACGAAATCAGTCCTAATCTCGGCTTCGATAAGCCGGGAGTCCTGGCGATGGCCAACTCCGGCCCCAATACGAACGGCTCGCAGTTCTTCATTACGGTCGCGCCCGCGCCTCATTTGAACGGGCATTATTCCATCTTTGGGGAGGTAGTTTCCGGCCAGGACGTGGCCGATGCCATCTCCCAAGTCCCGCGCGATGCGGACAATAATGATAAGCCATTAAAGCCGGTAAAAATCTTGAAAATTACGATCCGCCGTGTAAGGGCCCCCGCCGCTAAATAAGGTACTCAAATATCAAAACTGAGCCGCGCACGCAGTAAGCGGTCTTATTGCTTCTGCTTGAGAACCAACCAGCCAACCGCCGCCAATAGCACAAGACTTACCGTTCCCGGCTCCGGTACCGGCGTCGGAATCGCCACGTTTCCGTTTCGCACCTCGAAATCGTAGCGTCCAGGAACGCCCGACCCTCCCAGGCTGTGCGATACCAATGCGTCCGGACCTCCGTCGATCAATGCTCCATTCACCAGCGAACCGGCTAATTGGTAAGTCACGCCGAAACCATCTGAGTAACCGGCAACAGCCGAAATGCCGCCCAAGCCATCCAGGCCCCCGTCCAGGCTTCCGGCCTCCCACTGAATGCGATCGTAATTAAACTCTATGTCGAAGTTACCGGCCCCGGTATCGGACCGGTCAATCAATAGAAGTTGAAAACTGTCGGTCTTGTCCGTCTGCTCGGGATAGTAACCGACGTTGAGCCAGTCCACCGCGAACGCCGCGTGGCCCCCGGCCGTCAGATTTCCGTAACTGGCTACTCCGCTGCCCGGGCCGGTCGTATCGACATCGGCAAAGTACGGCGCGATGATCGGCACGCCCATGCCCACCGATAGACCGTTCGGAATAAAGCCGCCTAAAGCGCTTCCGAACGTTACATTGCCGTTGTTGTTGACGAATACCGAAGTGGCGGCCGTACCCAGAAAGTCGATTCCGCTCGCGCCGCCGATTCCCAGCGCCACCGTCCCGCTTGAGCCATCGTCTGTCGGTCCCAGGCTTCCGCTGAGCGACCCCGGGATGATCGCGGCCGG
>Ga0308174_10000562_pt1 | contig 15991 bp, 17 predicted proteins | sample PhyPR2_FD_203894 | JGI IMG/M metagenome (GOLD analysis project Ga0308174, IMG submission 203894) | Soil microbial communities from UC Gill Tract Community Farm, Albany, California, United States - DLSLS.P.R2 | ecosystem: Environmental > Terrestrial > Soil > Agricultural land | place: USA...
TTCCGGCTGGCGCTTTGGCTATCCAGTGCGTGTGGCCTCTCCCGGTCACCCGAACCGATTCTACGTGTTTCATGAAGCTTGGCAAATTTTCGAGATCGCGCCAGAATTGATAGCACTCTTCGGGCGAGCGATTGATCGCCACCGTCTGTACCGTTTGCGCCACCGCCGATGGCTCTCTCTCGGCCAGTCGCTTTGTGCAGAGCAGGTCCAGTGCTGTCACGCCCGCGACGGCCGCGGCAGCTCCCGCTATTCTGCCGCGCCGGGCGCCGCGTGAGCCCAGACCGGCGCTCAGTAATCCCAGGTCCAGAACATCGCCGCTCACCCGGGCCGCCATCGAACGTGTGGGAGTACGTTCTGATAGCACTGCGATCCCCCCTGCGATTTCCCTGGCTCCCATTGCGCGGATTAAGCCTTGATGATCACGCACGCCGATCATCCGTCCCAGCCGGCGCGGCATCAAAAGCTCCGTCAATCCCAAGCCAATGCTGAACCAGCCTAATGCGCGCGCAAAACCCTGCTGGGAATCGTTGTTGTATGTTGCTTGTGCTGTCATTTCCTCGCTCCGCACTCACGGCCGGAAATCTTTCCCGGCTTTTTATAGGACGCTTGCGGGGACGCGGCATTTCGCTGGTAGCTTGCCCAGCGGCTTCGATTTGTAGAGCCGCAAGTTGCGTCCGAAGCCAGTCCCCTGACCGGCTCGGCTGTCACCCGCTAGACCTGCTCGGGCACGATGAATGGAGCACGATACGTGCCCTTCAGAAGTTCCGTCGCTTCGGGATCGTTGACTACTGCTTCATTTTCCGGATCGAAGTTGATCGTCCGCCCTAGACGGTATGACGCATTGGCCAGATGGACCAGCGTTGTCGAAAGGTATCCTTCCAGTATCGGAGCGTGCAAATTCTCTGCCTTCCGGCTGCGCACGCACTCGATAAAGTTCACGAAGTGCTCATTGCCCACCGGCGCAACCCGTTCCGGCCCCGGCTCACTCTGCGGGCCTAGAAATGACTTGTACGCGTTGTAATTGGCGATTGCCAGATAGCCCTTCGGGCCGTAAAAGAGATTCCCAATCGTCGATGGTTTGCCCGAAGCTGGGCCGAGGCCGGCGTGCGATCGCTTCGCTGTCGGCTCCGCTGCCTTTATGCCTGCTACCGGCACTCCGCCGCCTTCCTCGCCTGAAAATTCACGGGTTCCGATTTCCGCTTCGTGATTGGTCGACCAGCCGCGGACTTCGAAGTTCATAAACTTAGTCTTGGCAGTCGGAGACTTAAACTCGTACGCCACTGTCAGTACGTTCGGAGTCTGCTGATCGTCATCAAATAAAAAGTGCCCGCCCAGCGCCGTTATCTTTGTCGGTAACTTTACTCCCAGGCCCCAGCGGGCAAGGTCCAGCTCATGGATGCCCTGATTGCCCAGGTCGCCATTGCCGGTATCCCAAATCCAGTGCCAGTTGTAGTGGAAGCGATTCTTGGTAAACGGCTTCAGCGGCGCAGGGCCCGTCCACAGGTCGTAGTGGACGCCCGGAGGAACCGGCTCAACCGGCGCATGCCCAATTGTGTCGCGCCATTTGTAGCACAGCCCGCGCGACATGTAGATATCGCCCAGCAGCCCCGACTGCATATGATCCATCGCTTCCACGATGGCCGCGCTCGAGCGGCACTGGCTTCCGTGTTCGCAGATCACTTTGTACTTATCGATTGCCTTCACCAGTTGCCGGCCCTCCCACCAGTTGTGAGAGCAAGGCTTTTCGATATAGATATCTTTTCCGGCCTGCGCGGCCCAGATCCCAATCAGCGAGTGCCAGTGGTTCGGAGTCGCGATTGAGACCGCATCGACATTTTTGTCTTCTAAAAGCTTGCGCACGTCAACATAGGTCTGCGGCTTAGGAAGCCCAAGCTTCTCGGCATCGGCCAGCCTCTTGCGAAGAATATTCTCGTCCACATCGCAAAAATACGAAATGTCAACGCCTTCAATCGGCTTATATCCCCGCACATGATCCCACCCGCGGCCGCGCAACCCGATCACGGCAATCCGGATACGGTCGTTTGCACCCAAAACGCGCTTCGCCGAAGCCGCGGTCGCAAGCCCCGTTACCGCCATTGCGCCTGCCTTCAGGAAATTACGCCGCCCCGGTTTCTCTACCATCTCGTCCGTCATAATTCCTCCTTTCATACTCTTTTGAGAACTCTCACTAGCCCGTTCATCGATTCGACACTTGAAGTATAGGGATTTCTCTGCGCGTTTCTGTAATGTGTTTCGAGCGACATCGTTCCTTCATACTTCATCTTCTTCAGCGCTTGGAACTGACCGACAAAGTCGATATCGCCGCCCCCGATCGGCATCCACTTCTTGCCGCGGGCATCCTTCAGGTGCATGTGGGCAATCCTACTGTGGTCCAGTTGGTCCCAGGCTTTCGGAAAGGGCTGCTCGCCCGCTTCGTAACAGTTCCCCGGGTCCCAGTTGTGCATCAGATGCCGGTCCGGAATCGCTTTGAACAGCCGCGCACTTTCGGCGCCCGTTCCCACGTTGCAATCGAACTCGTTCTCAACCAGTAGCGTTAAGTCGTGCTCCTTAGCAACCTCAATCGCCTTGTTCAGGTCTGCCACCACGCGATCAAAAACTGCATTGGGATCGGCAACCCGCTTGAATGTAAAAATTCGAACGTTATTTGTGCCCAGAGCGTGAGCCGCATCGGCCGCCCGCTTCAGATCGTCCAATTGCTGGTTGTATTCGCCCTTTTCCGGATTCAGATCCGCGGCGTTTTCACCCACCGGTTTCGTTCCGGGCAAAGCAATTTTGTAAACGCCCGTATCAAGAACGGAGAGCTGTACGCCTGAGTCATCCAGTTGTTTCTTGATCTGCTTCAATTCATCCGCCGTGGCGCTCTTATATACGTACCGGCTCTTCCCGCGCAGTTTCACGTTGCGGATCTCTGCCCAGCGCAAGCTGTACTGTGGATAGAAGCTGCTCAGTACCATGCCGAGATCAGGATTCACCTCGTCGGTAATGACGCCGAGCTTCCAGGGATAATCAAAAGTGTCGCCAAAGGCGAGTGGTGAAGCAATGCCAAGCGCGGCAAGCGTGCTCAGCCGGGTAAATTCTCTGCGGTTCATGGCGCTTCCTTAACTATATTGCGCCCATCATATCGGAACCGCGCGGAGTCGAGCGGTTATCGCAAACCGGGGACTGGCTTCGAATTTCCGGACCGCGCTGCCCAGAAGCGAACGAGACTCCGGTTGCCTGTCCCCGGTTGTCTACGATCCCGATTTCAGAATCTCAATCGCCCCATTGTTGTTGGTCAACTTCATCTCGCAGCGGCCCCCGCCGATCACGCCGTCCAGTGAATCATTCGAAAGTGCTCCCGAAACGGTGAGTGGAAAATCAGTGCGGATCTTTCCGAATGACGTGCGCGCCGTAACCCGATAGCTGGCGTCGGGCATCAGGTGGACGCGAATTGAAGAGAACGATGTCCGGATGCTCACCGGTTCGCAAGCGCCTTGTGCCACGCTGGTGGCCTCCACCATGCCGTTTTGGTTTTCAACCTGAACGGGCCCGGAGATCCCGTCTAGAACTACAGGAGCGAAACTGGTCTTTATCAGCGCTCCGCGAGTTCGTGAGGCTCTCACCGCGCCGTTATTGTTCTCAACCTCAAGTGTCCCGGCCACGTCCGTCGCCTGCACCAGTGCAAAGCTGGTCCTTACGTTCGCCGCGCCGTGTACATCGGCAAGAGACACTGCGCCATTGCCGGATTGAACGTGGATGCCGCCCTGAATCGCGCTGATCGTCACCGGACCGAACGAGTTCTGTACCACTACCGGACCGCCCACTCGCTCACCCTCTATTTTGGAGTTGTTTGCTCTCACCGACAGCTGCCGCTTAATATCCGCGAAATGAACGCCGCCGAAAGTGGTGTTCAACTCGGCCGATCCCTGTACTTGAGTTGCTTCCACCTTTCCGTTTGAGTTGTTCACTGTCAAATCGCCGCGAAAGTTGCGTACCGTGACGTTTCCGAAAGAATTCCTGATATTTCCAAGCCCGCCCGAATCGGCCACGTCCACCGCTCCGTTGCTGTTCGTGATTGTCAAGCCTTTTGTAACCCGCGCGGCCGTTACATTGGCAAACCGGTCTCGAATGCTCAGCGCGCCCAAAATATCGGCCGCATCCACTGCCCCGTTGCTGTTTTCTACCGTGATATCGCCCATGTTACGGGCTACCCGGATCGCGGAAAACGAGTTCTGCAGCCGCTGTGTCCCGCGTCCATCCTGAAATTGCAGTTCCCCGTGCGAAGTGATTATGTCGCCGTCAGCCTTCAGGCCCGTCACCGATACGCCTCCGAACGAGTTGCGCACATCGAGCGGCGCAGTCTCCGGGATCGTCACGTCATAGCGCACGAAATAGGAAACGTTGTGAAGCCCCAAAAACGAACTTGGGCGCTCCGGGTAGCGCGTTCGTATCGAAAGCTGGGATGAGGAGGGCTCAATCAGAATTTCGATCCGGTCGGCGAATGTCTTCGCGTCGCCTGAATCGGGAGCCGAGACCCGGATCTCAGCATGAACAATTGTGCTCGCCTGCGGATGCGTTCGCACCACAATGTCGCCCAGCCTGTGTTCCAGGAATACCCGCTCGCCAGCCTGCATCGCAACAGTTTTGTCGAAAGTTCGGGTATATTCCTCGCGTGCGAAAGCGCTCAACGCAAATGCGAATGTGAGAATGCTAATTCTTCTAATCACGAGTCAGTAACTCCTGAAGGGTTTGTTGTTTTTCCCGGTAAAGGTCGGCCAATTCCGTCTGCAGCCGCACGTTGAACCGGTTATGATCCAGGTTGCTCCGCGTGTCCGAAATCGCGGAATCAAGCAGCAGCAGTTTCTCTTTGTAATTCGCCGCTAGGGCTGACCCACGGTCGGCCAGCTTGGGTTCCGCTAGTTGCGATAGTTTGTCAATCGAACGGCGATAGGCTGCTTCCGTTCGCTGCACATCCTCAAGCGCCTGCTCGGTCAGGAAATCGCGATCCGTTTTGCCGCCTGTATGCGCAATCCTCTCTTCCGGCGTTTGGATTGCCTGCTGCAACCGAGGCAACAGCAGCAGCCCGATCCCAATCAACACGGCCGCCGCTACCGCCCAAATCGTCCATTCGCTCCACCAGGCGGAACCGCTCTTTGGCTTTGGTTCCGCTTCCAGCAGTTTCCGGATGTTGGGCCATAGATCCGGGCTGTCCCAACCTTCATGCAATTGACGGCCGGTCGCTGAGATCTCGTTCCACAACCGGTATTCTCGCCGGCAGTTCGCGCATTGCTTCAGATGTTCGCGCGCTTCCGGCATCAGCTCGGAAACCGCCAGCGCGCGTTCCAGATCGCCGCATTCGAACTTCATGTGCTTGACTCCGTAAGCATCCGCTTCAGTTCCCGTTTTGCCTCAAACAGCCAACTGCGCGATGTGCCCTCCGGTACTTCCAGAATGGCCGCGATCTCGGAGTGCTTCAGCCCCTCAACCTCGAACATCAGAAACACCAGGCGCTGCCGCTCGTTCAGCATGGCTAGCGCTCGCTCCAGCGCCAGTTTCAGCGGAAGTTTCGTGTCGCTCCGCAATTCGCGCGGCGCGGGCCTCTCTGCTAGCCGCTGCTGCTTCCGCAAGCTGTCGTAACAGCAGTTGATAAGGATTCTATAAATCCAGGTTGATAACGATGATCCGCCCGCGAAACCGCCCACCGCACGATAAACCTTCAGGAAAGTCTCTTGAACCGTATCCTCCGCATCCGCGCGATTACCCACTAAATGGAATGCGAGGCTCTTCATTCGCGCTGAATGCAGCTCATACAATCGCTCGTACGCGCGAAGATTGCCTTTTTTACACTCCTCAGCCAGTTCCGAGTCAGTCGGATGTTCAGGTAGGTTAACGGCGAATCGCAGCGGCAATCCGATCTCCCACACCATAATTCCTTATTTCGGGCTTTAGACGAAGCGAAAAGCCCGATTGTTGGATCGTGGGGCAGTTTTTCTATTGTCTTGCCGCGCTCAGTCCAGGTGCAGCCGTGATTTCGGATCCGGCTCGGCCGCGCGCGGTCTCCTGTGCCTCGACCTGCGGCTAACCTGCCGCAAAACCAGCAGAAGGATCGCTGCGGCAACTGCGGCCCACATAAAGAATCGCGGCGGAGCGGAGTTGCTGATCCCAACAATCAAAAGAACAACTACAATCAGGGCCAGAGCCGCGGTGCCCATTGTCATTGATGAACGCAAGGTTTTCTGCCGTTCCTTCTGGGCGCGCTCTTCGTAGCGGTTCATCCGATTTCAGCTTATATCAGAAAAAGCGCGCTCGGCTGTTTTCGCAAGCTAGAATAAGTGAACTCCATGAGATCTGCCTGTTTATTGCTTGGATACGCCATTCTCGCCCTTTCCGCCGCTGCCCAAATTCGGCCGATGCGCGGCTTCCAAACAAAGGCTATCCTCAGCGAACAGAAACTTGAAGAGCAGGCGCAAGCCATTCCCGATACGGCGCGTATGCGTCAATACGTGAATTTCATGGCCGCGGAGCCACACCACGCGGGCTCTCCGCGCTCAAAGGCCGTTGCCGAATACCTCCTCGGCATGCTCAAAGAGTGGGGCCTTGATGCGCATATCGAAGAGTTCGAAGCCTTGATGCCGTATCCCACGGTTCGCCAGGTAAAAGTCCTCGGACCCAAACCTTTTGAAGCGAAGCTGAAAGAGCCGGCGATTCCGCAGGATCCAGACAGTGGTGACGCCAACCAGCTCCCCACCTTCAACGCATACGGCGCAACTGGCGACGTGACCGGCGAAGTCGTGTATGTCAATTTCGGAATTCCCGCTGACTATGAGTGGCTCGCTAAGCAGGGCATTGATGTCAAAGGAAAAATCGTTATCGCCCGCTACGGCCAGAGTTGGCGTGGCATCAAGGTCAAGGTCGCGGCCCAGCACGGCGCAATCGCCTGCTTGATCTATTCGGATCCTCACGAGGACGGCTACTTCGAAGGCGACACATATCCTACGGGCCCCATGCGTCCGTGGGAAGGCGTGCAGCGCGGCAGTGTTCTGGACATGCCGCTTTATCCGGGTGATCCGCTCTCCCCAGGGTGGGCCTCTGAAAAGGGCTCCAGGCGACTGCCGATGTCGGAAGCGAAATCGCTGATGAAGATCCCGGTTCTGCCGCTCTCGTACGCCGATGCGCAGCCCATTCTCGAACAACTAACCGGGCCGCTGGTTCCACGTGACTGGCGCGGCGCTCTGCCCTTCACTTATCACGCTGGGCCGGGGAGCACACGCGTGCATATCAAGACCGACTACGATTGGTCAACCCGGCCGCTCTACGATGTCATCGCTACCATTCCCGGGTCCGAATCGCCAGACGAATGGGTGATCGCAGGCAATCATCACGATGCCTGGGTAAACGGCGCGGATGATCCCGTTTCCGGCGCAGTGGCATTGATGGAAACGGCGCGCTCGCTTGCCGCGCTTCAGAAGCAGGGTTGGAAACCGAAGCGCACCATCAAAATTGCGTTTTGGGATGGCGAAGAATTCGGCCTGCTCGGCTCGACGGAGTGGGCCGAAAAGCACCAGGACGAACTGAAGCAGAAGGCCGTGGCCTACTTTAATTCTGACGACACCGCCAAAGGCTGGATACATCTGAGCGGTTCCCATACCCTGGAGGAATTTGCCACCGAAGTGGCGAGTTCCGTTCAGCAGCCTGGCGTGAATACCAATCTGGTCGATGCCGCGCTTCTGCATAACAAGAATGAACAAGACGAGGAGCCCGGTCCGGCGCATCCGGAAAAGCTATTTACGATTGGGGCCCTGGGGGCCGGTTCGGACTACGTCGCCTTTCTCGACTATCTCGGCGTCGCCAGCATGAACGAGGGCTTTAGCGGCGATACCAAGAGCGGCATCTATCATTCCATTTACGATTCCATCTATTGGTACACGCATTTCTCCGATACTACTTACGCAGATGGCCGTGCGCTTTCGCAATTCACCAGCACGGCGCTCCTGCGTCTCGCCGATGGCGTCGTCCTACCGTTCGAGTTCGATCACTTCGCCAAGACCGTAACCGGGTACGTTGACGACATTGAAAAACAGGCCAGAAAAAGCGGCCACGATATGACCTTTCCTTCAATAAGGCAACAGCTCGCGACTCTCAAGCAGAGCGGGCGAAAGTACAATGCGCTGCTGCGCACTGCGATGTCGAAAGATACTCTGGATAGTTCGCGCGCCAAAGCGCTGAACGAATCGCTAATCCGTACGGAACGCGCGCTAACCCGCACCGCGGGCCTGCCCAATCGCGAATGGTACAAGCACCAGATCTACGCGCCGGGCTTTTACACGGGCTACGGCGTGAAGACCATTCCCGGTGTGCGCGAGGCGGTCGACAGTAAGAACTGGCCCTTGGCTCAACAGGAGGCCGGTGTCGTCAGTCAATGCCTCGCTCAAATGAACCAGGTTGTAGATCAAGCCATCTCGGATGCTTCCGGCCTTTAGCCTCATCGCACCCTTCAGCTTCATCGCACTATGAATCGCGGAAATTCTTTGATGCTTTCTTCGCTCTCCTCCACGCTGCGCACGTCCGCCATGCGCGGACCAATGTGGAGGGCGGCCGCCAAATCGCTCAACTTCGCTTCCGGGCCCGTCGCGTAGACTTCCACCCGTCCGTCTTCCAGGTTTCGGACAAACCCCTTCAGCTTGAAAGCCGTCGCTTTCTCCTGCACGAACATCCGAAATCCTACGCCTTGTACCCTGCCGCTCACAATCCACCTCCTTGCGGAAACGTGGTCCATCGGTCGCCCCATACCGTCATTTTGCGGTACAGGGTTTGCCAAACTGAAAGATACAACCCCACATGGCCTTCCCTCTACAGCGCCTCCGCCGACTGCGCGCCTCGGAACCGCTCAGGCGTCTTGTTCGCGAAACGCATCTTGCGCCCTCCCAGTTCATCCTTCCGTTATTTGTGTGCCCGGGTGAAGGCGTGCGCAGAGAAATCGCTTCCATGCCGGGAAACGCGCAGCTTTCAATCGATAATCTTGTCCGCGAAGCGGAGATTTGCAAAAGGCTGGGGCTCGGCGGCGTAATTCTGTTCGGAATACCGGAACAGAAAGATGAAATGGCTTCCGGAGCATACAATCCCGATGGAATCACCCAGCAAGCGGTTCGCGCCCTGAAGAGCGAAGTTCCCGGCCTGCTCGTGGTTACCGACGTGTGCAACTGCGAGTACACCAGCCACGGCCACTGCGGATTCGTCAAAAATGGCGATGTGGACAACGATGCCACCCTTGAATGGCTGTCCATGGCGGCAGTCTCACACGCTCGTGCTGGCGCGGATATTGTTGCTCCAAGCGACATGATGGACGGCCGCGTCGGAGCAATCCGCCGCGCGCTCGATGCATCGGGATTCACAAACACGCCCATTCTGTCTTATGCGGCGAAATATGCGTCCGTGTTCTACGGTCCCTTTCGCGAAGCCGCGGAATCTACCCCGCAGTTCGGTGACCGGCGTAGCTACCAGATGGACCCGGCGAATGCTCGCGAAGCCATTCGCGAGATTGCCCTTGATCTGGAGGAAGGCGCGGACATGATCATGGTGAAACCCGCGTTGCCGTATCTGGATGTAATCCGCGAAGCCCGTAATTGCTTCGATGCCCCCCTCGGCGCATATCAAGTAAGTGGAGAATTCAGCATGATTATGGCCGCTGCCGCCAACGGCTGGCTCGATCTCGATCGGACGATTCTGGAATCGCTTACAAGCATCCGCCGTGCCGGCGCGGATTTCATCCTGACTTATTTCGCGAAGCGTGCGGCGGAACTCTTAATAACCTCGCGATAAAGCCGCATCCTGAATTGCATTTGAAATAGAAACTACAGCAATACACGCAACGCCCGGTAATGCCTGAAAGGTGCGTTGACTGGAATTTTACCTGCGATTCGGTTCCGTCCTCTCCAAAATCTCCTCTAGTACTAGTACCTGTTAGCCGTTGGTTAACAAGCAACGTTAACCATTGGCAGTATTAGAAATTCACACTTCAGCCGATAACCTGTGTATTCCGTCCAGCATGCCAGATTGGAAGGATCGGCTATACTTCGGTGGCAACCTGAAGATTCTTCGCGAGGAGATTTTTGCAGCATCTGGTCGGCTCCATCCAGGAGCATTACATCGCGAATGTGGCGTGGTCGATTACCGATCATCAGAGCGCGATGAACGGCAATTCGCCCACCAGCGGGTTGCAACTCTCGGTCGCGATGGGCTCTGGCAGAGCCGGTCAGTGGACGCGGTGTGTCCGATTGTGTATCTGGATGCGTTGTGCGTGAAGATTCGCGAGGCCGGGCACGTTCGCAACAAAGCGATTCACGTGGCGATTGGCATCAACATGCAGGGCAACAAGGAAGTGCTGGGATTGTGGGCGGGCCAGGCCGAAGGGGCTAACTTCTGGTTGCAGGCGCTCACCGAACTGAGAAATCGCGGAGTCAGCGACGTTTTCATCGCCTGCGTGGATGGACTGAAAGGGTTTCTAGAAGCGATTGACACGGTGTTCCCGCAGGCTCAGGTGCAGCTCTGCATTGTGCACCAGGTGCGAGCTTCGCTGAACTATGTTTCCTGGAAACGACGCAAAGCCGTGGCCGCGGATTTACAGCCGATTATCGCGCCAGCACAGTCGAAGAAGCCGGGCGGCGACTGGATGAGTTCGCCGCAAAATGGGATGGAGCATATCCGACCATCAGCCAGATGTGGCGCCGGAACTGGGAATATTTAACGCCCTTTTTCGCGTACCCGGCCGATATCCGCAAGGTGATTTACACGACCCACGCTGTCGAATCGCTGAACATGTCATTGCGCAAGGTGATCAAAACCAGGGGCTCGTTTCCGAATCAGGAAGCTGCTCTCAAGCTGCTGTACCTCGCCTTGGAGCATATCGCGAAGAAGTGGACGATGCCGGTTCAGAACTGGAAAGCGGCCTTACAGCGCTTCGCGATTCTGCTTGGCGATCGCGTTCCGCAAGCCGAAATGACGTAAGCAGTTGTCGCTATGAATAATTGGAATAACAGCATTCCTGGGATGGAGGCTCTGCCCCCAAACCCCCGAGATTTATCGCTTTTGCGCCAGGATTCCTGGACCGAGACGTCGAGCTGCGCTCGCCACCTCGGAATCCCGGCCGCTGAGTCGGCGCTCGGGTTGCGTTTCCGCAGCGCCCTATCCCCGCTCAGGTCCGCTCAGTTTATCAGGGAGGAAAAGTTAGAAAATACCGGGCGCCGTTTAGACAAAACGATTAACAGACCCTCGGCGACCGTGAGCGGATAACAGTATTTTCCGTTGGCCAGCTTGAACCCTCCTTTGTAGTCGGCGCACCAGGGCGCGTTGGGCGTCAGCCCGGCTGATAGCCCCGTGCTTTCGCAGCGTGTACGCGACCGCTTGGCCCGTGTTACGAGCCCATGCCGGTCTAGAATCGCGTGAATGGTTACTGCAGGCCGACATTTTCACCTCATGCGGAAGCCGCCGCAACAGCCGTTCACGGGTCTTTCGCGCGCCCCAACTCGGCTTCTCGCGCTTGGCCGCCATGATCGCTGCTTCCATCTGTACCGGTAATGCATTCGCATACCGATGCGGACGCCTCGCACGGTCCGTGAGCCCTTCCCAGCCACATTCCTCATACCGCTCCAGGATCTTGTAACCCGTCCTGGGTGAGATCCCGAATTCTCTACACATGGGGTACCGTTCGGGCTACTATAGCTGGACGCTCATCGGACGCTCATCACGCGGGGTGGGCAAAATCGAGCTGCGAGTTCCGCAAGACCGGCAGGGGCGGTTCCGCACTGGAACTGGAGAAGTTTGCACCGCGACGGATGGAGGAGCGCATCCGTATCTGATCCTGGATGCGCGCTACGAGAAGGTGCGTGAAGACGGAGCGGTACTCCGCCAAGCCGTGCTGGTGGCCATCGGCATCAACTAGGAAGGGCGGCCCAATCTGCTGGCGGTGGAACTGGCACAGCGGGAAAGTACTTCCAGTTGGCGCGAGCTGCTGGTGAGTCTGCGGCAACGCTCGGTGCAGGGAGTCGAATTTGTGGTCAGCGATGATCACGAAGGGCTCCGGCGGGCCATTCCGGAGGTGCTGCCCGAGGCCGTGCAGGAGGGCGGCAAGACCTGGCCGCCTGGCTCCTGAAATGGGGCAAACGCTACGCGAAACTCTGTGCCTGGGTGGAGGAAAACATCGAAGAATCCCTGAGCTTCTATCGCTTGCCGCGGCAGCATCACAAGAATCTAAAGTAGACAAATATGCTGGAGCGACTTATGGAAGAGCTCAAACGGCGCACCCTCGTCGTGCGCATCTGTCCCAATGCGGCCCCCTGCCCAACCCAGGCGGCCGTCGCAGAACGTTGGGTGCCGTCCTTGAGCGCGATGGTAAACGTAGCCGGCTGCTCGCCGGGCGCGGGCGTCGTTTCATTCCATTTGTAGTTCTCAATTTCGGCGCGAACCGGCTCAGGGGGGGAGGTGGTGGCGGCGCGGCGGACTCCACTATAATCGTGTTGCCGGGCGGCGGGTATTCGGGCTCGGCGGGCGGATAGGCAGGATAATAGTCGCCCAGCGCAGGGTAGTTCCACCGGAACGGGAAAAAGCCGTAGCCGGAGTTGCCGAAGCGGCGGGTAGCAAAACCGAGGCCGCGGCCGAAGCCTCGCGGGGTGATACCGCCGGCGAAACCAGTGACGGGAGGAATGCCGAGTCCGATGGGCGGAACACCCAATCCCTGCCTGGGGATGCCCGTGCGGATCGGGAGAGAACCGGGCGCGAATCGTCCGACGCCGGACCGGAAACCACCGCCGTGCTGTGCTCAGGCGGGCCGTGGCCATGAGCAGCAGCGGGACGAATGGAACGCTTCGCATAACGATGCCTCTCTGCTTCGATCCTATCGCCGATTCAGGTCAAACGCGCCGCGAGGCGGTGGAGAAGATCCCGCTCGAACTGGCTGGAGGGAATTTTCCGCGGAAGACAGAGGAGTGCGTTCTCTATTTCGCGGCAAGCCGCCGCGGCGTTTCCTTCGGCCACATATTTCGCCGCGAGGATGCGATGATGCCGCCAGCTGGGCGCGATCTCCTGCGGCCGCACCTCCGAGAAGACGCGCCGGGCGCACGCGAGGTCGTCTGTGAACAACAGCGCGAAGCAGGCCCATTCGGCGCTCGCAAAGTTCCGCTGGGAAGAGCCGCTCGCCGGCAGCAAGCGTACTGCATTTTGTTGCCAGGCGTTCGCCATTGCGAAGTCGCCGCAGTCTGTCGCCCATTTCGTGAGAGCGGCGGCAAAGGCGAGCGACAGGTCGGGCCGGCCCTGATAGCCGGACATCTCTTCGACCAGCTCCGGCGGATAATCGCGTGGCCGCATGCCGTCGATGTACACACGCATCAGGCGATGGTAGAGGCGAATGGCGTGCGCCTCGGTCGAGTTGCCTAAGACCGACCAGAACAGTTGCGCATCGTTCCGAATCCGCGTGTATTGGCCGTTCGGGATGAGTCCGAGGAGGAAGATGAGGAGGCTGAGTTCGGCCAAAACAGCAAAGAAGTGAGAAGCCCAGGAGGCGGGCTGCAACCGGGAGACGACGGCCAGCGCGATTGCAGCGGTTAGGAACGTGGCAATCGGCCCCGCCGCAATCACGGCCAGGATGCGCGGCCGCCAGTTGCGCTCGTTTAGCGGAACAGCCGAGATTGAGCCCCCTAACAGGCTTTTCACCCGGAAACTGACAGTCGATTCGCCATAGAGGCGAGCGAACCGGAAGGGGCCGAGAGCAATGCCCAGAATTTCAAATTTCACGGCGATGGCGGCGGTGAGGTGCCCGAATTCGTGCAGCGCGATTGCAGCGATAAACGCGGCCGCGAGCGCCGAATTTGCTTTTGTTCCGCCGGTGGGCACTGTGTGGAGGGCCGGCAGCCAGGCGGGTCGCAATAACGGCAGCAGGACAAAGCCGATTACGAGAGACAGTGTCAGAGTGAAGGTGATCGCTGTGCTGGTTCGCGCTGTTTTTGGGGAACGGGTCGGATGCAGGGCGCGCTGGTAGATTTGGTCGCGGGCGGCGCGCGTCATCCAGACCAGTATGAGGGGGAGATAGGGGAGTTTCGTAGGCCCACGGGTAATACCCCTTACTGACCCGACGGAATAGGGAGTTAGATAAATGGCCAGGTTTCGGGGCTAGTTCACGGGCCTTTTACAACGTAAATTCACACCTCTCGGAACTCGAGCCGGTCGCCTGCAACGCTTCCCGTGCGCCGTGCAGTACCGGCCGGCATTTCGAGGACCGAACGTGCGGTGAGGCACAACGAGATTCGCCACGGCCCAAGGGCATGGCGAATTTTCCGTATCCGATGCTTGCGATCGAGATAAATGACGTCGATGGGAAATTTCATAAAAAATGTATGCACGCCCTCGCACGGATCGATCCATAATCCCTCTCCCGTTTGTAGGCTCGCACGCTTCAGGAGTCCGGTTCGGCGCTCGCGGCTCGATTCCGCGCGGCTTACCTTATCGCCGAGCTTTCCGCCACGCGTCACGTTCTCGACTGTGTACATCATTTCGTTTAAAGCATACCTGCAATCTGGTGGGGAAAATCATATGTCGCCAGTCGTGGTTTTCATGCTACGATAAGCGAGTCCCTTCTGGCGATTCACGCGGAAGGAGTGTTGTGCTTGACTTGTTAGTCTTGTACACGGCACTCTATCTGAGACGAATTCGGCGGGCGGGTATCATCTAATACGAACATTGCGGTTATTCGGCAAGTTATCACGTCCCTTCTGCGTGACGGAACGGACATACTCGGGACAAAGAGCCTCGCTGTCAAGATTGCAGACGAGAGCATTGTTTCCGGTTCTCTCTTGACGGTGGAAAGCAACCACTTTTACGTGTTGAAAGCACGGGGCGCGGTATTGAATATCTACGAGACGGGACAATACGCGCTCACGACTCCCGATAAGCCGATTCTTGGTTCAATTGCTCAGGGGCTCTTCGGCGGCTCGTCGCCCTGGGTTTTCGAGGTCATTTACATCAACAGATCCAAACTGTTGATCCGAAGCGAGGGCATCGCTACCAGTCAGGAAATGGCCAAGATGGCGTATCAGGTGGATTATTACATCCACGCTGACACGAAAGAGGACGCACTGCAATTGATCACTCATTTGTCGTTCAACGCGCACCTGATTGATACGAAAGAAGTCTCCGACTACGCGGCGTCCAGCCATTGAGCAAGCGATCAATCAAGTCGTGCAAGTGACAAAAATGGAGAACATCAATGAGCACATCGGCGAGATCCGCGAGTTAGTCAAAAGCCATCTGTCCGATTTCTTAAAAGATCTACGGCATCACGCTGAACGATTAAAGATCCTGATTATGCCGAAGGATGAGCGAATGCGGGAGTTGATCTCGCTTCAAGCGATAGACTTAAGTCCGATCGAAGCCGTGCGCTACTATCTGCGCTGCGAATGGCTGAGAAGGGCCTTGTGTCTGCGCCGAATGCCGCGGCCGGCGTACCGTTCAGCATCGGAGCCCTGCCGCCGGCTTCTATCAGCTGGGGCGGAAACCGGCTTGCCTCCGAAAAAGCCCGCCGAGGAATAGATGCCAAGCTCTGCATTTTACGATGCCGGCCTGCTGCGGCAGCTTGCCACGAACCTGTTCTACGGCTGGGGCTATAACTTCTATCGCGTCGAAAATCAGTTGCGAGCTGATGACCAGCTTGTCAGGAGCAAAGCGTCAAGCCTGCTCGGCATTGCGGTGGCGAGCTTAACAGATGCTGAAAGCGAATACCGGCGCGAGTTTCTTCCGCCGCCCTCACGAGAGCATCCCCTTCCGGATGCCGGGGCGGTTTCGGCAGCACAGCGCCTGGAGCATTTGGCGCGCGAAATCGGTGGGCTCGAAGCATTCATTCAGCAGCAACCGGTTCCTGGAAACGATCGCATGATACAGCGGTATCGCGCGGAAGCAGCCACGGTAAGAATGCTAATCCATCACGACGAACAACTCGTCGGCCAGT
>Ga0308174_10000563_pt1 | contig 15975 bp, 13 predicted proteins | sample PhyPR2_FD_203894 | JGI IMG/M metagenome (GOLD analysis project Ga0308174, IMG submission 203894) | Soil microbial communities from UC Gill Tract Community Farm, Albany, California, United States - DLSLS.P.R2 | ecosystem: Environmental > Terrestrial > Soil > Agricultural land | place: USA...
GATGCGCAAGGCGACCGCGCGGAAATCACCGACGTCGGCGATCGGATGATGCTTGAGATAAATCTGCGCAAGTGCCACGTCGCGGTCGCGGCCGCTCGTCAATGCGTCGATGAGCTGCGCACGCGCCGCGGCGCTGCCCGCACAGGCGAGAAGCGCGGCGTGGGCGACGTCGCGGCTTGCGGTCGCGGGTGCGGTGCCGGCGAGCGCCGCATCGAGCGCATCATCGCCGTTGAGCGTGCACACGAGCTCGACGTCGGCGTTGCCGACTTCGTTCTTCGCATACAAGTCGTGCACGAGCCGTGCGAGCTCCGCCTGCATCGACGACGGCGAAAGCCAGCCGAAACGCGCCGCGAGCGCGATCATCCGTGCGCGCACGGCCGGCTCGTCGGTGTCGCGCGCGAATGCCAGCCAACGCGCGCTGGTCTGCGCATCCGTAGCGATTTCTTCCAGACCTTTCGCCACCGTCGCGTCCGCGCGCTCGGCGGGTGTCAGCGACGCCGCGAACTTCTCGAGCGGATCGAGAAACGTGCGTACCTCGGTGACGTCGCGCCCGAGAAGCGAATGCACGAATGCGACGCGCTGCGCGGGCGAAAGGCGATCGTCGGCGAACTGGCACATGTCGCGCCGATAGCTCGCCTGCGGCTCGGTGTCGGTACTGCCGCTCGCCACGGTCATCGAGCTCCCGGCGAAGAGGCCGAGCAGCTTCTCGCTCGGGCGGCCGCTGCCGATCGAAGCCGTGCCCGACTTGAAGTAGCGCTCGAGCATCGGGCCCGCCTTCGCGCCGAGCGGCGCCTTCGACGAGAAGCCGTAGATGACGGGGACGTCCTTGAAGATCATCCGCATCTTGTCGCGGTTGCTGTCGGCGTGGCGCGCGTCGAGCATCTGCGCGACGCGCTCGGCGTCGGCCGGCGAATGACCCGAGCGGAGCAGCGCACGGGTCACGTCGGCCGACGTGCTCGACAGCTTCTCCGCATTGAGCGTGTTGCAGCCGAACAGGTACACCTCCTTCAGCTGCGAAAAGAGGCCGGGGCACGAGTCGCTGCACGAGGCCCGCTCCATCTCGTCGACCGGCAACGATTCGCGGGCGTCCACACGGTCGGAATAGAACTCGTCGCCGCCGTCGAAGTGTCCGGAAATGAGCAGGACGTCGCAGCGAACGTGCTGGCGGCATGCGGAGGCCAGCCAGTCGGGGCGCCCGCGCTCGACGAGCTCGACGAAGTCGTACTGGTCCGCCGGCAGGTAGCGGCGAAAGGCTTCGCGCTCGTCAGCCGAGTTGACGGTGATGGTGCATACCGTCTTGCGGGCGGCGTGCACTTCCTGCAGCGAAAATGCCGCGAGCAGCGCGGCCGCGAGGAGAAACCTGCGGGAAAGGAGCATGAACGTGCAATACCTGCGTCGATGAAGGTCGCAGGGTGTTCCGGCCCGCGGTCTGCGCGCTCCGGGGCGACCCCTGGGCGCAAGCCGCAAGCGTCGGCGCTGCCCTGCGAGCGGCGAAGTATTGCACGGGTCGCCGGCCGATCGGAAGGGCCGGAGGCGTGGTCAGCCGCGACCGCCGGTCAGGCGGAGGCCTCGAGGCGTCGGATCAGCACGTCGATCAGGTCGCGACCGTCGGGCGATTTGAACCGGTGCTCGCGCAGCGTCCGGGCGAGCTCGGGCGCGTCCATGCCCTCGTAATCGGCGCGAATCAGCACGCCCGCGATGGCGCGCTGCACGTCGATCGTCCGCGCGACCGGGAAAAGACGCGCAAGCTCACCCAGAGCCTGCGGATCGGAAACGCGATGATCGGCGAGCGTGTCGAGCGCGCGCACCTGCGCGCTGACATCGCTCATCTGCGCGATTGCGCTCGCTACGTCGCGCAATTCGCTCACGTCGGCGATCGGCCGATATTGCAGATAGGCTTGCGCAATCCCCACGTCCGCATCATGCGGGGTGGTCAGCGCTTGCAGCACGCGCTCTCGCTGATCCGCATCGCCGAGACAGGCGAGGACGGCGGCGTGGCCGGCATCGCTCGCCGCCGGCAGCGTGGCGCGCGCACCGTCCAGCGCACGATCACCGTTCAGCCGGCAGACGAAGTCGACATCGGCCGCCGTGAGCGTCTGACGCGCATAGTGCGCACCGATCATGTGCGTGAGCTCGGCGAGCCGTGCATCGGCCGAGAGCCAGCCGAAGTCGACGGCGAGATCGATCATCCGCAGCCGCAGCGGCGCGTCGTCGGTTGCGCGCATGAACGCGAGGTAGCGCTCGCGCGCCGCCTGGTCCGTGGCGATCGCCTGCAACTCGTCGTTCAGCGCGGGGGTCGCGGCGCGGACCTTCGCAAACGACGCCGCATAACGCTCGAGCCGGTCGAGGAAGAGCCGCACCTCCGCCATGTCGCGACCGAGCAGCGCATGCACGAACTGCGCTCGATGCACCGGCGAGAGCCGATCGTCGAGGAATTGGCAGGTGTCGCGCCGGAATCCGGCATCGGCATCGGCGTCAGTCGACCCGCGTGTCAGCGTGAGCGAGTGGCCGGGGAAGTATGCGAGCAGCTTGGGGCCCGGCCGGCCTGCGGCGAGTTCGTGTGCGCCACCCCCCTGGAAATAGCGATCGAGGTAGCTCGCCGCGAGCGGGCCCAGCGGAGCGACCGATGAAAAGCCGTAGATGACGGGCACGTGGCGAAAGATGTGCCGCATGCGATCACGGCTGCTGTCCGCGAAGCGGGGACTCATGGCGCGCGCGAGCCGCTCGGCCTCGGCCGGCGCATGACCCGACTGAACGAGCGTGCGTGCAATTTCCTCGGGGGCGCTTCGCAGCGCGACCGGATTCAACGTGTTGCAGCCGAACAGGTAGACGGCTTTCAGATGCGAGAACAACCCGTCGTCGGGATTGCTGCAGGCGACCCGCTCCATTTCGTCGACGGGCAGATATTCCCGCGCATCGACGTGCTCCGAGAAGAATTCGTTGCCTCCCGCGTAATCGCCGCCGTCGTAATGACCGGAGATGATCAGGATATCGCAGCGTATGCCCTTGCGCCGTGCCGATTCGAGCCAGTCGGGGCGACCGCGCTCGACGAGCTCGACGAATTCGAACCTGCCGGGCGGCAGATAGCGCTCGAATGCGCGCTTTTCGTCGGACGAATTGACCGTGATCGTGCACACGGTCTGCTTCGCGTCCGAAGCGGACGCGGACGTCGCGGCGAGCGCCGCGCACAGCCCGGCCGCGGCGAGAGACAGGCAACGATGGATCGACGGCACGGTGGGTGATGCGGGCGCTCGGCATGCCCGCTGACGAGCATCGCGGGCGACAGCGCAATTTCATCGACTGCGCGCCGGCGTGTACATCGGACCAGGGACCGAGGTGCTATCGGTCGCATCCGCAATGCGCGTAGGACTTCTCTGACGTCGACGCATCGTGCTAGCGAACCTGTAGTCGACGACTTAGGGGACCACTCGCGTGCATGGCATGGGGCTTGCATCGCCGGGGCGCATCGCCAGGCAATATGAAGGAGCATCGATGTCTTCACTGCTGATCGTCGACGACGAGCCGAACGTGCTGAGCGCGATCCGGCGCTTATGCCAGAACGGAGCGATTGCGCCGGTGATCCCCGATCCGAAGATCGCCACGTTCACGTCGCCACACGACGCGCTGCGCTATCTCGGCGATCATGCCGTCGACATCGTGGTCTCCGATTACCGGATGCCGCAAATGGACGGCGCGGCGTTTCTTGCACTGGTGAGAGAGCGGCATCCCGACGCGGCGCGCATCATCATGAGCGCGTGCTCGGACATCGACGGCATCGTGCGCGCCGTGAATCACGCGGGCATCTTCAGGTTCGTGAGCAAGCCGTGGTCCGATCCCGATCTCAAGGCAACGATCCTCGAAGTGCTTGCCCACCGCGGACTCCTCCTCGAGAACCGTGTGCTCGCCGACGAGGTGCGCGCGCAACGCAACGTGATCCTGCGCCAGAAGATCGAGCTCGAACGGCTCGAGCGCGAGTCGCCCGGCATCACGAAGGTGCGCTGGACCGAAGACGGCGGCGTTCTCCTCGAGGAGTGATGACGATCGCACCCGATGATGCGCAGCGTCCGCTGAGCCCGGACAACGAGTTGGCCCGTTCCGGCGGCCGGATCACCGACCTCGCCTGGATCTGCGCGCTGTACGAACTGGGTCAGAAAGCGGCGAACGGCGCCCATCCGCAGCAGGTGCGCCAGGAGATCCTCGAGCACATCGTGCGCGGCTTCGACGCCGAGAGCGGATCGATCGCGCTCATCGTCGATGGCACGGTCGACCAGCTCGAGCTTGCCGCGGGAACGGACCTGCCGATCGGCATGATCGGCAAGGCGTTGCCTCGGGGAACCGGCGTCTTCGGCCATGTCGTGGCCACCGGACAGCCGGTGCTCGTCAACGGCGATGCCGCACAGACTGGCCTGCCGCTTCGCGCATCGGCCGAGCGGCAGCGTTCGACTCATTCGGCGATGTGCTGGCCGCTGCGCGTTGCGGAACGCACGATCGGCGCCGTGGCCGTCAACCGCGCCGAGACGAGCCCGCGCTATACCGTGGACGACCTCGATCAGGGCCAGGCGCTGACGAGCCTGCTTGCGCTCGTGATGGCGAACCACCGGATGCACGTCGAGCGCGACAGCCGCATTCTCGAGCTTTCCACGCTGAATGCAACGATGCAGCGGATCAACGCCATGCTCGAGGACGCGCAGAACCAGGTGATCCAGTCGGAGAAGCTCGCGTCGATCGGCCAGATGGCGGCCGGCGTCGCGCACGAGATCAACAATCCGCTCGCGTTCGCGTTGTCGAATCTCGGGTCGCTCGAATCGTACCTGTCACGGCTGTTCGACCTGCTCGGTGCCTACATCGATGCCGATGCGGCGCTCGGGGACGACAACGAAGCACTCGCGGCGGCACGCGTACTTCGCGGCGAAATCGACTTCGCATTCCTGCGGCGCGACACGGCCGACCTCGTCGCCGAATCGCGGGACGGGCTCCTGCGTGTGAAGCGCATCGTTCTCGACCTGCGCGATTTCTCGCGCGGCGGCGCCGAAGAGCTGTGGCAGGCAATCGACGTTCACGCGGCGCTGGACCGGACGCTCAACATCGTGCGCAACGAGCTCAAGTACAAGGCGCACATCGTGCGCGACTACGGCGCGCTCGCCGAGATCGAGTGCATGCCGTCGCGGCTCAACCAGGTGTTCCTGAACCTGCTCGTCAACGCCGGACAGTCGATCGGCGCAAACGGGACGATCACCCTGGCGACCGGCATCGACGGCGACGAGGCATGGATCTCTGTCGCAGACACGGGCTGCGGCATTGCGCCCGAGAACCTGAACCGCATCTTCGACCCGTTTTTCACGACGAAGCCGGTCGGCGAGGGAACCGGCCTCGGCTTGTCCGTTTCACATTCGATCGTGCGCAAGCACGGCGGTCGCATCGACGTGGAAAGCGAGATCGGCCGCGGCACGCGCTTCACCGTGCGCTTGCCGCTCACGCAGCGCGCGTGCTCCGGCACAACGGCGCCCGCGGAGGCCGAAACCAGCACCGCGTAGGGCTCGCGGGCGCCGCGAGCCCTGTTCTCGTGCGGTGCGTGGCTTTAGCGGCGCGCGCGCGAACGCTCCTCGTTGCGGCGTGTTTCGCGGTTCGGCGGTCCTTCATTCGCTGCGCCGGTGCCGGTGTTGTCGGATTCCCACGTAGGATTCTGCGCGCCGTTCGCGGTGCTCGCGCCCGTCTCGCCTCGTGACTGCACATCGTCCATGTCGGCCGCGGATTCGCCGCCCATCGCGGTTGATTGCCCGCGTTGCTGTGCCTGTGGTTGTCCGCGCTCGTCGTCATCCTCGAGCGCCGAGTCGACGAAGCTCTCGACGTGATCGGCTTCGGACGCGGCGATGTCCCTGATCTGCTGCAGGCCCTGCTCGGTATGGCGGCCGATCTGCTCGATCTGATCGCGCACCTCCTCCGTGAGGCCGATCGTCTGCTGCTCCGCGAGGCGGCCCATCTGCCGCTGCATTTCGACGACGGTCTCGCGGGCCTGTCGCGCCGAACTCAGCATCTGTTCGGTGCTTGTCGTAAAGAGGCGTCGTGCGCGATCGTCGCCGATCTGAAACAGCGCCGAACAATCGGGAACGCCGAGCATCGCAGCCGTGCGCGCCTGCGTTCGCCAGAGGTTGCGCGCGGTCTCCATTTGCAGATCCCACAGCAGCGCGGTGCCGCGCAGCGCGACTTCCGCCATGCTGTGGAACTGCTGCGCACCGAAGGCCTGCTGCGCACTGCCTTGCTGCGCGTGCTGCATGCCGCCCTGCTGCGCGTGCTGCATGCCGCCTTGCTGCGCGTGCTGCATGCCGCCCTGCTGCGCGTGCTGCATGCCGCCTTGCTGCGCGTGCGGCGCGCCACCCTGCTGAGCGTGCTGGGCGCCGCCGTACGACTGTCCCCGTTGTTGCCGGGAAGCGCGCGATTGCGACCGATCGGCGCCATAATTCGCTTGTCCACCACCTTGCCGTTGCTGATTGCGATCCATTGCCCATTCCTCTTTCGTGACGGTTGCATTGCTGTCGATGCCGCTGCATGACGCGCCGGTGCACCAGCGAATGTCTTGCGCGGGCGACCGGACGCCGACTCTGATGTCGAGAACTCGCGTGCGGCGATCGCACGGCGCGTCTCGGCGCCGGCGAGCAGGTGCGACCGGGATCGTCGCCGCGAAGTTCCGCAACGCACCATCGCTGCGCGAGGCACGCACGTGACGGATGAAATCGCCGTCTTCGATATCGACGGAACGCTCGCCGACGTGTCGGAGCGGCTGCATCACATTCGCACAAAACCGAAGAACTGGAACGCATTTTTTGCCGCGATGGCACAGGACAAGGCCATCGCTTCCATCGTGCGGCTCTGCAATCTGCTTCACGATGCGGGCGTGCGCGTCGTGCTGTGCTCCGGCCGTCCCGAGCGATACCGGACAGAGACAGTGGCGTGGCTTGCTCACGAAGGCGTCGGCTACGACGAGCTCCGCCTTCGCCGTGACGGGGACCGGCGCAGCGATACAATCGCCAAGCGTGAAATGCTCGCGGACATCGACCGCACGCGCGTGCTGTTCATCGTCGAGGACAGAAGCAGCGTCGTCGAGATGTGGCGCGCGCAGGGCTTCGTCTGCCTGCAATGCGCGCCGGGCGAATTTTGAATGCCGGATGAACGCCGGCGACACGTTTGGGAGCCGCCACGCGATGTAGACGGAGGCTGCTAACGCCGCGGGACGGGCGCGTCTTCAGCCGGCCCGTGTGGCCATTCGGCAAAGCGGCGGTGCGGCGGCCATGACGATAGCATCAAAAAGCCAGAAACCGGTTGCCTAACGCCCCCATTTAGCGCTAGCCTGCAATCCCCCAACGACCCCCGACAGGTCCCCACGATGGCTATCTGGAAAGACAACACCGCCGCCCGGGTAAACCCGCCCGCCCCCGAGCAACCCGCCCGCTACGAGCCGCCCCCGCGACCCGAGCCTGCCGCCAACCCGGCGCCCGCGGCCGCACCTGCACCGATGGCGCGCGCAGAGCACACCGTGCCGCGCAAGGAGTCGCTGATCGCCGCCGACATCACGATCGAAGGCAAGATCGAGGGCGGCGGCAGCGTGCGCATCGCGGGCAAGTTCAAGGGCGATGTCAACGTGCAGGGCGATCTGACCATCGATGCCGGCGCCAAGCTCACCGGCGGCGTGCGGGCCGACAAGGTGACGATCGCGGGCGAACTGGAAGGCAACGTCGAGCAGGCAACGCTCGTCGATCTGCAGCACAGCGGCGTGATCATCGGCGACGTCAAGGCAGGCTCGCTCACGGTCGCTGCCGGCGCGCGGCTGCGCGGCCAGGCCGAGTTCGGCTGGGATGACGGCAAGGGTGGTGCGAAGGTCGTCAAGCATGGGTGATCGCGGCCGCGCGCTCGCCGTCGGCGCGGCTTGGCCGCGTCGATGACGGGCGCCCGCCCGGGCACGCCCGGCGCAACGCGCGCCTGTCCGCACTGCCGGGAGACGATCCTCGAGAGCTCGGGCGTGTGTCCGGCCTGCCGGCACTACCTTCGCTTCGACGCGGGCGGTGATGCCGCGCCGGTGCCCGCAATCACGCCGCTGCGCATCGAAGGCGGCATTCGCCACCCCGCCGATGCCGATCCCTGGGAATACACGGTCGTCGTGACGATCCGCAACGGGCGCGGTGAAGAAATCGCGCACAAGCTGATCGGCGTCGGCGCGCTCGACGCCAGCGATCAGTGCACCTTCGCGTTGTCGGTCGAAGCGGTGACGGTCAAGGGCAAGCGACCCGGCAAAGGCGGTACGCGACACTGACCGGTCACCGCATCGTCGAAAGCGCGGTCCCGGCGCGCCTCGACGCGCTGCGCTGGTCGCGCTTCCACACGCTGGTGATCGTCGCGCTCGGCATCACGTGGGTGCTGGACGGACTCGAGGTCACGCTCGCGGGCGCGGTGTCCGGCGCGCTGAAGGCGAGCCCCACGCTGCACTTCGAGGACGCGCAGGTCGGGCTGTCGGCGAGCGCGTACCTCGCGGGGGCCGTGCTCGGCGCGCTTCTGTTCGGCTGGCTGACCGACCGCTACGGACGCAAGCGCCTCTTCTTCGTGACGCTCGGCGTTTACGTGCTCGGCACGGGCGCGACGGCCCTGTCGACCGATTTCGCGACGTTCGCACTGTGCCGCTTCGTCACCGGCGCGGGCATCGGGGGCGAGTACTCGGCGATCAACTCGGCGATCCAGGAACTGATCCCCGCCCGCTACCGCGGCCGCACCGACCTCGGGGTCAACGGCAGCTTCTGGCTCGGCGCGATGCTCGGTGCGATCGGTTCGAGCCTGCTGCTCGCACCCGGGCGCCTGCCGCTCGACGTGGGCTGGCGCGTCTGCTTCGGATTGGGCGCACTGCTCGGTCTCGCCATTCTCGCGCTGCGACGCCTGCTGCCCGAAAGTCCGCGGTGGCTGCTGCTGCACGGCCGCGAAGCGGAAGCCGAGCGCATCGCCTCCGAAGTCGAGCGCAAGTGCGCCGCCGCGGACCCCGCGACACCGCTGCGCTCGTTGCGGCTTCGCATTCGCGCGCGGAGCGCGAATTTCGTCGATCTCGGGATGACGCTGTTCGCGCATTACCCCCGCCGCGCGCTGCTCGGTCTCGTGCTGATGACGGCACAGGCATTCTGCTACAACGCGATCTTCTTCACGTACGCGCTGGTGCTCGGGCGCTTTTACGCGGTGCCGCCGGAACACGTCGGCCTTTACCTGCTGCCGTTCGCGGTGGGGAATTTCGCGGGGCCGCTCGTGCTTGGCCGCTACTTCGATACATGGGGCCGGCGCCAGATGATCGCCACGACGTATGCGCTCGCCGCGGTGCTGCTCGGCCTTACCGCCGCGCTGTTCGCCGCGGGTCTCTTGAGCGCAGCGACGCAGACCCTCGCCTGGACACTGGTCTTCTTCTTCGCCTCGGCGGCCGCGAGCTCCGCCTATCTCGTCGTGAGCGAAAGCTTTCCGCTCGAAGTGCGCGCGCTGTCGATCGCGTTCTTCTATGCACTCGGCACCGGGATCGGCGGCATCGGTGCGCCGTGGCTGTTCGGGGTTCTGGTCGGCACCGGGCAGCCGCTGGCGATTGCATCGGGCTACGCGCTCGGTGCGCTCCTCATGCTGATCGCGGCGGCGTTCGCCTGGCGTCTCGGTGTCGCCGCCGAGCGCAAGCCGCTCGAGGACGTTGCGCGCCCCTTGTCGTGCATCGACTGAACACGGCTGAACAGCGCCGAATCTTCGCGTTCTATCGACGTTTACATGATTGCGCGACGCGTCCGAAGCTTCGTCGTCCCCGCGAAGGCGGGGACCCCGCGGCTCATTCGAGCGAAAGACGCCAGGTTCCCGCTTCCGCGGGAACGACGCAGCTCTGCAAATTGTCATGGAGTTTCGTAATGCTCAATAATCGGGATCGATGCGGCAAGAGGCAGCATCTTCATTCAATCGAGGAGACCGGAATGGATCGGAGTTCGCGATTACGTAGTGCTCGCGCATATGCGTACCGCACGCCGCCCGGGAACGCCCAGCAGCCGAAAGCGGCGCGCACGCCGGCGAGCGAACCTGCCGCCGGCGATACCGGGGCCGCACGAACGCTCCGAAGCGACGTGCCACAGAACCCCAGCCAGTGAGCTACATCGACGGGAACCTGCTCGAAGGCGAACGCGTCGTCTTTCGTACGCGGTTGCACTGGAAGCTGCTCGTCGGCCCCGCGCTGTTCCTGGTGGCGACGCTCGTCCCGCCCGCCTGGCTCTATCTGCAACAGAGCTGGACCGGCTGGGTGCTGATCGCTCCCGCCGTCGGGCTCGTCGTGCTCCTGGCGGCGATCGTCAAACGGACGAGCTCCGACTTTGCCGTCACGAACAAGCGGGTGATGATGAAGACCGGCGTCTTCAATACGCGCTCGGTCGAGTTGCTGTTGAGCAAGATCGAGGCGATTGCCGTCAACCAGACGCTCGGCGGGCGCATGCTCGGCTACGGCAACATCGTCGTGACCGGAAGCGGCGGCACCGAGGAGGCGTTCCCGGACATCCAGGCGCCGCTCGAATTCCGGCGCGCCGTGCAATCGGTAACCGACGCGCAGGCGATTGCGATCGAGACGCCATCGCGCATCCCGGCGATCGATCAGCGTTGATCGTGGCCTGATTCCTGCATTGCCACCGCGGACGCGCCGGTGCAGAAGCACGGTCGTCGCGCGTCGTCCCGATCAAACCATCTGTGTGCCACAGGAATCTCCATGTCGAATGCAAGTGAAGAACAAGCACGCGCGCACATGCAAAAGCTGCTCGCGGCGATGCAGGGCGCCGGCGGGTCCGACCTGTTCATCGCCGCCGACTTTCCGCCGAGCATGAAAGCGCACGGGCAGATGCAGGCGCTGACCACCCAGAAGATGTCGGGACAGACGACGCGCCTGCTCGCGCATGCGCTGATGAATGAACGCCAGCGCGAGGAGTTCGCGCGCGAGCTCGAGTGCAATTTCGCGATCTCGGTTCCCGGGCTTTCGCGCTTCCGGGTCAACATCCTGATGCAGCAGCAGCAGGTCGGAATGGTCATTCGCACGATCGCCTCCGAAATGCCGACGTTCGAGAAGCTGGGCCTGCCCGACACGCTGAAGGAAATCGTGATGCACAAGCGCGGGCTCGTTCTGGTCGTCGGCGCCACGGGATCCGGGAAGTCGACGTCGCTCGCCGCGATGATCGATCATCGCAACTCGACGTCGTCGGGCCACATCATCACGATCGAGGATCCGGTCGAATACGTGCACGCGTCGAAGCAGTCGCTCGTAACGCACCGCGAGGTCGGCGTCGACACGCATTCCTGGCACGGTGCACTGAAGAACACGCTGCGCCAGGCGCCCGACGTGATCCTCATCGGCGAGATCCGCGATGCCGAGACGATGGAGCATGCGATCACCTTCGCGGAGACCGGGCACCTGTGCCTGGGCACGCTGCATGCGAACAACGCGAACCAGACGCTCGACCGCATCGTGAACTTCTTCCCGGAGGAGCGGCGCAATCAGCTGCTGATGGACCTGTCGGCGAACCTGCGCGCCATCGTGTCGCAGCGGCTGGTTCGCACGCAGGACGGCGAAGGCCGCAAGGCGGCCATCGAAATCCTGATCAACACGCCGACGATCGCGGACCGGATCTTCAAGGGCGAATTCCACGAGCTGAAGGCGATCATGGCGAAGTCGCGCGAGCTCGGCATGCGCACGTTCGACTGGGCGCTGTTCGAGCTGTACAACGACGGCCACATCGGCTACGAGGAAGCCATCCGCAACGCCGATTCGGCCAATGAGCTGCGTCTCAACATCAAGCTCAGGAGCGAGCGCGGCGAACCGGCAACCGCCGGCGGACTCTCGCTTTCGATCGACGAGGTCCCAAGCGGCGAGCCGACGGAACAGCAGCGTCAGCAGGAGCTTCTGAAGCAGCAGGAGAAGAAGCGCCAGCTCGAGCAGGAGCGACTCGCGGCGCTGCACGCCGAGAAGAAGCTCCAGCTGCAGAAAAAGCGCGAGCTCGAGGACCTCGAGCTCGCCGCACTCCGGGCACAGAACAAGTCACGCGAGGCGGAAGCGGCGTAACCGGCGCCCAGGGCACGCGGGGCACGCGCGGCCGCGTACCCCGCGCTTGCAGCGTTGCTACGGCGCCGGGTCGATGCGGCCGTACAGGCCGTGGCTTTCGTCGTCGGGGCCGGCAGCGAAGAACAGCGCATCGGTCGGCTGGCGCTGGAAGCCGTTGCCGAACGCGATGCCCCACAGGCCGTCGATCACCAGCGTCCGGCCGTTCGCCGCATGGAGCTGCCCGGCGAACGTGAAGGTCTTGACGTCGTACGCGTTGATCGTGCCGTCCCCGAAGTTGCCGACGAGCAGGTGGTTGCTGAACTTGCCGAAGCCGGCCGGCGCGATCGCCATCCCCCATGGCGCGTTCAGCTTCCCGCGCGTCGCGGCACGCGCAACGAGGAATCCGTCGGCGTCGAAAACGTCGACGAAGCCGAGGCCCACGCCGGCCACCTCGTCGTTCCCACCCTGCTCGCGCAACGCATAGGACACGTAGAGATTGCCCTGCAGGTTCATCACGTTGAACGGAGCGAAACCGGCCGGGATGCGCGGATCGACGAAACCGCCGGCAACGCTCGTCGGCGTGAACGTGTTGTCGAGCACGTCGATCTTGCCGTTGTGAAAATCGGCTGCGTACAACCGGAAGCTGCTGCCGTTCCCGGCGAGTGCGAGACCCTTGTAGACGGCGCCGTCCTTCGCCGCAAACTTGATGGTGGCGGCGGGGCCGCCGTTCCAGGCGGCGATGGCGCCGTCTTCGGTGGCCCAGAGGAAGATGGCCGCCGTTCCCGGCCCGCCAAGCAGGAAGTCGCTCGTCGAGGGGTTCGACGTGATCCCCGTCGGCACGCCTTGGCCGCTTCCGCTTGCCGCGGGGATGAGGACCGGCGACGGCGGCGAAACCTGCACGCCGAGCCCGTTGTAGAGCGTCGACGTGCCCGTTCCGTTGTTGGACACCCAGATCGGGCTGGTGGCACGCATCGCGATGCCCCAGCCATTGACGAGGTTCGTGTCGGTGTTCGCTGCGACGCCGGCGACATCGGCGACGAGCTTCGTGACGTCGTAGTTGCCGGGGTCGGCGAGAGCCGGCGCACTGAATGCGACGGCACACGCAACGACGGCGAGTCGTTTTGCAGCACGGGCAAGGGGAGAAGTTGCGGGCATGAAAGACTCCTTCCTGGCAGGTTACGCAGCGTGGTTCGACCGGAAAATCGCGCACGCCCCTTTTGCGCCGAAGACGCGAGGCGCCGCACGCCGATGCGTGGCGTGTGTCACTGGAACAGCGCCGGGCCATCGCCTATTCCCTTTCGCGGCAATCGTTAGCGTGCTGGCGGTGCCGATACCGAAGCGCGGCCGCGCCGCGCTCCGCCGGTGCCCGTCCGCCGCATTCCGTCCGTGCAATCGCGCGTTGCGTCGCCCCGCGCTGGAGGTCGCGGGGGCGTTCCCGTAATCTCGCTGGACGAGCGGCACCCCGAACATGAACCCGATGGATACCGATCCACGAATGGCAGGCACCGGCGAGCGCAGCGAGCGTGATGCAGCCGGTCTTTCGTCGCGCACAGCGTCGACGCGACGGGCGCTGCAGGACATTCGCGATAGCGTCGTTGCGCTGTGGTGGGGCTTCTTCGACTGGCTTGCCGTCGCCTCGTGGAAGACACTGGCGTTCGTCTCGCTCCTCGGACTGATCCTCGCCGGCATCCTGGAGCATCCGATCCCCGGGCTGGTCCTCATCCTCGCCGCGTTCATCACGAAGGCCGTGGCCGGCGGCAAGCGCAGGGCCGAAGTGAGCGCCCATGAAGCCACGCGGCGCGCCGAAACGGAACAGCTCGAGCGCACGATTCTCGAAGCACGCATGCAGGCGCTGCAGGCGCAGATCGAGCCGCACTTCCTGTTCAACACGCTCGCCAGCATCGACCAGCTCATCCTGACCGATCCGCCTCGCGCGTCGAGCATGCAACGCAGCCTGATCCGCTACCTGCGCTCGGCGATGCCGCAGATGCGCGAAGGCGGCCGGCCGACGCTCGGCCAGCAGGTCGACCTTTGCCGCGCGTTTCTCGACATCATGGGCATGCGCATGGAAGGACGCATGCAGGCGGTGATCAGCGTTCCCGAGGGACTCAAGTCGGCAGTCTTTCCGTCGATGATGCTGCAGACGCTGGTGGAAAATGCGATCAAGCACGGACTCGAGCCGAAAGCCGAGGGCGGCCGGATCGAGATCGGCGCCGAAGTCGCCGACGGCCAGCTCGCGGTGCACGTGCTGGATACCGGGGCGGGCTTCGCCCCGACCAGCGACGACGGCGTCGGCCTCGCCAACATCCGGGCCCGGCTGGAGGCGTTGTACAACGAGCGGGCGGAGCTGATCATCAGCGTGCCGCCGTCCGGCGGCACCTGCGCCACGATCAAGCTACCCTACGAAGTCGCTCCTGCCTGAATGAACGAGTCGAGCTTGCACCGCCTGCGTCCTCCAACCGCCGTCGTCGCCGACGACGAGCGCCTGATGCGCGACCAGATCGTCGCGCAATTGAGGCAGGCATGGCCGGACCTCGTCATCGTCGGCGAAGCGAGCAACGGCCGCGAGGCGGTTGCCGCGGTGCTGCGCCTCGAGCCCGACATCGTCTTCCTCGATATCCGGATGCCCGAAATGGACGGTGTCGAGGCCGCGCGGGCGCTCGCCGGCCGCGTGCATGTCGTCTTCGTCACCGCTTACGACCAATACGCGATCAGCGCATTCGAGCACGGTGCGATCGATTATCTGCTGAAGCCGGCGGATCCGGAGCGCCTGGCGGCGACCTGCAGGCGTCTGCGCGCGCGGCTCGTGCAGGCGCCCGAGCCGATGAACGATCTGCTCGCGCAGCTATCGCAACAGCTCGCCGCGGGCGGCATCCAGGCGCGCGCGCCCCTGCGGTGGGTGCAGGCGAGCGTGGGCGCGCACCTGCGCATGATCCCGGTCAGCGAGATCCTGTTCTTCCGCGCGGAGGACAAATACACTCGCGTGCAGACACCGCGTTTCGAGGGCCTGATCCGCAAGCCGATCAAGGAGCTGATCGACGAGCTCGATCCGAACGAATTCTGGCAGATCCACCGGTCGACGGTCGTTCGCGTCGATGCGATCGAGCAGGTCAGCCGCAACTTGCGCGGCAACCAGGTCGTGCATGTGAAGGGCAGCGACGAAAAGCTCGAGGTGAGCCGCAGCTTCAGCCATCTGTTCAAGCAGATGTAGGCGCGCGGCGTGCGCCTGCCGGGCTAGCGTCCCACGCCCGACAGCCGCGCAAGCACGTCGAAGACGACCGCGAAGTCCTGCCCTTCCCATCCCATCCCGCGCGCGGCCGTGAGCAGTTCATTCGTTGCCGCGGTGGTCGGCAGCGGCACGCCGAGCTGGCGCCCCATCTCGAGGGCGAGGTTCATGTCCTTCTGCATCATGTTGCAGTCGAACCACGCCTCGTCGGGCATCCCGAGGACGAACGGGCCGCGGTACTTCACCATCGGCGAGCCGATCACGCTGTTGACGAGCACGTCCACCGCGACGTCGCGGGCGATGCCGCTCTTCTCGGCGAGCAACACGCCTTCGCTGAACGCGAGCATCTGCACGGCAAGGCTCAGGTTCGTCGCGATCTTCATCGATACCGCCAATCCGTTGCCGCCGACGTAGATCGCGCGCGCGCCGACGTCGAGGAAGATCGGCTTCAGCGTTTCGAACACGCTGCGCTCGCCGCCCACCATGAACGTGAGCTTGCCCTCTTCGAGCGTGACAACGCTTCCCGACACCGGCGCGTCCAGCATTCGCCCGGCCTTCGCTTCCACCTGCTGCGCGAGCTCCCGGCTCGCGCTCGGACTGACCGTGCTCATGTCGACGTGAATCTTGCCGGCGCCGATGCCGGCGAGCAGCCCCGCGGGGCCCTCCATCACGCTGCGCA